>Ga0075434_100006881_pt1 | contig 10475 bp, 6 predicted proteins | sample RhiMethybrSRZTD3_FD_75298 | JGI IMG/M metagenome (GOLD analysis project Ga0075434, IMG submission 75298) | Populus rhizosphere microbial communities from Tennessee, USA - Rhizosphere MetaG P. TD hybrid SRZTD3 | ecosystem: Host-associated > Plants > Roots > Rhizosphere > Soil | place: USA...
GGTCTGTCCCGACAAGAAGGCGGGGGGCGCGGACATAATTTTGCGCTCAACGCGACGTATGCCGAGATCAACCCGCGCGACTACGACGCGCTGGTGATTCCCGGGGGGCGCGCGCCGGAATATCTCAGGCTGAATCCGAAGGTGCTCGAGACGGTCCGTCACTTTGCGGATGCTGCCAAGCCGATTGCCGCCGTCTGTCACGGGCCGCAGGTGCTGGCCGCGGCCGGCGTGCTGAAGGGAAGAAAGCTGAATGCCTATCCGGCGGTCGGTCCCGAGGTGACGGCGGCGGGCGGCGAGTTCGTGCCTCTGGCGCTGCCCGATGCGATGACCGATGGCAACCTCGTCACGGGGCCGGCATGGACGTGCCACGTCGAGTGGATCAAACAACTGCTGGCGCTTCTCGGCACCCGGATCGTCCAGGAGGAGACGGTCGCAGCCGGGGTCTGATCGTCACCGCGATATTCAGCGCGGCGACCGGGTCATGGCGCCGCGCTGGTGTCGTCGCGCATGTCGATCCTGCTCGCGAACAGTCCACCGCCCTCAACGACGCGGCCCGTAGTGGGGCGGAGCCTGACCGAATTCGAGGGCGCCGAGATCCGGCGCCGCGCCGCTGAAACCGTCGGTCACGTTTGGCAGCCGAACGCCGCGGTCGATCGCCGCCGCGCCCGGCCTGAGGCCGAAATCGAGCGCCTCCGCTTTGTACAGCTTCTGCACGCTGCGCAGATCCGCGGCGTCAAGCCTCGGAACATTCACGAACACGTCGTAGTCGACCGGCACGCTGTGCCGATCCTGATGCGTGGCCTGCGTGTACTCCGCAAGGGTTGCAAACCTCCGCACCTCGAGCGATGGGTCGGCGCCGCGACCGCTCGCGCCTCCACCGCCGCGTCCGCCTCCACCTCCCTCGCCGCCGTCGCCGGACCGCATCAGGCCGCGATAGTCCGCCGCGACGCTCCACGGCGGCGATGTCCACTGGAACGCGACGCCTGCGCCGGGGTTGACGCGAAAGCCGTTGTAGTCGGAGGAACTGTAATTGGTGTAGGTGGTGACGCTGAAGATCGCCGGCGCTGAGTTCTCTCCCAGCATCAGATTGTTCCGCCAATGCGCATTGCCCGAGCTGCCGGCGGCGGTCTCGGTGAGGATCGTGTTGTTGTAGAAAAGCACGCCCGCGGCGCCGCTCGTCATCCGCGTCGATCCGGTCGGCGCGTGGTAGACGATGTTCCGTATCCAGTAGATCGGGCCGCCGACTGCCGGCTGATTGCACATGGCGTGGGAAGCCGAGTTGATCATCAGGTTCCGCATGACACGCACGTTGTGCAAGCTGCCGTCGATCTCGAATGCGTTGTCATGGAAGTTCGTCATGTAATTGTTGTAGAAGTCGATCGCGACCGGCCGCCGATCCCAGTATGGCTTCGGTGGATAGTGCGGGCCGTCCGCGGCGCTCGAGCCGTCCGGGTTGCCGTAGGTCTCGACGTCGATCCCGTCGTGGAAATTGGCGACGTAGTTGTAGGCGACGACGTGGCCGGGCCCGTACACCTTCACCGCCACATACGACGCCATCGTCGGAGGGAACTTCTGGCCGTCCACGCCGGCGAACTGGGCCCAGTAGCTGCCGCTCCAGCCAATCAGGTGATCGGGATCGTCGCGTCCAATGAAATAGTTGTCGGCGATGTAGAAATCGCTCGAGCCCGAATAGTTCGAGAAGACCCCGAGCCCCACGTTCTCGAAGCGGCAACGCTTGACCGTCAATCCCTTCGAGCCGCCGATGAACTGCGTGCCGGCCCAGATCGCGATATCCGTATTCCGGATCGTCACGCCTTCGATGTAGTTGTAGTCTCCGCCCTTGACGTTGAACAAATTGAAGTTGCCATTGCCGTCGAGAATCACCTCGCCGTCTCCGGCGCCTTTGATGACGATCGGCTTGTCGGCGGTCCCGCTGGCGGTCAGATAGTAGGTGCCTTCGTACGGGCTGGTCGTATTGACCGACCGATCGGGCCCGTAGTACTCGGCGTGGTACTTGTACAGTCCCGCATGGACCAGAATCGTATCGCCCGGCCCGACGCGGGGACGCGCAGTCGTCGTCGTGTCGCCGCCGCCGCAGTAGGTCTTGTACGCGCACATCACCCCTTCGAACGCCGGTTCGAGCTTGGTGCCTTTCCACGTCGGAGGGTAGACGTGATACACGCGGCCGCCGGCAAACGGCGTCGGTTCGGGACGCGTCCGTGCCGTCACGGTTTTCGTGACGGTCCTGGCTGTGTGCCCCGAAATGCCGTCGGGATCGGACATCACGAATCGCGCTTCATACGCGGTGTCCGGCTCGAGATCGAGGATGCTCCCGGCGAACATGTTGGGAGACACGACGTCCCACGAGTCCTGCTGGTAGATTCGCTCGCCCTGCAGGCGTAACAGCGGCAGAGCCTCCTTCCACCGCGTGTCACCCTGTTTGCGGTACGACACCGCGACCTGCGCGTTCCGATTGTCATCCCCCTGAATCAGCCATTCGAAACCGAGATTGATCAAGGTGGGATGGTCGACGACGAGCTCGCCGGGCGTCACTCTGGCGTTGCCTGCCGCGGCGGCGACCCGATCGCCCTGATGGACGAGCGCCGGCACGAACACCGCCGCCGCGCAGACAATCGCCCGCATCCTCTCGTGCATCGCGACACGTTAACTCAAAAACCCGCGGGCGAGGCGAAGAACAGGCGCCGGCTTCGCCAGCGACGCAAACGAATTGACAGCATGGGCCGCGTGGTCTAGTGTCGCGCCACTGCGAGGAAGCCAGAGACCTGGCTCGAGGAGGCAGTCATGAGCATCCGGTCAGCGTCCGGCGCGACCCGCACGGTCCTCATTTGTGCTTCGTTCCTCGTCATCGCGTGGTCCAGCGGTCCGTCGGCGCAGGATCGACGGCTGCTCGACGCGAACGGCTACGTGCGAGACGATGCGTATCCGCGGCCGCTGGTGCCAGCCGCCGATCAGAAGTATCTGAAGATCGACGGCCTCAAGATGAAAGAGGTCATGAAGGAGGTCGTCGCGATCTCCCTCAAGAGCCGCGACGACGGCAACAAGTACTGGGGCCGGATCGCCGGATCGAAGTACGAGGCGATGGTGCACGACTGGGCGGAAGCGAAGTTCAAGAAATACGGTCTGCAGGACATCCACCGCCAGCCGTTCACGATGTCGACGCAGTGGTTTCCGACCGACTGGGACTACACCTTCACGGCCGGAGGGAAGTCCTACACGTTCAAGTCGACGAACCCGTCGCTCGACTCGCCGCCGACCCCGCCCGGCGGGCTCGACCTCGACGTCGTGTGGGTCGGCACCGGCACCGCCGCGGACTTCGCCGGCCGCGACGTCAAGGGCAAGGCGGTGCTGATTCACTCGATCCCGGCGCCGGGATCGATGGGACATTCCGCCGCGTACGAGCGCGCGATGGCGCGCGCCGCGGAGAAGGGCGCCGCGGCGATCGGCGTGGTCTACGGCATCTCGGACAACTTCGCGATCTGGCAGGGGCTCGGCGGCCAGGGCGAAGGCGGACCGGGTCGGCAGCGTCCGATCACGACGCCGGGCTTCTTCATGGGGTTCAAGGACGGCAAGGTGATTCGCGATCTGATCGGCGCGGGCGAGGCGGTGAAGCTGAAGATGAAGCTGACCGTCGAGATGCGCGAGGGTCTGACGAGCTCGAACGTCTGGGGCACGCTGCCCGGGACGACCGACGAGAACATCATCATCCTCGCGCATCAGGACGGCTACTACGAGGCCGCGCTCGACAACGCGTCGGGTCAGTCGGTGATGATGACGCTCGTCGATTACTTCTCGCAGGTGCCGAAGGACGAGCGGCGGCGCTCGATCACCTTCGTCGCGACCGCCAGCCACCACCAGGGTTCGCCGGGCACGAAATGGATGCACGACAATCGCGACACCGTGCTCGCGAAGACGGCGCTGATGATCAACTGCGAACACGTCTCGGTGTCGGACACCAAGTACTGGAACGGCGTCCTGCGCAAGGCGAATGTCGTGGCGCCGCGGCGGTGGTGGATCCACGGCAGCGAGCGTCTGTTCGACACGGTGCTGAAATCCTACGGCACGTTCGGCGTCGGCCTGATCGCCGACATGGATCCCAATGCGTCTGGCGACATGGGCGTCGTGGCGAAGGACGTGCCGTCGATCCAGATCATCCGCTCTCCCGTGAATAAACACACCGACGACGACAAGCCGGAGTGGGTGCCGGCGGCGGGGCTCGAAGCGGTCGCGCGGTCGTACGCGCGCATCATCGACGAAGTCAACAAGCTCGATCGGAAAGACCTGGTGCCGGCCGTGCGGACGAGCACCCAGGCCCGCTAGTCAGGAGCCCATAGAGGGTCAGCGTTGGTCACCTCTTCGGTGATCCGCTGGCAAACAGCCGGAATCAGGTGGGAGGCAACATGAGCCCGAAGGCGTGTGCGATTCGATCGTTGGTCGCCGCCGTGCTGATCGGCCTGATGATCATCGGCACCGGCCGATCGGTGTCCGCACAGGAGACCGTGCAGAACGGCGCGGTGTTCGGCACGATCGTCGACGAAACCGGGGCGGCGCTGCCGGGCGTGACCATCGACGTGTCCAGCCCCTCGCTCCTGGGGCGGCAAAGCGCCACATCGGACAGCCAGGGCGCGTATCGCATCGGCAGTCTGCCCGCCGGCGTGTACCGCATCGCGTATTCGCTGGTCGGCTTCCGAACCGACGTGCGCAGCAGTTTCACCCTCGCGGTCGGGTTCAACGCGCGCGTCGACGTGACCATGAAGCTGGGCTCGGTGGAAGAGCGCGTGGAAGTCAGCGGGCAGTCGCCGATCGTCGACGTGTCGACGTCGGTGGTCAGCAACACCCTGACTCGCTCCACGCTCGACGCCGTTCCCACGAGCCGCAGCATCTTCCAGGCGGTCTACCTCGCGCCCGGTATCAGGCCCACCAACACGCCCGACGTTGGCGGCAGCCAGCTTGGCAACCAGCAGGCGCTCGGCTCGTACGGCTACAGCGGCAATGTCGTGCCGCTGGTCGACGGGATCAACGTGCTGCAGGCGAACTCGCTCAACGGTGGGGCGTCGCCGGGCGATTTCGTCGACTTCGATTCGCTGACGGAGCTGAAAGTGGTGTCGACCGGCGCCGACTCGGACGTCGGGCCGCCTGGAACGGTGATGATCGCCGTGATCAAGACCGGCGGCAACGATCTGCACGGCGATGGCCGGTTCATGCGTCAGTGGAAGGGATTTCAGGGCACCAACCTTCCGGATTCGTTTTCGGGCGGATCGGACGTCAACAAGCTCGTGAACTTCACCGACGTGTTCGCGGACGTCGGCGGCAAGATCGTGAAGGACCGGCTCTGGTTCTACTGGGCCTCGCATTTCCAGACCAAGAATTCCGCGGTCATCGGCTACATCGGTCCGGACGGCAATCCCGGCTTCAGCCTGATGCATCAGGACAACCACGTCGGGAAGGCGACCTTGCAGGCGACGCGGAACGTGAAGGTGATCGGGTTCTTCGAGGATGCGTCGAAGATCGAGCCGGAGCGAAACGGGAGCTCCACGCTCGCGTATCCATCCACCTACAACTTCACCGACCATTTTCGGACCGCCAAGGGCGAGCTGCTGTGGACCCCGACCTCGCACCTCATGATCGACGTGCTCGGCGGCTACTACTGGCAGCCGTACGAATATCCCAACCAGGCGGGCATGAACGTCGCCGGCAACCCGTGGACGTTCAATCAGACGACCGGCGTGACGACCGGCGCGGCGAGGAACGTCAGCTCCAGCGACATGGGCAATCACTATCGCAAGCAGTCCACCGGCAGCGTGACGTATCTCCCGAACTCGAAGCACTCGCTCCAGGTCGGCTACCTGGCGTTCTTTCCGCAGGCCGACGTCAAGAACAGTCCGGCGATGCCGGCCGGCGACTATCAGCTTCAGGTGCAGACGATCAACGGCGTCATCACGCCCTATCAGATCCTGACCTACAACTTCCCGCTGGCCACCGACGGCAAGGAGCGGGCGCTCGGTCTCTACGCGAAAGACACCTGGCGGATTTCCGATCGCGTGACGTTGAGCGCCGGCGTCCGATTCGATCGGTATCAGGGCTACAACGACGCGTCTGTGCAGGAGAGCGGTCAGTTCTCATCTGGCGGATCGTTTCCCGAGCTGACCGTGTACACCTGGAACCGCGTCGTCCCGCGCGTCGGCACCGTCTACGATCTGACCGGCAACGGCAAAACGGTCATCAGAGCGTCGTACGGTCAATACAATCTCGATCAGCTCGGGGCGTTCGATCTCAATTTCAACCCCGCGGCGCTGTTCACCAGCACCTATACCTGGTCGGGCTCGAACTCGGCGTGCGTCCGGACGCAGTATTCCGTGTGCACCGCGTCGGACGCGTTCCTGGCCGGCCTGCGCGGCGTGGGCTCGCCGAATTATCTGAGCACGGCGGGCGGCGTCACCGGCGTCGTCAATCCCGATCTGCAGATGCCGTACTTCCAGACGGCGACGCTCGGCTTCGAGCGTGAAGTTGGTGCGAACATGGCCGTTCGCGCGCTGTATGTGTACAACCACGAAGACCGGATGTTCGATCTCACGTTCCCGAATCGCGGCATCGACACGTATACCGTGCCGTTCAACACGCGGTACCCCGCGAGCGACCCGGTCAGAGGCGGTCAGCCGCTGACGATCATGACCTACCCGGCGTCGCTGCGCACGGCGGCGGGCAACCAGACGATGTTCGTCAACCGGACGCAGAATCCGGACTACTTCAACAATCTCGAGTTCACGCTGACCAGGCGCAAGTCCCACAACTGGAGCGCGCTCGCCGGGTTGAGCCTGACGAAGAATCACAAGTGGCTCAGCACCAGCGGCGTGTTTGCGGCGGGTCAGTCGGGTGCGCAGCCGACCGCGCCATATCAGACGGCGTTTGCGCTGGACGAGACCTGGGACTACTCGATCAAGTCGCACTTCACATACGACTTTCCACGCGACGTGAGTATGGGCCTCAACTACCGGTTCCTCGCCGGCTCGCCCAACTACGCCATCGATCAAATCACCGGCGTTCCGCAGCTCGGCACGGTGACCATCCCGCTCGAGCCATTCGGATCACAACGCAACCCCGGCCTCGGGGTTCTGGATTTCCGGGCCGCCAAGAACTTCATGCTGGGAGGAGGCCGGCGATTCGGCTTGACGCTGGAAGTCTTCAATCTCACCAACACCGACGTGTCGCTGGCGACGAACTATCAATACGGGGCGGTCGGAACGGCGAGAGAATTCGGCTACGTGAGCACGGTGATTCCGCCGCGCATCGGCCGCCTCGGCATGGAGTTCAAGTTCTAACTGAAAGACGCCGCCGACCGGGGTCCGTCGTGGCTCGCGGCTTACAGCGGTGATTGGAGATTCCGCACGCTGCGCAGCACCGTCGTGCGCGGCAGGAACCGCACGAGCGAGGCCAGGATGCGATTGCGGAGGCCGGTGATCTCAACCCGCTTGTTGGCTTGCCATGCGTCGTAACCCATACGCGCGACGGTCATCGACGGCATCGGCGTGCCGGCGCGGCTGAGCCGCACCTTGTCCGTGCCGGCGCGCTCGCGAAACTTGCTCCTGGTCGGCCCCGGACACAGGCAGCTGACCTTCACGCCGTTGCCGCGCGCCTCTTCCCACAACGCTTCCGAGAACGACAGGACGAACGCCTTCGACGCGTAATAGATCGCCATCAACGGCCCGGGCTGAAACGCCGCGGTCGATGCCACGTTCAGCACGCCGCCGCGTCTGTTGGCGATCATCCCCGGCCAATAGATATGCGTCAGCTCGACCAGCGCGCGATCGTTCAGATCGATCATGCCGAGTTGCGTCGCGGCGTCCGATCCGTTGAAGGCGCCCGCGTGGCCGTAGCCCGCGTTGTTCACGAGGACGTCGACCGTAAGACCCTTCCGGGCGATCGCGTCCGCCAGTCTCTGGCCGCCACCGATGGTTCCCAGGTCCGCCGGAATCGGTGTGGCGGTGACGCCGTAGGTTTTCGCCAGGCGATCGGCCACGTCGCGCAGGGCGCTCTCCGTGCGCGCGGCCAGGATGACGTCGTAGCCGTCCCGGGCAAAACACTCGGCGAGGTCCACGCCGATCCCTGCCGATGCCCCCGTCACGAGCGCCGTCTGCCCGGCACCTGGTCGCGTGCTCGGCATGTTCAGCGCGCCCGGTACGTTTTGCTGAAACCGGTGCGGCCGTTCGTGACCTCGTACCGGCCGTTGGGAGCGACGTCGACACGGATCCAGTGGCCTTTGCACTCGGTGGACGCTTCGACGTTCGCGATCATCTCCTCGGCGGTGTTGTGTGCTGCGTCGCTCGCCAGCGCGAGATGCGACTGCCACAAGCCTTCGAGGCCGCGGATTTTCTGGATGCGGTCGTAGGCGGAAGGCGCCATGCCCTTGCGCGGGCCGTTGTTCGCAATCACGACCTGCGGCTGAATCGCCCAGAGCAGCGCCGGCGCACCGGACTGATCGTTGAAGAACCCGTGATGCGTCGCCAGCAGCAGCGAGACGTGCCCGAGCTTGTTCACCGGGCAGGCCAGGTCCATCTCCTTGTCCCACGTCAGGTCGCCAACATCGAGAAAGGTGAACCGTTGGTACGACACGAGGACACCGGTCGACTGCGAATTCTCGGTCTTGTTGGGCTCTTTCCGCTCGGCGTCGGTACAGAAGGGATTTGGCTGCCCGCCGCCGTTGATCGGCTTGCCGATGACGGCGCCCTGCGACGCAACGACGGCGACACGCACGCCGCGCAGCGGAATCGCATCCCCGGCTTTCACGATCGTGCGTTTGCCGGCAGCGATCGCGAGGTACGCCTTGTAGCGCTCCTCGATGCCGCGATTCTGCTCCCACTTCGGGTCCATCTCGCCGTGATCGAAGAACCGCTCGAAGTGCGCGACGGCATCTGCGGCCGGCGCGCCGCCGACGTGGTCGCCGTCGTAGTGCGTCGTGAACAGGTAGTTGATTCGCTTCAGCCCCGCAGCCTCCATCGCCTCGGCGATCCGCTTCGAATCGCGTTCCGCGGCCGGACCAGGGCTGCCGCTGTCGATCAGCATCGATTGGCCCGAAGGCGCGACGATGAGCGTCGCGCCGCCACCCTCGACGTCGATCACGTAGATGCGGAGGGTGTCCGCGGAAGGTGTCTGCGCGACGCCGAGCATCGCCGTCACGATGAGTGGCCAGAGCTTCATGGCGGCAGTTTACCAGCGGCTCGATGGTCTCGACGACAGCAAAGGCGGCGATGGGCCCGAGCGGACTCCTGTAAGATGGCGGCAGCCGTCACCTCTCTCTCGCAGTTACGCGCTCGATAAAGGAGTTCACGATGCGTTATCGATCTCCTGCGTCACTGGGCGCCGTGGTGGTCGTGCTCGCCTGGCTGGCGCCCGCGCCTTCCTCCAGTCAGACTTCGGCCGCTGGGGGCAAGGCAGCGAAACCATGGACGCCGCCACGGACACCTGACGGTCGCCCGGACCTTCAGGGCATCTGGTTGAACAACGACGCCACGCCGCTCGAACGGCCGAAAGCGCTCGAGGGAAAACGACTCCTGACCGACGCGGAAGTCGCGGCGCTGAGGAAGAACGCAGAGCGGCTCTTCGGGGGCGACGTGGACAGCGATGCCGCCGGCGGAGACAATTTCTTTCTCGCCGCGCTCTCCAATCCCGCCGTGTACAAGAACCGGAACTCCACGGGCAGCGGCGTCGGAGCGAACCGGGAGATTGACAACCGAACGTCGCTGATCGTGGATCCGCCTGACGGGAAGATTCCTCCCATGACGCCGGAGGGGCGTCAGCGTCGGCTTGCGGCAGATGCCGCGACGCTCGCGGCGCCCCGGCCGAGTCCACCGGCGGGGCCTGAAGATCTCAGCACGTTCATTCGATGCCTCACCTATGGCGCTCCGAGGATCGGCGGCGCCGCTGCGAGCTACCACAACTACTACCAGATAGTGCAGACGCCCGGATACGTCGTGTTTCTTTCCGAGGCGATCCACGACGCTCGCATCATTCCGCTCGATGCGCGTCCGCCTCTCCCGCAGCACATCCGCCGCTGGCTCGGCGACTCGCGCGGTCGATGGGAAGGGAACACGCTGATCGTCGAGACCACGAATTTCTCTGCGAAGACCAGCCTTCTCGGGTCGGCCGAACACCTGCACGTGATCGAGCGCTTCACGCGCACGGCACCCGATCGGATCAACTACGAAATCACGCTCACCGATCCCACGACGTGGGTGACGCCCTGGACGGCTGTCGTTCACCTCAAACGGACAGACGAAAAAATGTACGAGGACGCCTGTCACGAGGGGAACGAGCGAGTGATAACGGACATCCTCGCCGGCGCTCGCGCCGACGAGAAGGCGACAGTTCGCTAGGGAGTTCGGGATGAAGAGCTGGTCGATCGCGATACTTGCAGCCGGTGCGCTGGCGTACGGAGTCACGGAGGCACAAACGCCAGCCAG
>Ga0075434_100006883_pt1 | contig 10474 bp, 9 predicted proteins | sample RhiMethybrSRZTD3_FD_75298 | JGI IMG/M metagenome (GOLD analysis project Ga0075434, IMG submission 75298) | Populus rhizosphere microbial communities from Tennessee, USA - Rhizosphere MetaG P. TD hybrid SRZTD3 | ecosystem: Host-associated > Plants > Roots > Rhizosphere > Soil | place: USA...
ATCAAGCTTGAAGGACACAAGGCGAACAGGATTGCCCAAACCACTTCCGTGGGTTTGGGGAACGCGAGTATTATTGCCATCGGAAGGCAATTCATCAATGGCAATGTCAACCTGACGGACATCCCAAGCACGCCGTCGCTCTCCGAGCAATCCTGCTCGGGGCATTTGGCCGCTCCTCACCATCTCGTCAAACGCGTTGGGTGACACGCAGATGTAGGCTGCAGCAGCCTCGCGACTGATGAGACGGGGCGCAAGTGTTAGCGGTAGCGCTTGTCTGCCTTGGCAGTCCGTGCCCTGTGCCAGGCGAATCCATTCTGCCGATCTGTGAATATCGAAGAGCATGCAGCTGCTTGGCTGGTACAAGCAAGGGCGTGCGCTCCGTTCGGAGGCACCTGCGTGCAATGGCGTACAGACCGGATGGTCAACACGGCAAAATGCGAAGCAGTTCGTTCAACTTCAATATTTCTTGCCGATGAATGTGGGCCCTCATTAAATGCGGCGTGAATGACCAGGAAACTAGACTTTTCCGAGGACTCGTATGTTGCCGTTTTCCGCGCTGTCTTTCGAGACAAGCGGGCATGACGAAGCCAGAATGAAAAGGACCTAATTTCCCTTCGTCATACAATCGGTGGCAAATACTTGCGAACGGCGGCATTTGCGTAGGTCTCTCCATACGCATCACGTCACTCATGCCGCGCGCTTCAACGGACGTGCGCGCTCGACTCGCTTACGCTCCTTGGGCGTGTTCATCACCTCCCAAAGATCGCGGCGCCGCTGCACGTTGAGCCAGAAGTCAGGGCTGTTGCCGAAGACGCGGGCCAGGATCAAGGCCGTCGCGGCGGTCACGTTCCTGCGGTCGCCGCACAACTCGTTGACGTGCTTGCGCTGAACGCCCATCGCCTCGGCGAGCGCGCCCTGCGTCAGGCCCATCGGCTCCATGAACTCTTCGGTCAAAATCTCTCCGACCGTCGCCGGCTTGCGCTTGGTGGTCAGCATGGTTGCCTCGCTCTCATCGGTAACTGTGATCGTCCAGATAAATCCCGTCCGCTTCGCCGCGCTCGCCATCCCAGCGGAAAATCAGCCGCCATTGCTGATTGACACGGATCGAATGAAACCCCGCCAGATTGCCGCGCAACTTCTCGAAATGATTGCTGGGCGGCACGCGCAAGTCCTGATCGGTCGTCGCATCGTCCATCATCTGGAGCTTGCGGAACAACCGGGCTTCAAGATCGGGCGGGATGTTGCGGGAATGGATATCGTCCACGAAGAAAGCCCGTAACCAGCCATCCCGAAAGCCAACGATCATTCCGTCACTCCCGGTTGAGAGTATTTGTACCACCCTATAACTCACTTTTCAAGGATGATCTCCGTCCTTCTGCGCGGCCGCTGCTTCGCCCTCCGGAATGGGAGCGCGACCGCTCACAATCCGCCCTTGTCTGCTTGGAGAGCCCAAACCGGGGCGGCGTCAGGCCCTCAGGGCCGAAGCCGCGAAGCGGGGCGCGATAGCGCCAGCCTTTACGGCCTGAGGCCGGTCCGGTCCACTGCTCAGCAGCAAGCGAGCACAGACCTCGTCACTCCGCATCTGACTCGCGCTTCGGACTCCATCCAACCGGATCAGCGACCCATCGGTTGATGTCGGATTCCTTCCATCCCGCGCCGTTGACGCTGATCCTGATCTGGGGCGGGAACGTGCCTTCGGCGATCTTGCGGTAGATGGTCGAGCGGGACAGCCCGGTTCGGGCGAGGACGGTCTTCAAACGGATGATACGGTCTTCTCTAATCGGCGTGTTGAGGTCAAGCACTTCCGAGCCCTTTTCACTTGGGGGACGTTCGACGTCTTTTCGCGGCCCGCGCTTCTCTCCGGGATCGGCATGAAGCCCTCCCATTATGGGGTCCAGTAGAATGATGTGGTCCAAATCTGGTTCGCATCCTGATGATGGCTCATCGGAGATAAGACCGTATGCGAACTCACATCATTCATCGTCCGCGAAGGACGCCTTTCCGCCTCGCGGCGGAACTCTAAATTCCCTGGTCTGCTGGTCGCGTTATGCAGTTGCGTCCGTCGTTGTTGGCGTTGCCTCCCGAGTCCAACGGAACTCCGAGCCGTCGACCCACATCCGATGCAGGACCACCGCAAGCCTACGCGCCAATGCAACGATGGCCTTTTTGATCCCGTGCCGTTTGGCGACATTCATCGCCCACGCTTTCAGCCACGACCATTTCTTGACGCGGATCAGCAGGACCTGCGCCGCTTCATAAAGAAGTCCCCGCAGCATGCCGTCGCCGCACAACGAGACATGACCTATTCGACTGCTCTCGCCCGACTGGTTGAGTACGGGCGTCAGCCCCAGTACAGCCCCCACTGCTCGCAAATGGCGGAAGCGGGACGGAATGTCGATCGTCGAGGTATAGGCGAGCGCGACAATCGGTCCGACTCCGGGTACCGTCATCAACTGCCGGCAGACCGGATCGACCCTGGCCTCGCCACGGACCTTGCGGTCCAGTTTGACGAACTCCTCGCGCAGCTTTTGTCTGGCAGCGAGCAACGACTCGATGATTTCCGCCAGATCGGGAGCTGCTTCAACCAGCTCGCGTATCCGTTCATCGAACTTGAATGCTCTAATCGTGCCGACCTTCAGCCCAAAGTTGCGCAAAAGCCCACGCATATCGTTTTCCATAGCGATTGCCTTTTCCTGCAACAGCTTGCGGGCGGTCAGCAAGGCGCGACGCTTCTGGCTCGTGAGCGTCTTCACGTGCACGTCCTTGAACAGACCGACCCGCATCATGTGCGCAATGCCGCGCGCATCGTTGCGATCGCTCTTGTTCAGCTGCTGAGCCTTCAAGAACGCTTTCGTGTGCCGTGTCTCGATACAGACTACCGCGAATCCGGCCTTCGCCAGCCCCTCGAACAACCATTGAGACAGCGGCCCGGCTTCGAGCCCGATCCGTTCAAAGTTGAATGCGGGGTCGCTCAGGACGGCGACTAGGTCGTCCGGGTGCGTCACAACCTTTTTCTCCCGGCAGAGTTTTCCGCTTTCATCGACAATGCACACGCTCGTTTCTTTGACAGAGACGTCGAGACCCGCATAATACTTCATGCTGCGCTTCACCTTTCTGATGCTTTGTGGCTGTTTCGTTCAGACCACGTTTTATCATCAGCCTGAAGCGCAGCACCTTCCTTCCTTTCCGGTCGGCGAAGATGGGGCACGAAGCCGATTACCCCATCTGGTTCTCGCACGGCTGGCCTGCCTCCTGCCGATTGCTTCTGACGGCTGCTGGACCAGACAGGATAGGCATTCAGGGGCATGCAAGAGGGTTCGGCGCGGCAAAGCGCTGTGGCGTAGAGGCGGCGGCAAATCGGCGGGTTCAGAGCCCGATGCTGCGGCCTCTGCCCAGCTCTATACCGTGTGTGAAGGCAAGTTCGTCGCCCAGGCGGCGGCCTGAGCCGAAATTGCCACCGATGCCGAGTTCGCGCTTACGGTTGGCGAGCAGAGATTCAAGCTGCGGATCGCGTTGCAGGCTTTTGGCCATGTCGCCCATCGCGGCCCGCGTGGATTTGTAGCCCGACATGTCGCCCGCCTGATACTGACGCTGGCTGGTCTGGTCGAGCTTCTGCCAACGTTCCACGAAGCGGTCGGCGCGGCGGCTCGGATCGGTCCGCAGCTCGGTTTCGAGCTGGAGAGCGCGGATGACGCGGTTGACCTGGCCGCCAGCCGCCTCGCGGACAAGTTCCGGGTTCTTCTTGTAGGCGGCTTCGGCATCGTGCGAGCCATAGGGCCGCATCCCCTCGAAGACCTTGCGGGCCTCCTGCAATTCCTTCACTTGCTCCCGGCTGGCCTTGCCGCGCTGCTCCTGCGCATCGAAGATCGCATCCACGGCTCGGGCATGGCGGATCAGCGCCTTGGTGCGGGCCTTACGGAGCGCCGCTTCCGGGTCGTCCGCCGCCTTCCTTTCCGGCGCTTCCCGTTCCGGCCTCCGTGCGTCGTCCAGGCCGGGCACGGCTTCGGCAGACGGCCGCAGGCTGTCGAATATGTTGCGCACCTTCTCCGGCACGACCTTGCGCACGATCTCGGCCACGCGCTCGCGGAAAGCGATCCCGCGCCGCTCGGCATAGTTCTGTGCGGGATCGGCGCGTTCGTAGTCCGACGCCATGTCCTTCGAGCGGTCGCGCGACAGGGTGCGTGTGAGCCGATCCTGACTGGCAAAATCATCGCGGCCGTAATGCAGGTCCACGCCGTCGCGGTGCCGCGACAGGGCGACATAGCTGCTATGGGCATCCATGCCCGGTGTCGCCAGAACATGGGCGCGGTCCACCGTCATGCCCTGCGCCTTGTGAATGGTCGCGGCATAGCCGTGGTCGATACGGTCATAATCCTTGAGGTCAAAGGTGACGCTGCGCCCGTCATCGGTGCGCACCGACATGGCTTGCGGGCTGACCTGTTCGATGGTGCCGAGCGTTCCGTTCTTCACGCCGAGGCCGCGCTCATTTTGCAGGAACATGACACGATCCCCGCTGGCAAAGTTGCGCGCGCCGCACTCGACGGTGACGCGCACCTCATCGCCAAGGCTTCCGGCGTCCCGCATCTTTTCGCGCGCTGTCTCGTTGAGCGCTCGCACCTCGTCATTGGTGTGGGTGAGAATGATGCGGCTCTTATCCGGTGACGCTTGCCGCTCGCGGTCCCAGCGCTCGATCAGATCGCCGCGCGCCTGCTCGCGCGATAGAGCTTCATGTACCATGCCGTGGGACCGGTAGGCTTCAAGTGCATGGCCGGTTTTGCCACTAGCGAGATCGCGCGTGGCATCGCGTTGCCAATCTTCCCGCTGGCGGCGCACCTCGCCGATTTCCGCGCCGCCATGACGCTCATGGATGGAGCGGAAGGCCGCACCGGCTTCGATGGATTGCAACTGCCTGATATCGCCGACCAGCACGACCTTCGCACCAACTTCTGCGGCATGCGACAGCACGCGCTCCAACTGGCGCGTGCCGACCATGCCCGCCTCGTCGATCACCAGCACATCGCGGGTTGTGAGTGGGTCGCGGCCCTGGTGCCAGCCATGCTCCATGCTGGCGATGGTACGTGACGCGATGCCCGATCCGTTTTCGAGGTTTTCCGCCGCGATGCCGGACAGCGCCACGCCCCGAACCTCATAGCCCGCTGCTTCCCATACCTCCCGCGCCACCCCCAGCATGGCGCTCTTGCCGGTCCCGGCATGGCCGACCACGATCGAAAGATCGCGTCCGTCCGTGACATGTGCCAGCGTGTCGGCCTGCTCGCCGGACAGCACAAGGCCGCGCCGTTCGGCATGTGCCAAAGCGGCTTGGCGGTGCCTGTCATTCACCTCATGGCGTTCCCGCTCGGCCATCAATTCCGTCGCGCCGTGCAGGCGCCGTTCCGCCTCGATCATCTGCCGGGTGGTGAAGCGATTATCGCCGCGCGCGTCCTTGCCGAGTTCGATCAGATCGGGCGCGTTGCGCATCGCGTCCATAACTTCGTTGAACTGGTCGATCCCGTCACTGTGCCGGTGCACAAACTTCGCCATGTCCCGCCGCGTGAAGGTCGATTGCTGCTGCGTGATCGCATCCAGTGCAAGGGAAGGATTTGCGATGATCCGGGCGCCATTGCCGCGCGCGATCTCGCGATGAATCTCCGCGCGATCCGACTCGATCCCTTCACCCTCGATACGCTGCGCGGGCGCTCCGATCTGGTTTTGCGGCTCCAGCGCGATGCCCTGCGCCTCAAGGCTGCGATGATCGATGCGCGCGTCGATATCGAGTTCCGCCAGACGCTCATTGGCAAGTTCGGCCCAACGCCGGCGCCAGCGCTCCACCATCTCCGTGCGGTTCCAGTCCCGCACCTTTGGGCCAAAACCGTTCTCGTCCACCGTGCGCATGGTCAGCATGACATGCGCATGGGGTTTGGGCAGACCGTCTTCGCCGATATCGCTGTGCACGTTGAGATCGGCGATCATGCCCCTGTCCACAAACTCCGACTGCACGAAGTCGCGGGCGAGTGCGATGCCCTGTGCTTGTGTCAGTTCGCGCGGAACGGCGAATTCGACCTCGCGGGCGAGCTGGGCGTCCTTGCGAATTTCGAACACCTCGACGTTATTCCACAACTGCTCGCGGTCGCTCCATGCCTCTGGCGCGTTCTCCGGCAGCACCACCTCGGAATGGACGACGCCGCGCTTGGCGGAAAAGTCATGGTTGCGATCAAGCCGCTCGTCGCGCAGCCGAGAGCCCGACCGGTAGGCGGCTGACGCCACCGCGCTGGAGCCAGACTTCCGGCCAATGACCTTGACGTGAAGATGATAGATCGCCATCGCGATCAGATCAGTGGCACGGCAGAGCGCACGTCGGAACGACGTATAAGCGCGCCCTCCCTCGAAAAATTCTCGGGCGGGACTACCCCGTCCCAGGCTATCCCGGCAGTCCTACAGCATTCCGCAGGCTGCTCAATTACTATTGCTCCATCGACAGCATACACAGCTTACGGAGGATATGATGCGCAAACCTCGGGACTTTGACGCGGAACTGAAGGCGCTCGAAGACAAGGCGCGCGGGCTGAAAACCCGCAAGGTGCGGCAGCTCGGCGAACTGGTCATCGCAACTGGGGCTGACGCACTCACCGCCAATGAATTGGCGGGTGCGCTGATCGTGCTCGCCGAGACAAAAGAGGCCGGAAAGAGGGAGGCATGGGCCAGGCGCGGGGCCGCGTTCTTTCAGGGACGGTCGCGGCGAATTGCACCGACAACTGACCGCGACACGGACGGCGCTCCGGCGCAACCGGGCGGCGCGCAACCGGTGTCAGGCCGCAAGGGCGCGACATGACGTGCGCGCATGGCAGGTCGAGCGCCGCAAGCGAACGCGGCACCTCATCGAACTCGGCGGCCTCGTCGTGAAAGCCGGACTCATCAACCGGATCGGCGATGATCGCGCCACCATGCTCGGCGCGCTGCTCTGGATCGCCGACAAGCTCCAAAGCGATCAAGGCGAACGGGCGCGAGCGCTGTGGTCAGCAAAGGGGAAGCAAGCGTTCGAGGCGGACCCGACGGCCCACAAGGGGACAGATCGATCCGATCCAGCAGATCGTCGTTGAACCACGACAATGGTATGTCAACTATGCGAAGACCGATGGTTGCAAGCGGGCTTTGAATTGGCGCCCAACATTGCCTCTGCAGCGCCGCCACAAGTGCGGTCAGCGTCGCCGCGTCACCGCGCCTGTGATCCGCATGCGCCCGAGCCAGACGGCGCCTCGTGAACAATTGGCTCGCGGACAGCCCGTTTCGCCGCGCCGTCACCGACACAAGCCGGGGCCCGCTATAGTTCTCCGCCACGATCCGGTGCTTCCCTTCCAACGTCCAACGGCGCCGGGTGCCAGTCGAGATAACGTCAAGCCGCGAGGTCTTCGGAATAGGCGTATGCTCAGTCATACGCCCATGTCTTCACCGCCACAGCATATCAGGCAAGGCGGCCTTCGCCGGAGGAATACGAGCAAGTCGGACATCTGCGCGATCAAATCCCTCCCTCTCCGCCACTTTAAAGCGGCCTCGAGAAAGCCCCGTGAAATAAGGCCTTTCCGCACGCCCGGATTTGCCGGTGTAGCCCCCGGGTGTAGCCCCTAGGGTAGCTCGTAATCTGCCATAGCGCGGGTCCAAGTGGCAACACTTCTCCTCTGCAGGTCGTCCAGGTCAGAGGGAATCCGGCCATGAAGGGTCGTTCTGAGGGTCTCCCGAAGAACTGTTTTCGGGAGCCCGGCGCGAGCTACGGAATGATGACCGCGGCCAATTGCGCGGCCGTGCATCAACTCGAAGGCAAGGCCGCTTCCGGCGAAGTTGATCGAGACATCGGCACCAGAGACCATATGAGGCCGCGACAATCGGGATGCCGTACAAATTCACGGTTTTTGAAGTGGTTTTGGAGAAGAGCGCTCGAAAAAGATGGTGGTGACGCGTGTCCACAAAAGATGGGCGCGCCATCATGCTCGGTTCAGAACGCAATCGGCCTGCTGCCAAGTACTATGCTGACAGGGCGCTCTTTCAGCTGCTCCTGACTGCGCCAAATCTGGATGCCTCCGCCATAGCGCGCCCATCCTTTGAGACGGCGCTCTTCCTTAAGACGTCGGCGCGAAGCGGACATTCGGTGCGACGCCAATGCTGGCTTAGTCCCGTGTGTGGGCTCCGAGTTGGCAAGGACTTTCGTCACATCGCAGGCTGGTCGGTACAGCCATGTCTCGGCCCGTTAGCGCGGTTCACATAACCCGTGTAATGCACTCCGTGAATCGGGTCCCGGTCGAAAGCCCGCATTCGACAATGCAATGGCACTAGTGGGTTGGCTTGATCGCCGGATCGACCGGTTCTGACCGTCTGAGCGTTAGCGGGTCTGGGCTCTCGAATTATAGCCACGACGGCTTTAGCTTTGCGAATCTTCGTCATCGCGAAGTGTCTTACCGTAACACTCCGCATCGAGGCCTGACGCAGTCGCTTGGCACTGGGCGGTTCGATAATCGCCAATGGTTAGGTCGAGTCCAACCCACATCGTCGTCATCGGCGCAGGCGCCGCAGGGTTGATGACCGCGCGCGAGCTTGGACGCGCGGGCAAGAGAGTGACATTACTGGAGGCGCGGGATAGATGCGGAGGCCGCATCGATCCGCTTTCGTCGGCCCAGTTCGGCTACCCGGCGGAAGGCGGCGCGGAATTTGTCCATGGCGAGGCGCCAGTTACGCGTAGCTTGCTGCGCGAAGCGGGAATTTCGCTGCTGCCGATCGAAGGGACGCAGCGAACCGTCATGGACGGCAAACTGTCGACAAAAGGTTCTCTAGAGATCTATGAGGCCAACCTCCAGACGGCGCTAAAGGAACTCGACGACGACCTGACAGTCGCTGAATTTCTGCGGCGCCGCTTTGCAGGCGCCGAACACGCCCACCTGCGGCGGTCCGTCGAACGGATGGTGGAGGGCTACGATGCTGCCGATCCGGAACGAGCCAGTATGTTGGCGCTTCGGGACGAATGGATGGGTGAGGGGCGAAGAACGCAAGTTCGTATCGCCGGTGGATACGGACGCCTCATCGATTTTCTTGTCGCGAGATGCCGCAGCGATGGCATGGCGATCTACTTCAACTCAGTGGTGAATGCGATCGCCTCGGCCGGACCTGGAGCTCTAATTCGCTGCGCCAACGGTGCCGCTCACGAATGCGATGTCGTAGTTCTCACCGTACCGCCGCCTCTTCTGAAAGATATCTCGCTTCCTCCGACGGAACGCGAGCGGGCCGCAGCAGCCGCGGATATCGGGTTCGGCAACGTCATAAAGATTCTGATGCGATTCCAGACTCGCTGGTGGCTCGACGAGCGAATGCATCTCGCCGACCTGACGTTTCTGCTTTCGGAAGCAAGGATTCCGGTATGGTGGACACAGTATCCCGCTGACTTTCCCGTACTCACGGGCTGGTTTGGAGGGCCGAAAACAGCCGGGATGGCTCACCTCAACGAGCAGGAATTGATCGAAGCCGGCCTCACCTCGCTGGCCGACGTTTTCGGTCTTGCTCCTGAGCAATTGGGGCGGACTTTGGTGGCGGCACGCGCGATCAATTGGGCGTGTGATCCTTTCGCTCGCGGGGCGTATTCGTATGCAACGACCGAAACGCGCGCGGCGCAATCGGTGCTTTCAAGCCCCCATGGTGGATCGGTGTTCTTCTCCGGCGAAGCCCTTTACCGTGGGAAAGACATGGGTACGGTCGAGGCGGCGCTGGCGAGCGGCGTGGAGGCGGCGCAAACAATCCTCCGCTAGTAGCATTTTCCTTGGCTGTCGTCTTATTGGCCTCCAAGTAGCGCGAACTTGCCTCATTAGCTAATTTCCAAAATTCCCACGCGCAGGACGACGCGAACACGTCAACTGCGCGATCAGGACGCCGCGCCGTTCATCGGAGGCGCGTCATGATCGGTGAATGCTTGTCCGGAAGATGACCGCGAGAGTGTATGAATTCGAGGGGATTCGCCTTGTCCTTTCTAAAAGCGGAATAGTGCCGCTCAACCGCAGATATCCCTCCGAAGCACGGTCTAGCTTGTGGCGAAGGCAGCCTGCTAGATGGGAGCGTTAAGAACGCAAGCCGCGAACGCCTGGCGGAAGTCGCCGCCGATCCGCGTCATGTCGGTGTAGGCGGAGGCGCCAGCGATTTCGTCCGCTACGTGTCTGAAGTCGCACAATAGGAGAAGCCCCTTCAAAAGCTCGCGCTCGCCCACCGTCAGGGTCCGGCCATTACGATCGAAATGGCTCACCTTGGCGCCGGTCAATTCCTCGTAGCGGGCGCCGGTGACATATCCGCCCTCGACCAGGTCGGCGAACTTCGTATCTTCGATGTTAGAGATCAGTTTCTTGGCTTGAGGCGGCGAAAAACGCACGTCTCGCGGGCGGGAGACGCCCTTGAAGGGTTTTACTTTCCGCCAGGCCTGCGTTCTTTTCATCGTTCCACGCGTGAT
>Ga0075434_100006884_pt1 | contig 10473 bp, 9 predicted proteins | sample RhiMethybrSRZTD3_FD_75298 | JGI IMG/M metagenome (GOLD analysis project Ga0075434, IMG submission 75298) | Populus rhizosphere microbial communities from Tennessee, USA - Rhizosphere MetaG P. TD hybrid SRZTD3 | ecosystem: Host-associated > Plants > Roots > Rhizosphere > Soil | place: USA...
ACGCTCGCGAGCTGGGTCTCCGGGTTGTGCACGTAGTACACGTCGAGGCACGCGACGCCCAGGTTGCGGAGACTCCGGCCGACCTGGTCCTCGAGCCAGCGCGGCGACATCGCGTGGGCGCCGCCCACCACGTCCGCCGGGTCGAGGATGCCGGGACGGACGTACGTCTCGCGCACGTACTCGGCGGGATCGGGCGGGACGCGGTCGTCGAAGGGGATGTAACCGCCCTTCGAGCAGACGACGAAGCGCTCGCGCGCGAGGCCGAGCTCGCGTTCGAGGAGGAGGAGCGTCTGCCCGATGATGCGCTCGCTCCGCTGCGCGCGGTAGTTGATGGCCGTGTCGAGGACGTTGCAGCCGAGGTTCGCGGCGTCGACGATCGCCTGGCCGTACGCTGCGTCGGTCGCGTCGTCCTCCTCGCCGAGGTACGTCCCGAGCCCGATCGACGAGACGGTGAGGCCGTCGAGCGTCCGGAAGTGAGAGTCCGGGAGGCCCGCCACCGCCGCCCGGTACGCCGCCGTCTCGCGCGGCGTGGCGCCGGCCGGCATGCGCTAGCCCGCGACCGCCTGCGGCCGTCCCGCGTGCCGCTTGATGATCTCGCGGAGACGCGGCGGATCGATCGGCTTCTTGTAGACGACGTCCTCGAGGCCCGCCATCTTGCTGCGCTTGATGATGTGATCCTTGTCGAAGTGGAACGCGGTCATCAGGACGACGGGAAGGCCGGGATGCCGGCGCCCGATCTCCTGGAAGAGCTGGTAGCCGTCGAGGTCGGGCATCACGACGTCGCTCAGCACGAGGTCGACCGACACGTTCTCGAGGCGCGCGATCGCCTCGCGTCCGCCGGTGGCGACGAGCACCTCGCAGCCTTCCTGCGTGAGCAGGTCGCGGAGCGACTGGCAGACGCCGAGATCGTCGTCGACGACGAGGATGCGGAGCCCCTGCAGCGCCGGATCCTGCTGCTCCCGCGCGCCGTCGGTCGCGCGGATGGCGCGGAGGTCGGTCATGTGCGTGCCGGGGAGGTACTCGCGCGTCGCGTACTCGGCGCCGTGCGCCATCTCCGTCAGCTGGTTCACGATCGACTGGATGCGGCGGAGCGCGGTGTGGATCGAGTCGAGGCGCTCGCCCTCGACCACGAAGTCCTCGTCGGACGACACCTTCGCGACGTGTGCCTCGAGCAGGTTCAGGTTGTTGACGATCACCTCGAGCGGGTTGTTGATCTCGTGCGCGAGGCCGATCGCGACCTCGCCGAGCGTCGCGAGCTGATCGCGCCGGCGGATGTCGCGCAGGTCCTTCGCGAAGCCGATCGAGCCGGTCTCGACGCCCGCCGCGTCGCGCAGGATCGACCCGGCGATGACGACCGGGATGCGGACGCCGCTCTTCATCACGAAGGTCGTCTCGCAGTTCTTCCCCGCGCGCATCGCGGCCATCACCTTGCGAGCCTCGTCGAGGTCGGGATAGAGCCGCGTCACGTGCTGACCGAGGACCTCTTCGGGGGTGTACCCGAGCGTCTGTCGCGCGCCATCGTTGTAGAAGATGATCGTCCCCGCGCGGTCGACGGCGACCACGATGTCGGGGGAGCTCTCGAGCAGCTTCTCGAAGTAGATCGAGGGGAGGCGCTGAACCGGATCCATCGCGGCCGAGTCGCGAGATGGTAGGCGCCCAACGGGGCAGGGTCAAGGCTGCGATCGCCCTCGCATTCCTCGCCGGCTGCTTCTGGCGCTCCGCCGGGCGCGAGGCCGCGACCCACGTCGACGTGCTGACCGCGATCGCCCACAAGGGCGTCGACCTGGTCGTGGCGGAACGGCTGACCGCCGAGAGCATGCCGGAGCTCACGTATCCGCTCGAGCGCGCGCAGGCGTTCGCGGCGCGCTGGAGCGGGGGAGCGGCGCCGGCGTGGATGCCGGCGTTCGTGGACCTGCTCGATCGCTATCGCGCGCTCGTCGACGCCCTCGACCGCGTCCGGCGCGAGGCGAAGGGGGAGGCGGCGGGCGCGGCGCTCCGCGAGCCGCTCGCGCGCGTCGACGCGGCGGCAGACCGGGTGCGCGCGGCGCTGGCGAAGGAACGGGGAGGCGCCGCGTAGCCGTGTGTCCCGCGTAGCCGTGTATCCATCGATCGGCGTATTCGCCGATTGACGCCGATCGAGGGCGAGCCCTAGACTCCGCCCCCGGACGCCAGGACGGTCGGTCCAAGGCCGGTCGAGACCGTGGAAATCTTCCCGCAAGTCCCGCGAGATCCTGCGTGGCGTCCGGACGCGCTGCAGGAGCTTCTGCTGAAGGCGGCGCTCCTCGCCGGGCCTCCGGCGGTCAGCGCCTGGCGTGCGTGGAGCACGCGCGTCGACCTCGATCGCCTGGACGAAGGCTCGAACCGCCTGCTCGCGCTCGTCTCCGCGAACCTCGATCGGCTCGGCGTCCACGACGACGCGGCGGGGCGGCTCCGCGGCTACCGCCGACGCACCTGGTACGTGAACCAGGTGAAGATGAAGCAGCTGGAGGTCGTGCTCGACGCGTTCGCGCACGCCGGGATCGCGACGTTGATCCTCAAGGGCGCCGCGCTCGCGCGCGCGTTCTACCCCGATCCGAGCCTCCGGCCGATGTCCGATCTCGACATCCTCGTTCGCCGCCGCGACGCGCTGCGTGCGATCGCGTGGCTGCTCGACCAGGGATGGACGGCCGCGGAGCGGCGGGTCGCCCGCCGCCTCGAGGTCTTCTTCGGCACCGACGGTGACACCGAAGGGCGCATCCTGCAACGGGAGGGAATCGGGTTCTCGCGCGGGACGATCGACCTCGACCTCCACTGGCGCGTCCTGCATCACCGCGGATGGCCCGGCGCCGACGATCCGTTCTGGGACGCGTCGGTCGAGACGACGGTCGGCGCGGCGAGCACGCGGATGCTGAACCCGACCGACTCCCTGCTCCACGTCTGCGAGCACGGATCCCGGTGGAACAAGGTGCCGCCGATCCGATGGATCGCGGACGCGCTGATGATCCTCCGCGCCGGCGGGACGGCGATCGACTGGGACCGTCTCGTCCGCCGGGCGCGCGACCTCCAGGTGACGTCCGCGCTGGCGGCGATGCTCGCGTATCTGCGGGAGGAGCTCGACGCGCCGGTCCCCGCCTCGTGCCTCGCGGAGCTGCGTGCGGTCCGCGCGACGTGGATCGAGCGGGCCGAGCGGCGGACGACGCACCGGCGGCCGGGGGAGCTGCCGTTCGTGCTGAGGCTCTGGTTCGAGCATGTGCACGCGAGCCGCGACGTCGGCTGGCCGTCGACGCTGGCCTCGCTCCCCCGACACCTCGTGTACGCGTTCGACCTGCGGGGCACGTCGGAGCTGCCGAGCTTCGTCGTCACGAGAACGGCGACCAGGGTCGTCCACGGGCTCCGCGGATGAAGCCGACCGTCCGCTTCACCGTTCCGAATCCGCCGATCGCCGCCGAGTCGTTCGGAGACGAGAGCGTCATCGTCAACTTGGACCACGGCACCTACTACAGCGTCCGGGGGCCCGCGTTCAGGACCTGGAGCCTCGTGAGCGCCGGCGTCGCCGTCGGCGCGATCATCGACCGCCTCGCCGCAACGTACGATGCGCCCGGGGCCGAGATCGAGGCCGCCGTGACCGCGCTGATCGAGGAGCTCGAGCGCGAGGGGCTCATCGTGCGCGCGGAGGAGAACGGATCGTCCGCCCCGGTCGAGGCCGCACCGCGCGCGAAGGAGCCGTTCGAGCGCCCCGTGCTCGAGAAGTTCACCGACGTCCAGGAGCTGCTGGCGCTCGACCCCGTCCACGACGTGGACGGGACCGGATGGCCACGACCGAAGGACCGCGGTTGAGCTCCGGCTCCGCGGCGCAATATCTCGAACGGCTCGAGCAGGCCTTCCACGAGGCGACGCGTCGCCTCGGCGCGGTGGAAGAGGAGTACGTCATCGCCGGCCGCGGCGTCCGGCTGCGCTTCGCCGGCGAGGCGCTCGTCCCGTTCCTCACGCCGGCCCTCGCACACCTGCGCACGCCGGTCGGGGAAGCGGCGGCGCTCATCGTGTGCATCTGGGACGGCATCCCGCCGGCCGCGTGCCCGTGGACGCCCGACGGAACCTTCGGCGAGGCGAGGACCGTCGTCGACAACTGGCACGGCGTCGAGTTCGTCGCCTTCCCGCACGGCGAGGAGATCGACGCGCTCGATCGCGGCCGGGGTGTCGGCTTTCACTGTCGCGCGACGGTCGGTCCGCACGCCTCGCTGCCGCTCCTCACGATCATCGACTGGTGGCTCGCGGAGCGCGATCTCCATTGCATCCATGCCGCCGCCGTCGGGCTCGAATCGGGCGGCGTCCTCCTCGCGGGCCGCGGCGGGTCGGGCAAGTCGACGACGGCGCTCGCGTGCCTCCGATCTCCGTTGCGCTACGTCGGCGACGACTACTGCGTGCTGTCCGTCGACGGCGCGCCGCACGTCCACGCGCTCTACAGCTCGGCGAAGCTCGCACGGTCGGAGCTCGAGCGCCTCGCGCCCGGAGCGCCGCCGGCACCCTGCGACGACAAGGACGTCGTGTTCCTGCACCGCGCGTTCGGCGAGAAGCTCCTTCCCGGCTTCCCGATCCGGGCGGTGCTCGCACCGCGGATCACCGGTCGCGCGCGCACGACGCTCGCTGACATCTCGCCCGGCGAGGCGATGAAGGCGCTCGCGCCCTCCTCGCTCTTCCAGCTGAGCGGGGCGCGGCAACGCAGGCTCCACGCCATCGCGAGCCTCGTGCGGACGGTCCCCTGCTACCGCCTCGACCTCGGGACCGATCTCGACGCGATCCCGGGCGTGATCCACGACCTGCTGTCGGGGGTGGGCACGTGAGGGTCCTCTACCTCACCGAGGCGTTCCTGCCGTACATCGGCGGCGTCGAGGTCCTGAACGCGCAGCTCCTCTCCGCGCTCGCGCGGCGCGGCCACGAGCTCGCCGTCGTGACGTGCTCCGGCGAGGGTCCGCCCGACCACGACGGCATCCCCGTGCACCGCTTCCGGTTCCGCGAGAGCGTCGAGCGGGGTGACGTCCGCGCGATGGCCGGCGTCCTCGGGCGCGTCGTGGCGTTGCGAAGCGCCTTCCGCCCCGAACTCGTCCACACGTCGTCGTGGGGCTCGACGAGCCTCCTCCACGGCCTCGCGCGCTCCGGCAACGCGGCGCGGACGCTCGTCACGCTGCACGAGACCCTGGACGCGCCGCCTCCGCCCGATGGTCCGACGGCGAAGCTCCTCGCCGCGGCGGACTGGGTCGCCGCCATCTCGCGCGCCGTCCTCGACGACCTGCACCGGTTCTTTCCGGCGACGGTGGAACGGTCCTCGCTGATCCGGAACGCGCTCGCGATGCCGGCGCTTCCGCCGTCGCCGCCGCCGACCGATCCGCCGCGCCTCGTGGCGCTCGGCCGCCTCGTGCCGGAGAAGGGGTTCGACGTCGCGATCGACGCGATGCCGGCCGTGCGGGCGAGCCATCCGGCGGCGCGCGTGACGATCGCGGGCGACGGCCCCGAGCGCGCGGCGCTCGCGCGGCGCGCCGAGCGGCTCGGGCTGTCGCGCGCCGTCGAGCTCCCCGGGTGGGTCGCTCCCGACGACGTCCCGGCGTTGATCGCCCGATCCTCGCTCGTCGTCATGCCGTCGCGGTGGCGCGAGCCGTTCGGCCTCGTCGCGCTGCAGGCGGCGCAGGGCGGGCGGCCGATCGTGGCGACCCGCCGGGGCGGTCTCCCGGAGATCGTCGCTCCGGGCGAGACGGGGCTCCTCGTGGACGCCGACGACCCGCGCGCGCTCGCCGCCGCGATCGTCTCCCTCCTCGACGATCCCGCGACGGCGGCGCGGATGGGGGCGGCCGGGCGCGAGCGCGCGGAGCGCTCTTTCGGCTGGGAGGCGTTCGTCGACGCGTACGAGGATCTCTACCGGCGGCTGGGTGAGGCGCGATGCTCGTCAGCGTGATCGTCCCCGCTTTCGACGCCGAGCGCTACCTCCGCGCGGCCGTCGCGAGCATCCTCGCGCAGCGCCACGACCCGATCGAGATCATCGTGGTCGACGACGGGTCGAGCGACGGGACGCACGCGCTGGCCGAGAGCCTCGGGCCGCCCGTGCGCGCGATCTCCCAGCCGAACGCCGGCCCGGGCGCCGCGCGGAATCGCGGCGTGGAGGCCGCGCGCGGTGCCTGGCTCGCGTTCCTCGACGCCGACGACCTCTGGGTGCCGGGAAAGATCGCCAGCCAGCGCGCCGTGCTCGACGACGAGACGGCCGTCTTCGGCCACGTCCAGCAGTTCACCGAGCGCGAGGGGACGGTGGTCGACCTCGGCGCAGCCACGGCCGGCCACCACGTCGGCACGATGATGATTGCGCGGAAGGCCTTCGACCGCGCCGGTCCGTTCCGCACGGATCTCCGCCTCGGCGAGTTCGTCGACTGGCACATGCGGGCGAGCGACGCGGGGATTCGCATGAAGACGCTCCCCGAGGTGCTGCTTCGTCGGCGGGTACACGGCGAGAACTTCACGATCCACATGCGGCCGCATTCCGCCGACTTCGCGCGCGTCTTAAAGGACGCGCTCGACCGGCGCCGCAAGGGCTGACCGTCAGAGCAACGGGCGGCCGCGCATGTCGCCCGGCGGCTCGTGCCCGAGGAGCGCCACGATCGTCGGCGTGAGATCCGCTGCCGGCCGCTCGCCGAGGTCGCCGTACGGGATCCCGGAGCCCGCGATGAGCGCGAACCCGCGCGGCGTGTGCGACCCCGTCCGCCCGTAGGCGATCGGGCCGACGAGCCCGACCTCGGGATGGTGGAAGGCGTCGGGGCAGTCCTTCCACACGATCAGGAGATCCGCGGACGGGTCCTCGCCGTCGCGGATGCGGACGACGTCCTCGACGACGGGTCTGCCGGTGCGCGGGTTGCGGCACGCGCGGACGGCCGCCTCGACCTCGTCGCACGCCGAGTCGTACGCCTCGGGCGCGACGATGCCGTCCGGCTCGCGGCCACGCAGGTTGATGCGCACGCGACCGTGCGAGAACGTCGGCACCGCGAAGGCCTTCATCCGGGGCCAGAGCGGCCGGTACCGGCACGAGACGTACCGGTCGACGGGCGTTAGGTACTCGCCGATCTCGTCGGGGTGGCGGTCCGTCTCGGGCTCCTGCTCGATCGCGCGCCGGCGGAGCCGGCGCGACGCGGCGACGAGTCCGGGGACGCGGACGAGCGCGTGGCGACGGACCTCGTCCTTCGCCCGGTCGACCGCCGAGCGTCGCCGCGGGTAGGCCGCCGCGTACGGGCTCACCTGCGGCTCGACCGGCGGACAGCCGAGCCCGCGCCACGTCTCCAGGTCGGGGCCGTCGAGGAGGCGCTGCCCGGCGAAGACGCGTGCGAGCAGCTCCGGGAGGAGCATCGACGGTACGTCCAGGTCGTTCCGCTGCATCCCATGTACCGAGCAGACGACCAGCACCGTGTCCGCCGGCAGCTCGCGCGCGAGGCGGCCGACGGCGGTGTCGAGCGCGGTGTAGACCCGGCGAAGCTCGCGCCGCGCCGCCCCGCCGTCCTCGCGACGTGCGAGCGGATGGTCGGCGTCGACTCCGTGCCAGAAGATCTCCCCGGCGCTGTGCACCTCGGGTGCGACGCTCAGGAGGAGGTTCCAGTCGGGAACGCGGGCGGTGAGCCACCGGACGACGTCGACGCGCCGGAGCGCGCCCGCGGCGAGGCGACCCGCCTGACGTCCGACGTCGTGCCGGTCGTACCACCGGAACTCGTGAAACGCGCGGAGCGCGGGGTGGGGACCGAGCTCGCGCTCGAGCTCCGAGAGGAGACCGCGTGGCCGCGAGGCACGCGGGTAGCCGAGGTGATGTCCGCCCCAGCCGGTGATCTGCGCGCCGTCGACGTCGTAGGCGAGCGTCATGCGCGGGACGTCGAGCACGATGGCGCGCACGCCCGGCAGCCGGGCGTAGAAGGGCGGGACGCGCGGCGCGCCCACCTCGAAGCTCGCGCCGGCGGCCGGGTCGAAGCGGAGGGCGGTGAGGGGCATCGGGACGCCGGTCAGGAACCACGCCCACGGCTGATCGGTGAGCGGCGTCGGCTGGCGCAGGCGACAGAACGTGCCGGTCTCGCGCAGACGGGCCAGGTGCGGGAGGTCGCCCGATGCGAGCATCGGCTCCATCAGCGTCCACTCGGCCGCGTCGAGCCCGATGACGGCGACGCGCGCCATCAGCGGATGCCCATCGCGCGGAGCGCGCGCGACACGCGGACGAGCGCGCGCGTCTCGTGAAACGGACAGCGCCAGCCGTCGCCCTTCGTGAAGCCGATCGGGCGGCCGTCGCGCCACGTGGTCGCCTCGAACCAGCCGCCGGCTTCGCGATCGGTCTGGCGCGTGAAGATCCAGTCCGACTGCTTCGCGAACGCGTCGAGGTAGCGCGCGGCGCCGGTCAGGCGGTACGCCTCGATCGCCGCGACGAGGAGCTCGGCCTGGGCCCACCATATCTTGTCGAGTCGCCGACGGCCGAGGTACACGGCCGGCACGACGTGGCCGCGTGGCGGCCCGTACCGCGCGAGCCCGCCGCGCTGCCAGTCGAAGCCGGACGCGAGCGCCTGGTCGACGAGCTCGAATGCCTTCTCGCGGACGGCCTCGGACTGCGAGACGTCGAGCATCAACCACGCGGCCTGGACGTTCAGGCCGTATGTCGTCGGCGATGGGCCGAACGGGCTCTCCGCTCCGGTGGAATGCGCGAGGAGGACGGTCAGGATCCTCTCGGCGGCCGCCGCGTGCGCGGATGATCCGGTCGCCCGGGCGAGGAGCGCGAACGCCGCCATCAGATGGAGCTGCGTGAGCAGCGTCTTCCGCTCGCCGGACTCGTGCACGAGGTCGAACACGGAAGATGCCGTCGCGAGCGCGGTCTCGTCCCCCGACGCGATGGCATACTCGGTGAGCGCATAGATCGCGACCGCGTTGCCACACGTGTCCTTCCGCGCCTCGGTGACGCGTCCGTCGCGCGCGACCTCCCAGACGAAGCCGCCGTCCCACATCGTTTCCATCAGGAAACGGACGCCGCGGCCGGCGAGCTCGAGGTAGCGACCTCCGCCGAGGCCGTGCCGATGGGCGGCGGCGAGCGACCAGATCATGCCGGCCTGCCCGACGAGGCACTTGCTGGTCGGACCCGAGGGACGGCCCACGCGATCGAGGTGGGTAATGAAGCCGCCGGCCTCGTCGTCCCAGGTATGACGCGTCCAGAACCGGAGGACGTCGTCGGCGAGGGCGGACTCGGTGCGCGCGAGGATCGCGGCGAGCCGCGCGGGATCGGGAGGGCTCGCGGCGCGGGCCGGAGGCGCGGGGGCGAGGCGAGCGGCGAGCCCGTGGACGTCCTGGCCGACGCGCTGCGCGAGGGCGATGCCGTGGCGAAGGAACGACAACGTGGAGTCTACCTCAGCGGACGGCGGCCGGTGAACCTTGGCCGCCCCGCTCCGCGAGCACGCGCCGTGCGTCCTCGAGATCCGGACTCTCGGTCGCGTCGCCGAACGACGCGACCAGCCGTGCCAGGTCGTCGGCGTCGGTACGCCGCGTCCCGAGACGCACCACGCTCGTCGTCGCCCGGAGCTCGAAGCAGCGCGCGCCGTGCTCGCGCGCCACGGCGATGGCGCGCCGGAACGAGCGCTCCGCCGCGGGCGCGTCGTCGCCTGCCTGCAGCTTACCTTCGAGGCGGTGCAGCTCCGCGAGGTAGTGGACGTCGCCGGTCGACTCCGCGATGGCGCGTGCCTCGGCCAGGCAGGCCCGTGCCGCGGCCGCATCGCCCGCGGCGGCATGGCCCTCGGCGAGCGCCGCCAGGAGGACCGGCAGCCCAATCCGCTGTCCGGCGGCGCGATACGCCTCGCACCCTTCGCGCATGATCTCGATACCGCGTCGCGGGTCGCCACTCGCGCTCAGGACGCGGCCATGGCTCACCCGGCCGATCGCGAGGGCGAGGGGAAAACCCTCGGACGCGAGCGCCTCCTCGGCAGCGGACGCCAGTGCGTCGATGTCGCGCGAGATCAGGTGGAACATGCACGTGACCTGGGCCCCGAAGGTCCGATCGTACGGCCGCCCGCCCGCCTGGGCGCGGCTCGTGGCCTCGCGAAGGCGGCTCCGTGCCTGGTCGAGATGGCCCTCGTGGAGCAGGACGAGCGCGAGGTAGCGCCGCGCGACCGCGTGCAGGTCGATGCTCACCGCCGGCAGCGGCATGTCGTCGAACGACACCGCCCGTTCGAGAAACTGCCGCGTCTCGGAGAGGCGTCCCGCGCGATAGCGGACCATCCCGGAGAGCAGGCTCGCGGTGAACATGAACTGCGGGAGCGGCATCTCTTCTGCCAGCTGCCGGAGTCGCCGGGTGGTCTCCTCGGCGCGATCGAGCCGCGCCTGTCCCATGTAGGTCGGCGCGAGCGCGACGAGCGCCTGGAAGAGCTGAGCTGGGTCGTTGCTCTCCTCGCTCAAGCGTCGGGCGTGCTCATAGAGCCGCTCGATCTGCGGGTCGCCATAGCCTCG
>Ga0075434_100006886_pt1 | contig 10471 bp, 2 predicted proteins | sample RhiMethybrSRZTD3_FD_75298 | JGI IMG/M metagenome (GOLD analysis project Ga0075434, IMG submission 75298) | Populus rhizosphere microbial communities from Tennessee, USA - Rhizosphere MetaG P. TD hybrid SRZTD3 | ecosystem: Host-associated > Plants > Roots > Rhizosphere > Soil | place: USA...
GAGTCTTCCTTGTATTGCCTTCGTCAAGGGCGAGACACCGCACCCGGCGCTCGTCGTCAAGTCCGATGGCACGCAGCTCCTCTATTTCGAAGCGGGCAGCCAATCGCCGCAAACGTGCCCCGTCTCCGACCTCGAGCGCTTCGAGCCGCAGGCAGTCCTCGTGCGCCACGAGCAGGCGCAGAAGCTAGAAGGCGACGACACGGCGCCGGGCCGATTCGGCTTTCGCTGGTTCTGGAGCGAGCTCCTCAAGCACAAGCGGATCTGGCGCGATGTGCTGCTCGCCTCGCTCTTCATCCAGCTGATCGGCCTCACCACGCCGCTCTTCACGCAGGTAATCATCGACAAGGTCGTGGTGCACCAGACGCAAAGCACGCTAATCGCGATCGCCATCGGCCTGGTGATGTTCATGCTCTTCACGGCGGGCATGAGCTGGTTGCGCCAGTACCTCGTGCTGCACACGGGAAACCGGGTCGATGCCGTGCTCGGCAGCCAGGTGTTCCGGCACCTGCTGCGACTGCACCTGCCGTACTTCGAGCACCGCCCGACGGGCACGCTCATCGCGCGGGTGCACGCGGTAGAGACGATCCGGGAATTCATGTCCGGCGCCGCCGTATCGCTGGTCCTCGATTTTCCGTTCCTTCTGATCTTCGTCGCGGTGATGTTTGCCTATAGTTGGCAGCTCACGCTGATCGCGCTCGGCATCCTCGGCTTCGTCACGGGCCTGTCGATTGCCGTGGTGCCCCTCCTTCGCGCGCGCATCAACCGGCAGTTCCTGCTCGGTGCGCGCAACCAGGCCTTTCTCACCGAGTACGTTGCGGGCATCGAGACGGTGAAGTCGCTCCAGATGGAGCCGCGGCTCGAGAGCCGCTACGACGAGCTGCTAGCCAACTATCTGTCGGCGGGCTTCGCCACGCGCCAGCTCTCGAACACCTACAACGTCGTCGCCAACGCGCTCGAGCAGGTCATGACGCTCTCGATCCTCTGCGTCGGCGCGCTGCTCGTCATGCAGAACGACGGCTTCACCATCGGCATGCTGGTCGCCTTCCAGATGTTCGCGAGCCGCATGTCGCAGCCGATGCTGCGCCTCGCGGGCCTCTGGCAGGAATTCCAGCAGGCCTCCATTGCGGTCAAGCGCCTGGGCGACATCATGGACGCGCCCGCCGAACCTTACGCGCTCACACCTTCGCGCACCGCGGAAGGCAGAGGCCTGATCCAGGTTGCCGACCTCTCCTTCCGCTACTCGCCCGAGCACCCCTTCCTATATAGGAACCTCTCGCTCGCCCTTAAGCCTGGCAAATTGACCGTCCTGACCGGCCCCTCGGGTTGCGGCAAGAGCACGCTCGCGAAGCTGATGCTCGGTTTCTACCAGCCCACCGACGGGAGTATCACCATCGACGGCCGGGATCTCCGCCACCTCTCAGCGAACGAGCTGCGCCAGTACTTCGGCGTCGTGCCGCAGGAGACCTACCTCTTCAGCGGCACGATCTACGAGAACCTGCTCGCCGCCAATCCCAACGCGACCTTCGAGCACGTCGTGCAGGCCTGCAAGCTCGCCGAGATACACGAATTCATCGAGAAACTGCCGAAGGGCTACAGCACCGAGCTCGGCGAGCACGGCGTCGGTCTTTCAGGCGGGCAGAAACAGCGCCTCGCCATCGCTCGCGCAGTCCTCAAGCGCCCGCGCGTGCTCATCTTCGACGAGGCCGCGAGCAACCTCGACGCCCAAACCGCCGAGCGCTTTGCGCAGACGGTGAACCAGCTGAAGGGCAAGGTCACCATCCTCTACATCGCCCACCAGCTGCCGCGCGGGCTGCAGGTGGACGAAGTGTTCTCACTGAGTGCTGAGAAGGCAACCCAGATGCGGGTGATTGACGAGGGGCAAAGCTGACTGAGGTGGCGAAATGATTGGTTTGATGTTTCTTGTTGCGATCGGCCTTTACATGGCCGTGCTCATCTTTGCCACACGGTTGGCATACCGGCTAACACGCAAACGTGGATGGTCGAGGCTCCAGTCTTCAGGCGCAGCAGTGGCGGCTCTTCTGGCGGTCTATCTCCCGGTGTTTTGGGACTACATCCCCACGGTGATTGCGCAGCAACACTATTACGCGACGCAAGCCGGATTTAGCGTTTCCAAGAGCGTCGAAGAATGGGCCAAAGAAAATCCGGACGTCATCCCGCAACTCACCCATGATCCGCGCGCGCCAAATGTCCAGGTTGGCGATAGCTGGCGATGGCCGCTGAATCAGCGAATCGCATCCGAATATCAGAACCCCGAAAGAGTCTTCCTGACGGTGAGGAGGCGAGAAGCGAGGATCGTCGACGTCAAGAATGGCGAGACCCTCGCGCGCTTCGTGGATTTTCGAGCCGGTCCCGCTGCACTGGGACTCGGAGGTGAAGGCTGGTGGAAGGTGTGGCTAGGGCGGAATTCATGTGACTCAAGCGACAGCGGATTTGAAGTTCCGTTTTCCGAATACAGCGCGAGCTGGATCAAGTTTTCAGGGTTGACCGTGAACAAAACAAGAATGCGGAGACCGTAGATGCGCTTCTATTACTTTAGTTTGATCAGTTCGTCTCTCGCCGTACGGCGACCGATCTCTTCAAGGAGCTGGGAATTGCCATCACCAAACGGCCGGAAAAGACGGGGGCGTAGGAAATGAGTTTCTATCCAGTCACGTTCTCTAGCGGAGTTCTGCTCGCCGGCGTCTACGCATTACTTCTGGCCGCGTTCGTCGTGGTTGCTCGTCTCACACGCCGAGTACCCGGCCGCCGCGTGATTCTTGTCATCGTTGCAATCGCCTTCGTACTGGCGCCGATCGCGGAAGAACTTTGGGTTGCATGGCGCTTCGGGCAGCTATGCGAGGAAGCCGGGCTGGTCGTTAACAAGGTCGCTGTCGTCGACGGCTTCTACGACGACACGCATTCCTGGAGCGAACGACAGATGAACGAATCAGCTTATCGATTCGTAGAGGGCCATGGCATGTCGGAGGGCAAAGACGCGTATTGGCGCCATGAGCGAAGCGGGAATGAGATCCGATCGTTTCGTATCGACAAGCCGTCGGCCAGATACACATTCAGCATGCCGCACAACCATAGCCAGGTCGCCTACAAGATTTCCATGTTTGAGTATCTCGTCGTAGACACAAAGACAGGGGAAGTGCTTGCGCAGGAGAAAACATATGCGCGCAACCCTTTCTGGTTCTTCGTGGGTTCGCAAAAAGCAACGCGCTTTTGCTCGGTATCCGGAAATGACGGTCAGAAGATGGTTGGATCCCTCTACAAACTCGTCCTGAAGCCTGCCGGCACACCTTAGGAGCATCAAATGCCGAACACCGCCGACTATTACAAATACGCCACCTTATCCACGGCCGCGTATGTGCGCATGGGAGATGGGCCTTATACCGGCAGCGACTTCGCGCGCCTCGCTGCAGCTCAGCGTGGCGGCCGTTTGCCGACCGCCTTAGGCGAGTACCTCTTCAATCCGGGTCAAGAGTTCCCAAACGCTGCGCCGTGGACATTGCTCGACTATTACGGCGGCGATATCTCAGGCGTGCAGGATCCAAGCGGGTTCGGGGCAGCACTGTTCCAAGCCGGCGGCGAAAAGGTTCTCGCGATGCGGGGCACCGAGCCGGGCTTAGATGGCAACGTCGATCTTCTGTCTGCCGACTTAGGGCAGATCGGAATCTTCGGGCTAGCCCTCACGCAGGTCGTCTCGATGGCCAACTACGTGATGCGCCTGCGGGCTGCCGCAGGCGACCTGGTACCGCAGGTGCGGGTACAGGCTACGCTCGACGAGCCAACATCCGGTGCGTACTTGGAGGTCCAAGGCATCACGATCGGTACCCCGGTCTTCCTCGTATTCAGCACGCCCACCTGGGGGACGGGATTGGGAAAACTCAGTCCGGGTGAACTGGTCAAGCTTACGGGCCACAGCCTGGGCGGGCATTTGGCAGTCATGGCAGCGCGGCTGTTCCCAGATATCTTCGATCAGAACGTCTTCGTCTATAACTCTGCCGGCTACGACCCGACGACGGCGAACCTCCTCGGCATGGTCGAGGCCGTGTCGCCGTTTCTGGCGGGTGCGGGGATTCAGTACCTGAAGTCGAAAATAGCGGACGAAATCGGCGGGCCGGCAAACCTAATTGGTACCAATGGGAATCAGCTGGCATCTCCAACGCTCGACCTTCTCAACGGCCTTCTGCGGCCGACAGCCGGAATTACACAAGGCCACCCGACCGTCATTCACATTCAATCTGAAGACATCGCGCTGGGTGACGATGTCAGCGTTGTTTCCGGAGCGTTGACCGGCGCTGACAAGTATGGGACGCCGATCCAGTACTCCACCGAATTCGATACCCACTCGATTGAAGCGTTGACGGATGCGCTCGCCCTGCAAGCGCTGATCGCAAAGATCGATCCTGGTTTCACTCCGTCTGCGCTCGAATCGATACTTCGGAGTGCGTCTCGTCAAGACGCCACAAGCGAAGAACGCGTGACCGAGGCTTTGTTTCGGCTCATTAAGGGCTGGGACGCGCAGTTACCCCGGGGAGGAGATTCGCTGGCGACTTCCAACGCGTCTGGCGATTTCTGGGCCGGCAAGGGCGATATTGGAGCGCGCGAAGCATTTCATGCGGCGATCCTTTCCATGCAGGAGGCTCTGAAGTCCGCGCCGCCGTCCCTCACTTTTTCGAGCCTGGTCGCGATGAGTGCGAGCGAGCTTTCGGCTCGCGCTCAGGTGGCGAATGGACTTGCCTATCGTTACGCACTGAGCGATCTCAATCCGTTCGCTGTCCTGGGGCCCGACGCTCTATATGCACGCTACCTAGCTGGCGGAACGAATTCCGGTGAGCTAGACCTGTATCAAACAGCGACGCATACGGGTTCTTTGACGAGCAACTGGATCACCGATCGCTCGCAGATGCTTACGTTCCGCATTACCGCGAACACAAATGACACGAACGCCTTCGGTTCCAATCAAGTAACTGACCAAGTCCGCTATACAGATCTGCTCCAACGTCCAGAGAAGACCGACTTCGTTGTGTTTCTGCCCGGTGGCACGCCAAACTTCGATGGCCCCAATACGAGGCGCATTGCCTTTGGAAGCGACAGGCCAGACTCGCTAGTCGGGCGCGACAACACTGATCGCCTGTACGGCGGCGGCGGCAGTGACTATCTAGCTGGCAACGGGAGCGATGACTACTTGGAGGGCGGGAGCGGACTCGACATTTACAACTATGGCGCATCGACTGCTCTGCTTACGTCCACCAATGATGGCAATGACACTATCTTGGACACCGATGGCCGAGGTGTGCTTCGGTACCTCTACCGGAACGGTGTCTTTGCGACTCCCCAGAGCACCATCATCGCGGACGCGTCCGTCAAGCTGAACGATACGACCTGGCGCAGCGCCGACGCCCGGTTCACCTACACGAAGAGCGGCAACGACCTTGTCGTCACCATTAACGGAGACGCCGGCGGCAGTCTCAGGCTGAAAGATTGGCGTCCAGGCGACTTCGGCATCCGGCTGTGGCAAGCGCGCACAGCGCCGCAGTTCACCGATACGGAAAACGTCGTGCCGGACGGCAACGACGACGACAACACGCTCGTCGGCACTGGCGGGGCCGATCTCATCCTCGCCTACGGTGGCAAGGACCGCGTTACCGGTGCCGGCGGCGACGACATCATCGATGGCGGGACCGGCGATGACATCCTCAACGGCCAGGGTGGCAACGATCGCATCTATGGGGATATCGGAGACGACCAAATCGAAGGCGGTGCCGGGAGCGATGAGCTCTACGGCGGCGCCGGTCGCGATTTCATAGCCGATTCGGACGGCGCGAACCTCGTCGAGGGCAATGCCGGCACGGATATCGCCTTCGCCTATGGCACCGGCAAGGATGAGTTCTACGCCGACGCGACGGTGACGCTCGATTCAGCCATCTCGAACGGCGAAGGGGTCGGCAGCGGATCCAAAGGCGACTGGTTGATGACCGGTGTCGACGATGACCTCGCCGTCGGCAGCGCCGGAAACGACGTGCTCATGGGTGGTGGCGGTTCCGACATCCTGGTCGGGGGCGCCGGCGACGACAACATCGAAGGGGATACGGGCTACGTTGCGACCACTTTCGATTGGACGGCCACGCGCACCGTTACGCCACAGCCTGATGGTTCGACCCTATACAAGCTCATTTACGACCCGGTGGTCAACATCGACGCGACCACAGGGGGCAATGACATCATCTACGCGGGAAGCGGAGAGGATTGGATCCGCGCCGGTGTCGGAGACGACTTCGTCAACACCGGCAGTGGCGACGACAAGGCGTGGGGCGAGGCGGGTTCCGATGTCTTGATCGGTGGCCTCGGCAACGACCTCCTGGTGGGCGACAACCCCGGCTTCGTCACGGGCGCCGACGAAGGCGGCGATTACCTCGACGGCGGTGCAGGCAACGACACGCTTGAAGGCGACGGCGGCGGCGACGTCCTGATCGGCGGCGCGGGAGACGACATACTCGCCGGCGGTGCCGGAAAGGACATCTACGTCTTTGCCAAGGGCGATGGCAAGGATACGGTCTTCGATCCCGACGACGCCACGCCGAACGGGCCGGACGCGAGCGTGCTGATCCTTGGCGACGGCATTTCGCGCAGCGACATCAAGTTCAGGACCGGCAGCCTCGCCGTCGACATCGGGCCGACCGACCCGAATGATCCGAATTCGGCGCACGACGTGCTGCACTTCGCCGGCTTCGATCAGATCACGCCGACCAATACGACGCCGATCGGGGAGATCCAGTTCGGCGACGGCACCACCATGACGTACGCGGACATCCTCGCTCAGGGATTCGATATCGACGGCACCGAGGAAAGCGACGACAACCACGACGCGGCTCATCCGCAACTCATCGGCACCGGCGTTACCGACCGCATCCGCGGTCTCGGCGGCGACGACATCATCGCCGGCATCGGCGGCGATGACACCCTCGATGGCGGCGCGGGCAACGACTTTATTTTCGGCGGTGCCGGCGCGGACACGCTGATCGGGGGCGCGGGCATCGACCAGCTCCAGGGCGGCTCGGGCAGCGACAATCTGCAGGGCGGTGACGATGCCGATCAGCTCTTTGGCGACGCCGATGACGCCACCGACACCACCTATGGCGATGACACTCTCGACGGCGGCGCGGGCGACGACTTCGTCGCCGGCAACGCCGGCAACGACACGCTGTATGGCGGCGACGGCAACGACAACCTGCAGGGCCAGACAGGGTCCGACGTCATCGACGGCGGCGCGGGGGATGACTTTCTCTATGGCGACGGCGTCTATTTCTTCAACGGAGTGCCGCTCGTCAACCTGGGCGACGATGGTGCTGCCGACACATTAAGCGGCGGCGACGGCAATGATCAGCTCGACGGCGCCGGCGGGGACGATGTGCTCGATGGTGGCGCAGGAGTCGATACCTTGATTGGCCGGCAAGGAAACGATGTCCTTCACGGCGGTGCCGACAACGATGTGCTGCTCGGTGATTACACCGGCGAATCCGCGCAGGATGGTAACGACACCCTTTTTGGCGATGACGGCGACGACCAGCTCTACGGCGGTGCGGGAAATGACATGCTCGACGGTGGCGCCGGCAGCGACACCCTGAGCGGCGGCAGCGGCGCCGATACGCTCGGCGGCGGCAGTGGGGACGACACCCTGTACGGGGAAGGCGGAGACGACACTTACCTCTTCAACCTGGGCGACGGCCGCGACATGATTATCGAGGACAGCGCGGTCAACACCGAGGTGGTGCGCTTCGGCGCCGGCATCGCGCAGTCCGACCTCACGCTCTCGCGCAACCTCACCGGCGATCTTATCGTCAGCCATTCGAATGGCACCGACGAGCTCACGATCCGCGGCTGGTATGCAGGAAGCGGCTACCAGATCACCCGCTTCGAGTTCGCCGACGGCAGCACGCTGACCGGCACGGCGGCCGACGCTCTCGCGTCGCAGCGAATCATCGGGACGTCGGGCAACGACGTCTTCGGCGGGACCAACGGCAACGACACGCTCTTCGGGCTCGGCGGAAACGACACCATCTTCGGCAACTCGGGCAACGATGTACTCATCGGCGGCACCGGCAACGACACGCTGAACGGCGGAGCCGGCAATGACACCTATCGCTTCGACCTGGGTGACGGGCAGGACCACCTGCAGACAGGCTTCCTGGACGACACGCTGCGCTTCGGGGCGAGCATCGCGCCAAGCGCGATTTCGTATCGCCGGGTCGGCAACGACCTGGTGTTCTCGCATTCGAACGGCACCGACAAGGTCACCGTCGACGGCTGGTACGGCCCGAGCACGACCGCGCTCAGCCAGGTTGTGTTCGAGGCGGACGGCTCGACGCTGAGTTACGCCACCCTGACGAATGGCGGCATGAACGTCGACGACGTGTATAACTACGCCGCCGGCAACGGTGCGGTGACCATCGAAGACTGGGGCGGCAATGACAGGCTGACCTTCGCCGCGGGGATCGCGAAGGCAAACATCACCCCGTCACGCGCCGGGCAGGACCTCGTGCTTACGCGCACGTCGACCGACAAAGTAACGGTCAAGGACTGGTTCAACGACGTCAACAAGCAGATCGAGACGGTGAATTTCGCCGGCACCGGCGAATCCTTCTCGCATGCGGAGCTCACCGATCCGTTCCTCACGATCAACGGGACGGCGGTTGGCGAAACGCTCAATGGCGGCGATGCGTATGGCGAGACGATCAACGGCCTTGCCGGCGACGACACGATCAACGGCGGCGGCGGCAACGACCTCATCACTGGAGGCCTGGGCAACGACCGTCTCTTCGGCGGCGCCGGCAACGATCGCTATTTCTTCAAGTCCGGCGACGGCCAGGACTTCATCAGCGAAGGCGACGGCGGCGTATTGCAGTTCGGACCCGGAATGGTCAACAACGTGGTGTTCGGTTCGCTCGGCCAGGATGTGCTGATCACTTTCAACGGCAGCAGCGACCGCGTGCAGATCCAGCGTACCGGTTTCGGCTTCGTGACCCCGAAGTTCGAGCTGAACGGCAGCAACAACGCGGACACGATCACGGGCAGCCAATATGGCGACGTGATTCAGGGGCTCGGGGGCAACGATTCCATCAACGGCGGCGACGGCTCGGACGAGATCTACGGCGGAGCGGGCGACGACACGCTGGAGGGCGGCGGCTCCGATACCGACGGCTCGACGGACTACCTCTATGGCGGCGACGGCAATGACATCCTCGACTCGGGCCTGCGCTCGAGCACCGGCGACGTAGGCGGCTACATGACCGGCGGGCCGGGCAACGACCAGCTCTTCGGCAGCTCGGGCCTCGACGTCTACATCTTCAACCTCGGCGACGGCGCTGACACGATCACGGACGAGTCCTTCTTCGGCAACGGGCAGACGCTCTACAGCCTTTACGACGAGGTCGACTTCGGGCCCGGCATCACGCAGGACTCGATCGGCGCGCGCTATTCCGGCTCGGATCTCATCGTGCAGGTGACGCCGACCGACTCGATCACGATGAAGAACTGGACGAACTTCCCGAACCGCATCGATTACCTGCGCTTCGCCGACGGCTCTTCGATGAACGACGTCGCCATGGACCAGCTGGCGAGAACCATCAGCGGCACGTCCGGCAACGACACGCTTACGGGTACCACGGGAGCCGACACCATTCGCGGCCTGGCGGGCGACGACACGATTTCGGCGCTTGACGGCAACGATCAGATCACCGGCGGCACCGGCAACGACGTGATCGATGGCGGTCCCGGAAACGACCGCTACTTGTTCAACTCGGGCGACGGGCAGGATCGCATCACGGATGCCTCGGGCAACGACACCGTGCAATTTGGCGCCGGCATCACGGCGAGCGGCGTGACTCTGGGCCGCTCCGCGAACAGCCTGGTGCTGACTCTCGCGGGCGGCGCGGGCTCGGTGACGATCGACAACTACCTCATCGATCCGGCGAAACGTGTCGAGACTTTCCAGTTTGCCGACGGAAGTGCACTGCCCGACACTGCGAGCATCGTCGATTCGCTCGTGAACGTGCGCGGCACGGCGGGCGACGATGTGCTCACCGGCTCGTCGGGCTTCGATGTGCTTCTGGGCTTCGACGGCAACGACTCTCTCAGTGGCCTGGCCGACAACGACCAGCTGGTGGGGGGTGCTGGAAACGACACGCTCGACGGCGGCGCGGGCAATGACCTGCTCGACGGCGGCGCGGGGAGCGATACGTTCTTGTTCAATCGGGGCGACGCGCAGGACACGGTGGTCGATACGGACGCCGGGAACAGCACGGTATTTGGCGCGGGCATCCTGCCGACGGACGTGAGCGTCCGGCGCGCGGGCAACAACCTGGTGCTCACGCTCTCGGGCGGTACCGACTCGCAGAACTACGTCGACTATTTCGTGAATTACCCGGTGTCACAGTTCCGCTTCGCGGACGGCACGGCCTGG
>Ga0075434_100006887_pt1 | contig 10471 bp, 6 predicted proteins | sample RhiMethybrSRZTD3_FD_75298 | JGI IMG/M metagenome (GOLD analysis project Ga0075434, IMG submission 75298) | Populus rhizosphere microbial communities from Tennessee, USA - Rhizosphere MetaG P. TD hybrid SRZTD3 | ecosystem: Host-associated > Plants > Roots > Rhizosphere > Soil | place: USA...
CGCGGCGTCACGAAGAGAAAGGCGGTACGCTTCGCGTTGTCGCGAATCGGCGAGGAGACGCGGGGCTTCGTCTCGGGGCTGACGCCGAACGGTCTCTTCGTGACGCTCGAGGAGTGGAGGATCGAGGGGTTTCTCCCGAAGCGCGCGATCGGCGATCCGTCGCTGACGTTGGCGGAACACGGGTTCTCGTTCCGTTCCAAGAGCTCGCGTCGGCGATTCGGGCTGGGAGACGCCTTACAAGTAATCGTGGCGCGGGCCGACTTGGCGCGTCGCGAGGTCGAGTTGGCATTGGCGGTCCCGAACAAGGGACGCGGGAGGCTACACCGGGCGCCGCGCCACGAGGCGGCGGGGCGCTTCCGGAAGAAGAAGTGAGCGCGGTTCAAAGGGCGCGGGGCGGGTCCCGCGAAGGGGGATGGAGATGACCAAGCTGACGCGCGAGCGGCGCCAAGCTCCGCGAATCACGGCGAAGCTCGCCATGCAGGTCTCCGGCGGCGAGGAGGCCTCGGTCCTGACGACCGAGAGCATCAATCTTTCCACGAGCGGCATCCAGTTCCTGAGCCGGGCCTTCCTCTCCCCGTTGACCAAGGTCTCTCTGACGATCCTGCTTCCGCCCTTCGGACGCCGGCTTCGCCGCGAGCGGATGCTCAAGGTGGAGGGCGTGATCGTCCGGTGCGAGGAGTCGGAACGAGCGAAGCAGCGGCCCCGGTACGAGCTCGCCTGCTACTTCACGGACCTGGCGGAGTTGGACCGGGACTTGGTCGAGCAGTACGTGGCCTGGCGCGCCCTTCGCCGCCTTCCCGCCGCGGACGGCGAGGAGCCGGCGCGGGCCCGCCGGCGAAGCGCGGCCTCCTGAACCGGGCCTGACCAGGAACCGCCCCCCGGCATGAGGGGTTTCCGGGGTATCCCGTCCACGGAGCTTCCCTTCACGGCGACCCGAGCGATCATGAATCGAGGCAGCGCCATGGCTCAAGCCGCGCGAACCCGAGCGACCTCGTCCCTCGTCGGGGCCGTCGTGCTCTCGTCCCTGGGAGCGCTCCTCCTCCCGGCCCCGGCCCTGGCGACCCGCTACGCCGGAGAGTTTCTCCGTATCGGCGTCGGCGCCCGCGCCCTCGGCATGGGAAGCGCTTTCGTCGGCCTGGCGGACGACGGCACGTCCGCGTACTGGAATCCGGCCGGGCTCGCGACCCTGCGATCGCGGGAGGCCACCGCGATGCACGCGGAGCAATTCGGCTCGATCGTGAAGTACGACTTCCTCTCCTACGCCATGCCGATCGGCGACCCGGGAAAGCCGCGCCAGTCGCTCGGCTTCTCGTTCATTCGTCTCGGCGTGGACGACATCCCCGACACCCGCGGGCTCGAGATCCTGGACCAGAACGGGAACGGGAAATTCGACTATCCCGACGATCGCCTCGTCGTCGACGAGAGCCGCTTCATTTTCAACAGCGACAACGACGTCGCCCTCCTGATCAGTTACGCGCGCGAGGTCCGGCCCGGGCTTTCGGTCGGGGGTAACTTCAAGATGATCCGCCAATGGCTGGGGGACAGTCTCCGATCGAACGGATTCGGGCTCGACGCGGGTGTCCTCTGGGTCGGGCCGCGGGGATGGTCGGCGGGCGCCAAGCTGAGCGACGCGACCACCACTCGAATCCTGTGGAACACCGGCACCAACGAGTTCATCGCGCCCTCCCTTCGGGTCGGCGGTGCCAAGACGCGTGGATTCGCGAACCGGCGCCACCTGGTCACGGCTGCCGTCGACGTGCAGATCGGATTCTCGGACGAGCGTCTCTCCAGTCAGGCCCACCTGGGCGGGGTCACGTTCGAGTTCCATCCGGGACTCGAGTACTGGATCGATCGCCGGGTCGCGCTCCGCGCCGGAATGGAGGCGAGGAACTTCTCGGCGGGAGCCGGCATTCGAGTCCGGAGATTCGGACTGGACTACGCGTACCTGGACCACCGCGACCTCGACTCGAGCCACCGCATCTCCGGGTCCTACGCGTTCTAGCGGCGAAGCGCCGCGCGAGGAGGAGCGCGACCCCTTGTGAACCCGCCGATCCTTGTCCTGATCCTCGCCGGGGGGAAGAGCGAGCGCCTCCACCCGCTCGGACGGCTTCGCACCGCCCCGGCCTTGCCGTACGGCGGCAAGTACCGCGTCATCGACTTCAGCCTCTCCAACTGCGTCCACTCCGGCCTTCACCGAATCGGCATGCTGACCCAATACGCGCCGATGTCCCTCCACGGCCACATCGGCATCGGCCGCGCCTGGGACCTGGACCGCCGGGACGGCGGCATCCGTCTCCTCCAGCCCTACGTGCGCCAGCGCGAGACGAACTGGTATCGCGGCACCGCCGACGCGCTCGTCCAGAACCGCAACGTGATCGCCGACGCCCAGGCGCGGCACATCCTGGTCCTCTCCGGGGATCTCGTCACCAAGATGGACTACGCCCCGCTGATCGCCCGGCACGAGGAGCGCGGCGCGGCGCTCACGATGGTGACGGTCGCGGCCCCGAGCGACGAGTCGGAGCGCTACGGTTACGTCTCGGTCGACGGACACGGCCGCGTCCGCGGGCTGAACGAGAAGCCGTCGAAGCCGGACGGTGCCGAGATCTCGGCCGGGATCTATCTCTTCCGGGCACGGGACCTGCGAGAGCGCCTCGACGCACCGGACCTGGGCCCGGACCTGGTCCGCGACATCGTCCAGCCGATGATCGCGGCGGGGGAGTCCGTGGACGCGGACCGGTTCGACTCCTACTGGCGGGACGTCGGAACGATCGACGCGTACTACGACGCGAGCATGGAACTACTGAAGCCGATCCCGGCCCTCAACCTGCACGACCACGACTGGCCCATCTACACGCCCAGCGAGGACCGCGCCCCGGCGATCGTCCTCGGTGACGGGGACACGACCATGAGCCTGGTGGCGCACGGCACGCGCATCGAGGGCGTGGTGCGGCGGTCGATCATCTTCCCCGGCGTCCATGTGGGGCCGGGAGCGGTCGTCGAGGACTCGATCATCTTCCACGATACGCGGGTTCTCCCGCGCTCTCACGTGTCACGGGCGATCGTCGACAAGGGAGCCCGGGTCGGCGAGGGAGCCACCGTCGGTGCCGGCGAAGCGATTCCGAATCGCGAATACCCGCACGACCTGAGTTCCGGGCTGACCGTGCTCGGAAAGGGAGCCGAAGTCCCCGCGGGCAGCCGGATCGGCCGGAACACGATCGTCGACATGGGCGTTCGCGAGTCCGACTTCACCGCGCGGGAGATCCCTCCCGGCTCCTACGTTCGCACGAGCGCCTTGAGGCGCCGATGAACCGGGTCTCCTACGCCATGATCCTCGCGGGCGGGGTGGGGAGCCGGCTCTGTCTCCTCTCGGAGAAGCGCGCGAAGCCTGCCGTCCCCTTCGGCGGCAAGTACCGCATCATCGACTTCACGCTCTCGAACGCGGTCAACTCGGGGATCTTCGACGTCGGCATCCTGACCCAGTACCGGCCGCTTTCGCTCCGCGACCACATCGGAATCGGGCGGGCCTGGGACCTCGATCGAAAGCGGGGGGGCGTCGAGCTCCTGCAGCCGTTTCAGGGCTGGCAGGAGAACGACTGGTACCGCGGCACGGCCGACGCCGTGTGGCAGAACTGGTCCCGCATCGACGAGCGCGACGCCGAGCACGTCGTCGTGCTCTCCGGCGATCACGTCTACCGCATGGACTATCGCCCGATGATCGAGGCGCACCTGGAACGCGGCGCCGACGCCACCGTCGCGATCACCGAGGTGCCGCTCGAACAGGCGTCGCAGTTCGGGGTGGTTCGGACGGACGCGGCCGGGTGGATCGCGGGCTTCCTCGAGAAGCCCAAGAACCCGCCCTCGGGGCGCATTTCGATGGGCGTGTACGTCTTTCGATGCGCGGCGCTCCGGGAGGAGCTGTGGAAGGACGCCGAGCGGGACACGCCGCACGATTTCGGAAAGAACATCCTCCCGGCGCTCGTGGAGCGGGGCCGCGTCCTCTCGTACCTCGTCCCCACCTACTGGCAGGACATCGGAACGTTGGATTCCTTCTATCAGGCGAACCTCGACCTGCTCTCGCCCGAGCCGCCCTTTCCGCTGGAAGATCCGCGCTGGCCCATCTTCACCCCGAGCACCGAGAACCCGCCCGCGCGGCTCGGGCCCCGCGCGCGCGTCCGGTCGTCGATCGTGACCCACGGGACGATCGTGAACGGAACGGTGGAGCGCTCGATCCTCTTTCCCGGAGTCGTCGTCGAGGAGGGAGCCGTCGTTCGCGATTCGATCGTGATGGGCGATTCGTGGATCGGCCCCTCGGCCGCGGTGGACCGCGCCATCTTCGACAAGCGGGTGCACGTCGGTCGCGGCGCGTGCGTCGGGCACGGGGAAGCCACGCGGCCCAACCGCGACTGCCCCGAGCACCTCTCGCAGGGACTCACGATCGTCGGCAAGGCGACGCGGATCCCCGAGGGGGTCACGATCGGCCGAAACGCGCGCATCGCGCCCGACATGGTGGAGGACGACTTTCCCACGGGGGGAGTGCCGGCGGGAGAGGTGCTGGAGCGTGCCTGAGGGCGCGCCAGGGCGGGAACTAGCGGACGCGGATTCGCTGACCCGCGCGGATGTTCGCCGCCGCGGGGAGGCCGTTCAGCTGGGCGAGCCGGCCCGCGCTCGTGCCGTGGCGGGCCGCGATCTCCGAGAGCGTGTCGCCGCGATGCACGACCACGGTCCCGGATCTCCGGTGGTGTCCCCTCCGAGACGAGCGCCGGAGCTCCAACCGATGGGCCGACGTGGCCGCCCGGAGTTCGCTCTTCGACAGGGGCTTCGGCTGATATCCGGTGTCGAGGATCGCCTGAATCTGGTCGCCCTCGCCGTGCGGCACGCGGAGCGTCGTCCCTTCCTTGTCGCCCGGAGCGCGGTGGCGCACGATCATCGGATTCAGGCGCTCGAGCTCCTCGAGCGGGACTTCGGTCAACGCGGCCACGAGCTTCAGATCGACCGGCCCGCGCACCAGGACGCGGTCCACCTTCCAGGGAGAGTTCTCGGGAACCTGGAATCCGTATCGCTCCGGGTCCGACGCGATCGCCATGGCCGCCATGAACTGGGGCACGTAATCGCGCGTCTCCCGCGGAAGCTTCAGGGACCAGAAGTCCGTCGTCTTCTGGCGCCGAATGGCGCGCTGCACCGTGCCTTCGCCGCTGTTGTAGGCGGCGAGGGCGAGCGGCCAGGAGCCGTCGAACATGTCGTAGAGGCGGCGGAGATATCGCGCGGCCGCGCGCGTGGCGAGCTCGGGATCGCGCCGCTCGTCCTTGTACGGCGTCATCTCGAGGCCGAAGAGCTTCGCCGTGCCGCGGATGAATTGCCACGGTCCGACGGCGCGGGCGACCGACTTGGCCTGCATGTTGAAGCCGCTCTCGACGAAGACGAGGTTGGCGAGCTCCTCCGGAACGCCCTCCGCGCGGAGGTTTCTGGTGAGCAGATCCATGTAGCCGCCGGAGCGTCCGAGCCACACCTGGAAGCGTTCGCGTCCCCGTCCGGTGTAGTGCGTGATCCACTTGTCGACGCGCTCGTTCTGCTCGGGAACGACCGGCTTCAAGTGTCCCACGGCATCGTCCGACTCGTCGTCATCTTTGGTAGCGTCCGCCTCTTCGGCCGAATCGTCGTCGCCGTCCGCGCGCGTGCAGGCGGCGCGCACCTGCTCGAGCTGCTCCCGAAGCGAGGCGACGCCCGGCCGGGACGGGGAGTACCCATCCAGGTCCTTCACGCCCTCCTGAACGAGCGCGAGCGCTTCCGGGGCGTGACCGGACTGGGCCAGATCCTGGGCGCGGCTCACCTTGGCCCGAACCGACCCCAAGGGGTCGGCGGGCGGAGCCTGGGCCTCATCGACGGTCGGCGAGGGGTGAGGGTGCTGCGGCTCGGCGAGGACCCATCCCGGGCCATCGGGGCCGAGCGACGTGCCACGGGCCGTGGCGGCGGGCGTCGTCAGGACGCACGCGGCCAGCGCGATCAGCAGTCGGATCTTCGTGGTGCTGAAGCGAGTCGTTCTCAACGGGGCCTCCAACGCGTTCAACCGGCTTCGATCGGGTTACGAGGCCTCGTTGGTGGAGCCGCCCGATCGGTCTACTGTTGGTCCAGGGGGTCGAACATTGCCGGCAGGAACCGAGGCACGTTACCCGCGGTCCGTGCAAATTGCAAGCGGCAACCGTCGCTTCCAGCCATTTTCGCCGGCCAACCTGAAATTCCCGGCGCCCTGGGCCCACTGGCCCTGTATCCACGCAAGTGATGTGCCATCAATGGATGATCGCCGCGTTGACAGGAAACCGACGGGTACCTATTCTGCGATTTGATGAACGCGGAAATCGATAGCCAGCTCCGGATCGTCGGACTCGCCCGAAGCCCCGATCACGAAGGCGCCCTCGCGCACCTCGACGTGGATCGGGGCTTCGCGCTCGTGGCCCGAGGATCGATGGCCGTGACGGACGTGATCGATCCGACCATTTGGGTGCGCGAAAAGCTGACCGTCGCGCTCGCGGCCGGCGGCGATTCGGACGAGCCCCCGCTCAAGCGCATGATCGGGGCCGTTCGCTCGATCCACGCCGAGTTGATGCGGCGCCCGGAGCGGGATCGCGCCTGGATCTCCACGATGGTCGTCCTCCTCCAGGGGGACGACGGCGTGGCCATCTCCGCCGGCGATTGCCCCTGCTTCCGCTACCGCGACGGACTTCTCTCGCGGCTGCGTCGGGGCGCCGACGAAATCGGCCCAGGGCCGCCGAAGGGGGCGCTCGGATCGGAGCCCCAGGTTCGAATCGAAGTCGTGCCGCTTCGGCCGCAGGCGGGCGATCTCTACCTTCTCTCGACGCGCCCGCTCCGCGATGGAGAGCTCGCGGCGCTCACGCGCGATCTGGGTTCGGCCAGGGACGGAGCGCAGCTCCTCCGCGCGGGGATCGAAGGGGCGAGCGATCGGGGACGGATGGCGCTCCGGGTCCTCGACGCGGCCGAGGACGCGACCATCGCCGCGCGGGCCGAGGCGCTCCCCCCTCCGCGCGCGGAATCGACGCCTGCGCCGGAGCCGGGCGAACCGGCCACGCTCGAGATCGAACCGCTCGTGCCCGGCCACGCGCTGTCCGACATCGACCTCGAGCCGCTCGAGCTGGACGACGAGTCCGTGATTCCCGACGACTCCGAATCGGAGCTGCCACCCGGCGTCCCCGGCGCGGTCACGGGACGTCTGACGTTCGAGGGGCTGCTGCCCGTCGAAGACGCCGCGGACGCGCTCGAGGACTCCGCCCCGACGATCGACGCGAAGGACACGGCGTTCCAAGAGGCATCGCCGGCTTCGGACGAACGCGCGGGCGAAGCGGCGGTCGCCGACGACCGCGACGTCGAGGGCGACGTGTCGGGGGACGACGTGGCGACGGCGCGCGATGCCGCGCCCGAAGAACCGCGCCCGCCTCGCACCGCCTCGCTCGCGCCGGTCGACGAAGAGCGCCCCTGGTACGAGCCGCTCGCGTTGATCGTCGGAGGCGCGCTCGCGATCATCGCGTTGGCGCTCCTCGTCCGGGCGATCCTTCCGGGGATCGTGAACCCGCGGGGCGAGAACGGCCGGACGCCGGCGGCCGTCGCGCCCGTCGTGGGATCGGTCGACTTCCTCTCGGATCCGCCCGGGGCCACGGTTCGCGTCGACGGCGTGCCCCTCGACGGGAAGACGCCGCTCTCGTCGGTGGCGCTCGACGTCGGGATCCACCGGATCGAGGTGGACTGGGGAGTGGCCGGGGTCTGGCGCGACACGTTGGAGATCGCGGCCGGGACGAATCTCGTCGTCCATCCCGCGATCTACGGGTCGCTGTCCTTCCGCTCGGTGGATGCCGCGCGCATCCTGGACATCTACCTGGACGGCGCGTACGTCGGGACGACCCCGCTTCAGCTCGACCACGTGGTGGTCGGGCACCACCTCGTGAGGTTCGGGGGCCCGGGCCTCGGCACCACCGCGCAGGAAGTGGACGCGGTTCGCGACGCCTCGGTCGAGCTCATCGGGAATCCGGGAGCGATTCCCGAGAACGGACGTCTCACGGTCAAATCGGCCCTTCTCACGGACATCGGATTCGAGCCCAGCAAGAACGAGCCGGTGTGGGTGGACGGCCTCGCGCGCGGCGCGACGCCGCTCACGCTCGATCTGAAGCCGGGGACGCACAGCGTCCGCGTCGTGCGCCGGAATTTCCCGGCCCAGGTTTCGATTCTCGACGTGAAGCCGGGCGGGGAACACTTCGTGACCGCGGAGTTCGGCGCGCGGTCGGAAGAGCCGCTCCGGTTCGATCCGCCGGCCGTCTACTCGATCTCGAATCCGGCGCCCATGACGATCGCCCTGCCCGACCGGGAATGGGATTCCTCGATGGGCGTGTGGCTCTACGCGGCGGCGCCGGGCGGCACGTTCCAGGCCAAGCGGATGACCCGTCTCGAGGAAGGGGAGCGAACCTTCGCCGCGCTCCTCCCGCCCGAGGTGACGCGAAACGCCGCCCGCCAGGTGCGCTTCTATTTCAAGGCCAGCGGCACCGCCGGGCGCGAACTCTACTCCGAGATATTCACCATTCCGATTCGCGACTGATCGCGGGGTCGACCGGCCCCTGCGAGCGCGGCCCTCCTCCCGCCGCGCGATGAACCCACGTTCCGACATCCCCGCGGGGAGGGCCGCTCCATGCGACCCTTCGATTCGCTGCCGACCCCTCGTTGGCCGGCCGTCGCGCTCCTTTGGAGCCTGCTTCTCGCCGGCCATGCGGCGGTCACCTCGTTCCCGCTTCCCGCGATCCTTTTGGCACCGGCGCTCACGATCGCGGTCGTCGCCGGCGCCCTCTCGCTCGGACTCGGCGCCGCGGCGGCGCGGCGGGCCCCCGGCATTCGCCGCGCGGGCCTGAGTCGTCTGGAAGTCGCCTTCGGCGCCGCGTCGCTTCTCGCGGCCGGCGCGGCGCTCGGCGCCGACGCCGATCGGGACGCGTGGCCCCTCGCGGTTCATCCGCGCCCGGTCCGCGTGCGCGTGGAAGGGAAGGTATCCGACGCGACGGCGGTCGACGCCCGGCCCTCGTCCCTCGTGATCGAGGCGCGCCGCTTGGAGGTGGGCGCGGGCGAGGCGGCGTGTCACGCCCACATTCTCGCGCGCTGGCGCGAGGACGCCGGCGCGCCGACGTGGGTGGTGCCGGGCCTCTGGCTCTCGCTGGAGGGCGAGCTCCGCCCGCTCGAGGACGCGCGAAACGCGGGCCTCGAGGCGCCGGGGCGGTGGATGGAGCGCCTCGGCCTCGACGGCACCCTCGACGTGGACCCTCAGTCGGTCGTCGCGCCGCCCGATCCGCCGGATCGAATCGCGGACCCGGCCGCGCTCGGGCGCGATCGGTTGGCGCGTCTCTTCTCGAGGTCCTTCACCGCGCCGGCCGCGGCGCTCGCCCGAGGGGTCCTGCTCGGGGATCGATCGGGAATCGAGCCCACGGTGCGCGACGCGTTTCGCGACGGGGGCACGATCCACATCCTCTCGATCTCCGGGCTCCACGTCTGCATCCTGGGCGGCTTCGTCGCGATGGCGGCCACGGCGTTTCGAATTGCCGCCGGATCGGGCCTCGCGGTCGAGCTTCTCGCGGTCTGGGGCTACACGCTGCTGGTCGGCGCGCCGGCCTCCGCGCTGCGGTCAGCGATCTTGTGGACCGCGGTGCGAAGCGGCCGCGTGCTCGGCCGCGAGACCCGCCCCCTCGCGGCGTGGGGTCTCGCGGGGCTCCTTCTCCACCTGGCGGATCCGCGAACCGCGCTCGATCCCGGGTTCCAGCTCTCGTTCGGGGCCGTGCTCGGCCTGATGGCGATGGGCAGCTTCTCCACGGACCTGCTCGCCGACCAGGGAAGCGTGAAGTTGGGATGGCTCAGGAGCAGCGTTTCGGTGGCGGCGCAGAGCGCGGCGGCGACGGCCGGAACGATCGGCATCTCCTCCGCGCTCTTCGGCGCGCTCCCGGTGGCGGGATTCTTCCTCAACGTCGCCGTGGTGCCGCTGTGCGGGCTCTTCATGGCGGAGGCGTTTCTCTTTCTCGGCGCGGCCGCGACGGGCATGGCCGCGCTCCGCGACGCCGCCGCGGGGGCGGTGGACGTCTCGGGGGTCGTCATGCTGGCCGTGAACGCCTGGGGCGCGAAGCTCGCGGCGCCGTGGCCGCTTCGGGGAGTCCCGCCGATCGGCGTCGTGGCGGCGGGCATCGCGGCGCTCTTCATCGCGGCCGGCCTTCGCGAGGGCGCGCGCGGCGAAGCCCCCGCCGTCGCGCGGCGCGGGCGTTCCCTCTCCCTCGCGCTCGTGGCGCTCGCGGGAACCCTTCCGCTCCTGCCGTGGGGCTCGATCGCGCCCGCCGCGCGGCGGGCGCCCTTTCTGCTCGCGATCGACGTGGGGCAGGGGGACGCGCTTCTCGCCCATACGTCCGACGGCGGCGACTTCCTCTTCGACGCCGGTCCGGCGGAC
>Ga0075434_100006890_pt1 | contig 10467 bp, 11 predicted proteins | sample RhiMethybrSRZTD3_FD_75298 | JGI IMG/M metagenome (GOLD analysis project Ga0075434, IMG submission 75298) | Populus rhizosphere microbial communities from Tennessee, USA - Rhizosphere MetaG P. TD hybrid SRZTD3 | ecosystem: Host-associated > Plants > Roots > Rhizosphere > Soil | place: USA...
CGTTGTAGACCCCGCCGCTCGAGTCGGAGACCGCCACCACCGTCGCGCCCTGCTGCGCGATCAACCTCGCGAAGGTCGCGCCGACGTTGCCGAATCCCTGCACCGCCACGCGGATCCCGCGGATCGACTGGTCCCGGCGCGCGAGCGCCGAGCGGAGGCAGAACGTCGCGCCGCGCGCCGTCGCCTCCTGACGTCCGAGCGAGCCGCCGATCGTCAACGGCTTACCGGTCACGACGCCAAGTACCGAATGGCCCTTGTTCATCGAGTAGGTGTCGAAGATCCACGCCATCGTCTGCGCATTCGTCCCGACGTCCGGCGCGGGAATGTCCTTCTCCGGGCCGATCTCGTTCACGATCTCGCTCGTGTACCGGCGCGTCATGCGCTCGAGCTCGCGCGGCTTCAGCTCCTTCGGGTCGCAGACGACGCCGCCCTTCGCCCCGCCGAACGGCAGCCCCATGAGGGAGCACTTCCACGTCATCCACATCGCGAGCGCCTTGATCTCGTCGAGGGTGACGTCCGGGTGGTAGCGGATCCCGCCCTTCGACGGGCCGCGCGCGATGTTGTGCGTGACGCGATAGCCGGTGAACGCCTGCACGGAACCGTCGTCCATCGACGTCGGGATCGACACCTCGACTGACTTCTTGCAGTTCTTCAGCACCTCGACGAGGCGGTCGTCGAGGCTGAACTCGTCGGCGACCGTCTGGAGCTGCTGTTGCGCGAGAAGGTAGGGGTTCTCACGCAGGTGAGACACGTGGGCCGCAGCAGCCATCGGGGCGGCAATCTACTCGATCCGGAACTCGACCTGTGCGCGGCTCGGCTTCGCGTCGAGCGGGAGCGTCGGCCACGCCGCGAGGCGCAGCTCGTAGCGTCCGGCGGGGAGCACGACGCTCGTCGGGCCGCGCCCGGTGATCCCGAAGCTGTACGAGCCGGGCAGCAAGTTGCGCAGGCGCGCCATCACGCCGATGAAACGCCCCGACGCGCTGTAGAGGAGCACGTCGAGACGCGAGACCGGCTGGATCTGCACGCCGTCGTCGCGCACGAGGTTGCCGGCCTGCACCGTCAGCACGGCCGGTCTCGCGTCGGAGGCCTTGAAGGACGAGTCGCTCAGCGTGACGTGCGGCAGAAGGTTGCTCGAGTAGTGCTTGAACGAGAGCGCCCACGGGACCCGCAGTGTCTGGCTGCCCGACGGGGCGATCTGGATCGCGCCGGTGACGAGCCGCGCGTGCGGCGCGGCCGCAGCGCGCACCGTCACCTGGACGCGCACGGCCCGCCCGGCCTTCAGCACGAGCCGGTCCGGGACGACCTTGAACGTGAGGGCCTCGGACTCGCCGTCGGCGACGGCGCTGAGGGAGAGCTGCAGACGCCGCGTGGAGACGTTGCGCACGACGAGCGTCCGGGTCGCGTGCCAGCGCGGCCCGGCCCAGATGCCGAAGCCGAGCGTCGTAGGCTGCGCCGCTACCTCCCCCACCGCCGACGCTCCCAGCCTCACCGTCCCGGCGCCGACGTCGACGGCCGGGGCGCCGCCGCGGGCGGAGTAGCCGACGAGCAGGCTGTCGAGCGCCGGCCCGTCGAGCGCGGGCCTCATCTCGGCGAGCAGCGCCGCAGCGCCGGCGACGCCGGCCGCCGCGGCGCTCGTCCCGGTTACGGTGCCGTAGAGGGCCGAGCCGTCGGGAGCCGAGCCGGGCTCGGCCGTCGCGAGCGCGATCCCGGGGGCCGCGACGTCCGGCTTGACGCCCCCGTCGAATGCCAGGCCGCGGGAGGAGAAGCCGGCGACGAGCCCGTGCGTCGAGCTCTCGGCGTCGTGCCCGGGGCCGACGGCGATGCCGACGTCGAGCCCTGCCCGCTGCGCCGCGAGCAGCTGGACCGCAGCTGCCGTCGGGATGACCACGACCGGCACGCTCTCGTCCTCGGTCACGGGCAGCGAGCCGGGCGGGAGCGGGTCGCCGTAGAGCAGGACCGCGGCCGCGCCGGCGCGTGCGGCGGCCAGGACGGCTGCTTGCGGATCGGGCCGGACCGGCACGAGCGCCGCCCGCCCCGCCACCAGGCTGAAGCCCTTCGCGTCGAAGTAGTCGGCCGACGATGCGCCTGCGGCCGCCCGCGTCGCACGCGGCGTGGCGACATGCAGGGAGAGCGCGCGCGACGGCGCGGCGGCGCCGAGGAGCGGCAGCGAGCGGTCGAGGATCACGTCGAGCCCGCTGCGAAGGACGACGCGGACGCGCTGCTGGGCGGTGCGCGCGTCGGTCGCGGCGACGGCGAGCGCGCCCGGTGCGCCGGCGGGGCCCGAGACGGACCCGAAGCTCGGCCCGGCGGCGCCGTCGTTCCCGGCGGGCGTCACGACGAGCGTGTTCAGCGCGAGCGCGCCCTGCACCGCGATCGCCTCCGGCCCTTGCGTGAACGCCGCGTACGGCTCGGAGACACCGACGAGCGCGACGCGAACCGCGTCGTGCGCGTCGCCGTCGTCGTTCGGGTCGACGGCGCGGTCGAGGCCGGCGATCAGCTGGTCGGTGCGGCTGTAGACGAGCTCGCTGCCGTCGGCCGCCGGCTGCCAGCCGGCCACACGGATCGGGAGGATCGTCGCCCCCGGCGCGACGCCGCGGAGGCCGCCCGGGCCGCCGGTGCCGGCGAGGAGGCCCGCCATCTCGGTCCCGTGCTCCTCGAGCTGGGCGGGATCCTGCGGGTTGGCGCCCGCGGTCGCGTCGTCGCCGCCTCCGACGAGGTCGAGCCCGGGAACCAGGTGCCCGCGCAGGTATGGGTGCGTCAGGTCGACGCCCGTGTCGAGCAGCGCGATCGTCACGCCGCGGCCGTCGTAGCCGGGGAGCTCGATGTCCGACCGGTGGCCGCTCGCAGGCCCGAACGCGCCTCTCGCGAGGAGCGATTCGGAGATCGACGCCGGGAACGCGGCGCGCACCGGGTAGATGCCGGCGACCTCCGGCAGGTGCTCGAGGAGCGAGACGGCGCGCGGGTCGAGCGAGGCGGCGAAGCCGTCGAGGACGCGTCCGTACCTGAAATCGGGGTGGACGGTGATGCCCTGGGCGGCGAGCGTCGTCAGCACCTGCCCCTGGGCGGCGTACACCTGGCTCGTCCACGATCGCTCCTGCGCCTCCGTCGCATACCGCACCTTGGCGAGTCGCTGCGCGACCGACGGCGTGTGCAGGACGACGATCATCCGCTGGCCGAGCGGGATCGCCGCGCGCGGCCCGCCGACGAGGCCGCGCCAGCTCGCGCCGTCGCGCTGCGCCGGGCCGGCTCGGTCGCGGGCGGCGACGCTCGCGCCGAGGGCGATCGTCAGCGCGACGATCGTGACGACGAGGGCGAGCGGTACGAGGCTACGCCGTGGCACGCGCATCGAGGGAAAGGTAGTCGGGGTACGCGACGGGGTGGACGAAGCGGGCTGCGGACGCGATCATCGCCGCGTTGTCGGTGCAGAGCGGCAGGGGCGCGAACGCCGCGTCGGGCAGCGCGGCGCGGAGCTCCGAGTTGGCGGCGACGCCCCCGACAACGGCGACGTGGCCGCCGCCCGCGGCCTCCAAGCGCTCGACGAGCGCGCGGACGATCGCCCGCTGGTAGCTCGCGGCGAGGTCGGCCTTGCGCCGCTCGAGCTCGGCGGCGGGAAGGTCGCGCACCTTGTAGAGAAGTGACGTCTTCAGCCCGGAGAAGGAGAAGTCGAGGCCCGGCACCCGCGCGACCGGGAAGTCGTATGCGGTCGGGTCGCCGCGTTGCGCGAGGGCGTCGATCTCGCGGCCGCCCGGGTAGCCGAGGCCGAGCAGCCGCGCGCCCTTGTCGAACGCCTCGCCCGCCGCGTCGTCCAGCGTCGTGCCGAGCACGGTGTAGCCGGCGCGCTCCGTGACGTCGAGGAGCATCGTGTGCCCACCGCTCGCCAGCAGGCACGTGAACGGCGGCTGCAGGTCGAGCGGGCGGAGGTAGAGCGAGGCGACGTGGCCGTGCAGGTGGTTGACCGGGATCAGCGGCAGCCGGCGCGACCACGCGAACGCCTTCGCCGCCGAGACGCCGACGAGCAGCGCGCCGATCAGCCCGGGCTGCGTCGTGACCGCGACCGCATCCGGCTCCGGCGCGCCTGAGAGCGCCTCCTCGATCACGGGTGCGATCAGGTCGAGGTGCCGGCGGCTGGCGACTTCCGGAACGACCCCGCCGTACTTCGCGTGGAGGTCGGCTTGCGACGCGACGACGTTGGAGACGATCTCGCCGTCGTCGGCGACGAGTGCGGCGGCCGTCTCGTCGCAGGAGGTTTCGATGCCGAGAATTGCCATTTCGCTTAGGCGAAATGGCTAGCCATTCCGCGCAGCGGAATGGCCAGCGTCTCTCCACATGATGAGCGCGTCTTCCCGGTTGTCCGTGTAATAGCCGCGGCGGATGCCGCGGGGCTCGAAACCGAGCTTCTCGTAGAGGCGGATCGCGTCCTCGTTCGAGACGCGCACCTCGAGCGTGTAGCCGCGGCGCTCGTCGCCACGCGTCTGCTCGAAGAGCCGTTCGAGGAGCGCGGTCGCGATGCCGCGGCGCTGGTGCTGCGGCTCGACGGCGACGTTCATGATGTGCCACGCGTCGACGTAGCGCGAGTTGATGATGTACCCGACGAGGTCGGGCCCCTCGAACGCGCCGAGGCAGATCGACGTCGGCTTCGCGAGCTCTGAGGCGAACATCGAGCGCGACCACGGCGTCCGGTAGGCGCGCTGCTCGATCTCCTCGATCGCGTCGATGTCGATCAACTCGAGCATGCGGATCTCGACCGCGACGGCCGTCATCTGCTCGGCCTCGCGTCGGGATCGCGCACGTAGAGCGGCTCGACCTCGGCGGCCGGGCCGAAGGGGCCCGCCCGCTCGACGAGGAGCAGCGGATCCGGGCGGTGCAGCGGGTCGTCGTCGCCGGGGATCGTCGCCCCCGCGGCCTCGAAGATCGTGCGATAGCGGATCGCGCCGTCGCCGACCAGCGTCTGTCCCGCGACCGGGAGCTCCTCGGGCTTGACGACCCGCGGGCCGGGCGCGAAGACCTCGCCGCGGCGGGCGTCGATGACCGGCGTGCCGGCCGCGTAGCCGTCGAGCGTGGAGGCGCCCGCGACGGGGACGTCGAGCGTCAGCGCGAGGGAGCGGGCGATCGCAAGGCCGATGCGGATGCTCGTGAAGCTGCCGGGCCCGCGGCCAACGACGATCCGCTCGATCTCGGCGGGGTCGTCGACAAGCTCGTCGACGGCCCGGAGGAGGTCGGCCGCGCGCGGTGCGTGTGCGCGCCGGTCGGGAGTGAGGGCGCAGACCGCGCCGAACGACGTCGAGGTGTCAAAGGCCAAGATCGTGGGGATCACCGTCGATGCTCACCTGCCGGTGCGACTCGTCGACGTGGACGAGCCTAACGGTCGCGCGTGCCTCGGGCAGCCACTCGCCGCCGTGCTCGGGCCATTCGACGAACGCGACGGTGCCGTCGAAGTACGGCTCCACGTCGGCCCACTGCTCCGGGTCGACCGTCGCGAGCCGGTAGAGGTCGAGGTGCGCGACCGGCACCGGCGCCTCGTAGCGGTGGCCGATCGTGAACGTCGGGCTCGACACGGGCTCGCGGACGCCGAGCGCGCGCGCCGCCCCACGGACGAACGTCGTCTTCCCGGTCCCGAGCTCGCCGGAGACGGTGACGACGTCGCCGGCACGCAGGTGCACGGCAAGCCGGGCGGCGAGCGCCTCGGTCTCCTCGGGCGATCCGGTCACCGCCTGCAAGGACATGACGTTAGAGCGCCTGGGCGTGGCGCGGCCGGTGTCCCGGCTCGCAGGCGGGCCGACTCTCAGAAAAGGCCGAGCTGGACCGGGTGCGCGACCGGCGCCTCGGGCGCGTAGAGCGGCGTCGGCGGAGGGGGCGGCTCGACCGGGCGGCCGAGGAGCTCCGGGATCCGGCTGAAGTCCTCTTGCAGCACCTGCAGCATCCGCGGGGTGTAGAGCGCGGCCGCCGGGTGGAAGATCGGATAGAGCGTGACGGAGCTCCCGCCGAGGACGACGTCCTGCGGCCGGCCGTGCACCCGGGTGATCCCCGCCGGCTTCCCCGACAGGAGCTTCGTCGCGAAGTTCCCGAGCGTCGCGACGAGCGTCGGCTGAATGAGCTCGATCTGGCGGAAGAGGTGCCCCTCGCACGCCTGGATCTCGTCCGGGAGCGGGTCGCGGTTCCCCGGAGGACGGCATTTCAAGACATTGACCACATAGACGTCCTCGCGGGTCATCCCGATGCCCTCGAGCAGCTTGCCGAGCAGCTTCCCGGCCGCGCCGACGAACGGGACCCCCTCCTTGTCCTCGTGGAAGCCCGGCGCCTCGCCCACGAACATGAGATCCGCTTCCGGCGAGCCGGAGCCGAAGACGACCTGCGTCCGCGTCCGCGCGAGGGCGCAGCGCTCGCAGCCGGCGACGACGTCGCCGTAGGCGATCAGCGACAGGTCAGCAGCAGCCACAACCGCCGCCGCAACAGCCGCCGCCACCGAAGGAGGGCTGCCCGGCCGTGCCGTGCGCTGCGAACGACGTGCTGAACTGCTTCGCAACCTTCTCGTTGCCGCAGTCGGGGCAACTCGGATCGGGATCCGACATCCCGACGAGCTCCTCGAAATGCGACTCGCAGCTCATGCAGACGTATTCGTAGATCGGCACGTGGTCACCCTACCAAGCGCATCTTCACCGGGCCCCCGGACGGAGCAGCGAGATCAGCCCGTCCGCCAGCGTCTCCCGCCACCAGAAGAAGTCGTGCCCGCCCGGGAACTCGCGGTAGGCGACCTCGTAGCCCTTCGCGATCAGGTCGTCGCGCAGCTCGCGCGTCGACTCGAGCAGCCCCAGCTCGAGCACGCCCACGTCGAGGTACCACCGAACGGGCAGGTCGGGCGGCACGGTGACCGGCCGCCCCGGGAACCCGCCCGACTGGACGAGCGCGTTCCCGAAGACGTCGGGACGCTCCGTCGCGAAGAAGAGCGACGCGACGCCGCCCATGCTCGAGCCCGCGACCACAGTCCGCTCGCTCGGCGCGGCCAGGCCGCTCCACGGCAGCAGCCGCCCGACGACCCAGTCGAGGAACGCGCGGTCCCGCCCGAGCTCGCGGAACCGGGTCTCCGTGTCGAGCGAGTCCGGCAGCACGGCGGCCGTCGGCGGGATCTCGCCGGCGGCGATCAGGTTGTCGAGCACGGTCGGCGCCGGCGCGATCGTCGTGTACTCGCGGCCGTCGAAGAGCAGGAGCATGGCCTCGGGCGGCGCTCCCGCGGGTCGGTAGATCCAGACGGACCGGCCGTCCAGCTCTCGTTCCTCGACCACTCCGCGGGGCACGTCGCGCTCCGTGCTCCAGCGAAACGACGGCGTCAGTGGGCCCTCGAACAGCGACCCGACGACTTCGTGATCGCCGGTGAAGCTGAGCCCGGCGGGATAGACGTACCGCTTCGGGTTCGAGGGGTCGGGCACCCAGCGCGTCCAGTCCTCCTCGCCGTCGAGGGCGAACCAGTACGTCGCCCGGACGTCGTCCGGAACGTCGACCGACGTCGTCCAGCGGCCGCCGGCCTCGTGCAGCTCCGTGCCGCCGAGCGCCTCCAGGCTGCCGCGCAGCCTCACGCTGCGGGCTTCGCCTTCGTATGAGAACTCGACCAGCACCCGCAAGCTACGCTAACGACGCCTGGCATCCACTCGGAGCTGGAGCGACAACATGTTCGACGACGTGACCGTGATCGGTGCCGGACGCGCCGGCTCCGCGATCGCCGCCCGCTTGCGCGAGCGCGGCGTCGCCGTGCGCGACGACGGCAAGCTGCGGCTCCTGTGCGTCCCGGACCGCGCGATCGCCGACGTCGCCCGCGCGATCGAGCCCGGCCCCTGGGTCGCGCACGTCTCCGGCGGGACGCCGCTCGGTGCTCTGGCGCCGCACGAGCGTCGGTTCTCGGTGCACCCGCTGCAGACGCTCACGCTCGCGCGCGGTCCCGAGCAGCTCGACGGCGCCTGGGGCGCTGTCACCGCCGAGAGCGGCGAGGCGCGAGAACGTGCGCTGTGGCTCGCGGAGACGCTCGGGCTGCACCCGTTCGAGCTCGCGGACGACCGGCGCGCCAGCTACCACGCCGGGGCGGCGATCGCGTCGAACTTCCTCGTCACGCTCTACCGCGCCGCCTCCGACCTCTTCGAGGAAGCGGGCGCGCCGCCGGAGGCGCTCGTGCCGCTCATGACGCGAACGATCGAGAACGGCTTCGAGCTCACCGGCCCGATCGCGCGGGGCGACTGGGCGACCGTCGACCGCCACCGCGCGGCGCTGCACGGGTCGGGCTTCGAAGCCGCCTACGACGCGCTCGCCGAGGTGACGCGCCCGTGATCGTCGCGCGCTCGATCCGCGAGCTGGAGCTGCCCCGCCACGGCGTCGTCGGCCTCGTGCCGACGATGGGTGCGCTCCACGACGGCCATCTCGCGCTGTTCCGTGCAGCGCGCCCGGAGTGCGACGTGCTCGTGGCGAGCGTGTTCGTCAATCCGGCCCAGTTCTCCGAAAGCGCAGATCTCGCCGCGTATCCGCGCGACCTCGAGCGCGACAGCGCGATCGCCGAGCGGGAAGGCGTCGACGTCGTCTTCGCACCCTCGCTCGAGGAGATGTACCCGCCTCGCTTCGCGACGTGGGTCGACCCTGGAGGAGCGGCCGAGGGCCTCGAGTCCACGCACCGCCCAGGTCATTTCCGCGGCGTCGCGACCGTCTGCCTGAAGCTCTTCAACATCATCCGCCCGCAGATCGCGTGGTTCGGGCGGAAGGACGCGCAGCAGGTCGCGGTCGTCAAGCAGGTCGTGCGCGACCTGAACGTCGGCGTCGAGATTCGCGTCGTCGACACCGTGCGCGACGACGACGGCCTCGCCCTGTCGTCGCGAAACGGGCGGCTCAGCCCGGAGGAGCGTGCCCGCGCCCGTGCCATCCCGCAGGCGCTCGCCACGCGCGACGAGGCGCGCGCCCGCGCCGTGCTCGAGGCGGCGGGCGTCGATCCGGAGTACGTGGCCGTCGCCGACCTCGACGGCCGCACCCTCGCCATTGCCGCCCGCGTCGGCAACACGCGGCTGATCGACAACATCCCACTCGGGGAAGGAGAGACACCATGACCACGCGCCCACGCAAAGGCGCACCCGGAACAGCCGGCCCCGGCAAGCTCCCGCTGCCGGAGCTCGCCGAGATGAAGCGGCGCGGCGACCGTATCGTGATGATCACGGCCTACGACGCACCGTCGGGCCGGATCGCCGACGCGGCGGGCGTCGACCTGATCCTCGTCGGAGACTCGGCGGCGATGGTCGTGCTCGGCCACGACTCGACCGTGCCGGCGACGGTCGACGAGATGATCATCCTCACCCGCGCAGTGACGCGCGGCGCCCACCGGCCGCTCGTCGTCGCCGACCTGCCGTTCGGCTCGTATCAGGTGTCGGACGAGCAGGCGCTCGAGACTGCCGTGCGCTTCGTCAAGGAGGCGCGCGCCGACGCGGTCAAGCTCGAAGGCGCGGGCCCGATGCTCTCGCGCGTTCGCGCGCTCACCGGCGCGGGCATTCCGGTCATGGGTCACATCGGCCTGACCCCGCAGACCGCGACGATGCTCGGCGGCTTCAAGGCGCAGGGGCGGAGTGCCGAGAAGGCGGTGCGGCTCGTCGAGGACGCGCTCGCACTGCAGGCAGCCGGCTGCTTCTCGATCGTGCTGGAGGCGGTGCCGTCACCGGTCGCCGCGCGCATCACGGAGCTGCTCGAGATCCCCACGATCGGGATCGGCGCGGGGGCGGCGTGCGACGGGCAGGTGCTCGTCTGGCACGACCTGCTCGGCCTCTACGACGGGCACGCGCCGCGCTTCGTGAAGCAGTACGCCGAGCTCGCGCCGACGATCGCGGCCGCTGTCGAGCGTTACGCGGGCGAGGTGCGCGACGGGACGTTCCCCGAGGCGAAGCACACGTACGCGATGTCGGAGGAGGAGCTCGGGCTGTTCGAGGAGGCGCTCGGCAGCTTCGCGCCGCGCTCCTAGCTAAACAGCGCGGACGGCGAGCGCGATCACGACCGGGACCGCGACGGCGAGAGCGCAGGCGGCTGACGCGCGCGCCCACGTCCACGCGTGCACGGCGCGTACTCCGACGACCAGGAGGACGGCGGACCAGAGGAAGAACGCGAGCTCGATCAGGTCGAACGCGGCGCCCGCGGAGCCGGTGTCGCGACCGCCGGCGTGGAACCAGTCGCCGCCGTAGAGCGCAAGCTTCACCGGCCAGACGATGAGCGAGAGCGCGATCGGGACGCATGCGAACGCGAGGAGATGCCGTGTGCGGCGGTACGACCCCTGTGACCCGAGCGCCTTGACACCGACATGCAGGACGGCGCCGAGGACGAAGTAGGCGAAGAGGCCGTTGAGGCTGCCGACGACGAACACCCAGACGGCAATCGTCAGCCCATCGAACGTGCCGTCGTCGTTCAGGTGCGCCGCGGTCGGGCTGACGAGGATCGCGGCGATGCCGGCGAGGAGCA
>Ga0075434_100006895_pt1 | contig 10464 bp, 12 predicted proteins | sample RhiMethybrSRZTD3_FD_75298 | JGI IMG/M metagenome (GOLD analysis project Ga0075434, IMG submission 75298) | Populus rhizosphere microbial communities from Tennessee, USA - Rhizosphere MetaG P. TD hybrid SRZTD3 | ecosystem: Host-associated > Plants > Roots > Rhizosphere > Soil | place: USA...
GGACCCCCTGAACCCCATTCAGGTACGCTACCAGACTGCGCCACGTCCCGACCGGTTCGGGCATTTGAGCAGGTGCGGGGGCGGGTGTCAATCCGACGTACCGCTGTCGAACCGTTGGAGACGCTAAAATCGGTTCGATGCGCGTTCGCTTGGTCTCCGGCTCCCACTTTTCGGCGGCGCACCGCCTCCACCGCGACGACTGGGACGAGGCGACGAACCGGAAAGTCTTCGACCGCTGCAACAATCCCAACGGTCACGGGCACACCTACGGGCTCGAGGTCACGGTCGAGGGGGAGATCGATCCCGAGACCGGATACGTGATGGATTTCGGCCATTTGAAGAGGACCGTGGACGAGGCGGTGATTCGAAGGCTGGACCGCCAGCACCTCAACTTCGACGTGGACTTCCTGGCGGGGGTCAACCCCACTGCCGAGAACATCGCGGTGGCGATCTGGCGGCAGCTCGAGCCGCGGATGACGCCGGCGAAGCTGGTCCGCGTGGCCCTGCAGGAGACCGAGCGCAACAGCGTCGTCTATGAAGGAGGCCGATCATGAGCAGCATTCCGCCGCCGCCGGCCCGACGCCGACTGACTCGTTCGCGCAACAAGATGATCGCGGGAGTCTGTGGCGGGCTCGCCGAGTACTTCGACATGGATCCCACGCTGATGCGCGTCCTTTACGTGCTGGTCTCGATCGTCTCGGCGGCGTTTCCGGGAGTCCTGGCGTACATCATCCTGATGTTCGTAATGCCGCCTCCCGACGCGCCGCCGCAGCCGGCCGCATGAGCCGGCCGCGAATTATCGTCACCAACGACGACGGCGTCTTCTCGGAGGGAATCGAGCGGCTGGCCGCGGCCCTCTCCGAAGTCGGCGACGTCTACACCGTCGCGCCGGACCAGGAGCGAAGCGCGGCGGGGCACTCGCTCACGCTTCATCATCCGCTCCGCGCCAAGCTGATCGGTCCGCAGCGCTGGTCGGTGGACGGAACGCCGACGGACTGCGTGAACTGGGGTGTGCTGCATCTCCTGCGCGACGACCATCCGAAGCTGCTCTTCTCGGGCATCAACCTGGGGTTGAACCTCGGGGACGACGTCACGTACTCCGGCACGGTCTCGGCGGCGTTCGAAGGCACGCTGATCGGGATTCCGTCCGTCGCGATCTCGCAGGAGATCGAAACGGGATTCACGTTCGACGCCGCGGCCGACTTCGCGCGCCGCCTGGCGATCCAACTCCTCGAGCAGCCGCTGTCGCCGGGGACGCTCATCAACGTCAACGTTCCCGCCGGCACTCCGCGCGGGGTCAAGGTCGTGCGGCAGGGCAAGCGCCGATACGGCGAAGCCGTGATCGAAAAGACGGATCCCCGCGGACGGCCGTATTACTGGATCGGCGCGACGCCGCCGAAAGGTGACCTCGAGAAGGGAACGGATTTGTTCGCGGTCGCCGAGAAATACATCTCGATGACGCCTCTTCATCTGGACATGACTCACTATCACTCGCTCGAGCATCTCGAGGGCCTGGCCGGTCGTCTGGGGGAGCCGGCGTCGGTTCTTTCTCGAAAAGACGGCGAGAAGCCCTAAGATGTCGCCCGGAATGCACCGGCGCAGATCGTTCTGGGTCGAGGCGGCGATTCTCGTCGTCGTCTCGGTGGTGCTCGCGGCGCTCTCCAACGCGCTGGCCGGGCCGGAGCGCAAGCTTCGCTGGATCGGTTCCTACGACGAAGCGGGATCGCCGCGTGCCGCGGCGCCGACTCCCGCCGCCGGTGCGGCCGGTACGCCCGGAGCGCCCACACCCGCGCTTCCGCCCGCGTCCGGAACCGAGGCAACCTTTCCACCGCACCCGGACAAGGCCTGGGTCGAGATTTCCGGCGACGACGCGCAGCGCCTTTTCCAGCAGAAGTCCGTTCCGTTCCTGGACGCGCGGCGCACCAGCGTCTATCGCCAGGGTCACATCTCCGGCGCGCGCCCCTTTTCGGTCTGGGAGTCGGACGTGGACGACAAGGTCAAGGGCTTCTTCGCGGAGGGACGTGATCAGGCCGCGCCGGTCGTCGTCTACTGCAGCGGCGGAGACTGCGAGGACTCGCACAACCTCGCCGAAAAGCTCTACAAGGTCGGCTTCGACAACGTCCTCGTCTACAAGGACGGCTACCCGGACTGGGAGAAGCGCAACCTTCCCATCACGAAGGGCTCCGAGCCTTGAACGGCACGTCACGCTCCGAGTGGCTGACGGTCCGTGTCCAGTTCGTGCTGGCCGCGTTCTTCGTCGTGGCCGGCATCTCGAAGATCGCCGACCCGCCCGGCTTCGCGCACGAGATCCACAACTACAAGATGGTGCCGGGGGCTCTGGTGAACGCGATGGCGCTGATCCTGCCCTGGATCGAAGTGGTCACGGGTGTCGCGCTCTTCCTCGGGATCGCGCGGAGGACGGCCGCGAAAGTCCTCGGCATTCTGCTGCTCGTCTTCATTGCCGCGCTGGGCGTGAACCTGGCGCGGGGGCATCCGGTGGATTGCGGCTGCTTCGGCACGTCGACGGTGCAGAAGACGGACGCCGAGCGGCTGCGCGACATGAAGATCGCCATCGCCCGCGACGTGGGTCTCCTGATCCTCGCGGCGCAGATCCTCTGGGCGACGCGGAGGGAATACACGAGGCCGTAGGCCCCTCACCCTGTCCCTCTCCCCCGGTGGGGGAGAGGGGAATGCCTCTCAGTAGCTGAGAACCTTCTTGGCCGCCTCGAGCACCTTCTCCGTGTTCGGCAGGATCGCCCGCTCGAGGATCCGGTTGAACCCGACCGGCGTGAACTCCGAGCCTACGCGTCCGATCGGCGCATCGAGGTACGGGAAGGCCTTCTCCTGGATCTGGGCGGCGATCTCTCCGCCGAAGCCTCCGTGGACCTTGTCCTCGTGAGCGACGAGCACGCGGCTGGTCTTGCGCACCGAGGCGAGCACCGTGTCCCAGTCCAGCGGCACGAGGGAGCGCAGATCGACGACCTCGACGGCCTTGCCTTCCTTCTGCAGGGCCCGCGCGGCCTCGATCGCGAAGTGGACGGGAGTTCCGTACGCGACGATCGTCAGGTGTTCTCCCTCGCGGCGCACACGCGCCTTGCCAAACGGCACGGCAAAGCCGGACGGGATCTTCGCGCGGGCCATCGGGTTGTTGTAGAGAAACTTCGGCTCCAGGTACAGCGTGACGCCGCGCGAGCGCATCGCCGTGCGCAGCAGTCCCGCGGCATCGTCGGCGAACGCCGGTACGACGATCCGGATCCCGGGAAGCGTCGTCAGCCAGCCCTCGATGTTCTGTGAGTGATAGAGGCCGCCGCCGATGTATCCGCCGGAGGCAATGCGCACGGTGACGTTGGGAACGAACTGGCCCTTCGTCCTCCAGTATTCGTGCGAGATCTCGACCATCTGCTCGGCCGCGGGCCAGAAGTAGTCGGCGAACTCCGCCCCCTCGACGACGATCCGGATCTTCTCGGACAGCCTCGAGAAGCCGTCGGCGGTGCCCATGATGTGGTCTTCCGCGATCGGCGCGTTGAACACGCGTGCGTGGCCGAACTCCTGCTGCATGCCCTTGGTCACGTTGAAAATGCCGCCCTTGTCCCGGTACGCCACGTCCTGACCCCAGATGTACGTGTCGGGGTTGTGCCGGAACTCCTCCTTGAGCGTCGCGTTCAGCGCCTGGACCAGCGTCATCTCTTCGCCGGTACCGTCCGGCAATCCGTCGGGCCACCTTTCCGGAACCCACGGCTCGGGGACCACGAAGTCGTGGATCGTCGCGGGGTCCGGGTCGGGCGACGCCTTCACTTTGTCGGCCGCCTCCTCGTAGGTCTTCTCGTTCTGCGTCTCGATGGAGCGCAGCTCGTCCTCGCCGAGAAGCCCGGTCTCGATCAAGAGCTTTCGAAAACGGGGCAGGGGATCCGCGGCCTTTGCGGCCGCGAGCTCCTCCGGCGTGCGGTAGAGCTCGTGGCGGTCGGAGTTGGAGTGCGAGTGGATGCGCACGCAGGTCGCGTGGACCATCGCGGCGCCGCCGCCGGACTTGGCAAACGCGACCGCCTCGCGCATCGCGCGGAAAGAGTCGAAGACGTCCAGCCCGTCGCAGTGGATGATCTTCAGGTTCGCAAATCCCGAAAAGTTGTCGGACGCGTAGAGGTTGGCGGTCTGGTCGGCCTTGGGCACGGCGATCCCGTACGCGTTGTCCTGCACGACGAAGACGACCGGAAGCTTCTCGCGCGACGCGCCGTTGACGGCTTCGTAGAAGTAGCCCTCCGACGTCGACGACTCGCCCACGGAGGCGAACACGACCGAGTCCTTGCGATACGTCTTGATGGCCCGCCCGAGGCCGACCGCGTGCTGCGCGTGGTTGGACACGCAGGAGGACACGTTCTGGATGCCGATGGACGGCTTGGCGAAGTGATTGGACATGTGGCGCCCGCCCGAGGCGATGTCGTCCGCCTTGGACATCCCGTTCAAGAGGATCTCTTCGGCCGTCAGCCCCGCGGCGACGCAGGTCGTCAGGTCGCGGTAGTAGGGGAAGAGGTAGTCGCGCCCGGGACGAAACGTCATCCCGAGGGCGAGCTGGATGGCGTCATGGCCGGCGCACGGCGCGTGATAGCTCCAGCCGAGGCCCTGCTTGAGATAGTTGGGCGCCTTGTCGTCGAGCACGCGCGCCAGGTGCATCAGCGCATACCACTTCCGAACCTCTTCTCGAGAGACGCCGGCGACGCGCGTCTCGCGGGCGATCTCCGCGACGTCCTGGGATCCCGTCAATGTGGCCTCCATGCCTCCGGAAACGAAACGCGACGAAACGAAAATCGCATTTTACCGGCATCGAGAACAGGGCGCGAGACTCTCGGATTCCACGGCCTGCTGCTATGATCCTCGCAATGCCAGCGCGCGACCCTCGCGACCCGGCCGCCGGCCGGGAGGAAGCCCAACGGCGCGAGATGGTCACCCGATTCGTGGCGCCCCGCGGGGTGGACGACCCGCGCGTGCTCGAAGCCATGATGCAGGTGCCCCGTCACCGCTTCGTGCCCGAGCCGCTCCGGGCAAGGGCCTACGGCGACCACTCTCTGCCGATCGGGTTCGGGCAGACGATCTCGCAGCCTTACGTCGTCGGCGTGATGACGCAGCGCCTGGGCGTCGGGCCCGAGCACAAAGTCCTCGAGATCGGCTCGGGCTCCGGCTACCAGACCGCCGTCCTCGCGAAGCTCGCGCGCAGCGTCTACTCGCTGGAGAGGATCGACGAGCTCGCCCGCGCCGCGGCAGCCTTGCTCGCGTCGCTCGGTTTCCACAACGTTTCGGTCAAGGCCTTCGACGGCACCTACGGCTATCCGGCGGCGGCGCCGTACGACCGGATCCTGGTCACGGCCGGGACCGAGACGGTGCCCGAGCCTCTGCTCTCTCAGCTCGCGATGGGTGGCCGGCTCGTCGTGCCGGTCGGACCTCCGGGTCGCCAGAGGTTGCGCGTCATCCGGAGGCGCAAGACCGACTACGCCCAGGAAGAGGGCGAGGACGTCGTCTTCGTGCCTCTGCTGGGGCGCTTCGCGGGAACTCCGGCGTGACGGCGCGGCGGGCGGTGGTCCAGGGGCGCGTCCAGGGAGTCGGTTTCCGCTACTTCGCGGCGCGGGCGGCCCGCGAGTTCGGCATCGCCGGCTGGGTGCGCAATCTCCCTGACGGCTCCGTCGAGACGCTGGCGGAGGGCGATGCCGCGGCGGTCGAGCGCTATCTCGATAAGCTCCGCCGTGGACCGTCGGCCTCGCGGGTGGAGGGGGTCGTGGTCGAGGAAAGAGCGGAGGAAGGACACTCGACGTTCGAGATCACACGATGAGCAACCAGACGCTGACGGACTTTCGCCCGTACATCCACGATGTGCCTGATTTCCCGTCGCCGGGAATCCTCTTTCGCGACGTCACGCCGCTGCTGGCGACGCCCGACGCGTTCCGCGCCGCTGTGGAGGCGATGGCCGCTCCGTTCCGCGCCGCGCCGCCCTCGAAGATCCTCGGCATCGAGGCCCGGGGATTCCTCTTCGGCGCGGCGTTGGCCCGCGAGCTCCACGTCGGCATCGTGCCCGCCCGCAAGCCCGGCAAGCTGCCGCGCAAGAGCGAGCGGATGTCCTACGGCCTCGAGTACGGCAAGGACTCCCTGGAGGTCCACGCCGACGCGTTCGCGCCTGGGGAGAGGGTGCTCGTCGTCGACGACGTCCTGGCCACCGGCGGCACCTCGAAGGCGGCCGCCGACCTGGCCGAGAAACTCGGCGCGCGCGTGGCCGGAATCTCCGTGTTCATCGAGCTTTCCGCCCTGGGCGGGCGCGCGGCGCTCGCCGGCCGGACCGTTCACTCCGTTCTGGTGCTATGATCGATTGACCCCTTAAAAACGACGCCATGGCCGCGGAAAAGATCCTGATCGTCGACGACGACGAGGACGTTCTCCTGATCGTCCAGACGATCCTCGACAACGCGGGGTACGTTGCACTTCTGGCGCGCAACGGCCGCGAAGGTGTCGAGAAAGCGATCGAATCCCGCCCCGACCTGATCCTGCTCGACGTCATGATGCCGGAGCTCTCGGGCTGGGAGGTCTGCACCACGTTGAAGAGCGCTCCGGAGACGCGGCAGATCCCGATCGCGATGCTGACGGTCAAGAGCGAGATCCGCGACCTGATCACGGGCATGCAGGTCGGCGCCGACGACTACATCACCAAGCCTTTCACCCGGAAGAAGCTCCTCTCGACGGTGCGCCGCCTTCTCGACGAGAAGCGCGACCGGCCCCCATCTTTCCTGACTTCGGAAAACGAGGATCTGCGCTTCCAGAACCTCCTGTTCGACACCGTGACCGAGCTGCCCACGGTTCCGGTCATCATCGACGCGCTGCGCGACCGGCTGCTGGACAACCGCGAGATGGGAGTGCTGTACATCGACGTCGAGCAGTACAGCCACATCGAAGAAGCCTACGGCTGGGAAGTGTTTGACAGCCTGCTTCGCCACACGGCGCGCACATTGCGGCGGATGATCGGGACCGTTTTCGCGACCGAGGACTTCGTCGCCGTCAACCGCGCCGGCGGATCCGACTTCTACGTCTTCGCGACGCTGGAGACCGGCGAAGACGCGCCCGCTCGCTTGCAGCGAAAGGCGCGGCAGGTCGAGGAGTCGCTGCGCGGATCGCTCGACGAGGCTTTCGGCGCCCGGATCCACAAGCGGATCGGCGTCTTCGTGGGGCACGCCCTGTTGCGCCCGAGCCCGCAGATGCGGGTCGAGCGGCTGGTCTACCGGGCGCTTCGCCAGGCGATCGCCGTCGCGACGACGAAAGAGGCCGAACGGCAGGGCGCGCTGCGCGAGTCCTTCCGCGAGATCCTGCGCAAGGGCCGGATCCGGACCGTCTACCAGCCCATCTTCGACCTGGCGTCGATGGAGCTCTTCGGCCACGAAGCCCTGACTCGCGGTCCGTCGGACACCGCCTTCGAGAGCCCGGAGCTGCTCTTCCAGATCGCCGCCGAGAACGAGGCCGTCTGGGAGCTCGAGAAGCTCTGCCTCGGCTCCTCGGCGTCGAACTACCCGGCGTCGCAGTCGGGCTACCTCTTCATCAACGTCGAGGCGGAGACCATCATCGCGCTCTCGAAGAGCGGGCCCGAGGCCGTGCCGGCGCTCTACGGACGCAGCCACCCGGTCGTGCTGGAGGTGACCGAGCGCTCCGCGATCCGCGATCTTCCGGTCTTCCGCAATGCCCTGACGACGCTCCGCGAACTCGGATTCCGCATCGCGATCGACGACGCCGGCTCGGGCTACGCGTCGCTCCAGGCCATCGCGGAGCTCAAGCCCAATTTCATCAAGGTCGCCAATACGCTCATCACGGGCCTGCGCAGCGACTCGATCAAGCGCGACGTCGTCGAGATGCTGGTCAACCTCGCCCGGCGCATCGACGCGATCTGCGTCGCCGAGGGCATCGAGACCCCCGAAGATCTCGAGCAATGCCGGCGGCTGGGGATTCCCTACGGCCAGGGCTTCTATCTCGGCGTGCCGTCCGAGCGGGCCGTGACCGAGCCCGCGCGCGAGTTCTCCGGGCGCATCCGCACCGGACGCTGACGTGCCCCCGAGGGCCCTTCGCCTGCGGTTCGCGATTTTCGTCTGGCTGGGCGGGGCGCTCACGGTCTGCGGGCAGCCGTCACCGTCTTCGATCCCGATCCCGGGCGGCGAAGCGGGAGTCGGGTTCGACGATCTGCGCTACTCCGAGTCTCTCGGCCGGCTGATCGTGCCGGGCGGCCGGACCGGCGCGATCGTTCTCGTGGACCCGAGGACCTGGGCGGTGACCCACATCGAGGGCTTCTCCTCCTCCGCGAGCTACGACGGAGGCCACGGCGAGGGCGTGACCTCGGCGGACGAAGGGCGCGGCTTCCTCTTTGCGACGGACCGGAGCACGCAGCGCCTCATCGTCGTCGATCCGGCCGGCGGCGGTGTCGTGGGCTGGGCGAAGCTCTCCGCGGGACCCGACTACGTGCGCTACGTTTCGCGGACGGGAGAGGTTTGGGTGACCGAGCCCGACGCGGAGAAGATCGAGGTCTTCCGCCTGCAGGACAACCCGCCGCGCCCGATCCGCGACGGCGAGATCGAGGTCAAGGGCGGGCCCGAGTCGTTGGTCGTGGACGAGGAGCGCGGCATCGCGTACACGCACCTCTGGAAGGGAGAGACCGTCGCGATCCCGTTGAAAAGCCGCACGCCCCGGGCCGCGTGGAAGAACGGCTGCGAGGGATCGCGCGGCATCGCCCTGGACCCGTCGCGCGGGTTCCTCTTCGTCGGCTGCGCGGAGGGCAAGGCCGTGACGCTCGACGCGAAGACCGGGAAGATCGTGAGCTCGGTCAAGGTCGGTGCCGGCGTGGACATCGTGGACTTCAACCCGCGACGCGGGCACCTCTACGCGCCGGGCGGGAAGAGCGCGACCATGGCCGTCGTCGACGTTGCGCCGGACGGAGCCCTCGGGATCGCCGACACCGTTCCGATCGCCGAGAAGGGGCACTGCGTCGCGTCGGACACTTCCGGCAACGTCTACGTGTGCGACCCGAAGGGCGGCCGGATCCTCGTCATCCAAGATCGCTGGCAGCCGGCGCCGCGGAGCCCATAGCGGCTATCGGTCGTAGGGGCGGCCCTTGCGGCCGCCCGGGCGGGGACAAGCCCCGCCCCTACGACGGTTGGGCAATCGTTCGCCGCAGGTGCGCGTAGAGCGCGTCGTACAGGAAGCTCGCGCGCTCGAGGATGTCGGCGTCGTCGCGACCGACGTCCGTGAAGCCCTGACTGATGGCCCAGAGCCCGGCCGATTCCGGCGTGACGTCGATTTCTTCGGGAAAGTCGGCGCCGTGGACGATGCGGGCGAGGCGCACGAGCGCCGCATCGTCGGGGAGGCGCTGATCTACGAGCTGCTCGAAGGAGCAGCGTCCCTGAGCGTCCTTGTGCGGGTAGCGCGCGCCGGGGGCGTCGAAGCCGGCGGCATCCTGATCCCGCTGGATTCGTTCGACCTCTGACGGCTCGACGAAGAGGATCTCGGCGTCGGGATCCAGAAAACGGCGGATCAGCCAGCCGGTCGCGGTCCGGTTGACATGAATGCGCTTGCGAGTCACCCATCTCATGCGACCACCTCCTCGGTTCGAGGGCGCGACGGAAGAAACATTGCGGCCCACGCCGTCCCCGCCAGGCCCAGGGCCGCCGCCACGGTGAACGTGAGCGACGGCCGAACGGTCCACAGCGCGCCGCCGATCGCCGCCGCCCCGGCCACGGCGAAGCCGCGGATGCCGTAATAGAGGCCGACGGTCCTGCCTCGCGCGCGAGCGTCGGCGAGATCGACGATCAGGGCCTTGCGCGCGGGCTCTCCGATCTCGCGCAGGCCGCCGACGCAGTAAGCCGCGGCGAGCCCGGCGAAAGAGCGGGACAGGACAACCGCCAGGGGGAAAGCGGTGAAGAAGACGTAGGTCAGCAGGACGAAGGGTTTCTTCTCGACGCGTCCGGCGAGGGCCGCGGCTGGAGCGTACGAGAGGATCGCGGTTCCCATAAGGATCGAGGTCAGGAATCCGAACTGGACGGGCGTGACCTTGACGACCTCGAGCGCCCAGACGACCAGGAAAACGTCCGGCAGCCCCTCGCACAGACGCACGAGGCAGTCGGCGATCAGGAGCTGGCGCAGCGAGGAATGCAGGCGCGGCGCCGCTCCTCCCGGGCGCGGTGGAGGCGGCGCGGCATCCTCCGTCTTGAGCGCCCGCGAGAGAAAGACGAGCGTCGGGATCGCGATCAAGATCGAGATCACGAATCCCAGGTGCATTCCTCCGGCGAAGCCGCGACGTTCGAGGAGGAGGCCGCCGAGCGGGGGAGCGATGAGGATCGGGATGCGCTTGACGACGGCCTGGGCGGTGAAGCCGCGAATGCGGCTCGCTCCCTGGAGTTCATCGCCGATCACGGCGAACGTGGCGGGCAGACCGAGCGACGGCCACGCCATCAC
>Ga0075434_100006897_pt1 | contig 10464 bp, 8 predicted proteins | sample RhiMethybrSRZTD3_FD_75298 | JGI IMG/M metagenome (GOLD analysis project Ga0075434, IMG submission 75298) | Populus rhizosphere microbial communities from Tennessee, USA - Rhizosphere MetaG P. TD hybrid SRZTD3 | ecosystem: Host-associated > Plants > Roots > Rhizosphere > Soil | place: USA...
CGGTCGGGGCTCAATCCAAACTCTTTGCGCGCGAGCGCGGGATCCATCGCCGCCGGCGGCGTAATAGGATTTCCGAAAACAAAAACTTGCGTCCGCTTTCCCGGTGACAGGCGCAAGCGCGCTTCCGGAAATCCGAGGTGGACCTGATTGGCGCGTCGCGCGAGCCACCGCTGCGTGACTCCCGGAAACGCGTTCTGCTCTTGCAGTGCGGTCGGGATGCGCGCGTTCTGCGCGCGCCACACGACCGGCCCAGCCGCGTAACCGCCCGTGCCGATGACGATCGCGGGCTGCTCCTCGCGCAACACCTCTCCCGCCGCGCGCCACGCGCGCACCGCGATGGCCGGCCAGCGGACGTTGCGCCACCACGCGCGACGATAAATCGGCTCCATCGGCAAGAGGTGAAATTTGAACGGATGATTGGGAAGGATCTGGGCTTCGATGCCGCGAGCCGCGCCGACTAATACGACATCATGTCCTTGATCGGCCGCCACTCGAGCCAACGCGAGCGCCGGCATCAAGTGGCCGCCCGTTCCTCCCCCAGCTATCAAGATCTTCACGTGCGGCGTGACTGCGTGCGGCGTTCGGCATTGAAATGAAAAGTCGATCGCCTCGACCTTTCATTTCTATGCCGCACGCAGTCATGCCACACGTAAGTCTTTCCGGGCGCGTCCGACGCTCGCGAGCACACCAGTGGCAGCCAGAGCGACGATCAGTGATGAGCGGCCGTACGACATGAATGGAAGCGTCACGCCCGTCGCCGGAATCACGGCGAGGCTCACGCCGATGTGCAGCACCACACTCAACCCGACCATCACCGTGATGCCGGCCGCAAGGAACTGCCCGAACGGATCCGGCGCATTGCGCGCGATCCGAAAGCCGAGCCAGACGAACGTGCCGAACAACAGAACGATCGCCACGACGCCGACAAAGCCCCATTCCTCACCGATCGTGGAAAAAATGAAATCAGAGTAGGCGTACGTCAGGTAGCCGAGCTTCTGCTGGCCCTCACCGAATCCCGCGCCGAGCAGCTCACCGGCACCGATGCCGGTCACCGACTGCTGCACTTGCCACGTCGCCTCCGCCGGCACCGCACCCGGATTCAAGAATGTAAGGATTCGTGCGAGGCGATACTGCGCGGTGGCGACGGCGCCGAACAGCAGCGGCGCAGACGCAAAGCCCAGTGCCAGGAAGTGGCCGATGCGCGCGCCCGCGGTGAACAGCACGCTGCCCGCGAGCAGCGTGACGAGCAGCGCCATGGAGAGGTGCGGCTCGAGAAAGATCAGGCCGATGAGCGGCACGAGGATGACGAGGAATGGAAGCACGCCCTGCTTGAACTCGCGGATCAGCGCACCCTTCTTCGCCGCAAGCATGGCGCACCAGACGACGACCGCGAACTTGGCCAGCTCCGACGGCTGCAGCGTGAGAATCCCGAGATTCACCCAGCGTCGGGCGCCGTTGATGGTCGGCGTGATCGGATGCGTGAACGGAAGCAGCGGAATGAGCAGCAGAAACACGGTGACGCCGAGCAACGGCCACGCCCAATCGCGCCAGCGGTGATAATCGACGCGCGCGAAGACGACGGCGAGCAGTCCGCCGACGACCGCGCCAACGCCCTGGCGCAGCGCAAAGCTCGCCCCCACCTGTCCGCCCGTCGTAGTGACCAGGCTCGACGCACCGTAGACCGCGGCCAGCCCGAACACGACCAGCACCGCGGTCACGACAAAAAGCAGGCGTCCTTCCCAGGTTACAGCGCCTCGACTATGCGCCGGAATGTGGCCCCCCGCTCTTCGTAGTTTTTGAACATGTCGTAGCTCGAGCACGCCGGTGACAACAGCACCGCGTCACCTGAGTGCGCCGCACGCGCCGCGCGCGCCATCACGTCTTCGAACGTAGTGCCACGCTCGAGCGGAATCGTGCCCTTGAGATCCTGCTCGACGAGCGGGCCGGCTTCGCCGTACGCAATGACGAGGCGACAATGTTCGGCGAGCAGCGGCGCGAGGCTCGTGTACGGCTCTCCCTTGTGGCGACCTCCCAGCAACAGCACGTACGGCCGCCGCATGGCGATCACGGCAACAGTCGTCGCCGCGATGTTCGTCGCCTTGGAATCGTTGATCCAGAGGACGCCGTTCACCTCGCGCACCGGCTCGAGTCGATGCGGCAACGCGCGAAACGTCCGGAGGCCTTCCGCGATCAGACGGAGTGGAACGCCGGCCTCACGGACGGCGAGCGCGGCCGCGAGCGCATTCGCGACGTTGTGATCGCCGAGCAAGTGAAGCTCATCACGTTTGAGCAGCACGTCGCCCGCGAGGCGCAACGTGGCGTTCGCGGCGTCGTACCAGGCATCGGCACCGCGCGGTGTGGCGAGCGAGAACAACACCTTGCGCCCCGGCACGCCGCGGACCAGGTCGAGCACGAGCTTATCGTCCCCGTTCAGGACCCAGATGTCGTCCTCGCCGGCGTTGCGAAACAGCAATCGCTTGTCGCCATAGTACGCTTCCGCCGATGGATAACGGTCCAGATGATCGGGCGCGAGGTTCGTGAGGATGCCGATCTCCGGCGCGAAATTCGGACTGTCGTGCAGCTGGAACGACGAGACCTCGAGACTCAACCACTGATAGCGCTCGTTCGCCAGCGCGAGATCGGTGACCGGCCGCCCGATGTTGCCGGCGGTCGTCGATGGCAAACCGGCGGCGCTCAGGAGATGCGCGACCAGCGCGGTGGTCGTCGTCTTGCCGTTGGTGCCGGTGATGGCGATGCTGCGCGTCCCAGGCTGCAGCACCGCCAGCGCGCGAAATCCGAGATCGAGCTCCGACACGATCTCGACGCCCGCGTGACGCGCTGCCGTCAGCACCGGTGCGTCCGGCGGGACGCCCGGCGAGACGACGACCCCTGCGGCATGGCGAATCTTGGCGAGATCGTGCCGGCCAATTTCGACATCCACCCATGGCACGCTTCTGAGCGCCTCGGCGGCGGCGCCGGCGTAGGGATGATCCGATGCGTCGCTGGCGTACACGCGGACACCCTCGCGCGCGAGCAGCCGCGCGGCCGCGACTCCGCTCTTACCGAGCCCGATGATCGCGACGACGCTACCCGCCCTGCGCCAGGATTCCGGAACCAGCCCCCCACGTTCCATTACCGCACCTTGAGGGTCGCCAGCGCGATCATCGCGCACATCACCCCCAGGATGTAAAACCGCATCACGACCTGCGGCTCGGCCCACCCGAGCTTTTCGAAATGGTGATGCAGCGGCGCCATGCGGAATACTTTGTGGGCGTCCGCATACTCTTTCCCGTATTTCTTTTTCCGGTATTTGTAGGTCGTCGTCTGAATCAAAACCGAGACCGTCTCCGCCGCGAACACCGCCCCCGCGATGAGCAACAGGAATTCGGTTTTGAGCAAGATCGCAACGGTGCCGAGCGCGCCGCCGATCGCGAGCGCGCCGGTGTCACCCATGAAGACCTGGGCCGGATGCGCATTGAACCAGAGGAAGCCGAGCGACGCGCCCATCAACGCGCCACAGAAGATCGTCAGCTCCCCCGCTCCGGGGAGATGAAGCACGCCGAGATAGCGAGCGGCGTCGACGCGGCCGAAGAGATAGCAGAAGATCGCGAACGCGCCCGCCGCGATCACCGTGAGCCCCGCCGCCAGACCATCGAGCCCGTCAGTCAGGTTCACCGCATTCGAGCTCGCCGTTGTCACGAAGGTCACGAATGCGAGATAGATGGGCCACGGCAGCACCCACACGATGTACTTGAACAGCGGCAGCTGGGTGGCGTACGGGGCCACGCTGTTCGTCAGCGGGAACAGGAGAATGTAGGCGCCGAGCCCAACGCCGAACGACACCTGGCCGGCGAGCTTCCAGCGGGCGACGAGACCCTGCGACTGCCCGCGCACGATCTTCAGGTAGTCGTCGAGAAATCCGATCAATCCCATCCATAGCGTGGCGACAACGGTGACGATGACGTAGCGGTTGTCGAGCCGGGCCCAGAGCAACGTCGGAAGGACGGTGGCGAGCAAAATGATCAGTCCACCCATCGTCGGCGTGCCGCGCTTGCCCTGATGACTGGCCGGCCCTTCGGCGCGCACGATCTGGCCGATGCGATGCTCGCGAAGCTTGCGGATGATCCAGGGGCTGACCAGGAACGCCAAAAGCAGCGCCGTCACGGTCGCACCTGCGGCGCGGAACGTGATGTAGTTGAAGAGATTGAAGAAAATGTGCTGGCGTGCGAGTGGCGCGAGCCAATGATAGAGCATCAGGTCAGATAGTTGAGGACACGTTCCAAGGCGACTCCGCGTGAAGCCTTGAGGAGTACGAGCTCGTTGCCTCGCAGCGCCGACTTCAGCTTGGGGCCGAGCGCTTCGGCGTCGGCGGCGGTGATCAACCGCCCGCCCAGCGCTTCGCGCAGCGACTCGAAGACCCGCGCGAACGTCCCTACAGCGGCAACGAGTGCCGGCTTGCGCTGGGCGATTTCACGCGCGGCTTCGGCGTGCAATCTTGCACTTTCCGGCCCTAACTCCAACATCGTCCCCACCACCACCACGAACGGGCGCCGGTGCCGCTTCGCCAGCCAGGCGCCCGTCTGCACGGCCCGCCGCAGCGAGGCCGGATTGGCGTTATAGGTGTCGTCGACGACCATCAAATTGCCGATCTCCTTGAAGTCTCCGCGGCCTTCGGGCAGGTGCACGCTGGCGAGCGCTCGGACCGCGGCGTCATGGTCCACCCCGGCGCGCTGGGCGACCGCCAGGGCGATCTGTGCGTTCTCGAGCTGGTGAATCCCGAGCGCCGGCAACGTCACCTTCTCGCCCGAGTCGAGCGAGAGACGTGGATGCCCATCCTTATCCAGATAGCGGTCGAGGAGCGCGTCGTCCGCGCTCTTGCCCGGCAGCGCGGCGGGAATCACCTGAGTGCGGCGGCGCGCTTCCGGCCACATGAGGTCCGGACCTGAGCCGATGACCGCCACCGGCGCCCCATCGAGCAACGAGAGCTTCTCCTTCATGACGCCCTCGAGCGAGCCAAAACCCTCGACGTGCGCATACCCGATGTTGGTGATCACGGCGATGGTGGGCTCGATGATGTCTCGCATGCGGGCGATCTCGCCAGGCGCGCTCGCGCCCGCCTCCACCACCAACGCCTGAGCGTCGTCCGGCGCGCTCAGGATCGTGAGCGGTACCCCGATGAGGTTGTTGAGGTTGGCCGACGTCGCATGGACCCGATACCGCCCGCTGAGCGCGGCGCGAATCATCTCTTTAGTGCTGGTCTTGCCGCTCGAGCCCGTGATCGCGACTACGGGGGTGCTCTCCGGAAACATGCGACGTCGAGCGCGGGCCAGCAGTCCGAGCGCCACGAGTGTGTCATCTACTTCAAAGAACGGGAGTCCCGGGACCGGCGGTGTATCGTGCCGGACCACGGCGGCTGTTGCGCCGCCAGCCCTCGCTTGATCGAGAAAGTTGTGGGCGTCGAACTTGTCGCCCTTGAGCGCGATGAATAGGGAGTCGGGAATCAGGTGTCGGGAGTCAGTGGAAATCGCCGCGAATTTCAGCTTTGCCGGTGCTGGCACGCCGAGCGCAGCCGCAACTTCGTCACTCGTCCACTGCCGTCCGACCGTCAGACCGTCCGTCCGTCCGCCCATTTAGTTGGCCCCCAGGCTGCGCACGACCTCACGCTCGTCGAACGGCTCCTTCACCGTACCGATGACCTGGTACGTCTCGTGTCCCTTCCCCGCGAGGAGAATCGTATCGCCCTCCCGCGCCAGCTCGAGCGCCTGCGCAATTGCCGCCGTGCGATCGGTGATCCGGTAATGCTGTCGTCCGGTCATGCCGGCTTCCACGTCGTCCAAGATTCGCTCCGGATCTTCGGTACGAGGATTATCCGACGTCGCAATGGCGATGTCGGCGAGCCGCACGGCGATCTCGCCCATCGGTGCGCGCTTGCCGCGGTCACGATCGCCGCCCGCGCCGAACACCACGATCACGCGACCGCCTTTGCTCGTGACGCCGCGAACGGTCTCGAGCGCGCGCTCGAGCGCATCCGGTGTGTGGGCATAGTCGCGCAATACGACGCACGGATCGGTCGCGATCCGTTCCATGCGCCCCGGCACCTGTGGCGCCGTCGACAATCGCTCGGCGATGGTGAGTGGGTCGAGCTCCAAGCCCACGGCGCAAGCCGCGACACCCAGCGCATTCGCGACATTGAACTGGCCGAGCAGCGGCAGGGTGACCGGATGGCTTCCGCGGGTCGTCACCATGTTGAAGCGCGCGCCCCGCGCATCGACCTGGACATCACGCGCCATGACATCGGCCGGATGTGACGTCGCCGAGAAGGTGATGCGGCGCGGCGTTTTTGGAAGACGAGCCCAGGCGGCATCGTCCGCGTTGATCACCGCCAGCCCTGCATCGGCGAGATAGCCGGTGAGCTTCGCTTTAGCGGCGAAGTAGGCCTCGAAGGTCTCGTGGTAATCGAGATGGTCGCGCGTGAGATTCGTAAAGATGGCCGCACGGAACAGCAGCCCTTCCACGCGACCCTGATCGAGGCTGTGCGACGAAACCTCCATGGCGACGCCGCGCGCGCCGCGCTCCAGCATCGCGGCGAGTGTCGCCTGCAAATCGATCGGACCCGGGGTGGTGAGATTGCCGGCTTCACTTTCCACCGGCGCGCCGTTGGGATCGAAGGCGCCGAGCGTACCGATGGCGCCCATGGGCCAGAGCGCGCCCAGCACGTGGCGGGCCAGGATGACGGACGTCGTCTTTCCGTTCGTGCCGGTCACTCCAATGATCTGAAGTCGGGCGGCAGGACGGCGGTACCAGGCCTCGGCTGCAATGGCGGCAGCGCGACGACCATTGCGGACGAGAATCTGCGGAATCGCGATGGACTGGCGCGCCTCCACCAGCGCCGCGGCCGCCCCACGCGCGACGGCATCGGCGACAAAGTTATGGCCATCGAGTGCCGCGCCGCGGATGGCGCAAAACAGCATGCCGCGCTCGAGTCTCCGCGCATCCGCCGTGAGGCCGGTGATCTCCGGCAGGGCGACGCCCTCGGGATCAGGCGCATCGACCACGACGCCGGCGCGCGTCAGCGCGTCGACGACTTCCTGGAGCGATCGGCTCATTTGCTCGATAATGAAGCTTCGGCTTCTGCGAACACCGTGACGGTGCTTCCCGCGGGCGCATGCTCTCCGGCGGCGGGCCACGTGTGGTGAATGAGGCCCCAGCCCTTGATGACGACGCGGAACCCGCGCTGGTGCAGCGTGCGGATGCCTTCACGCAGCGGCCGGTCGGCGACATCAGGAATGAGCCGATCCGGCGGCGTCGTCGCGGAATCGGGCACGTAGGGCCACGGCATGACGTACGGCACCACGCCTTCCGGCTCCGCGAGCGGGATGCGATCGGTGGGCACCACCATGTTGGTGAGCCGCGCCCGATCGATGGCGACGGTGCGCGCGGCCAGTGCCTGCTCCAGCATCGAGCGCGTGACCGGCGCCGCCGTCTGCGCGGCGAAATAACTGCCCTTCTGCGGATTGTCGATGATCATCACGACGACGAGCTGCGGCTGATCGGCCGGAAAGAGCGCGGCAAACGACGCGGTGTACTGCCCTGCCGCATACCGGCCGTCCACCACGCGACGCGCCGTGCCGGTCTTGGCGGCGAGCTGGAAATTGGCGAGCGCCGCCTTCGCTCCCGTCCCACCGGCCTCGACGACCCCTCGGAGCAAGTCACGGAGCCGCGCCGCGACTTCCGGCGACACCACGCGTCGGACGGGCTGCGGCCGATGGCGGTAGAGCACCATGCCGCTCGGCGCGCGGACTTCGCGCACCAGCGCCGGCTCGAGCAGCACCCCGTCGTTCGCGATCGCGGCATACGCGGCCGCGAGCTGCATCGGCGTCACGGAGAGCTCGTATCCGATCGCGAGACTCGCGGCGCTCGGCCGCGACCAGTCCCGCGGCGCTCGCAACAAGCCCGGCGATTCCGCTGGGAACTCCACGCCGGTGGGCGCGCCGAAGCCGAATCCCCGCAGCACGCCGTACTGTTCGTCCGGCTTCAGCCGGGCGGCGAACTTCACCACCGCGATGTTGCTCGACACCCGAATCGCGTCGGCCAGTGTGAGCGAAGCCATGGGGTGCTCGTCGGTGACGACGCGATCCGGCAGCTTGTATCGCCCGCCTTCGCCCGACACGCGCTCACCCGGACGCACGCGATCGAACGTGAGCAGCGCCGCCGCGGCGAAAATCTTGGCGACCGATCCCGGCTCGAACGTCTCCGTGAACGCCGAAGGTCGCATGCTGCCGTCGGCGCGCCGCGAGGCGACCGCGAGCACTTCCCCGCTCCGCGGATCGAGCATGACGACGTCGCCGCCCTCGGCGGCCATGTTGTCGATCGCGTCGTCGAGCGCGCGCTGCGCGATTTCCTGCAGCTCGGCATCCAGCGTGAGCACGACGTCATTGCCGGGTACCGGATCGGCGATCACACGCGCCGGCGATTCGTATTCGCGACCGGAGCGATCCTTCAGGACCACCGCGGCGCCAGCTTTTCCCGCGAGCAATGTGTCGAGCAGTCGCTCCAGCCCACCGCCACCACCTCCAGATCCTCGCCCATCGTCGCCCAACCTCCCGATCACCGCGCGCGCAAAATCAGCCGACGGATAGAACCGGCGCAGCACGGGTTCGAGATGCACGCCACGCATCGTGCGCAGCGGCTGCGCCTCCGCGCTCGTGAACGGACCCGCGAACCAGGCATAGCGACGGCGCAGGCCGCGGTCCACATCGCTTTGCGCGACTCGGAGTTGGTGCGCAATGATCGCGGCGTCGCGCGGGGGATCACGCAGCTCGTTGGGCGCGACCCCGACATGGTAGGTCTCCTGCGTGAGGGCGAGACCAAGTCCGTGCCGGTCGTACAATGTGCCGCGGCGCGCCTCCAACACCACGTGCTCGGTGCGCTGCGCCCGCGCGACGGCGGCATATTTGGGCCCTTCGAGCAACTGCACTTGCGCGGCGCGTAGCAGAAGCCCGAGCAACGAGACACCGAGACCGAGCTCCACGACGCGCAGCCGGACGAGAACCTTGGCCATTTACTGCCGCTCTCGAGGTTCTGGAGGGTGCGAAGGTTCTGACTGCGTCGGCAACAGAATAATCTCGGTGTCAGCGGGAAGACGGAGACCGAGCTTTTGAGCTCGCGGCAACAGGACGGCGCGACTCTGCCCCGTGCGCACGCGGCGCTCCAGATCGGCGCGCCGGCCCTCCAACGAGGCACGCTCTTCACGCAAGTCGGTCAGCGCGCGCGCGGCGTTGAGCGAGGCCGTCTGCCGGGCGATGACGATCCACAGCGCCGCGAGCAACGCGACGAGCCAGACGGCGATCCAGTGCCGACCCTTAAGCTTCACCGGCCAAGCCTTTCTCGAACGCGCGAAACTGCGCCGAGCGGGCGCGCGGATTCGCCGCAATTTCTCGGGGATCGGGCACGACGGGCTTCTTCGTGAGCACGCGTCCCAACGCCATTCCGCGACAGGTGCAGACCGGCTGGCGCGGCGGACAGATGCAGTCGCGGCTCCATTCCCGGAACGCATGCTTCACGATCCGGTCCTCGCCGGAGTGATAAGTGATCACGCCCAGGCGGCCGCCCGGCACGAGCGCATCGCGGAGCGCCGGCAAGGCGCCGGCGAGCGCGTCGAGCTCGTCGTTGACCGCGATCCGCAGCGCCTGAAACAGCCGCGCGAAGTCAGCGGGGCCGGATCGCGGACCGAGTACGGCGCGAATCGCATTCACAAAATCATCAGAGACGCCGAAGGGCGCCGAAAGACGCCGACGGACAACTTCCTTCGCCAGCGCACGTCCGCGGCGCTCGTCCGCGTAATCCGTGAACACGGTGGCGAGCCGCTCGACCGGCCAGGTATTCAGGACATCGCGAGCGGTTATTCCGGCCCCCCGCTCCCGGCTCCCCGCTGCCGTCATGCGCATATCGAGCGGAGCACCGACCCGAAAACTGAATCCGCGTTCGAGCGTGTCGATCTGGTGGGAGCTGACGCCGAGGTCGAGGAGGATGCGGTCAGGTTGGAACGTCGCCACGGCATTCAGGGCGCCGGCAGAAGCAAACGAGCCTTCGTAGTACTCCATGCTATTAATACCCAAATGCTCGCGCGCGGCTGCGATCGCGTCCGGATCGCGGTCGATGCCGAGTACTGCCGCGCCGGCATTCCGCAGGAGAGCCGCATGACCACCGCCGCCGAGCGTCGCATCGACCGCGCGCTTGGCGCCTCTGGCCCATGCTTCAACCGCCTCGGCCAGGACCGGGATATGGTAGATCGACGGCGACTCTGAGGGGGCCGTGAGCACTCTCCATAATAAGAAAAACCCCCGCCACTAAGGGCGGGGGTTCAAGTCGTCGGGGTACTCAGGCGGGGCTGACGGGGCTCGAACCCGCGACCTCCGGTGTGACAGACCGGCACTCTAACCAGCTGAGCTACAGCCCCAAGCC
>Ga0075434_100006898_pt1 | contig 10463 bp, 9 predicted proteins | sample RhiMethybrSRZTD3_FD_75298 | JGI IMG/M metagenome (GOLD analysis project Ga0075434, IMG submission 75298) | Populus rhizosphere microbial communities from Tennessee, USA - Rhizosphere MetaG P. TD hybrid SRZTD3 | ecosystem: Host-associated > Plants > Roots > Rhizosphere > Soil | place: USA...
TCTTCACATACAGGTTCCCGGAGCACGCGTCGCTCTCGTTGCCCAGGAAGAACTGGGAGGCGGTGGCCGGGGCCGGTGCGGCGGCGGCCGGCGTGACTCCGGCGCCGACCAGCAGCGCGGCCGCCGCCAGTGGCAGCGTCGCGACAGCCGCGAACCGCCGCACCCGTTCCTGCAAGGGCCTTCCTTCGGTCATGTGGATCTCCTCCGTCTGGTGGGTTGCTGGGAGCCGGCCATGTGGTTCAGCGCCGGCTGCCATTGAGCCTGCGCTGTGAACCGGCGCCGGACAACCAGGCTGGCTCCCACCCCGGATGGCGGATTCCCGCCATCCGGCCCGGCGATCACCCGAGCGGCGAGAAGGGGACCCAGCCTTCGTCGGTCAGCGTCGTCACCTCGCTGGCTCCGAGGCCGGTGTCGGTCACCGTCCACAGCGTGTCCCCGATGACCAGCGAGCGCCGGATCTGCCGGCCCGGGCCCACCCGGCCGAGCGGGCGGATGCTGGTGCCGTCGATCGTCAGGGCCAGCGCGCCGTTCCGGTTCGGTGTGATGGGGATCACCGTGAGGTTCGTCTTCGGCCAGAAGAGGAACGCGTGCGGGTCGGCCTCGGCCTCCGAGCTGCCTCCGTTGAGCTGATAGCGTGCGAGCAGCCCCGGCTTCGAGGGGTCGCCGACGTCGAACAGGGAGACCTGGGTGCCCAGCACGCGGCCCCGGGCGTTCGCCTCCTGGCCGACCCCGATCAGGCGGCCGTCCCCGGCCGGATGCAGATACGCGGAGTAGCCGGTCAGCTGCAGCTCGCCGACCGCTTCCGGCAGGGTCGGGTCGCTGATGTCCACGACGTACAGCGGATCGGTCTGCCGGAAGGTGACGACGTAGCCGGTCGAGCCGACGAAGCGCACGCTGTAGACCCGCTCACCCCGGCCCAGGCCGTCCAGCCGGCCGATCTCGCTCAGCGCCTCGCCCCGCTGCTGCAGCACGTGCAGCGCGCTCTCCGTGGTGGCCGACCACACGCCGCCCGCGGTGGCTCTGTACGCGGTGGTCACGACCCGCAGCTTGCCGCCGTACTCCGACATCGCGTACTGGTTGACGAGCGTGCCGGGCACCTCTCCGGATGCCTCGTACACCGGCTGTCCCGGCCTGGACACGTCGAACTCGTAGATCTGCGTCCGCATGGTCGCGGGCATGAGCGCCCCGCCCGTCGCAGCCGCGGTCCAGCGATCGTCGGCGGCGATGTAGAGGCTGTCGCCCGTGCCGTACCCGACCCCGCCGTCGGCCAGCACCGTCGCCGGCTCGCCGACGGTCAGCGAGGCGGCGTCGAGGTCGAGGCTGTACACGGTGAGCAGCGTGAGGCCCGAGAAGTGGAGGGGCCGGCTGACCTGCTGGCAGTCGACGCTCCCCGACGTCGTCCGTCCGTCTACGCTCAGGCTGTAGCGCGGCAGCCAGTCCGAGATCGTCGCCGCGTCGATCGCTGCCGGATCCTCCATGGCCACCCTCGGCGTCGATCGCACGACCAGCCTCACCACGCCACCGACCTGACGAGCGTCGATCGGAGAGCCGTCGACCGTCAGCGTGCCCGCCAGACGCGGCCGTCGACTGGACAGGTCGACCACGACGACGGAGGAGGAGGTGGTGAACGGCTGCAGGTCGCCCCACGTCATCGGGACCGGAACCCCGCTCGACGGGAACAGGACGAGCGCCCGGTCGCCGCGAAGCAGCAGCTCGGCCGGCGCGACCGAGCGGCCGGGCAGCGGGAGCTCTCCGGTGACCCGGTGGCTGGCCGCGTCGACGACGTGCAGGACGCCGTTCGTCACGGTGACGATGCGGCTGCCGTCGGTCTTGACCATGTCGGGTTCGTCCACGCCGAGCTCGTGGACGTTGGTGCCGGAATAGTCCGGAGCGGTCGTCACGGTGCTCGGTCCCGCCGCGGCCCCTGGCGCCCCGGCTCGGGCGGAGCCGGGCTGGGCCTGCGCGCCGTCCTGGCGTCCCGCCGGGACCGGGATGACGCGGCCCTGGCTGGTGGCGAGCCTGGCCGCGGCCTTCAGGCTGCCCAACGCCGCATCGCAGGAGTCGTAGGCGAGGAGGCGGAGCGAGCCGGTGCGCGAGGCCGGCGGCTGGGCCGTTCCTCCGGGCCAGGGGGTGCATCCGCTGAGGAGCAGCCCGACCGCGCACAGTGCCAGTCCGATGACGCACCGACGGTTGAATCTCATGCCCCGACCCAACGCCGCCCGGCGCCTGCCGTAACGCCGGGGTGCGTCGCCCAGGCTGAGTCCAGCAGCTCCCGGACCTCTGCCAGGCGCGCCTCGGTGAACGCGCGGTCGTACTCACCTGCGAACGCACGCAGCAGGGCTGCGCCTTGCAGGCCCACGAGATGGGCCAGCGGGTGCATGGAGACCATGACGCATCGTAGACGCAGTGGATAGTGCGCCAGTTGTCATATCGCCGCACGCGCGACGTGGCATGAGCCTGTATCCTGCCTCCAGGATGGCGACGGAGGGTGGGGATGGATGAGCAGCGGCCGGTGGCGCCGCCGCAGTACTCACCGGACGGCCGGTGGTGGTGGGATGGGCAGCGCTGGGTACCTGTGCGTCCGCTCGCGCCGGTCGCCGAGCCCCGCCCCCCGCGAAGCCGGTCGCCGATCTGGATCGCGGTCGCCGCGCTGCTGATCGTCGCCATCGGGCTGACCGTGGTCGCACGGAGCACGAGCTGGCTCCCGCCCGGCCTTCGGACCGTGATCCTGGGCGGCGGCGGCGGCCACAGACCGCCGAGCGTCACCTACATCGCCACGGCTCCGCCACCGGGCGCGGACGCGATCCCGGCCGCCGAGGTGGTGCCCCCGCCGGCGAGGGCGGCCCTCGACCAGGCGGCGCTGGCCGCGCGGGTCGTGCCCGCCACGGTCGACCTCACCATCGAGCTGCACTACGACCAGGGCGAGGCCGGCGGCAGCGGCATCGTACTCACGCCTGACGGGCTGGTGCTGACGGACGAGCACGTCACGTTCCAGGCCGACCGCATCACGGCGCAGGTCGCGGGTCGGGGACGGACGTACGACGCGGCCATCATCGGGGCCGACCCGGCCGCGGACGTGGCGCTGATCCGGCTGAGGGGCGCCTCCGGGCTGAAGACGGTCACCTTCGCGGACCCGGCCTCGGCCCAGGTGAACGACGCGGTGCTCGGCATCGGCTATCCCGACCCGGCGCCGCTCGTGGTGCGTGGCCGCATCACCAGCCTCAGCGATGACATCTCGACGGAAGCTGATGGCGAGCAGGCGGCCGCCGACTACACGAACATGCTGGAGAGCACGCTCGACACGAAGCCCGGGATGTCCGGCGGCCCGGTCGTGGACCGCGCCGGTCGCGTCGTCGGATTGATCGAATCCGGCAGCGACAGGGGCGGCACCGCCGCCGTGCGCACCGACGTGGCGCTGGACGTCGCGAGGCGGATCGCCGCCGGCAGAGCGGACGCGGAGGTCGTCATCGGCCTGTCCGCCGAGCTGGGCGTGGCGGCCGATGACGCCACGGACGGCAGCGGGTATCCGACGGGCGCGCGCGTCAACCGTGTGCACACCGGCACGCCGGCCGAGGCGTTGGGCCTGCACTTCGGCGACACGATCACCGACCTCGGCGGGGCCCGCATCGCGACCGCGCGCGACCTCGAGCTCGCGCTGCTGCCGCACCGCCCCGGCGATCGGGTCGCGGTGTCCTGGTCAGACGTCCTCCACCTCCCTCACCACGGAACCGTCACGCTGGCGAGGGGACCCGCACCATGAACTGGGGTGCGATAGTACGCTGACCGGGCCCATGGTTGCGAAGCAGCGCGTCAGACGCGATCTCCCGTCCCGCCACGCCCGGGCCCGTTCCGCGGCGCGGCGGCAGGCTGGCAGGAGCGCCCCGTACTCGTCCGCGCACTCGCCGGCGATCGAGTCGATGCTCAGCATGCAGCGCCTGGCCGGGAACGCGGCCATCGGAGCGCTGCTGGCGGGTGAGCGCGCGGCGCCGACCGTGCAGCGCCTGGCGGACGACGTGCGCACCATGGACATCTCGCCGGAGTGGACCCGCGCCCTCTCCGACGAGGACGTCGCCGCCCAGCTCGGGATCGTGCGCGAGCAGCTCGCCGGGCTGACCGAGGACGACCCGATCCGGTCCAGCGCGGAGACCAACCTCGAGCTGCTGGAGGCGGAGGTCCGGCGCCGCACCGCCGCCGAGACGCTGGCCAGCCTGAAGCTGGGCCCGCTCACGGGCCGGCCGCACGGGCTCCCGGCCGACGACGGCTACGCGCTGGTGGAGCTGCCCGACCTGCCGGCGGAGGCGCTCGACCTGGTGCCGGAGGGCGTCGTCACGAAGGTGGCCCTCCCGCAGCTCTACGGCGCGGCCGCAGCTGAGGCGCCGGCGCCGGCGGCGCCAGACGAGACGACCGCGCAGGCCGCCGAGACGCTGGGCGCCGGCGCCGGCGGGGCCACGATCGCCAGCGGGCTCAACCTGACCACCTGGGGCTTTCCCGGCGGGAATCAGGGCGGCTACTCCGTCGGCATCGTCGTGACCCCGCGCAGCGGCTCCCTGAACTGGGGCCACACCGCGCTCACCATCCGCCGCGGCGGCGTTCCGCTGGAGGTGGTCGGCTTCAAGCCGGACATGCAGACGGTGCGCGGCCTCGTCGACATCGCGACCCAGGCCAGCGAGGTCGAGCAGGGCACGGCCGCGGTGCGGGGCCGGTTCACGAGCGATCTCTCGATGCTCCGGAGCAGCGACGCCATCCATCTCGAGTACCCGATCTCCGAGGCGCAGGCGGCCGAGTTCGCGATGACGAAGCCCGGCCTCGCCCCCGAGCTCGACTACACCGGTCGGCCCGCGGTGTACCAGCCGGCCCCGGGCGCCTGCGCCGGCAGCAACTGCGGCCTGTGGGCGATCGGAGAGCTGGAGGCGCAGACGGGCGGGGTCGTCGGCCGGGTGGGCGACCCCGCCGGCATCACGGCGATGGGGCCCGGCGGCTCGGTCAATCCAGGACGCGCGAGTCAGCCCGCCATCGTGGAGATGCTGCGGGGCGGCCTGGAGGACCCGGCCACGATCCGCCCGCTGACCGCGGGCGGCGCGACCCCGATCGTCAGCGGGATGCCGTACACCGTGCAGGTGCTGCGGGTGGGCGGCCAGGTGCTGCTGGTCGTCGGCGTGGCCGGGGGCGTGTACGAGATCGCCACCGCCGAGCCGGAGGAGCGGGCGCGGACGACGGCCGGCGTGGGCGGTGGGTTCGCGGGCGGATTCCTGCTCGGCGCCACCGCGGGCCTGATCTGCGGGCCGGGCGCGCCGGTCTGTTCGTTCGCGGTCGGGCTCGGCCTCGGCACGATCGGTGCGCTGGGCGGCCGGGCCGTGGGGGAGGCGATCTACGACGAGGCGACATCGGACGGTGGCGTTTCCAGCCGCCGGCCCCCCGGGAACGCCGACATGTGGGAGCTGCTGTTCGTCCCGCCGCCGCGCACGTCGCCGGAGGTCTTCCTCGACGTCTACGCTCAGACGCCGTACGTGCGCTCGGCGACGACCATGGACATGGCGTTCGCCGGGCCGCTGGAGCCGGCAGAGCCCTGACCGGGTCGGCATTCGCGAAGCCGGGCGACGCGATCGTGTACCAGGACGTCTGGTGCGGAGCGGTGTGGGCCGCGTTCCCGTTGACCGTCGTCAGTGAGACGTCGGACCTGGTCGTGGCATACCGAGGGCCTGGCGGCGTCGGCTTCACACAGCCCTGGCCACCCGGCGTGAGCGCGAGCGAGCGGATCCTCACCGCGCTCGGTGCGCCGAGCGCCCCCACGCGACGGCTGGTCTGGCAGACGAACCGCCGCCTCGTGCTGCTTCGGCCCGGCGACGAGCACGCCGTCTCGCTGTTCTGGCGGGACGCGGACGGCGAGTTCCTGGGGTGGTACGTCGACCTGCTCGCGCCGATTCGCCGCACCGCGATCGGGATCGCGAGCATGGACCTGGTCCTCGACATCGTCATCGCGCCGGATCTTTCGAGCTGGCAGTGGAAGGACGAGGAGGACTTCGCCGAGGCCGCCAGGAGGGGCGTGTTCTCGCCGGAGCTCGTGGCTCGCGTGCGCGGCAACGCCGAGCGCTGCCTGGCGGATCTCGCCGCCAGGCGGTGGCCGTACGACGAGGACTGGCCGGCCTGGCGGCCCGATCCCGCCTGGGGAGTGCCGTCGATGGCCGCCGGCTGGGACCGGCTCAGGTGATGACGCGGCGGCCTCGACGTCGCTCCGTGCGCCCGGCCCCTACGGGCCGGAGCCGTTCCGGCGGATCGTGATCGCCGGGCCGTCCGGGTGCACGATCAGCCACACGTCGTGGTTCGGCGGCTGCTGGTCGCTCCCGTACAGCTGGACCGCGATCGCGTCGCCGTTCGGCTCCACGCCCAGGATCGCCAGCTGGCCGCGGTCCTGCCAGACCGTGCGGCCGGTTCGCCACTCAACCAGCCGTCCCGTTCCGCCCGGGCGGCCCGTCTCCGAGACGAAGCTGCTGACCGCGAGGTAGCGGTCGTCGGCGGAGAACGCCAGCGCGACGCCGTTCATGTGGGCCACCTCCTGGCCGGTGAGCAGGTCCACCACCGTGCTCTGCGTGGCGTCCAGCGGCGAGCCCACCAGGAACAGGCCATCCGGCGACGCGTACACGTTGGTGAAGGGCGCCGGCGCGGGGAAGGCGTGGTGGAGCAGCGTCGCGCCGGTCGAGAGCTGCAGCACCTCGACGTCGCCGGTGTCCTGATTGCGGCCGACCGGCCAGAAGTTCGTGAGGACCGCCCGGTCGCTGACGGCGCTGCAGGCGGACACGAACGTCGTGCCGGAGCCCGTCACGTGGATGGGGAGCGACCGGAGTCCGATGTCGCCGCGCGTCCGGCCGATCGTCGCCACCACCAGCCGCGGCCCGCCCTGCGCGGACTGCAGGCCGCACAGGTGGCGGCTGTCGTCCGCCCAGCGCAGGTTGGTCACGGTCGCCGGAATGGTCCCGACCACATGCCCGTCGACGGCGTCGAACACGGTGCGCTCGCCGTCGCCTCTCGTGGGCACGGACAGGCCGAGCCGGCCGTCCGGCGACGCGCCGAATAGGATGTTGTCGGGCGGTGGGCTCACGACGCCGAGCCGGTGGCCGCTCCAGTCCACCCGGACCAGGCCGGTGCCCGCCTGGCCGGGGACCGGCACCACGAGCGCGGCCGGTGGCGGCGCCGGTGCCGCTGAGGGGGATGCCGACGCGCGGGCGGGCGGGGTGGAGGCGGGGACGGTGTCGCGGGCGGCGCGCAGCCAGCCCGGCACGAGGAGCGCCGCGACCACGGCCGCCGCCGCGAGGCCGGCGCCGACCAGCGCGAGCGCCGTCCGGGTGGGCTGCCGGCGCGGCGGCAGCTGTCCGAACAGCGGGGCGGTGTGCCGGCGGTCGTAGGGCCCGAACCCGCCCAGGTACCGGCCCAGCTCGGCCCGGAGTTCACGCTCGTGCATGTTCCAGCTCCTGGTTCTCGAGCTGCACGCGCATCGCGCGCAGCGCCCGGTGGATCCGCGACTTGGCCGCGTCGGGCGAGCCTCCGACGACGAGCGCCACCTCCTCGAACGAGAGGTCGAGGTAGTAGCGGAGCACGACGGCCGCGCGGCTGCGCGGATCGAGGAGCCGGAGCGCGCTCGCCAGGTCGACCTGCGTCGAGACCAGCGACTCGGCGCTGACGTCGCCGGCGTGGCCTCCGCCCACCCCGCGCAGCACCGACCACCACGGGCTGCGGCGCATGCTCCGGCACTGGTTGGCGACGATCGTGAAGAACCACCCCCGCAGGGAGGTCGTGTCGGGACGCACGCGGCCCAGCGCTCGCCACGCCTTGAACGTGGCCTCCTGAACCGCGTCCTCGGCCGCGGCACGGTCCAGCAGCATGCCGCACGCCAGCCGGAACGACGGCTCCAGGAGCGGCTCGATCAGTGCTTCGAAGGCGCGGTCGTCACCCTGCTGCGCCTGGGCCAGCAGGGATTGGCACGCGATCTCGTCCATCAGCCGGTAAGACGCCGCGCGAGCCGGGCCCGTGTCGCGATCTGGTCGTCCTCAGGTCGCGACGTCGAGGCCGTCGGCCGGCTCGCGGACGGGGAGCTCAGCCGGGTCACGGAGGATGGCCGCGCAGATCTCCGGAGTGGCTCGATGCGCGCGTCGAGTGCTCCTGCGTCGCAGCGTCTGGATCGGGTCGCCTCGACGGCGTGTCCTGAGGTTACTCTCCAACTCGTTGACGTTACCATGCACTCATGGGTGGTCTGAGTTCGTTCAGCAGCGTCAATGACGCGGCGGTGGTCGCCCACGAGATGCTGGTCAATGGCGAGCCTCTTCGCCGCGTGTGGCGGTTCGCGCTCGCGCAGTTGCTCGATGACTACACCAGCATGCTCCGACACGATGGAATTGACCCCGCAGCGAAGATGTACCTGGCAGAACCAATTCGGACCGGTAGCACGCAGATCGATGCCGGATTCGCCGCGCTCGCCGAGTATCTCGCGCGAAGAGACGGCTGGCGCCCACCAGCGTGGACGCGCGATCCGGCCCGTGAGGCGACGCCGTGGTGGTTCGTGACTGAGCTTCGCGGCATGCACCCCCGCGCTCTGGTCGAGTCGCCTCTATCATTCCGCAGGCGAGGTGTGTTCATTACACGTGATGCATTGGAACGAGTATGAACGTAGGGCTTGGTCGCGACGAAATTCGCACTTTGCTCGACGACCTCAGCGCTGAACTGACGAAGCGCGGCGTTCGGGCAGATTTGTTCCTGGTCGGTGGTGCAGCGATAGCGGTTGCATATGACAGCGCTCGAGCAACGCGGGATCTCGATGCTGTCTTCTTGCCGACCGACGTGGTCCGACAAGCGGCAATTGCCGTCGCTGAGCGCCGCGGCCTTGCCAAGGACTGGCTCAACGATGCGGTCAAGGGCTTCATGCCTGGGCCGGATCCCGACGCTCAGCGATACTACGAAACTGATGCGCTGACCGTTGACGTCGCCTCAGCCCGCTACCTGCTGGCGATGAAGCTGTTTCATCGCGTGTAGAGAACGACGCCGACGACATCATGTTTCTCTACAGACAGCTCGGATTCACTACTGTCGATGAGGGTCTCGCTCTCGTCGAGAGCGTGTATCGTGGTAGACCGATCGCAGTGAAGGTCAAGTTCCTGCTTGGTGAGATCGTCGCGGCACTGCGAGAGCAGGGCTCATCGGCGGCTGGATCATCGGATTCATAGCGCGCACCGGCCGCGCAAACCCGGTCAGCGACGTGTCAATCTCTTGGGCGTCCTCCAGGCGGGTTCGATCCACGGCCCGATCAGGGCGTCGAACGCGTCCGCGTCACCGCGTCCGGCCCGCAGCGCCAACCCGGTCTCCGAGGTCATCGACCCTATGACGCGGCCGGGCGGCGCCAGGTGAGAGGGGCGCAGGACTTTGTTATCGTCGCGCGATGATCGCGGGCGCCGCGGCCGCGTGAGCGACGACCCGGGCGACTGGCTCCGCCAGACGCTCGTCGAGGACGAGCTGTTCAGCGTCTCGACGGACGTGCCGGGCGGCCCGTTCACGCATGCCGTCGGCTACCTGGAGGAGGTCGCGCACGAGCGCGACGACCTGGTCCGGCGCTCGGCGGCCGCGCTCGCGGGCCTGGCGGGCGTCGCGAGCGTGAACACGGACGAGGGTGACGACGTCGTCCTCGTCGAGGCGCCGTCGCTCTCCGCGTCCGACCTGTCGAGCTGGCTCCGCGAGTGGTGGAGCCGCGCCATCGAGGTCCCGCCGCCCTGGGAGGAGCCGCTGCGGCAGCTCGCCGGCGCGCTGACCGGCGTCCTCCGGCCCCACGGCTTCGAGGATGGGCTGGTCGAGCCATCAGGCGTCACGTTCCGCTCCAGGACCGATCCCGACGTGGTCCACACCCTCGAACTGCGGCGCTTCTCGTCGAGGCGGGACGACCAGCTCTGGGTGACGGCGGACGCCGAGGTCCGCGTGGACCGGCCGGGCCGGCCCGGCGGGCCGGTCGTGTACAGCATCCGGGAGAGCGAGCTCAGGCCGCCTCCGGACCGCGGCTGGCTCGTCCCGCGGGACGTGGCGGCGCTCGCCGCGTTCATCGCGGGGCGTCATCTGCCGGCCCTGGCGCGCATGCGGTCGGCCGCGGACCTGCTCGCCAGCCTGGACGCGGGAGCCGGCGGCGGGCGCGCCACCAGGGGCATGCGCGCCCTGCTCCACGCCGACCGCGGCGAGGCGGACGTCGCCGGCCGGCTGCTGCAGGAGGAGTTCGACGCCGGACCGCCCCGCGCGCGGCCGTTCGTGGCCGAGCTGTGCGCCGCGCTGGGGTTGGCGTCGCTCGAGACGGGCCGCGACCCGTCCCTGTCGCGCGCCGACGAGGCGTTCCTGGAGCACTGGTCCCGCGAGGAGCAGCTCCGCGTGGAGCGTCTGCGCCGCCTGGCCGGCGACGAGCTCGACGGGTCGGTGGAGTCGCTGGGCGCGGTCTGGCG
>Ga0075434_100006899_pt1 | contig 10463 bp, 3 predicted proteins | sample RhiMethybrSRZTD3_FD_75298 | JGI IMG/M metagenome (GOLD analysis project Ga0075434, IMG submission 75298) | Populus rhizosphere microbial communities from Tennessee, USA - Rhizosphere MetaG P. TD hybrid SRZTD3 | ecosystem: Host-associated > Plants > Roots > Rhizosphere > Soil | place: USA...
CGCCGAAGCGGCGCTATCGAGGAATTTCTTCACACCGAACACAAGGAGCAAATTGATGCGTGGCGGTCCCGCGGTCGGCGGCAACGGCAGGCGCAGGGCCATGCCAATCCGCTCCGCCTCGCCGAAGTCGACCATCCACTTCATGCCATCGTCGATGGCCAACGTCTCGTCGCCTTCCAAGACGGTAGCCTGAGGATTTGGTCCGACGGGAAGCGTGTCCGGGATCAAGTGGCCCGCCGTCGTCACGGGGCCCATCCCTTGCACAAACGCAGTCGCGATCCATTGATCCGGCAACACGGTCGTGCGGGGCGCGCGGGTCCACGTTTCGTTTTTTTGCGCTTCTGGACGCACCGGCGGGGACGGAAACGTCGGCGGCTTCGTTGGCCGCTCTGCTGGATTTGTCGGTGTCAGTTGGCGCACGATCCACGACGCGCGCTCCGCGCCATAACGGTCCGCAAGTTGCCGCCACGCGTTCTTTTGTGCTTCTTCCGTCGTCGCGTTCCAGAGCAACGTGTGGAAGTGTTGACCCCATTCGACTTCGTCCGCGGTGAGTTCGGGCTCGTGCGTGTCGACATGAATCTTGTCCGGGAACACGCGGATGCGGAGTTCCTGGCCGAAGAACCGGGTCTCCAGGCGAACTGGAAAAAGGACAAGCGGGCGATCACCGTTCAGCAGTAACGGGTCCGGCATGAGGCGATTCCTTCAGGGCAACATCTGTCTGGCGAGTATCGCGATGCGCACCGGCTTCTGCAGCGTGATGCGCGCCATGTGCGCGCCGTTCGCGCCCCAGTGCGCGCCGGGCGGGTTGGCCGACGTATCCGGAAGCGGAGGCGGAGGCGATCCGGGCTTTACGCCGACTTTCACGTGCGTGAGCGCACGCAGCTCAGTAGCAGACGGCACCAGATGCCGCCACGTCAGCTGATTCCAATCTGTCACGCGCGGCGGCTGAGGATTGATGTCCTTCGGCATGTCGAGTCCGAAATCGGGCTCGCCGGGCTGTTGTTGGATCACGAAGAACCAACCGGGATCAGGATCCTTGCCGCGCGCGTCCGCGTCGGTGAGATCGAAACCGAAGAACGTGATATCTGGTGGCGCCGAGCCGCGGAATAAGGGATAGCGTTCCTGAGTCGTCAGTTTCGGATTGGTGACCGCCCCCGTCGCTTTCGCAGCGTAGATCACGGCGTGGGGATAGCGCCGAAACAGCTCGCCGCGCACCAGCAATACCAATTGATCCGGATTGCCTGCGGCAGATGGATTACGCCCCAAAGGCGAATTCCAGGTATGAATCGGCTGCATGAATTCTTGTTGCGCCGAGCCGCGTCGGTTCCAGAAGAAACGGAAGTAGCTGCCGCGTCGGTCTGTGGGGTATTCGCGCCACAGCAGCTCGCGACCCATTTCGTGATTCAGTCCGATCATGAACGCTTCGATGAAGCGCGAATTCGGCTGCACGAGCGTGACGCTGTTCGGCGGCACGTTTTCGAGTCCCGGCAGCAGAAACTCGGGCGCCAGTTCCATCAGCCGTTCGGACATCGGCGCCGGAAACTGCGGATGCGCCAAAACCTGTTGTTCCACCGGAATCTCGCCGTCCCCCAGCCCGCGTATCGTCGCCGGTTGGCCCGGTTGCAGACGTCCCTTCAACGTGACCAAATCGGGAACACGGAAAACAATCTTTCCAATGGATCCGACGCGAACGAGTTTCGACAAATGCGCCGCGGCCGCCACACGGAATTCCGCCATCAGCGTGGGCTCGCTCGACCCGTCGTCTATGGCTCGAAACCCTTCACCTTGCGTTTCGTGGATCGTCAACACGGGAGGCCGCACCGTGGCGTTGAAGCTCGCTGGCGTCAGTCTCGCGGAATCGATTTGAGGCGTCACCGCAACATCCGAGACACTCTTGATCGTCGCCATTCGGGCGACAAGAATTCGCGGTGGACGTGTGATGACGATGCGATCGACGGGCGGCAGCGTTTGGGTGAGCTTGACCATCGGCCGCGCGAACGTTTGATTCTGGACGACCGCAGGCGTCAGCGCGCGCCGATTGATCGCACCGCGCGGCCGGGCGACTCGCCTTAACGCCGCGGACTGGAAGCCGGGCGCCTGCGACCCGTTCAACTGCCAGGCTACGGTGCGCTGAATGATGGTCGGTCCCTCTTGCACCGACACCGCGACTTTCGCCAGGCTGAGTCCTGTGACCTGCAGTAAGCCATCGTCCTCAATCGGCCGGACGTGCCGCACCCACGTGGCTTGCCGTGTGGACTTGGCCAATTGCTTTCGCCGCCGCTCCTCGTTCTCCTTCTCGATTGCATCCACCTGTTGCCACGCGGAAGCCATCAGATGTTCCTGGTCTTCTTGGACAATGTGCGTGCCGAAGCTGGCAGCTATCCGGTCTCGCGGATCCAGATTGAGATCGTTGACCCAGTGCTGCGGCGTGGCGCCGACTTCGACGCGCTCTTTCGGCGGATACGTCGAACCGTAGATGGGCGGCGCGACGATGGGATCCTGAGCTACTGGCGCGTTCAGCGCGTTGGCTGGCGCGTTCAAGATGTCCGCCAACTTTGCCTGCAACGGCTGCGGCACAGGCTGCGGCTGTGCCGTCACTGGCTCTGGAGGCTTGAGGACGCCCTTCATCGTGATCACCCCGCCCGAAGGCAGGCCAAAACCGGGTTTGGTGAGATCCAGCGGACGCGTCCCTACTTTTTCCGGCAACGGACGCGGCTTCAGATCGCGCACCAGCGATTCGAAGTCGCCTTCCGGACCAGTCGTAAATTCCCACGAGTAAAACACCGGCAGCTGAAAGGGGGGCGCCGTGGGCTGATCGAGACGCCACGCAGGCTCGAGTTTCGTGAGTTCCTGCTCGGCGATCGGAAATCCAAGCGCCGCCTTTCGCCCCACTTCGAACGCCGGAACGACACAAGCGATGTAGGCCACATCCGGGTCGAGCCGGCGCGGACACATCAATCGCGACACCGTACGCGCTGGGGCATTTTCGATGGCGCTCTTGAGCGTCGGAACGGTATCGGTTGTCGAACCCACGACCTGCGCATGCGCCCAGGCCCACGATTCGTCGAGATCGGGCAGATCCTCCGCCACGGGGCTGGTGAATTCGAGCACCGACAGCGGCGACGTTTCCGTGCGTCCAAGCGTGACGCTGGGACGCTGACGGACAACAACCAAACAAATCCACGGACGCAGCCGCTCTCCGGCTCCGGGCTTTGCGGGAGTGAAGAGCCACGGGAAATCGGGACGATCGAATTCGATCAGCGGAAAGAAGTTGGACTCGAAGTTCGTCGTCAGATGCCGAGGCTGAACGCGCACGATCTGCCGCGGATCGATGGCGGTGACATCCGCGGGTCCGTAGAGGCGGACGTCGCGTGCAGGTACGTTGAAGTTCGTCAGCTGCACGCTCACCGGCAGCGACACGTCGGCGCGCTGTTCGGAACCAAGTGAATCCGGCGTGGTGATGCCGGAGGCTGCGCCCTGCCGCACCCAAGGCAAAAAGTGACGAACTGCGTTGTCGGGCATCGACCAGTTCCTTTGCCTGCCGCACGCCAGAGGCGTGCAAGGAAAAACGTGCTAGCGGTTCGCGACGACTTGGAATTGCGCCGCTACGTCCTTACTCAACTTCTTCAGCTGATCCTCAGCCTCGAGATGCGTCGCGAATGTCGTTGTTCCCGTGAGATCTGACAGATCGGTCTTCGACTTCACTGCAAACGTCTTCGCCTCCGTCGCGATTGAAATCGCCGCTGCTCGATACCGGATCGCGCCAAGGCGCGAGGCGTCGCTCATTCCAACCGCACTCCATTCCGCGAACCGGTTCGCCAGATTGAACGCGATGGTCGTGGTTGTGCGCGGCTCTTCCGGAGGACTCGGAATGACGATGTCCTCGAAGTCCGCCGCAGCCGGCACTGGAGTTCCGCAATCGGCGGCGTTATTGCCGACGCTCACGCCGGCGGGCAAAAGTTGGAACGAGGGGCTCGAGAGCTTCTCGTCATCGGAGAGGTCACGGAATTGCGCCGGCGCGAAGTGATCGCGAACGACATTCGGACTCAACGACGCATTGCCCACGATGATCTGCTGGATGCGGAACTCCTGCGTTCCGCCCACCGGCCGCGTGTTACCGAAGCGCGAGATCGGCACATTGAGCGGGACCACGCTTTGCTTCACCGTCAACGTGCTCAACGGATGAATGCGAACCGCACCCGCCGGACCTTCCCTCAAACTGACCAGGCGCTCGCTGGTTCCCGGCATCACGGCATTCCAACTGGCGGCGTCTGCCAACGCCGTGCGCAGCAGCGCGCCCACATCCACGGGCGCAGGCAATGGCGGCTTTTCACCAGACACCAGCGTGACATTGAAGGACACCGTAAAGTCGATCCACCAGATCTCGAACTTCGCCTTGCCTTTGACATTCAACGGCCGCGGTCCGGAAAGCTCGCCGGCGAAGCTGACTTTGAACAGATTGGTCGACCCCGCCTTCAACTGCAGCGAGGCGTGCAGCGAGGCGACAAAATGGAACGGATCGAACTGCATCAGCACGTCGTAGCCGGCCTGACCGGAAATGCTGAACTTCGATTTCTTGGCGAACAGTTCGGCGTGCGCGCCGAACTGCACGGTATTCGAGGTGATAGCGAAATATGAGTCGCAGCGGATCTTCAAATCGCTGGAGTCGGCAAAGACAATCGCCGCACGCTGCATCCGTTCCAAGCCTGGCGGCGGCGTGAAGGCCGGGTGAAGCCCGCCGACAGAAAGCGCGAAGAACGGCTGATCGCCCCAACTCAAGCGCATGCGCATTTCGCCGGTGATGACGAAGCGGTCGACCAGGCGCGAGTCGAACAGGACTGCATCGAGAAACGCGCGCTTTTGGTCGAAGTCCACGCCGCCGAAGATGTTCATCTGCAGCCGAACGAGGTCCAGGTCTTTCTTGGGCAGGATGGCCAGCACCTGGCCCATGATCAGGAATCGCGTGCGCACGCCGAGCTCGAGGATCAACGCCAGGTTGATGGTGATCAGCGGCGGCGTGCCCCAAGTAATCTGCGCCACGAGACCGAATAGGTAGTGATCGCGCGCTACCGGGAAGAACTCACGAATCACGCTGAGGTACTGCGGCGCGTTGCGAATCAAATCTTTCGGCGCCAACACGCCATTCAACGTGTTGGCCCGGACGCCTGCCTGAACCGCATCTTCATTGACCGTGCGATGGATACCCAGCAATCCACCAATGCGCACCAGCATGAATCCGAAGCCGATGGGAATGGGCTTGAAATCATCGGCCGTGATGATCACGAGAAGTGAGAATCCGCCTCCAGGAATGTTCGTGTTCAACAGGCCCAACGCCGAGAGCGAGGCGAAGCCTTCGATCTCCATGTGAAGGGCGCCGGCGTATTGCGAGTGCTCGCGGTCGAGATCCAGGAAGCCACCGCCGTGAACGACTTTGGCGTCGATGTCGAGGCCAATGGCTTGCGGCGGCTGGAAGCCGAAATCCAAGTCGAAGAGGCTGAGGTTGGCGTCCGGTTTAACGAAATCGGCAGTGAGCGCGAATCCGGCTTTGTCGAAGCTGGCTGTGACCGGTCCCAGTTGGATGTCCGCCGCGATGGTGGCGGCGAGCGTAAGCTTGGCTTTGCCGTTGTCCGACTCCGGCGCGAGCCCTAGCGAAAGAAACTGAATGCGCGCGGGACCGAATGTTTTGCCGACAGGCGTGACGCGATTGAGATCCGCGTCATTCGGTGCGTCCCCTTCGCGCGCCTGCGGCGCCCTCGACAGCGCCGACAAACGAGGCGCCGCAGTCAGGGAAGGCGGCGTAGGCGGCGGATTCGTTTGCTTGATGACGTTGCCCTTGCCGCCATCGATGAAGAATCCCCGCTCCGTCGACCATCCCAAACCCAGATTGAGCGGAATCCTCTTCTCGCCCGGCAGAATTTGAGACAGGAAGCCGTTGCCGGATTTGTCGAGATTCAGTACCAGCTCGCTTTTCCGCGACACCGCCTTGACGCCCGCGACCGCGGTGGAAAATTCGAACTCGGTCTCGAACTGTCCGAATTCCACATGCGAGCCGTCTTCTTTCCCGAACCGGAAAAGGGCGCTGTCCTCGCTGCCTCCCTCGAAACCCAGCTTGATGCTCGGCTGGCCCGGGAATCCCCCGCTCAGTTTGGAAAACTCCTCGAAATGAATGAACAAGTCCCCTACCGTCACGGACGGCGTGAGCTTGAATCGCCAGTCTTTGTTAAGTCGAATGTTGAAACTGCCGCCAAGCTCGAAAGAAATCAGCAGGCCGGGACCGCCATGAATTTTGGGAACGAATAAGAACGTGAGCGTACCGTTCTTGTCGACCGCCTTCTTGGGATCCGCAAGGTCGCGCTCTTTCCAATTGAAACGGACGGAGAGCGTGCGCTCGGACATCTTGTCGAGCAGGGGCGTCGGGGAACCGGGTGAGGGGTCCCAACCATAAAGCGGCTCGATTGCGATCGCTGAAAGGTCGCCATCGTCCTGTTGGGATGTGAACAGTGTGACCTTCGCAAGCTCGAGGATCACCAGCGTGGCCGAGAGAGGAATGAAAACGGTGTCGGAAAAGGTGCGCGCCTGACCTTCATCGTCGAGGAGCCAACCGCGGCTCTTGAAAATCGTGACGAAACGATTCCACACCACATGAGGAATGGTTGCTGTGACGGGCTCTTCGAGGAAGCCGAGCGGCTGAGCGCTCCAATAGATCAGCGGGCCATACGGCACGAGGTGCAGCCGGAGGTAGTCCACCATCAGAATATCGATGAGGCGGTGCACCAGCTCCGGGATGTTGTGTATGCCCTCGACGTCCAGCGCTTTGACGAAGTTCGTCAGCGTGGTGAAGATTTCCTTGATGTCGCCGAGCGCTTTTTTGAAGTCGTCGAAGCTCGGATCGTTGGCGTCGCGATACGCGCGGATGTTGGCGAGATTTTTTTCAGGCAGCACCAGCTTCGCGGCCTTACTCGACGACAGTCCGAGCACCTTTCCGAGATCTTGGGCGTGTGCCGCGGAGACCTCTGTCTCGATGCTAATGGTCTTGCGGTAGTCGTTGATGCCTTTGATTTGATGCTGCGGGAACGGTTGGCCAACTGCAATGTTCGGCGGCAACCCCAAATCGATGAGCACTTCGGCGCGCGCCGCATCGTCGTTGAGACGGTCGGCCAGCCACTCGTAGAACTCGCCGATCTTGCCGACAACGCCTTGCAAAAAGTTTTCGGCGCTCACGGCTGACCTCGCAACACAGGCTTCGCTTCACTGGGCTCGCCGGTGAGCCGCGCCTTGTGAATCGCGAAGGGCTGGTGGTCCTCGGATGCGTTGGGCAGCTCGTATGGAAACACGCTACGCAGTTCCTGGATGGCGTGCAGCACGTCCTGGTTCTGGGCATCTTTGATGATCTTGAAGTGAATCAGCCCAAGATTGTTGCCCATCGCGATCTGCCGGCCGTTGCGCATGATGTCGAAACTTCGGTGGTGACGAGAAACCAGCCGGCGATAAGCATCCGCGAACTTGTCGCGAAAGTTGGGATTCGGCGTCGCTCCAGTCGAGATGTCCGTTCCCGCCGATGGGGGCTTCGCAGCCTCCGGGCGTTCTTTGTCCGGCTCGTAAGGCGGTCCGTTGAATTCAGGCCGTTGGTCGAGCAGGATCTTGATGCGCCAGGACCAATCGGGAGGCGTCGCCGGCTTTACGGCTGTTCCCTCGGGCCAGCCAAAGGCGGGAAGCAGCATCGGCGCCTCTTCGAGTCGCGAACGCAGCGCCGGAGCGGCTTGTGCCGCCTTCTCGTTCAGCACATCGGCCTTCGCATTCCATCCCAGACGCTCGGCATTGATTCCGGCGCGCACAAGCCGTTGTGCGCGTCCGATACGTAGATCGATGTCGCGAACGTAACTGGGAAGAACCTTTTTGAATCCACTCGAGGTGAATTGGACGAACCGGCACGGCTTGTCCGCTGTATCCGTATTCTTCCAGTAGCTCATGACTTGCGCCGAGCCATAGTGCACGTCGCCTGAAAGCAGGACGACCTTTCGGTAGGGCTCCAGCCGCTTCAGCAGCGCTTCTGTCGCTTTCGGATCGAACGCCCATGCCTCAATCGCATCGGGATTCGTGCCTGGCATTCCGCGGAGGGTTTCATTGCCGTTCGCGATGGCCTCTTTGACGTCGAAAGCGCGATAGGCCAACGGCGCGATGATCTCATCGAACATCGGCGGACCGAGCACCGGCAACGGCGCCACGACGATCAACACTTCCTTACCCGCCGCCAACGGCCCGGCAGGGATTTGCTTCTCGATCACGTCCAGCGTGATGTTGGTCGGCGGTCCACCACGCGTGAGCCAATTCCGTTGCGTGCGGTTGTCAATGACGAGGACAAGATGCCGCGTCCCAAGCACGGAATAGTGCCAGGACAACTGATCGTCGAATTTCGACGGATCGATCGTGCGGCGATTGAGACCGAAGAGCTGCTCGATTTCGTCGTTCGCGGTCTGCTGCGTGGCCGCCGTCGAGGTACTGGTGAAGAGTTGCGCGGCGAGCTCGAGCAGCCTTTTCGGTTTCCCCTGTGTATATTTCTCGGGATCGTTGCCCCAACCTTGAAACAGCGCAAAGGCGAGCATCCCGTTGCGGACAATGGCGCGGCCCAAGGGATTGGTCATCACGCGGTCGCGCCACATCGGATTTAGATTCCAGTCGTCGGTGACCTCGTGATCGTCCCACATCATGTAAGTCGGGACATTGGCCATCGCGCGGCGGACCTTATGCTGGTGTTTCAGCGCCTGAACGCAGTTGTTCCGGCGTTGGTCTGCCGTTGTTTTGTACCGCCCTCCCAAATCGTCTTTGAGCTGCTGAATGAAACTTTGAAACTTGCCCTGCTCGTCCGCGGTGAGCGTGTCCGCAAACGTGTAGACCTTGGGGAATTTCGCACGTTGAGGCGAGCCGGCCGCTGGCAGTTTGCCGGGTTTGAGCGTATCCGTGTCGATGGGGTCGCGCTCGATCGGATCGAGATCGTCCTTTTTCTTGATGGCGGACTTCAACTCGTCGGCTGTGAGCGTCTTGAACGCGAAATCGGCGAAGCGGCGCAGCAGGGCGTCCACGATCTTTGGCTGGTTTTTGTCGTCGCGCCGACGAAACAGCGGTAACACGGTGTCGGGAACCTTCGTGGTGTAGTTCGTCCGAAACTCCGCGATGGTGTCATCAAAGTCCTTGAAGACGGCCGGCTGCCACAGCTCATTGTTCCAGGCGTCGAGATACATCGCGGCGAATTCGCCGAATGACAATAAATGCGAATGATTGTCGACCGTCGTCAGCCGTGCTTCGGACAACACGAGGTTTGCGCGCATGCCCGCCGGAAAGTTCTTCTCGTCGGCGAGAATGAACTTGGCCGCCAGTCCATTGGGTTCATTGATGGCCAGAAATTCGCGCTTCGCCAACAGGTCTTGGCCGAGAGCGGCCATCTGCGGCAGCATCATGACCTCGACATCGTCCGCGTAAATCTGATCGCCGGCGAGCAGGAGTTGATGGATACGCTGATTCGGGTCGCTGAAACTGTCTTTGATGAGATCGTCCACCCACGCGAGACCGTCGGTCAGCCCTGCCACTTGCAAGCGACAGGAGCCGTGAATGATTTTCAGATCCGTCAGCTTGTCCGGCGGCAATGCGAAGCTGGGCAGCTGATTCTCCGCGTAGCCTAAGGCCAGCCGGCGTTTCTCGGCAGGCGTCGTGCTGAGGACGTTGTCTTTGAGTAAGTTGAGCGACTTCAGGTCGTTCTTCGCGCCGCCTGCTTTCTCGGTGAGCGAGATGTTGTAAGAGTAGACTTGCCCGGGCTTCAGGACCTCGGCGCCGGTGAGCCTCATCATCACGACGGCAATGTGAAGCTTGTCGCCAATGGCAAGAGTGTCGACTCTGTCGGCGTCGCGGCTGAACTTCGGCGTGTCTCCAGCCTTGGCGAGACCCTCAAACAGAGACAGTTGCACCGAGCATGCCTTGCTCAGTGCCACCCAAACGGAGACGAGTCCGGGCTCAACCCGGCGGAGAATCGGACCGGACAGAATCAACGGCAGTTCCACTGCAACCTCGCGTGAAGTCCGATTGAAGCCAATCGTTGGCGCCTGCTCTCGTGACTGGGCGATCGTATACAAGAGCAGCCGTCCGTCCCTGCGAAAAACGTCATCGGCACAATTTCCACTCCCGGGGAGTGGTGAGTAGCCGGCTAGGCGAGGAGTGTGTTATCGAAAACTCGATCTGGATGCCGAGTGGGATTGAGTGGAGGATCGCCGAATATTCCGTGCTGGGCCGTCGTGTCAACGATTGCTAGTGCTGGCGTACCATTTCCTGCTCGAGAAGGATGCATCGTTCGAGGACGCGGCCAAAGGGATGCTGCTGGCCGATGGCAACCTGAACGAAAGCCGCAACGCCGAGGCGCCGCCGGTAAGAGAGGAGCCACATCCATGTTCGTCGTACTCGTTCGCCATGCCGAG
>Ga0075434_100006901_pt1 | contig 10462 bp, 4 predicted proteins | sample RhiMethybrSRZTD3_FD_75298 | JGI IMG/M metagenome (GOLD analysis project Ga0075434, IMG submission 75298) | Populus rhizosphere microbial communities from Tennessee, USA - Rhizosphere MetaG P. TD hybrid SRZTD3 | ecosystem: Host-associated > Plants > Roots > Rhizosphere > Soil | place: USA...
TCGCCGCGGTTCGTGCGCGCCGCGCACGGCGCCGGACTCGCCGTTCAGGTGTGGACCGTCGACGACGGACATGATGCGCGACGGCTCCTCGAGTGGGGCGTCGATGGGCTGATTACCGATCGGCCGGATATCATCGTGCCAATCGTGAAGGGGCTGCGGGATCGGGGCTAGCCCTCGCCCCTAGCCCGGCTGCGACATGAATTCACCAACACTTGCCGACATCTACGCCGCCCGCCCCCGCGTGCGCCGCGTCGTTCGCCCGACGCCTCTCATCAGGCACCCGCTGCTGGCGCTCGAGACCGGGCTCGACGTCTACGTCAAGCACGAGAACCACAACCCGACGGGCGCCTTCAAGGTGCGCGGCGGCGTCAACCTGATCTCCACGCTGACCGCCGTCGAACGCCGTGGCGTCATCACCGCGACGACGGGGAATCACGGCCAGTCGATCGCCCTCGCGTGCCAGCGCGAAGGCGTGCCCTGCACGATCGTCGCGCCGCTCGGGAACAACCCCGAGAAGAATGCCGCGATGCGCGCCTACGGCGCCGAGCTGATTGAGTTCGGCCGCGACTTCGACGAGGCGCGCGAGCGCGTCGAGGCGCTGCAGCACGAGCGGAACCTGCGCTACGTGCATTCGGCGAACGAGCCGGCCCTCATCGCCGGCGTCGGCACCTACGCGCTCGAGATCTTCGACGAGCTGCCGGACGTGGACGTCGTCCTCGTCCCGATCGGCGGCGGGAGCGGGGCGTGCGGGTGTGCCATCGTGCGCAGCGGCGTCGGCAGCCGCGCGAAGGTGATTGGCGTGCAGGCCGCCCGCGCCGACGCCTTCACGCGATCGTGGCGCGGTCCCTCGCGCGTCGTCGGGGACAAGGCCGACACGTTCGCGGAGGGCATGGCCACGCGCGTCACCTTCGATCTCACTTTCGACATACTCCGCCGCGCGCTGGACGACGTCGTGACGCTGACCGAAGACGAGCTCGCCGAGGGCGTCCGCCTCGCGCTGCGCGCCACGCACAACCTGGCCGAGGGCGCCGGCGCCGCGCCGCTCGCCGCCGCGATGAAGCTGCGCGACCGGCTCGCCGGGCGAAAGGTGGTCGCCGTGATGAGCGGCGGCAACATCGATCGCACGACTCTGGTACGCATCGTCGGCGACGGTAGCTGTCGTCGCATATGACAAACAGGTGTGAAGGTGACGCTACTCCGGCGCCTTTGCGCCGGGGCAACTGACGTGTTGCGGTCCCCGTTTGGTCGATCGCCGAAGGCCATAGTCTGACGTCTGCGTCGTTTGAAGCGCTCCATCGCGGCTGTGCGGCGGCTGAGCATCGTTCATGCATTTATCCGGAGGATATGACGAGCAGGCGTCGCCACGCCGCGACATCCCCCGCTGCCGTTTCGCACGAGATTCCGTCGGCCAACGTCGTTCCGGCGCTCGTGGACTCAGCCGCCGATACCGGTCTGCCGCAGAAGAATCCGCACGCCGCCGCGCTCGGCCGGTTGGGCGGTTTGAAGGGCGGACGCGCGCGCGCGAACAGTCTCAGCGCGGCGCGGCGGCGTGCAATCGCGCGCAAGGCCGCCCTCGCGCGCTGGCATCGACTGAAGTCCTGACCGGACCGGCATTCGGCCGTCCGCGTCAACGCATCCGCAGCGATGCGATGTTGCCCGCCGTGATGGTCCCGTCAATCGACGCGACGATGGCGCCTGCGCCGTCGCGGACCGTCACGGCCACGGCATCGACGCCGCGCCCCGGCTCGCCCCCGTCCTTCGCGATCACCTCGAACGTGTAACCGCGGCGGCCGTTCCACGTCCCCAGGCCTGAAAACAGCACCGTGTCGATGCCCGACGGCGGCCGCTTGCCCGGCGAAACGCCTGGCACGTCGAAGAAGCTGACGCTCGTCACGAGCGTCGACTCGAAGCGATCGACCGTGTCGCGGCCCCGCAGTTTCGTAAGGGTCTCGTAGCGCAGCGTTCCGGCGTCGGCGCCGCTCGAGCGCTCGCGAACCGCGAACGCGATTGCGTGCGTGACGGCGCCGCGGACGATCGACGCATCGCCAACCATCCGGCCCGCGACGTCCGCCGTCGTCACGACGACGTGGAACGAGGCCGTAACCGTGTTGCCGCTCGCGTCGGAGGCGGAGCAGGCGACCGTCGTCGCGCCGATCGCGAACGTGCTGCCGGATGCGGGCGCGCATCCGACGGGCCTCGCGCCGTCCACCAGATCGACCGCCGACGCGTCGAACCTCACGACGGCGCCGGACGGCGTCGATGCAATCGCATTGAGATCGGCCGGCAGCGTCAGCGTCGGCGGATGCGTGTCGACGACGGTCAGCGTGAAGTCGGCGGATCCGAGGCAGCCGCTTGCGGCCTGCGCCTGAATCGTGACGGTCGTCCGGCCGACGGCCGCCGGCGTGCCGCTCAGCGCACCGGCCGGCGTCAGCGACAGTCCTGGCGGGAGCGTGCCGGCGATCACGCTGAAGGCGTACGGCGCCGTCGCGCCGCTTGCCGCGAAGGTTTGCGAGTACGCCGCGAGCGCCTCGGCCGGCGGCAGCGTGCCTGTCACGGCGATCGCGGGGCACGCGATGAGGCCGTTCAGCGTGACGGTGCGTGTGCCGCCGTTCACGCTCGCGATCGTCAGGAGCGCGCCCTTGCTGCCGGGCGACGTCGATTGGAACGTGACCGCCGCCGTCGTTCGGTCGCCGCCGGCGAGCACGCTCGCAGCCGGAGCGCTCGCGGAGAACGCGCCCGCATCGGCGCCGCCGACGGCGAACGGCGGCGACAACGTGACGTCGCCGGCTTCGCCGTTGGCGATCGTGACGAGCGCCGAGGCAGCCACCCCCGGCTCCACGGATCCGAAGTCGATCGACGACGGCGTGACGACGATGCCGGGCGTGCCGGCGCCTGTGAGATCGATCGTGAGCGCGCCGTGATCCGAATCGATTGTCAGCTGCGCGGCGAATGCGCCGACGCGCGCTGGACGGAAGACGACCGTTACTGTCGTCGTCTTGCCGGCCTCGATGGTCGCCGATGCCGGCGTCCCCGCGTCGAACGACGCGGTGTCGGCGCCGGCAACCATTGCCGACGTCAGCGTGACCGGGACCAGCAGGAGATTGCGAATCGTCACGGCCGCCGATCGCGCGTCGCCGGTCGGCGCGGCGCCGAAGTCCATGCGGGCCGGCGCGGCGTTGAAGACGATGTCCTGCGGATCGCTCGGCGCGACGAGGACGAAGTCGGTCGCATTGTCGTCCGTATCCTGGAGCGTGCCGGCGACAGGTCCGGCCTTGCGCGCGTATGCGCGGTCGACGTTCGTCGTCAGCTGCACCGAGAGCGGCGCGCCCTCGCGGTAGCCCGCCGCCGTGGTGGCGACGCCGACCTGATCGACGATCGCGCCCGCCGCGTCGGTCAGCGCGATGCCGCCGTTGTCGGCAATGCCGGTCGAGTAGCCGGTGTTTCCCGCGACGGTGCCGCTGTAGGCGCCGGTATTGACGAACAGATAGTGCGCGTGCGCCGGCAGCAGGACGCCGGCGGGCACCGTCGCGCGCGTTCCGGTCGGCGCCGTGTTGCTCGACCCGCGAAGCTGCCACAGGCTGATGTCGATCGTCGTGGCCGTGTTGTTGTAGATCTCGACGAACTCGTCGTTGCCCTGGTTCGGCCCGTGCGTGCGGAACTCGCTGATCACGACCGGCGTCGCCACCGATCCGATTCCAGCGAGCGCGACCGACGCCGACGAGCCGCCCGTCGTCGCGGCCGTGAACACCGCCGATCGCACGCCGCCCGCCGCCGGCGCGAACGCGATCGACGCCGTCGTCGATGCCCCGGCGCCGAGCGTCGTCGCGGCGGGTGCGCCTGCAGAGAACCGCGCGGCATCGGCGCCGGTGATCGCCGGCGCAGTCAGCACGATCGGCGTCGCGCTCACGTTGGTGAGCGTCACCGTCTGCGACACCGTGGTGCCGGTGGGCACGATCCCGAAGTCGATTGACGCCGGCGCGGCCGTCAGCACGATCGGCGGCGGCGTCACCGTCACGGTGAACGATCCGATGCCCGTGCATCCATTCGCGGCCGCGGCCTGCACGGTGAAGCCGAACGCGCCGGCGGCCGTTGGCGTACCTGCAAGCACGCCCGTCTCCCGAAGCGACAACCCGGCCGGCACCGCGCCGCCGGAGACGGCGAACGTGAACGGTCCATCGCTGCCGGACGCGCTGACCGAGCCCGAGTACGGCACGCCGGTCAACCCGTTCGGCAGCGTGCCCGAGACCGTGATGGCCGGGCAGGCGCCGACACCGGCGAGCGCCACGGTGCGCGTCGTCCCGGTCGACGTCGTGATCAGCAGCGATGCGCTCTTCACGCCTGCCGACGTCGGTTGAAACGCGACAGGCATTGTCGTGCTCCCGCCGCCGTCGACGGTCGTCGCCGCCGGCGCGCCGGCGCCGAATTCAGAAGCGTTCGGGCCGGTGATGGAGAAGGGCGGCGTCAGTACGACGCCGGTCGCATCGGTGTTCGCGATCGTGATCGCCGCCGACGCGCTCGATCCGGGCGCCACCGTGCCGAAATCGATGCTCGTCGGCGAGACCGACAATCCGCCGGTGCCCGTGCCGCTGAGCGGCACGCTGACGCTGCCGCCGTTCGTGCTCGTCACGACGAGCGCCGCGCTCTTCGCGCCGCTGTCGGCCGGCTGGAATGCGACGGCGATCGCCGCCGTGCCGCCGCTGGGCAGCGTCGTCGTGGACGGCGGACCGGCGGAGAACGCCGCGGCGTCGGCGCCGCCGATCGTCGCCGGCGACGACAGCGTCACGGTAATCAGCAGCAGATTCTTGATCGTGACGATCTGCGATCGCGCGTCGCCAGGCGCCGCCGATCCGAAGTTCACGCTCGACGGCGACGAGGTCAGCACGACATTCTGCGGATCGCTCGGCGACAGGAGCTGAAAGTCGGCGCTGTTGTCGCCGGAATCCTGGAGCGTGTCCGGGGTTCCCGCGTTCTTGCGCGCGTAGCCGCGGTTGGCGTTCGTCGCGCCCAGCGACGCCAGCGTCGTGCCTTCCTTGTACGCCGAGCCCGCGCTCAGGCCGACCTGATCGACCGACGTGCCCGACGCGCTGAAGATCGCGATCCCGCCGTCGTCGGTGATGCCCGTGCCGTATCCGGCGTCGCCGGGGACCGCAAGCGAGTAGCCGCCTGCGGCCGTATTGACGAAGAGGTAATGCGCGCGCCCCGGCAGGACGACGTTTGCGGGGACCGTCGCCCGAACGCTGGCGGTGCCCGCGTTGTTCGAGCCGCGCATCGTGTACCCGCTGATGTCGGCCGGCGTGTCGCCGTTGTTGTAGAGCTCGACGAACTCGTCGTTGCCGCCTGCGGTGCCGCGGACGCGGAACTCACTGATGACGATAGGCGCCGCGCCGCCGGCGGCCTGCGCCGTGCCGACGAGGCCGACGGTCGTCGCCCCCGCATCGCTCCCGATCGTCAACGTCGCGCTCTTGCCGCCGCCCGATGTCGGCGCGAAGGTCACCAAGACGGTCGTCGACGAGCCGCCCGCGAGCGTCGTGGCGCGCGGCGATCCTGCCTGGAACTGCGCGGCGTCGCCGCCGGCGATCGTGAACGGCGTCGTCAGCGTCAGCGGCGACGCGCCGTTGTTCGTGATCGTGACCGGCGCGATGCTCGCGCTGCCGACGGCCGTGGACGGGAACGCGAGCGTCGCGGGCGACGCGACGAGCGCCGGACCCGACGCGCCGGTCACGACGATGTCGGCGAGCGAACGCGGAACGATCTGATAGCTGTTGTCGAGCGGCGCCGCCGTCGCGTGCTGCCCGAGCAGGCCCGTGATCGAGACCGTTCCGGTCGGCTTCGCAGTGCCGTCGATGTCCGTGTCGCTGTCGACGAAGATCTGGCCCGACGCCGTCGCGTCGGCGATCGCCACGGCCTTCGAGCTGCCGGACACCGGATACGCGTCGAGGATCGTCACGCCGTCCACGCGCACGAGCTGCCCCTCGAACGCTTCGCCGCCGCCGGCGGCCAGCGCCGCGAGCGTGATCGTCTGCGGCGTCGGCGGGGCGTCATGCGAGACGACCGACACGGAAACGTCTTTCAGCTCGGTGAGGCCGAAGAACTGCGTCACCGTGCCGATCGCGTCGACCGTGTCGCCGATTGCGAACGGCCCGAAATTGATGCCGCTGTTGAAGAGGTCGATGCCGCCGGTGCCGTCCTGCACGTAGTACTCGATGCCGTTGCCGCCGCGGAAGTCGATCGACGAGACGGTGCCGCGGATGCGCACGACCTGGTTCAGCCGATCGGGCACGAAGTCGGCGCCCGCCGCGCCGTCGACGTTGTTGATCCGATCGACGCGCGCGTCCGCGATCGTCAGAAGCGGCGCAGGCGCCGGCGCCGCGGCGCCGAGGTCGACGCGGCTGCGGGGCGTGACGTCGTAGACCGAGTCGAACGGCCGCAGGAAGTCGTCCTGCTGGACGATGCCGGCGACGGTGAACGGCGAGGCCGGCGCGAAGCCCTCGACGTCGGTGTCGTGGTCGATCTTCATCAGGAACGAGCCGGTGCCGTCGCTGATGGTGACGAAGGCATCGACGGACTGCGGCGACGCCGGAATTGCGCCCGACGTGATCGTGCAGTGGTCGATGGAGACGAACTGTCCCTCGAACGACTCGGGGTTGGCGTTGAGCGCGGCGATCGTGATCGGCTGCGGCGCTGGCGCGCTGCCGGTCGTCAGCACGACGATCCCGTACGGCGACGTCGCCTTCTCGATCGATTCCGTGATATCGAGCCGCAGACGGCCGCCGTTGAACCCGATGAACCCGTTGACCTCGACGATCTGTCCCGGCACCGTGGCGGTGAACGACGTGGGCGTGTCCGTCGAGCGGTACACGTTGACGCCCCCCGTAGCGTCCTGCACGTAGTCGTCGTTCGTGCCGGGCGAGAAGCCGGATGCGGTCACCGTGCCTTGCACGCGCGCGGCATAGCCGGTGTAGAGCGGCTCGCCCGCCGCGTTGATCGCGCGGATCGTCGCGATGGGCGTCACGCCCGAGAAATATCCCGAGCGGTACGTCGTCGTCTGCGCGCCGGCGGCGGCGGTGATCGTGTAGTCCACGCGCGCGCCGTCGGGCTGCGCGGGGATCGATGTCTCGTAGCGGCCGGCGGCGAGCGACATCGCGATCGGCGGCTGCGCGACGCCGTTCACCGCGTAGCCGAGCGTGACGCCGTCGATCGGCGACTCGCGATCGTTCACGAGCGCCGACACGAGCACGCTGTCGGACGCGAGCGGGTTCACCGGGCTCGTGCGCGGAATGACCGTCGGCTTGAAGTCGGCGGTGACGCCGGGCGAGGCGCCATCCACGTGATAGGTGTGCTGCGCGGCCGGCAGCCGCGCCCCGCCGTCGTCGAAGCTCGTGAGCGAGTACGTCGTGACGCCGTCAGTCGCGAGCAGGATCGTGCCCTGTCCTGCGTGGCTGGCCCCGGCGCCCGTGTAGCCCTGCTGCGCGACGCGATCGTCGCCCGCGGGGCTCGCCTCGTTCTGGTAGAAGATCGGTCCGGTTCCCGATGCCGGCGGCACGCCCGTGCCGGTGAAGCGCGTGCCCGCGGTCGTCGCGGTGTTCAGATACTTGTTCACCGTCTCGCGGTTCGGGTGGCCGAACGTGTTCGTCTCGCCCGTCTGCGCGAGGGCGACCTCGGCCTTCACCGCGGAGAGGAACGTTTGATTGTTCGCCGTCGTGCTGCCGTGGTGATCGAGCTGCACGACGTCGACGTCGCCGACCGTCTGTCCCACCCACGTCTCGATGTCCGGCGTTCTCGCCGTGGACGTGCTGCCGCCTCCAGTCAGATCGCCGGAGACGAGGTAGTCGAAGTCGTTGTATTCGACGAGGAGGCTGATGCTCTCGGAGTTGAGGTCGGCGTTGGTCATCGCGGCGGCGCCGCCGGTGATCAGCCGTCCGCCGGCCGCGATGAACGTCGCGCGCATGCCGCCGCCGAGATCGATGACGGCGCCCGACGCGCCGCCGGGATTCGGCGTCACGCGCTGAGCCGCCGACGCGCCGACGGCGGCGACGTAGTTCAGATAGGTGCCGCGCGTGCTCGTGGGCGACGTCGACGTGCCCGGCGGCTGGACCTCCGGCGCGTCACCGTTGTCGTACGCGACGCCGCCGCTGGCGGCGCTCTTCACGCGGCCGGCGTTCATGATCTCGATGAGGCCGCCCATGTGGTCGATGTGGTAGTGCGTGAGGACCGTGTAGTCGATCTGCGAGATGCCTCGGGCGTCGAGGAGGCTCGCGATCTTCGCGCCGCTGCCCGGAGGGCCGCCGTCAACGAGGAGCGCCTTGCCCGCCGGCGACACGATCAGCGTCGAGGCGCCCTGGCCGATGTCGATGAAGTAAATCTGCGCGAGGCTCGACGCTTGCGCGTGCGGGCGCTGCGTGAGCAGAAGAAGAACGAGGGCGGCCAGGGCCGTCAGCTGTCTTTTCATGAGCGTGTGCGGTGTCGCCGGACGACGGATGTGTCGAGGGGGAGTTCGGAAGTGTAGAGGGTGGGAAGGCCGCCGGTCAAACCGGCGGCCCTGGCGTCAGTCCTTCACGATCGTCGTCCCGCCGCCGCCGCGCGCCGCGACGATGACGAGCAGCAGAATCACGATCACGGCGAGCGCGCCGATCGCGATCCAGACCGGGCTGCGATACCACCGCGCGCCGCCGCGGTCGCCGATGTTCACCTCGATCGTCTTGTCGGGCACCTGCAGCGCGATCACGGGCCCGGCCATCGCCGCTGAGATCGCCGCCGGGGCGGGCGCGTACGCCGCCGACGATTTCGCGGGCGCCGCGGCGATCAGCCCGGCCGCGCACACCAACGACAAAAGAACGCCTCGCATGAGCTCACCTCCCGGGCCGACGGTCCAGCCCGGGAACTGATCTGCAAACTGCAGTCCCGAGTGGTGGGTCAGCTAAGAGCTCTGCGTCCTCTGCGACCTACGCGACCTACCCGACCTACCTGACCTACCTGACCTACGAGACCCTACCTGACCTACCTGACCTACGAGACCTGCCTGACCCACCGGACCTAAAGCGCGGCGGGCGCGCGCGAACACGGCGTTCATCATCGGCGCCGTGAGCCTGCCGGTGTTCGTGTTCTGCCGGCTTGGATGGTAGCAGCCAATCAGCGTCTGCCCGTTCGGCAGCGCATGCGTCACCGCGTGCCCGAACGCCGGCTTCGGTTTCACCACGATGCCGCGGCGCCTGATGAGCTGAAGATAGGCGTCGAAGCTGATCCGGCCGAGCGCGACGACGACGCGGACGTTGGGCAGCGCGGCCATCTCGGCGTCCAGGTGCGGCAGGCAGTTGGCGATCTCTTCGGGCGTCGGCTTGTTGGCCGGCGGCGCGCAGCGGACCGCGGCCGCGATGAACGCGTCGGCGAGACGGAGACCGTCGTTCGGATGGCGCGCGGTGGGAATGTTCGCGAAGCCCGCGCGATGCAGCGCGGCCATGAGGAAGTCGCCCGAGCCGCCCGGACCGTCGCCGGTGAACACGCGGCCCGTGCGGTTGGCGCCGTGCGCAGCGGGCGCGAGGCCGATGAGGAGCAGGCGAGCCTGCGGATCGCCGAACCCCGGCACCGGCTTGCCCCAGTAGATCTCGTCGCGAAACGCGCGTCGCTTCACGCGCGCGATCTCGGCGCAGTACGTGCGAAGGCGCGCGCAGCGATCGCACGAGACGATCGCTTCGCCCACGACGCGGAGGGCGATTCTCGTGAGATCGCCATCGCGCGCCTCCGGGACGGCCTGCAGGCCGTCCCCTCCCGGTGCCGAGCGCGGCCTTACCACACTCTGCAGGCCGTCGGTCGCACCATGGGCGCGTCCGCCTTGCAGGAGAACGCCCTGGCAAACTCCGGCAAGTTCGAGACGACGCCGTTGACGCGGTAACGCGGCGGCGAGTGCGGGTTGGTCTGCGCGAGCATTCGCTCGCGCTCGGGCCGCGTATTCTGGCACCAGCTCTGGCCGTAGCTGACGAAGAACCGCTGCTCGGGCGTGAAGCCGTCGAGCGTCTTCGCGCCGGCCGCGGCCGGCGACGCGAGGTACGCCATCAGCGCGATGCGCGTCCCGCCGTTGTCGGCCGCGTTCTCGCCCAGCGTCAGCTTCCCGTTCACCTTCACATCGTCCACCGCGGTGAACGACGAGTACTCGTCGACGATGCACTTGGCGCGGTCGTCGAAGGCCTTGGCGTCCTGCTCGGTCCACCAGTCCTTCAGGTTGCCCTGCGCGTCGAACTGGCGCCCCTCGTCGTCGAAGCCGTGCGTGAGCTCGTGGCCGATCACCGATCCGGCCGCGCCGAAATTCACCGCCGCGTCGGCGCCCGCCCTGTAGAACGGCGGCTGCAGGATGCCGGCGGGGAAGTTGATGTTGTTCTGCAGCGGGTTGTAGTACGCGTTCACGGTCGGCGGCGTCATCTCCCACTCGCCCTTGTCGAGCGGTTTGCCGATCCGGTTCATCTGGCGG
>Ga0075434_100006902_pt1 | contig 10462 bp, 4 predicted proteins | sample RhiMethybrSRZTD3_FD_75298 | JGI IMG/M metagenome (GOLD analysis project Ga0075434, IMG submission 75298) | Populus rhizosphere microbial communities from Tennessee, USA - Rhizosphere MetaG P. TD hybrid SRZTD3 | ecosystem: Host-associated > Plants > Roots > Rhizosphere > Soil | place: USA...
GAAGGCCTCGATCATAGCCAGGATTGTAGGTATCTGTAATCGTGGGGCTCGCACCGAAGTCGGTCAGCCCAGTGTCGCCGATCAGTTTGGACCACGTGTAATTAAGATGTACTTGGGTGTTTCTCCCAAATTTCCCCTCATAACTAGCTTGTAGGCCATGATAGACGGAATCACCTGCCCAACGTAGATACGTGATCCCAGAGTCGCCAATTACTCCAGCACCGTATGGTCGAAAGGATGCGCACCCAAGAAACTGGATGCGATTTTGAGCGCAAGCGAGACGGTTGGAAGGAAGCACTTGATTAATGTCTTGTTTGATGTAGTTGTGCTCGCCCCGATTTCCAACATAGGCGACCTGCACAACATTGTTATGGGTGAGCGCGCCAGCGACCGTGAAGTTCCACTGCAACGTGCTTGGATTTTGCAGGTTGGGATCGATGCCATTGGCCGGAGCCCCAGGCACCGCTGCGGACGTGGTCAGTGGGTTATTACCAAAGTCGAACCCGGCAGCTGAATCAAGATACCTCTTCCCTATCAGAGTCTTGACATATGGCGGGTTACCGCCAAGCTGAAGGAATTGGCCGGAAGATTGAACAGTTGCAAAAAATTCCCCGAACCCCGAACGCACGACCACTCTGCCATTCTTCAAAGGATCCCAAGAGAACCCAACGCGCGGAGCAATCAGATTGTTCTGGTTCCGAACCAGGCTCCGCCCATAGCCACTCGAAACTGTCAGCAGACCGTCCGTTGGCGACGATGCATTGGCCGATGTCCAGGTATTTGGATAGAAATTCGCAATGTTGTCATCCGCCGCATAGGGCATGCGTAATTGAGACCAGCGAAATCCGTAGTTGAGAGTAAGGCTGGGAGTAGCACGAAACGTATCCCCAGCATAAAACTCAAAGTTGTTGTACCGCGCTCGGACGTGAGGTGCGTTGTTTGCCTCGGCGGTAAAGAACGTCATGTTCTCAAATAAGAAGTCAGCAATGGCGTTGCCGGAGATTGCGCTCGTCGGCGTCCCGTTATTTACAAACCCAGTCGCGCCTCCCAGTTGTGGAACCTCGCTGCACGCGCAGCCACCATAGATATCGTTCTTGGCGCCGCGATTGTAAACTCCGCCGGCACTGAACGTGTGGCGGCCTATCACCTTCGCATAATCATCCGAAAACCCGTGCACTTCAGCATCGTTATAAAACGGTGCGTTATGCCAGAGTGTGGGGTAACCACCTGCTCCCCAAAATGTCGCATGCGGCTCGCCTCCAGGATGCGTGAAGAAGGCAGGAATGGCTGAGACTGCTGCTGCATTGATCGTGTCCCAGCCGGTGGCGCCATTAATCGATGTATAGGTCTTAGTAAGGGAATAGCCAATCGTGTTGATCCCGCCCCATACGTTGTGGGTTAATCGTGCCGCCAGGGTTTGACCGGGAGAGTTCCAGTTGGTTTGTACGGTTGGAAAACCATCATCTCCCCAGAGTTGTTCGGAGTAGGAACCAGGACCATTGACCCAACTGTCGTGAGTGTACCGAACCAACAATGATGCCTTGTCATTGATCTTATAGTCTCCGCGGACGGTCTCTTGTCGCGTGTTGATAGGAACGTTCACACTACTGATCCAATTTGGATTGGAGAAGGAACTAGTCGCATTTGGCGTCGGGTAGAGTTGCAAAAAAGCTTGCCCAGCGGCGTCGAACTCGTTAGCGGGGATCTTCGCCGCTGCGGTGTTCAACGGCTGACCTGCCGCCACCCAGCCCAACGGATTTCCAGTATTCGGATCAATAGGAAAAGTTGCGCAGCTTCCTTCGGTCGTTACGGATCCTGCCAAAGGAGTTGCTGTGTAGCAGGCCTGTGCATTGTAATTCGCTGCATCCTGACTGAAGTCTCCCTGCCTTTCAAGATCCGTGGGCACAAGCGCCGTGCGAGTCACCCCAATGCCCTGCCGCCGAAATTCTTCAGAAAAGAAGAAGAACAATTTATCTTTTTTTATTGGGCCACCAATGGTGTAACCGAAATCGTTGTAACGTAGTTTTCCGCGCGGTTTGCCCGCCTGATTCAAGAGATACGAATTCGCATCTAGCTTATCGTTGCGCAGAAACTCATAAGCTGAACCGTGAAACTGGTTACCGCCCGATTTGGTGATGATATTGACCTGGGCCCCCCCGCCCCCACCGAATTGTGGGCTGTACGCGTTGGTTTGAACACGGAACTCTTGCACGGAATCGATGCTGGGAAATACAGGCAGAACGTTATTACCCCCAGGGTCACGCATTTGAGCGCCATCGACCGTGTACACAGCACTATCGTCGCCCGTCCCGCTGAGGGAAAAACGGGTCACGGAAAGGAGTCCTGTCTGAAAAGTATTGAGATTGTTGCCGGGAGACGACCCAGGAATGATGGTGAGCAGCTGCAAGAAGTTCCGTCCGTTCAGGGGAATCTCGGTCATCTGCCTGGGCGTAATCAGGCTGCTGATTTCTGAGCTTTCTGTATTGATATTGAGATCGCTAGCAGTTACCTGGATCTCTTGTGTCGCGGACGCTAGCTGCAAGGGTACGTCGATTTTGTAGCTTTGGTTCACATGCAGTTCGATATTGTTGTCACGATATTCGGCAAAACCCTGCGACGAAATTAAAAGATTGTAAGTGCCCGGATTGACCTGCGGGAAGGTAAAGCCACCCTGAGAATCAGTGGGCGCCGTCCGTATTGATCCGGTTTTGACATCAATCAATTTCACAGCTGCGCCAGTGACAACCGCCTGACTTGGATCGTGAACAGTCCCGGATATTGATCCGGAGCTCACTTGTGCTATGCCTCGCAACGTAGCGCCAAGTATCCAGAGAATCGCAACGACGACTATTCTTGTCCGTTTGCTCATAGGTCCCCCTCCGCCTCGTAATTTCCACAAAATTGATGGGCGCAATTTAAACGTTTAACTACTCGTTTTGTCAAGCAAAAATTCACTGCTTCCAACGATTTTCCTGCTAACATGCTTTATTTACTTAATGATAGTTGGTTTTTGGTGGGGCCAAGTGACGGTTCGGCTCTCGCCTAATAACATGTAAGGCTATTATTTTAAATATTTAATCGTTTATCATAGGCCAAATCAATGGCGACCCTAAAGGATGTAGCGCAACATGCCGAAGTCTCGATCGCGACGGTCTCTCATGTGGTAAACGACAGCGCTTACGTGAGCCCCAAATTGCGCGAGAAGGTACTGAAAGCAATTCGTGAATACAACTATCGGCCCAACGTTGTAGCAAGAACACTACGCACTAAGGAAAGCAAAACGGTTGGCATTTTTGTTCCTGATATTACGGATCCTTTTTTCCCGGCCCTAGTTCGTGGAGCAGAGGACGTCCTTACACACTCCGGATACACTCTGCTTATCGGAAATTCCGATAACGATCAGCGCGAAGAAGAGCGCTATTACCGCACATTTCTCGAACGAAGGGTTGATGGCCTCCTGGCAGTGGTCGCCTCCGATCAGGCACCACAGTACCTTGAACGCCACGATTTCTCGGCGGTGCCCATTGTTTTCGCGGATCGCGCATATAGCGGTGTACCTGCGGATCTAGTCAGCGTGGATGATTCTTATGCCGCAAAGATGGCGGTGGCTCATCTAGTAGAGATGGGCTACGAGCGAATTGCAACAATTACCGGTCCCATGCGGCTGAGCAACGTGCGCGAGCGTCTCGCTGGTTATCGCCGCGCGCTTCGTGATGGCGGTTGCCCCCAGAATGATGAATTAGTTCGCGAAGGTAATTTCGACGTGACCTCAGGCTATAAGCAGGCGGCGCACTTGCTGCAGATGAAGTCTCGCCCTGACGCTATTTTTGTCCAGAATGGACCGATGACACTTGGAGCTTTTCGTGCAATTCAGGAATTCGCTGTTCCGTGTCCAGAAGAGCTCGGCCTGATTAGTTTTTCCGCGCAAGATTGGTTTGAGCTGGTCCGGCCGCGAGTTAGTGCTGTGACTCACGATAGCTATGATATCGGAGCTACAGCCGCTGAACTCCTTCTGAAACGGATCTCTGGGAAATTGGCCGGAGACAAGGTTCGGCGAAATACTTCAACCAAGCTTGTAGCGCGAGAATCTACAATGCGTTTCCGTCCTGAACACACTTCTTCCTCTGGCAAACAGGGCCAATCTCCGGTCAAGGTCCAGGCGTCCTAAGGCTATGTTGGTCCGATGAAAGCTCGGTTAACAGACAAAGTTAAACGTTTTTCTGGTAAAGCAATGCCCTATCCGCGAATGCCAATTCGAGTACTGATAGCAGCTATCCTCCTGACAACCCTTTTGCACGCTGAGGTGGGTCCGCAGGCGCATCTCCTCACAGCTCGAAAGATGGCCGCGGCTCATCAGACCGAAGCAGCAGAAAAGGAATTGAAACTAGCTCTGGTGTCGGTGGATCTGACGCTGGCCGAGATTGCCATCGCTGAAAATCGGGCTCAGGATGGGCGCGTCCTCTATCAGGAAGCCGCAGCTATTCGAGGAAACAGTAAGCTGGTCGCACTCGGCCTGGCGCGTGTCAATCTTCTGCTCAATGACCCCGCGGCTGCAATTGTTGCACTGCAAAAAGCAATCGCAATTTATCCGCGCGACATGGAATTGCACCGGTCGATGGGCGAAGCCTGCGCTGCTTCTGGCAATGCAGGTCGGGCCTTGGGAGAGTTTGAACAGGCGTTGCGTCTAAAACCAAAGGACCCGCAGACCCTGTATCTGGCGGGGACCGCAGCATTGACGCTACATAACCTTTCTAAAGCCCAAGCGATGTACTATGCCCTTCTCGCGTCCGTTCCTGGCGCTGCAACGCACGTCCTGATCGGCCGGTTGTACCGCGACTTTGGGCATGACCCCGAGGCCACATCGCAGCTCCGTCGGGCGCTCAGCATCAATCCGCACGCCAGAAGAGCTCATTATTATCTCGGTACGATCGCCGTTATTCGGGAGGGAGCTGTTCGACTGGAGGACGCAGAAAGCGAGTTTCGTCAAGAACTCGCGCTGGCTCCGGATGACTACTCCAGCAACTTATATCTCGGGGTGGTCTTAACTCAAGAGAGACGTTATGTCGAAGCCGAGCCATTTCTGGTTAAAGCAGTCGCGCTTGAGCCTACTTCTCCCGATGGATTGGTTTTTCTGGCTAGGGTCTACTTCGAGCAGAAGCGTTATGCGCAAGTAGTGGATGCTGCGGAACGTGCCATAGCACTCACAACCAACCCGGCCAGCAGTCATTTTCAGATTGCGAACACGCATTACACCCTCGCCCAAGCATGGCGGAGCCTTGGCGAAAAAGCCAAAGCGGAGGGAGAGTTCTCCATTGCTCGTCAACTGAAGGAACAGGCAACGAAGACATCAAGAGACGAGATGCAGGATTATTTCCGCAACAGCATAAAAGAGGCTCAGAGCACTACGGAGGTAAGACTACAATTCCTCGCTCAAACGGCGGATCCCGCGGGGGCAGCGATCGACCGTAAAGAACGCGAACGCTTGGAAGATCTACTTGCTGAAATTCGATTCGAGTTGGGCAATTTCTATGTTCATGAACAGCGCAACGACGAAGCTGTTTCTGAATTTTCAGCCTTGTTTCACAGCCGCCCGGACTTTCCTGGTCTGAAAAAAACATATGGGGCCGCACTGGTGGGAGCCAACAGGACTGGAGAAGCGATTCCAATTCTCAAATCGCTGCTGAACAATTTGCCTGAGGATATGGACGTCAGGCGCATGCTTGGCCATGCATACTTCCAAGCTGAAGATTACGCCAACGTCATTTCTGTACTTGGCGAACGCGACTGGCGTGACATACCAACCCAATACGTGCTGGCTACCGCGCTAGCTAGGACCGGACAGGATGACGCAGCCAAAGACGCATTCGCGAAGCTGCTGTGGAAAAACCCTCGTTCAGCGGAACTCCAGGCCCTACTAGGCCAAGCAGCGGCCCAGCAAAAAGATTATGCGGCTGCAATCTTTTACTACAAAGAAGCTCTCGCCCTCGATTCAACTGTTCCCGAAGCACACCTCGGTATTGGACTCATCGCCATGCGTAACGGCGATCTCAAGGGCGCAGAGAAGGAACTGCAAACTGAAGTGAGAGCTCATCCCGGAGATCTACGGGCGAAATATTATCTTGCGTATGTTGTTGGCTTATCCCAGAGACATGCAGACGCCGAGAAACTACTGCGCGAGATCTTAGCCAAGAGAGCGGATTTCCCAGACGCCCACGCTGCACTTGGAAAGGAACTGTTCGCCGAGGACAAACCAGCACAGGCTCTACAGGAATTGCTCATAGCCGACAAACTTGCTCCTTCCCAGCCGAGACTTCTCTATCAGCTCGGCCTGGTGTACCGAAAACTTGGAAGAATGGAAGACGCTCAACAGGCGTTTCTTCGCTATCGCGAATTGAGAACACCCGCGACGCCCATTGCCCCTTCCCAACAATCCGAGGATGGTCACAATGAGTAAGAGCCGCGGCCACTATGGATACGTGTTTGTTGTATTTGCTGGCTGCGTATTCAATGCTCTGGGACAGAAACGTTCGACACCTTCCGCCGTCCAGTTCACGGACGTCACTTCGCAGGTTGGAATCACCTTCGAACATACTTCTTCATCGGAGAAACGGTACATATTGGAATCCATGGCCGGAGGCGTCGCTCTCTTTGATTACGACAACGACGGCTGGCTGGACATCTACCTCCTAAATTCGTGCACGGTTGAAACGGCTATTGATCCGCATTGTGCTCGCAGTGCGCTCTATCACAATAACCACGATGGCACATTCACGGATGTAACCGAGAGATCGGGTTTAGAGTACCCGGGGTTCGCGATGGGTGCTTGCACAGCAGACCTCGACGGCGACGGTTCTGAAGAAGTTTACGTAACAGGGTTTGGCAGCAATCACCTGTATCACAACAAGGGAAACGGCACTTTCACAGATATAACCACGAAGGCGGGGGTTGCGGGAGGTGATTGGTCAACCGGCTGTGGCTTTGCTGACTACGATCGCGACGGAAAGCTGGATTTATTTGTCGCACGCTATGTTTACTTTGATCAGCAGAATTCACCGAAATTCGGGGAGGGGAAAACCTGTCAATATCGCGGAATCGCCGTGCAATGCGGTCCACGTGGACTGCCAGGATCGAGTGACCTCCTCTACCACAACAATGGTGACAGTACTTTTACAGAGGTATCCAAACAGGCGGGAGTGAGCGACGAGCAGCATCTGTTCGGCCTGGGTGTGGCATGGTTTGACTACGATCAGGATGGCTGGCCAGACCTCTACGTCGCGAACGACACAGGGCCAAACTACCTCTATCACAATCTCGGAAACGGAAAGTTTGAGGAGGTGGGGTTCCCCTTGGGTGTAGCCCTCAGTTCGGAGGGAAACGAACGCGGTTCGATGGGGATCGCGATCGGCGATTACGACGCCTCAGGCCGCTTCTCGATTTTTGTGACGAATTTTGCGGAGGAATACGACGAGCTATACAAAATGGCCGCTGATGGAAGCTTTACGGAAGCCTCTTACACGTCGAAAAGCGCGCAATCGTCGCTGCCGTTCGTAAAATGGGGGACTGCTTTTTTTGATTTCGACAACGACGGCTGGCCCGACCTATTTGTGGCCTGTGGCCATGTCTATCCACAGATGCCAGCGCAGGTATCAGGGGGATCGCAACCCTACTTACAGCGCAAGCTCTTGTATCACAACAATGGCGATGGCACGTTTGAGGAAGTTGCGGCGGTGCACGGTGCCGCGTTGCTGGTTCCACGGTCGAGCCGTGGGGCCGCCTTTGGGGATCTCTTTAATAATGGAAACGTAGACGTCGTTGTGAACAATCTCGATGGGAATGCAACCATTCTGCGAAACGACGGCGGCAACCAGCAGCACTGGTTAGCGATTCATCTCGTGGGCAGTGGATTTAATCGCAGCGCAATTGGTGCTCTTGTTCGGCTACGCGCCAACGGTAGGTCTCAAATGCAAGTTGTTCAAAGCGGCGACAGTTATCTCTCTCAGAGCGATAAGCGACTGCATTTCGGTCTGGGATCCGCAGTCACCGCAGAACAAATTCAGGTGACCTGGCCTGACGGCCAAACGACCGCTCTGAACAGCGTGCGTGCTGACCAGTTTTTGGAAATCAAAGAACCGGAACCGAAATAAGTCAGATCCCGTTGCGGAGGTCTCGTCTGCTGAAACGAAGTTTTCTGCTCCTGCTCTCACTACTGTGCTTACCGGTCTACTCCCAACAGAGTTCGCGGAGCGGGCTTGTTCATCGAATTCCGGTTATCGACGTTACGGATTTGTATGATCCTTACGAAGATCCGGGCGACAATTTTGATCTCGTCGCGGCGTATGCCTTGCCGGAACTCGATCTCCGCGCCGTGATTCTAGATGTCACGGATGCCTTTCGAAAACCGGTTGCAGACGATCCCATCCTTTGGAGAGACCCGAACGGCCCGAGAGACCCGGGCATTATTTCTGTCGCGCAACTAAATTACATCTTCGACCGCAATGTGCCATATGCCATTGGTCCGGTGAGCCGAATGAAGTCCCTGGATGACACGATGCGTGACGTACCGCAGTTCCAGCAACAGGGAATCGAACTGCTCTTGAAGGCGATTCGTGAGAGTCCCGATAAGGTGGAAATTTTGTCCTTCGGCTCTTTGCGCGTGATTGCGGCGGCCTACAACCGAGATCCGGAGCTTTTTCACCGCCGCGTGCGACGAATTCATGTTTCAGCAGGCAGTGCCACAGAAAACTACGAGTTCGGCAATTCTCCGGACCACAACAAATTGCCCGGAGGAGAGTGGAACGTCGCGCTCGACCCGCTGGCATTTCTACGGATTATGAGATCTGGCCTCCCGATCGACTGGTATCCCTGTGCCACCAAGGACGGCGCATTTGAATATGGAATCCACAATTCCTACTGGAAATTACCGAATCTTGAATTTATTAAGGAAATGGATCCCAGACTTAAGAATTACATGGATTTTTTTTGGGCAAAATCGACACGTCCAGACTTCCTGCGGGCCATGGACGTAGGAGTTCCAAACACTTTGGCAGACGGACGTTATCGTGAAGCTCACCACGTTTGGGAGACTGCCGTTTGGCTCAACGTGGCGAATCTTCGGTTGGTGAAACGCGGGAACGATCTGTATCGCCTAATTCCTACCATCAGCCTCGAAGATGGAGACTATGTTCTTCCGAGCGAAATGCAGCCAGTTCAGCTTGAAGTGCGCGACGATGGTCGGGTGAAATTCCGGTTGGTCAAGCCAGAGTCACCCGCACGCATCTACTATCGGCCGGATCCTGCAGCCAATGAGCGGGCTCTGCGTGAAGCTTTGCCGCAGTTATATAAGGGTTTCAGAGTCTTGCACTAAATGGAATCACCATCCGGTTACGGACCCGAGGGTCCAAGACTATCCTGCGCAAAGTTGGAAGACAGGCGACGACGCTTAACGCTTCTACCGTGACCCTTATCTGACCCTCAAAAACGAAGAACATCCAGATAAGCCGCTCATCGCAGACGTGTCGTGCAGTTTCTCATTGTTCGCGTGGCAGGTTAACAGCCTCGTGGGACGCAGCAAATTCAACAACTTTGCGGCGCAGATGACAACCCACGAACACGCATGAATACTGGAGATTCACAGTATCGTGACCCTTATTTTGACCCAGATTTTCGATCCTGCTTTCGACCGGGTGGCTATGAGAGTTCGTGACGCACCAGTGAAGAGGTGGTTGAGGGTGACGGGAACCTGGCGACGCCGAATTGGCTTCAGTTCTTTTCGTCCTTGTAGAACTAAACAGCTAAAGAGTGTTGTTTCTAAATGAATAAATCGTCCTAAAGCCGCTCCCGTCGAACTACCGTTACCGGCCCAAGCAGGCCCGAGGGCACCAGCGGCGAATCCGCCTTGTAAGGCTTCACATCAGCAAATGTGAGTTTCTTGGCTCCCGACTGCTCGTCGCCGATGAGTCGATTCACCCACGCGTTCACCACCTTGATCGTGATTTCGTTTGCACCGCGTTTAAGAGCCGAGGTCGCACGTCGTGTTCCTTTTAATTTGAATTGGCGCTGACGATAATCATAGATGAGACCGACCGGTCCCAGGTCGCAATAAATGCGACAGCGACGACTCGCCTATCCCCGCCCCTCTTGAAGCCCAGCCACAGGCCCGATCATGTCGAATCAACGGCTCGCCAGTTCGCTGTAGGTCATAGTGATGCTCGTACACCACGCGCGACCCGTTCCATTTCCGGAGAGCGCGCCAGTTCAGCGTACAAGTCTTACCGGACACACCGACAATGTTCAGTGTCCAGGCAGAATGTATCTCGTTCGCAGCGTCGCCAGAAATCGTGGCCTCTTTAATGGATATCGCTAGGCCTCCAACTTCGGCCATAACATGAAGCGGGACTAGGAAGTTTAGGAGAAGTGAGCCCACTCTCGCCTTTCCACGAATCGGTTCGTGCTGAGTTTCACT
>Ga0075434_100006906_pt1 | contig 10460 bp, 11 predicted proteins | sample RhiMethybrSRZTD3_FD_75298 | JGI IMG/M metagenome (GOLD analysis project Ga0075434, IMG submission 75298) | Populus rhizosphere microbial communities from Tennessee, USA - Rhizosphere MetaG P. TD hybrid SRZTD3 | ecosystem: Host-associated > Plants > Roots > Rhizosphere > Soil | place: USA...
ACGAGGAGCACGCATGATTTACCCCAAGATCGACGACCTGCTCGCCAAGGTGCCGAGCAAGTACGCGCTGGTGATCGCCGCGGCGCGGCGCACCCGCCAGATCAACGACTACCACGGGCAGCTCGGCGAGGGCAGCTTCGAGAGCTTCGCGCCGCCGCTCGTCGAGTCGCGGTCGAAGAACTTCCTGACGATGGCGCTCGAGGAGATCGCCGCCGGGCAGCTCAAGGTGACGTCGCCCTCCAAGGCGTCGCTCAAGAAGTAATCGCGGAGGGCCGCGTGCGCGGCACCCGGGTCGACGACGTCCGCGACTTCCGCGAGCAGGTGGAGCCGCTCCTCGTGGAGGACGAGGTGCGCCACTCGGTCCCGCTCGGCGTCCTCGCGACGATCGAGCGCGATCCCGGCCGCTACGCCGAGCACCACCTGTGGCTCGTGGCGGACGGGGGCGCGGTCGTGGCGTGCGCGCTCATGACGCCGCCGTTTCGGCTTCTCGTGATGGGCCGCGCGGCGGGGTTCGACGAGCTGGTCGCTGCGGTGTGCTCCGACGGGATTCAGGTGCCGGGGGCGAACGGGTTCGTGCCTGAGGTCGAACAGTTCGCCGCGCGCTGGTCTCAGGCAACCGGGGCATCGACAGAGCTCGCGATGTCGATGCGGATGTACTCCACAGATGCGGTAATCCCGGCGGCGGATGCTCCCGGCCTGATGCGCCCCGCGCTCGAATCTGACCGGCCGCTCCTGGCGGCGTGGGGGCATGCGTTCGCAGTGGAAACGGGGCTGGCACGAAGCGAGGGCGCCGAGGAGGTCGTCCGGTCGATCACCGGCCGGAGCGGTACCCAACCCGGCATCGTCCTTTGGGAAGTCGACGGTGTTCCGGTCGCGCTCGCCGGCGGGACGGAGTCCTCGCCGGGCATCGCGCGCGTCGGCCCGGTCTACACGCCACCCGACCATCGCCGCCGCGGCTACGCCACCTCGCTCGTCGCCGCCTGGACGTCGCAGCTCCTGGGTGGCGGCATGCGCCGGTGCGTCCTCTTCACCGACCTCGCCAACCCGACCTCGAACTCGATCTACCAGACGGTCGGCTACCGCCCGTACGGCGACGCCGCGGTTATCGACTTCATCTAGACCAGCGGTCGCGGTGAGGGGGCTCGCGGGGGAACCCAGGGTTCTCCCGCGTATCTGCCACACTACGTTCATGATCCTGGTGGGGGTGTGCGGCGGGATCGCGGCGTACAAGAGCTGCGAGCTCGTCCGGCTGCTCGTGAAAGACGGGCACGAGGTGCAGGTCGTGCAGACCCCCGACTCGCGCAGGTTCGTCGGGCCGACCACCTTCGCCGCCCTCTCCCGGCGAGCCGTCCTGACCGACGGCGGCGACGACGTCTTCCCGCACCTCGACGCCTCCAAGGCCGCCGAGCTCCTGTGCATCGCGCCGCTGACCGCGACCACGATGGCCCGGATCGCCCACGGGGAAGCGGCGAACGTCCTCGCCGCGACGGCGCTCGCCTTCACGGGCCCGCTGATCGCCGCCCCGGCCATGAACCCGCGCATGTGGGAGGCCGACGCCACCCGGGCGAACGTCGGCCTGCTCGAGGCCCGCGGCGTCGAGCTGGTCGGCCCGGGAACGGGTGAGACCGCCGAGGGAGAGCTCGGCGTCGGCCGGATGGCCGAGCCGGACGAGATCGCCGCGGCGGTCGCGGCCCGCCTCGCCGCCGGCCGGTCGATGGCCGGCCTGCGCGTACTCGTCACCGCGGGCGGCACTCGCGAGCCGCTCGACGCGGTGCGCTACGTCGGGAACCGCTCGTCCGGGAGGATGGGCGCGGCGGTCGCCGACGAGGCGGCCCGGCGTGGGGCGGACGTCACCCTCGTCCTCGCGGCGGCCACGGCCCGCCCGACCGCGCCGATGCGTGTCGTCACCGTCGAGACCGCGGCGGAGCTCGAGCGGGCCACGCTCGCCGCCGCAGCCGGGGCGGACGTGATCGTGATGGCGGCGGCCGTCTCCGACTACCGCCCGGCCGACGCCGCCAGCGGCAAGCGCACCAAGTCCGGTGACGCGTGGCACGTCGCCCTCGAGCCGACCCCGGATATCCTCGCGGGGCTGGGAACGGCGCGCAGGCCCGGGCAGGTCCTGATCGGGTTTGCGGCCGAGCACGGCGAGGGCGGCGCCGAGCGCGCCCGGCGGAAGCTCGAGCGCAAGGGCGCAGACATGATCGTGATGAACGACATCAGCCGCCGGGATATCGGGTTCGACTCGGACCACAACGAATTGACGCTCGTGACGTCTGACCGAGAGATCGGCGTCTCCCGTCGCAGCAAGCGCGCCTGCGCCGCCGCGATCTGGGACGCCGTCTCGCTTCCGGCTCGTACGGCTGCCGACGCCGTCCGCGCATGAACGAACCACCACAACCAGAGAGGATCCGCCAGGTGGAAGCCCAGCGCCAGCCAGAGTCCCCCCTCCCGGAGGACATCGCCGCTGCGGCGGATGTCGCCGGGCGGGTGATCCAGAACGTCTCCCGTGTCATCCACGCGCCCCGCACCCTGATCGAGCGATGCGTGATCGCCGTCCTCTGCGAGGGGCACGTGATCCTCGAGGACTTCCCGGGCGTCGGAAAGACGATGCTCGCCAAGTCGATCGCCCGCTCGCTGGACTGCGAGTTCGCGCGCGTGCAGGCGACCCCCGACCTCCTTCCCTCCGACATCACCGGCGTCTCGGTGTTCAACCTCCAGGGGAACGAGTTCGAGTTCAAGCCCGGTCCGGTCTTCGCCAACATCGTGCTCGTCGACGAGATCAACCGCGCGTCCCCGAAGACCCAGTCGGCGCTCCTCGAGTGCATGCAGGAGGTGCAGGTCACGGTCGACGGGACGACCCACATGCTGGCGCGGCCGTTCACGGTGATCGCCACCCAGAACCCGATCGAGTACGAGGGCACGTTCCCGCTGCCCGAGGCCCAGCTCGACCGCTTCACGATGCTCCTTGCGCTGGGCTACCCGGGCGTCGAGGCGGAGTCGAAGATGCTGGCCGAGCACGCGGCGACCGAGCCGCTCGAGGACCTCGAGCCGGTGTCGACCGCCACGGAGATCGAGGCGGCGATCGCGGCGGTCAAGAAGGTCTTCGTCGAGGACACGCTGCACCGTTACGTGGTCGAGATCCTGAACCACACCCGTACCGATACGCGGCTCGCGCTCGGAGCCAGCCCGCGCGCTGGGATCGCGCTTCTGCGGGTGGCGAAGGCGCACGCGGTGATCCGCGGCCGCGACTACGTCGTCCCGTCCGACGTGAAGGACGTCGCGACCGACGTCCTCACCCACCGGGTCATCCTGGCCCCGGAGGCCCGCACGGCGGGCATCGACGCGGCGGACTCCATCCGCGAGGCCGTCGAGCGGACGCGAGTCCCCGTATGACCCAGCGCGGCCGCCGGGTGCTGATCCTGGCCCTCGGCCTCTACATCGCGGCCTGGGGGTTCGGGACCGCGGTGATGTTCCCGGTCGCCATGGGCCTCGCGCTCGCGCCGGCGGCGGCCTGGGCGTGGGTGCGCCTGCTCGACCGCCCGATGCGGCTCCGCCGCCGGACCGGGCACCTGGAGCTCGTCGAGGGCCAGTCGTTCGCGGTGGGCCTCGAGGTGACCGCCGACGGCGGGCCGATGCCGGGCCGCGCGGTCGTCGTCGACTGCGTCGGCGAGCGGCCGGTCGCCGCCCCGGTGGTCCGCGCCGGCCGCGTCCTGCGCGGCCGGTACGAGGTTGCCTCGGCGCTGCGTGGCCGCTACCGGCTCGGCGACGCCAAGCTCGTGATCGACGACGGCTTCGGCCTTGCGGAGGCCCGGATCCCGCTCGACCGCTCTGACGAGGTCATCGTCTACCCGCGCGTGTATCCGCTCGAGGGGCTCTTCACGGACGCCGGCGGGATGTCGGGCGAGCAGGGCCGCGCGCTCCTGCACCGCACCGCGGGGTACGACCTGCACTCGATCCGCGACCACCAGCGCGGCGAGAGCCTGCGCCGCGTGCACTGGCGCTCGACCGCCAAGCGGCGCAAGCTGATGGTGAAGGAGCTCCAGGACACGCCTCGCGACGAGGCGTCGGTGCTCCTGGACGGCGACATCCGCGCAGTGGCAGGCGAGCGGCCCGAGTCGACCTTCGACTACCAGGTGCGCGCGGCGGCATCGCTCCTGCACCGCCTGGTCGAATCGGGCCAGCGCAGCGCGCTCGTGATCCACGGCGCCGCGCACACGCGCATCCGCGTCGGCGATGCCGGCGGCCACTGGGCGACCGCGCTTGGGGCCCTGGCGGGGGCCGAGCCGGACGCGCCGCGCTCGCTCGCGGCGGCCCTGGGTGAGAACGCCCACGCAGCCGCCCGGATCGACGCGGCGCGCGTGTTCGTCGTCACGGCCGCCATGTCGGCCGCCCTCGCCGAGCGCCTGCTTTCGCTCCGCTCAGCCCAGCGCGACATCGCCGTCGTCTGGGTCGACGCGCCCGATTTCGCCGGCAACAGGTCCGACACCGCGCAGGACGCGGCCGCCTTGCGCCTCACCCGCTCGGGGATCCCGATGGCCCGGATCCGGCAGGGGGACGACGTCGGCCACTCGCTCTCGGCACCCACGCTGCGGCTGGTGGTCGCGAATGCGTGAGCGGCGGGTCGCGCTCCTGATCCTGGCCGTGACCATGGTGCTCTACGGCGGCGTGCACTGGGCCCAGATGGAGCGGCCGGCGGTCGGGCCGTCGTGGATCCTGGCGCTCACCGCGCTCGCCGTGCTCCCGGCCGCGGTCTCGTGGCTGGGCCGCCCGCGGCTCGCCTGGCTCGTCGTCCTGCCGGCCTCGGCGGTGGCGGCGATCGGCCTGGTCACCGGCCTGTGGCCATGGCGCTCGCAGCACGGGGTGTACCCGCGCGCGGTGGCCAACGTCCTGAACGACGGCGCGCACGGCTGGTTCACCGCCCACACACCGTTCGACGCGGGCCGGTTCGTGGCCGTCGACCGCGACCTGAAGCTCGCGTTCTTCGCGCTGGCCGTGCTGCTGGCGTGGACGCTCCTCTGCCGGAGCTGGGCGCTCGCGGCCGTCGCGATCGGCTTCCTGCTCTTCGCGATGCCGAGCACCGTCCTCGACCTGTCGGGCGGGACGATGCGGGCCGCAATCTTCCTCGCATTGGCGCTCGCGGCACTCTTCCTGACGGGCGAGCGGCGGGAACGCTCGGGCGCCGTGCCGCAGGCCATCTTCCTCGGCGTCGCCGCGGTGCTGGCGGGCCTCGTCGTCGGCGGCGCGCCCGGCGTGAGCAAGGAAGCCTTCCTGGGCTGGCAGCGCTGGAACCCGCTCGCAAAGCCTGTGCCGCGCGTGAACGTCCAGTACGTCTGGGACCAGACGTACAAGCCGCTTCACTGGCCCAAGAAGCGGACGGTCGTGATGGAGGTGACGTCCGGCGTGCCGCTCTACTGGAAGGCCGGCGTGCTGACCGTCTTCAACGATGATCACTGGACGGAGGCCGACCAGGCGATCCCGCTGACCAACCAGGTCGGCGGCTCCTACATCGTGCCGGACGCGTTTCTGCCCCCGAACACGCTCACGGCCAATCAGAACGACACCACGGCCATCACCGTCAAGATCGACGCGCTCGACGATCCCCACCTCATCGGCACGGGCCAGGCGCTGAGCTGGGACCTGCCGTCGGACGTCCGCTCCTTCATCGGCCTCGATGGGACGGTGCACACCACGACTCCCCCGAAGCGGGGCGATACCTACAAGGAGACCGCATACACGCCGAACCCCTCGCCGACCGACCTCGCTTCGGCCGGCACCGGATACCCGAATGTGGTCGCGGCCGGGATCACGGTCGGCGACACGCTGATCCGGCCGTTCGGCTCGAACGAGCCAAACGCCGGCGCGCCGGTGCCCGAGGCCTACCAGCGCGCATCCGATGCGGTCTGGCGGGCGTCGAAGGCCGACGAGGCCAAGACGCCGTTCGCCGCGGCCTTCCTGCTCGAGCACTATCTGCGCTCGTCGCCCTTCAGGTACGACCTGACGCCCAACCAGAGGAAGAACGTCCCACCGCTCGTGGACTTCATGCTCCGCTCGCATGCCGGCTACTGCCAGATGTTCTCGGGCGCGATGGCGGTGGTGCTGCGGCTGCACGGGATCCCGGCGCGGGTCGCGGTCGGCTTCACCACGGGAAAGCCGCCGACGAAGGCCGGCGGCCCGTACACCGTGGTCGATCGGAACGCCCACGCCTGGGTCGAGGTGTTCTTCCCCGGGTACGGGTGGATGCCGTTCGAGCCGACGCCAACCCGCAGCATCACCGAGGGCTACTCCTCGTCGTCGCCGTCCTTCCGCAACATCGCCACGGGCGGCGGCGTGAAGACGCTCGATGCGGCCACCAAGAAGCTGCTCCTCGACGCGGCCCAGATCCGCGCCGGAGGAGTGTCGCCCGCCAACGGCCACCTCGACCCGCTCGGCAAGCAGGCTGGCGAGCACGGCCACGGCGGCGTGCACGCGCCGCCCACCGGGCTCGGCTCCGGGTCGAGCAGCGGCCGGTTCCTGCCGTGGCTCTTCTCGGCGCTCGTCGTCGTCCTGGTGTGCGTCCTGCTCTTCAAAGCGATCGCCGCGCGGTGGCGCTACGTGCGGCGCGGGCCGCGGGCGCGGGCGGCCGCCGCGTACCACGACCTGGCGACGTTCGTCGGCGACCAGGGGCTGGCCGTGCAGCCGGGCTACACGTTCGAGGACCTCGCCGGCCAGGTCGAGCACACGTTCGGCGTGCCGACGACGGCCTTCGCCCGGGCGGCAAGCCGGGCCCGCTACGCGCCGTTGGGTCGCGCACGCGCCGCAGAGGCCGAGATGCGCCGGGAGTTGCGCGGGGTCAAGCGAGGCGTCCGCCAGCGCCTCACCCGCAGCGAGCGGGCCGCCGGCGCAGTGCGCCTGCGATCGGTGCTCTCCGCGGCCGCCCGGCGGGAATGAACGGGGTGTCGGCTCATCGCCGGGGGCGGAGGGCCGATGATTCGATGATGGAGGGCGAGGACACCTACTCCCTGTTCCAGCGCGGACGGGCCCACATGGAGGCCGGCGACAACGCCCAGGCGACCGTGTCGCTGGAGAAGGCCAAGCGGCGCGAGCCCGACAAGGCGTCGATCCGCGAGGCGCTCGGCGTCGCCTACCTGCGCCTGCACCGGTACGCCGAGGCGGCCGCGGAGTTCGAGCACATCCTCGACTCCGCCCCCGCGAACCACTACGCCCACTACTGCCTCGGCCGCTGCCTCGTGCGGATGGGCGAGCCCAAGAAGGCCGCCGGCCATTACAAGATGGCCGCCTGGCTCAGGCCCGAGGTCACCTACTACCAGGACGCGCTGGCCTCGCTTCAGTAGCCGCCTGAAAAATTGGGGTCAGACCCCAATTTTTCAGTCGCGGATGACCCAGAAGAGCGCGGCCGGCCGCTGGCCGATGTTGCGCCAGCCCGAGATGCCGGAGCGGTCGGCCAGGAGCGCCTCGCCCTGGCGCAGCACCGGCCGGCCGGCGGTCGTCATCACCTGCACGAGGCCGCCGATCACCGCCACCACCTCGACGCCCTTGTGCGGGACCTGCGGGGCGGCGTCCGCGCCAGGCGCCAGCCGCACGAGGTAGACGCGCATGCCGGTCTCAGGATCGTCGAGGAGGGGGATCGGCATGCCGGTGGGCTGCGCGGCCGGGTCGTCGCGGCGGCCGAGCCTGTAGCCGGGCGCGACCTCGCCGCGGAGCAGCTCATCGACGGTGATCCCGAGGCCGGCCGTGAGCTCGAGCAGCGTCTCGAGCGAGAGGCCGCGCTGGCCGCGCTCGGCCTGCGAGATCGCGCTCGCGGAGACGCCCGCGAGTCGGGCCAGGTCGCCCTGGGAGAGGCCGCGTTGGAGCCGCACGGCCCGAAGCGCCGTGCCCAGCCGGGCCGCGGCCGGAGCGCGCTCCAGCGCCGGGCGGCCGTCGTCTCCGATCCGGCAGCGGTACACGCTCCCCTGCACGCCCACCGGCCGGCCCTCGGCCTTCGCAATCCGCAGGCGGCCGTCGCGCACGACGACGATGCACTGGGTGACGTCCTCGACGGCCCGCCGGACCGGCTCCAGGCGTTCGCCCTGCGACAGCGACCAGTAGGCGATCGCGCCGACCTCGAGCAGCATCGGGCAGCAGTTGACGAAGAACCGGCGGGCGCCGTCGATGCCCCAGCGGTCGGCCATCGTGTCGAGCGGGTCGAAGACGAGCAGGTTGCGCCGGTCGGGCCGGCACGCCCGCCGCACGGTGTCCAGGAGCGGGGCGGGCCGGTCGAGCGGACCGCCGGCGGTCGCGTCGATCTCCTCGAGGCCCGCGACGGCGGAGTCCCCAAGCCTGACATGCGCCGCGTAGTCGTACGTGGCCGCCTCGCCGACGATGGCGTCGACGAACGGCGAGGCGTCGCCGTCGGACTGCCACACGACGTTGTCGCCCCAGTAGAGGCCGTCCAGGGCCTCGTCGAGGTCGGGGACCCCGGTGCTCGGCCCGGAGGTGTGAAGCCCTGCTTCCGACATCGCGTCCACGCCGGAGACTATCAAGCGCCGCTTCCGAGAACTCGTACCGCCGTGACTGTGGCTTTATCGTGGGACGGTCATGCGAAGCGTCATCCTCACCCTCGACGGCGCCGCGGCCGACCGGGCGCTGCCGATCGTCCGCGAGATGGCGCAGCGGCATGCGGCGAGCGTCGTGGTCGTCCACGTGGGCGACGCCAGGGACGAGGTCGAGAGCCTCGTCGCCGCGCTTCGGGCCGAGGGGATCGCCGCCGAGCTCGAGGCCCATCCGGGCACGCCGGCCGGGGCGGCCCAGATCGTGGCCGACGTCGCCCGTCGCCGAGAGGGCGGCCTGATCGTCGTCGCAACCGGACGGCCGCCTCAGGCCGAGCACGAGCCCTCGCCCGGCCTCACCCGCCGCCTGCTCGGGGCAGCCTCGTGCCCGGTCGTCGCAGTGCCCGACGCCGCCTAGTCCGAGCTACGGACTTTCGAGCCAGATCGTCACCGGCCCGTCGTTCACCAGCGCGACCTGCATGTGCGCGCGGAAGACGCCCTGCCTGACGGGCACGCCGAGCTCAACGAGCGCGTCCGCGAGCTGGTCGACCACCACCTCGGCCTCCTCCGGCGGAGCGGCGCCGGTGAAGCCCGGCCGGTTCCCGCGCGACGCGTCGCCGTAGAGCGTGAACTGCGAGACCGCCAGCACCTCACCGCCCGTGTCGAGCACCGACCGGTTCATGCGCCCCTCGTCGTCGGGGAGGATGCGAAGGCGCGCGATCTTGCCGGCCATCCACGCGACCTGCTCGGGGCCGTCACCGGGCCCCGCCGCGACGAGCACGAGCAGGCCCGGGCCGATCTCGGAGACGCGGTCGCCGGCCACCTCGACCGAGGCCTGTGAGACCCGCTGAACGAGCGCTCGCACGGCCTCGGAGTTTCTCACCATGCGGCAACCGCTGCTAGACTTCCGGGCGTAGCGAGACGTCTATGGCTGGTCGTCGAGGTGGGTGCGAACCCGCCTCTTTTTTCGCCTCCGATGAACCACACAACACCGCTTCAGCATGAGATCGAGTCGACTCTGGCAACGCGTGTGCCGGATGTCGAAGTCGTGCTCGCGGAGCGCACTTCGCCGAACCAGCTGCGCGTCGTCATCGACCGTCCGGGAGGCGTCGACCTCGACCTCTGCGAGCGGGTGAGCCGCGAGCTCTCGCCGCTCCGGGAGCGCTACGCGCTCGAGGTCTCCTCACCCGGGCTCGACCGGCCGCTCGTCAAGCCCGAGCACTACCGTCGCGCCGTCGGCGAGCGCGTCGCCGTGCGCACCGACGCCCCCATCGAGGGCCGGCGCCGGTTCGACGGCGGCCTCCGCGCCGCCGACGACGAGGGCATCGAGATCGAACAGGACGGCCGGCCCGTGCGGATCGGCTACGCCGAGATCCGGCGCAGCCATGTGGTCCACGACCCAGCAGGAGGAACGTCGTGAGCAAGGAGATCCTGGAGGGCGTGAGGCTCGTCGAGAAGGAGAAGGGCATCGAGCCCGGCACGCTGCTCGCGGCCATCGAGGACGCGCTGCTCGCCGCATACCGCAAGATGCCCGACGCGCGCCATCCGGTGCGGGTCGACCTCGACCGCGAGACGCTCGACTTCACCGCCTGGTCGGTGACCCCGCAGGCCTGGGAGGCGTACCTCGAGGCCCATCCGCACCATCAGGTGCTCGCGGAGGCGCCGCAGGACGACGCCGACGTGGTCTCGGCGGCCGACGAGCAGGCGACCGACGAGGAGCCCGAGCCGGAGCCCGAGATCGAGTGGGACTGGTTCGCGGACGACACGCTGGTCGACGTCACCCCCGAGAACTTCAGCCGCATCGCCGGCCAGACGGCCAAGCAGGTGCTGCGCCAGCGCATCAACGAGGCCGAGCGCTCGATGATGTACGACGAGTACGCCGACCGCGTCGGCGAGATCGTGACGGGGATCGTCCAGCAGGACGACCACCGCTAC
>Ga0075434_100006912_pt1 | contig 10455 bp, 12 predicted proteins | sample RhiMethybrSRZTD3_FD_75298 | JGI IMG/M metagenome (GOLD analysis project Ga0075434, IMG submission 75298) | Populus rhizosphere microbial communities from Tennessee, USA - Rhizosphere MetaG P. TD hybrid SRZTD3 | ecosystem: Host-associated > Plants > Roots > Rhizosphere > Soil | place: USA...
CCCCCCGCCGATTTGAAAAAATCTTTTTTTCATCGTGATCGCGCATTTGTCGTCCTGCAGATTTTCAGGAAGCAAATTTTGCTCGATCGACATCAGGACCAGCGCGACTTCGTCTGCTTCGATCAATAGCGAGATCCGCCCTGCGCGTTGGCGCTCCCTTGCGCGTCGTGAGCGTTCGGCGTTGGTTGGATCGAGGCGAAGCATTTTCATAGATTCGACTATTACCTGAATTCTAGATTCGACATCGCAACGCCACTTTAATTATTGGCTTGCTCATAAACGGCTGGCCGCATGCGAAGGGACGATCCCCTTGGAGCTATCCTAGGAATGACTTAGGGAAGGCGGGCGCAAAACTATGGTCAGAGATCAGAGGGCCACTTTGCCCCGGCCGGGACGATTCACACGCTGTACACGCCCCGTAGGGCCAGGGCGGATAGCCGAGGGAAGGGCCGGGAGGCCAAATTCAGAAATGCCTGGTCCGCAACGGCGTTGCGGGATGTCGCCTAAGCGAAAGGCGGGCGCAAAAGTCGGGCCGGCCCGAATTTTGTGGTTCCACCGAGCAAGGGCCACTTGGGGCCGGCGACGAGCCGCGGGCCTCTCCTACGCTCTCTGGGCCGGCGAGGAGGTCCCGAAGGAGGAAAAGCCTAAGAAAAGTTCCGACCGCCCGTAGCCCGCTTCCGACCAAGTTTCCGTATCCGTAAGAATTTAATGTTCTTTCTCTCACTCTCTCAGAATATTAATTCGACACGGAGTACCGAAGTTGGTCGGGAGCGGGAAACAGGCGGCATGATTTTATTAGGGTTTTTCCATTTCAGCTAAAATCCCTTCCAGCAATCCGTCACGCGGAGCGCCTTTAGCTTCGTCTCCCACAACTCTTCCGGCGTTTGGTTCGGCTCTAGCTTCGGATCGAACGTCAGCATGATGTGCGACCGGCGACCATTAAACCAGAAGCGCTTTACCCGCTTCCCATCACCATCCGTCCACGGCGGATCTTTCATGCCTGCCTTCTTGAGCACCTTCCTCAGCGTGGACGCGGTCTCGACGCGATCCCGTCGATGGTATCGTGCGGCGATATCATCACGCAGATCCTCGATGATGAGCACCTTCTCTATACCGTCCTTCATTAGTTTTTCACCAAGGTCGAAGGCGATCCGCATTCCCTCCGAGTATGACTCTTCAATCATCTCGGCCTTCGCATCGCTGGCCGGAGGAGCTTGGCCGGCTCTCACTGGCTCGTTCTCCTTCAAGAACTCTTCGGCCCAATACATGATTATGCCTAGGCCATCTTCCTTCTCCAGCCAGTCATAGAACTCACGCCAATACTCTAGCGATAGCTTGTCCTCGGTGACCCGCGGAACGAACCAGCGCCGGTCGTCATGACTGAGCCGTAACGCTCGCAGCGAGTTCGAACAGGCGAAGATGTGCGCCCAGTTCTCAAGATCATATTGCGGCTGAAATTTAATATTCACGGTCACGTAGCGGTCCGTGATATCCGACTTCAGTTTATTATAAGCCTTCACCGAATGGCCGGCGTAGATCTCGTGCACGACCACAAGACGCTTGTAAGCGACCCTCGCCGATGACCGGGGCAAGTATTCTTTCACCCAAGGTCCCTTTGCCGACACCCTGCGTCTCCGAGATCAACAATACGCCATACAACATACGGATATCAGGCCGGGCAATCAGAGTAGCGATCCATCGCAGCAGCTCTTTCCGATCGTTGTCGTCCTCGATCAGGTGTTCCATGAAGTCAAGAAACCGTTTCGGATCTCCCTTCTTAGGTTTAATCCGCGACGGCTTATACGTATTGAAGAGCCGCTCGCCACCGATATTAACTAGGCCAGACTTCTCACTAGGCCGATAAATCAGCGCGCTACAATTGGATCCGTAGTTCTCGCGAAAGACACGTGCTGTATCGGTTACATCGGAGAACGGCCGGACGTGTGTGTTGAACGCATTATCATCGAACAGCCTGTCCGAATGATTCCGTTCAATAAAGCGTGGTGGCACGGATACCGCGATCCACTCATCAGCGAACTCGTCGCGGATCGTAGCCTTGGGTCGGCCTTGTTTATCGACATAGAGAAGCTTCGTCGCCCATGTAGCCGAGAACAGGCAGTCATCGAATGACGGACCAATATAGCGTTCACCATTCCACCAGCTCTTCTTATCGTTCCCACGGTCATGGGTAGGCCAAGGATCAGCTAGATCGAATTTGTCGGGAAAGCGTTCATCGAAGCGCAGGACCTTGAGCCGTTGGCCTTGCAACATCTTCGATATTTTAACGATGGCGTTGATACCTGGCCGATCGTTATCAGCGACAAAAATAATTTCAGCTTCAGCCGGCGCGTTCTCGACGAGCGACCAGTCAGTATCGAATGGACGGTGCGCGCCACCGAGCCAACCATAATGATTGTACCACTCCAATCGTTCTTTCCATGGGTGCTTACTAGTCTGATCTTTCAAGATATCGGAAACAGCCTGAGCAGACTTCGGACCTTCATGGACCATGATTCTAAGTCGCAGAGGATTTACGTTCTGTCGCCCGTAGAGCGGCAGCGGCCCATCAGGTTCCAGCATTCGCCATTGGCCGTCGCTGAAATAGGTCCATGGCATATACGCCTTCTTGCCGTCGACGTCGCGACGCTCTTGCACAAAGGCGATCTGCTTCTTGTCGACATAAACCGGAAACAGCGTCGACTTTTTATCGACTAGCTTTTTTAGGTCATTGGTGTTCTGGGCAAGGATCGATTTAGGCCAGCTCGACTTATCAAGAGCCTCTTTGATCGCCTTGCGTTCGGCATCGTCCGTGGGCGAATATTTTTCGAGGTCATCTTTTGATAGCTCAGAACCCCACGGAGCCTTAACCACGATTGTGTTATCAGGCTTCAGCCGGATCTCGACCAAGATGCGAGGATAACGCTCATCCGCATCCTCGTCCTTGATGACGTATTTTCGTAATGAGAGAGCCTTCGCACCAACACGATCGATGTAAGTCTTTAAGGGAGGGATGGTCTTGTAGAGTGTCGCGTCATCGTTTCGCTTAAGCATAGTTCATATCTGTCTTTCCCGTCCTGACGGGTTAATCGGTTCATATCTTTTCTTTCCCGGTGCCGTGGGTTAGCCCCACTGACTATCGTCCTATGACGTCGCGTCTAGAGCGTCTGGTTTGAGGAATCAAACCGATCACACGCCTTTTCTTTTCAGACCGGCTTCGCTATATATCGTTGGTATCTGCTTTCTGTCCTGACGGCAGGTTCATATCATCCGGGCCTTAGCCAGCGCTTTCGGGCGCTGGCTTTTTCTTTCACCGTAGTAGCGGTCAGCCTCGTCGCGATCGGGCGCGTTGACTTTCAGTGGAGCGTTCGATGGTCATCACCTTGATACCAAGCTCATCACGCATCATGGTGAATCCGCATCTCTCCGCTTCATCAGACGTGCGGAAAAATCTTGAGTGCATGACCCCTCGCTTGTCCCTCCACGAGAGGATGAACCACCTGTCATCTTTTGCCTTGGTCATCTCAGTGCTCCGTCGCGCTGTTGCGAAGTTTTTCCCAGATGGCTTGGATCGTGGCTTCGCTACTCTCCTTGATTACGAGATCATCGGGCGCGTTCCAGTATTCCCGCATGACGGCGTCGGGGTCTCCTTTTTCGTAACAAGGCTCGCACAGCGGGAAGAAAGCGATCTTCTCCGCGTCTTCTACCGCTGCAAGGCGGCAAACCCTGTGCGGAGCGTCGCAGACAAAGCATTCGGCTTGCTCTCCATAAGCCGGATGTTCTTCGCACATCGTGCGGTATTGGATGTTGATCGCATCGCCCACTTTCAGCTTGCGCTTCTTGGCAGCGCGCCTTTCATGTCGGTTCATCGTCCCATCTCCTTTAGAATTCTGACCGTGTCAGCCAATTCGGCCACGCGCTCTTTCGCAGTCGCTATCATCTCGGCAAACTTAACTTTGTCGGTGACCTTGGAAGAGTAGGTTTGAAGGTTAAGCCGATCCTCAGCCACTTCTTTTTGCACTGCGTAGAATTCGGACTGCTTGAACATGAACGACCATTTTTGAAATAGGTCATCCCATGCGCGATCGTAGTCGCCCACTCCTGAATGCCATAAGACATACAGTTCGCCGTAAAGCTCTATTCTCATTTCCGCTTTCATCTCATCCTCCTCTTCTTCGCCGGCAGGGGTAAGCCATAGGCAGCAGCCAGCACCGCTGTCATGGCGTTCGGTTCATGGGTCTCCACTTCCTCATGCCAGTTCTCGTCAGCGACGCTCTGGATGGGAGGACAGAGGTCATAGGACCTGATGTCGACATGATGTCGCCTCATGCCCACGATCCCTGAAAAAGATCGGGCTTTTGCTCTCGGCGATTTAGGGATAAGGTCTTCTTAGCTTGTTCAGAGAAGCTGACCTTACGTGGGGTCGGGATGTCGCCAAACATCCCGGCCCAAATCATTTCGGTCATGCGGCCTTGGTCCTCTTGCTCTTGGTCTTCTTCTGTTGGGCAAGGCGTTGCTTCAGCGGAAGCTTGCGCGGAGAGTTCTTGCGCTTATCGAGCCAAGCGGCCAATTCATCCTCTAACCAACCGATGGCGTAACCTTCGCTCGTCAAATTGATTGGTTGCGGAAATTCGCCGGACTTGACCAGATCCCAGATCCGAGACGCCTTGAGGCCGCACCACTCCTCGACAGCCTTCAAGCGAAACACCTTAACCATCCGCTTTGGTTCAGGCGTTCCTTGGACAACTTCAGTCATTTAATTCTCCGTTAGAATGAATCTTTAACGGAGCTAATAAGGACCGGTTTTTAGGCCCGAACGAGAATTATTTTTGTCTTGGTTTCGGCCTAAAAAAAATCCCGCGCGGTTTCCCAAGCCGCGCGGGTGTTAGGGTTTAAAGAGCAGGGCATGTTTCCCTCCCACTATGCCATGCAGCAACGGGAGGAAGGAAAACTTGCTTTTCTTGGACCGCCCTGCGAGGCCCTCAAGGAGTCCCGCTGCCTGTTCTGTTACGATTTTTAATATCAGCGGGTTTGAAGGCCCGAACCGGGTTTCGGCCTCTTGATTTCACAGCACACGTGATAAAAATCTGCTTTCATATCGCCATAAAGTATCGCGCACAGACCGAGCCAATAACTGGGCTTCCAACCCACTGGGCCTTTTACGGGTTAACGTTTCTGACCGCTTGTATTTCCGAATCAAGTTCAGAGCTTCCTGTGCGATGATTCGTTTCTCATCGCCCGAGCTGCCCTTCTTTCTGACAGGGGTTTCCTTTAGCAATTTCTCGCACAGTCGCTGCTCTTTCTTGAAATCGACATCGCCAGCGCCTAATTCCCAAAGCCAAAGTTTGTAGGAACTAGGAAGTTTATAGTAAGCCCCTGCGGCTTTACGCATAGCAGCCAAATATTTGATCAACTCTTTTTTCGACGGCTTTGATTGTTGTTCATGTTGGTCGAGGATATCAATTCGCTGCCAGTCGATTATCTCCAATGCTTTCTCGACATCGTCCCTGCTTTCAGGACCAAGCAGTTTGATTGCTGCTTTGATTTTTTCTTCTTCGGTCATGAGCGTTTCCGGAGCGGAGTTCAATTGGTTTCGCTACGTGGTGTCTCGCAGTATCGCGCCCAGTCCTCCATAAGGCTTCGAACGTTTTTCGAGAAGATCGCCGCGACGATATGCAGCCTCAGTTTTGTTCTTGATGGCGTGCGCCAACGTCATTTCAATAACTTCATGCTGATGGCTCGTCGTCTCACTTGCCCAATCACGGAATGAACTTCTGAAACCATGGACAGTTATCTTCCCACCATAGCCCATGCGCTTTAAAAGTTGATTCATTGCCATGTTGGAAAGCTTGCCGAATACAAAGTCACTCGTCTTCGGTAGGTCATTCAGAATTTGAACAAGAGCCGAGGATAACGGCACACGGTGTTCGCGATCAGCTTTCATTCGCGCTGCAGGAATAACCCAGAGCTTTTTAGTCAGATCAATTTCATCCCAACGTGCGCCGAGAACCTCATTGGTACGGCAAGCGCTGAGAATTGTTAGCTCCAAGGCACGAGCTGATACACCCGGACGTTCGCGCAGCTTTGTGATGAACTCCGCGACTTGCGAATAGGGAAGGGCAGCGTGATGTTCCGGTTTCGCAATTTGGCTTCTGGCCGGAAGGATATGGTCAAGGTGATCTTTCCAGCGAGCAGGATTTTCGCCGGTCCTGTAACCACGGACCGTGGCCCAGCTCAAAACCTTTTCGATACGTTGACGGACACGGGAAGCTGTTTCTGTTTTGGATTTCCAAATTGGCTCGATGCATTTCAGGACTAAGCCAGTATCAATATCAGCTACAGACAGACTTCCGATCGTTGGATAGGTGTATTCTTGCAACGTCGACTTAAATTGGGCACGGTGTTTATGGTTCTTCCATTTCTCACCGTGGAAGGCATGGAACGCTTCAGCACACTCCTTAAAGGTCATGCGCTTAGCAGCTTCTAGCTCCTTGGTCCGACGCTGTTTGGCCCTCGCCTCGATTGGATCGATACCATCCTTGATTTGTTGCCGAAGACGGCGGGCACGTTCGCGGGCTTCCGCAAGCGTGAAGGTATGCACCGGGCCGATGCCCATCCAGCGCTCGCGCCTTTCGCCATTCAGTTTTTGTTCGAAGCGGAAAACCCATGTGGCACTTGCGCCAATCACTTGGAGATAAAGACCGTGTTCGTCGAAATAGCGTCCTGGTTTTTTGACGAGCGTTTCGACCTTCTTAACCGATAGCGGCATTGTTCTTGTCTCCGATGCTATCCCCGGATTGATCCCGGACGAGATCGCATAGTATCCGATAGCGTCGATGCTAAGGGCAAGAAGAAAGTCACTGCGGCACAATGGGAAAACGTACAATGTCGGATAGCAACGGATAGCATCGTAGGGTTCGAAAGGCGGTCACTCCCTCCGCCAACATTTAGATTAGCGGCGCGCGCGCAAGAGCCCGGTGGAGTGCGGCGCATTGGTGTATTGATGAACATCTCGGACGATGCCGAAGGGAAAGCCCGCCTTGCAGCATTCCGGCGGAGCTTGGAGCAATTGGGTTGGGTCGACGGCCGCAACGTGCGGATTGATACCAAGTGGTCCGGCGGCGATGTCGAACGCGTTCGTAGGCTGGCAACGGAGATGGTCGCCCAATCACCGGATGTCATTCTTGCCTCGGGTAGCGCCGCGGCGGCGCCACTGCTGCAGGCGACCCGCACTGTTCCGATCGTGTTTGTGAACACCCCAGATCCCGTCGGAGCCGGTTATGTCAAAAGCCTTGCGCGACCGGGCGGCAACGCTACCGGCTTTTTACATTTTGAATACAGCATTGGCTCAAAATGGTTGGACCTGCTTAAGCAGATTGCACCGGAAGTAAATCGCGTCGCAGTCCTTCGGGATGCTGCCATTTCCGCCGGGCTCGGCCAGTATGGTGCGGTCCAGTCCGCGGCGGCGTCATTTGGCGTGGAAGCGAGCGCAGTCGATCTGCGGGACGTCTCCGAAATCGAGCGCGACATCGCAGCGTTTGCAACAACTCCGGGTGGTGGGCTGATCGTATCGGCGAGCCCGGTCGCGACGCTGCATCGCGATCTGATCGCTGGCGGCTCGGCACAAGCTACCCGCGATTTATTACGAACGCTTCTTCGTCGCCGAGGGCGGTCTGATCTCCTATGGGCCTGACATTGTCGACCAGTTTCGTCGAGCGCCCAGCTATGTCGACCGAATCCTCAAGGGTGAGAAGCCAGCCGATCTGCCGGTACAAGCACCGACCAAGTACGAACTTGTGATCAATCTCAAGACCGCCAAGGCACTCAGCCTCAACGTGCCCAACACGCTAATTGGGCGCGCGGACCAGTTGATCGAATGAGATGGCGCATGTCCGCTATTGGCCCAAAGCGGACATCCCTAGTTGCACCGCACATGTCTGCTTTCGGGAGTAAAGCGGACATGCGCAGCCAGCATCATTTCGCTGTGATGCACAACCGCACATCGATTTTTCCACGCTCATCGTATTCGTGGAGCTTGTTTCGCCGGAAGAAACGGTGCGCGAGCACAACCGAGGAAGAAAAGCTGTCGATGAAGGTCGCTCACGTGCCCACTCAAATACCGGTCGCCGAGAGTGTTTTGACAACGATACAAATTTTTTTACAAGTGTCGCGTGAGTCGCAAAGGCGAGGCTGGAATGGAATTTTATCAGGTTGGCAACAGTGGCGTGCGGTTGTCGCGCATCGCGCTTGGCGGGCACGAATATCTGCCAAATGGCAATTCGCGCGGTTTCAACGAGGATTTCCAGAAAGCGATTACGCCCGGCTACATCTTTCCCGGCTTTGGCGGCGAGAAGCGCAAGGCCCTGGTCAAAGCGGCTTACGATGCAGGCGTCAATTTTTTCGACGTGACGCACGATTCCGAGAAGGAAGCGCTCGGGCGCAATCTGACGGAAATGCCGCCGCCTTACCCGGTCTACGTCCAGACCCGCGGCGAGCTGATGAATTACAGCTACGATCCTGGCAACAAAAAAATGACGGACCTTGGCCTGTTGCGGGCAGAGGTCCAGCGCATTCTCAAACTCATGCGCCGCGAGCGGCTTGAGTTGCTCAACCTCGGCATTCTGCGTGGCGCGCTCGACGATCCGGATTTTATCGCGAAGATCACGGCCAACGTGAACGCGCTTCAGAAGGAGGGGCTGATCCTGTTCGCTGCCGCCGATACGTTTTCAGGGCAGGAGACTTACAAGGCCATGATGGCGAGCGGCGCCTTCGCGACGCTCAACATCAATTTCAACATTGCGGACGATTATCCAGAGCGCGAAATATTTCCTTTCGCCCGCAAGCAGAACATGCGTGTCGTCGTGCGAGAAGCCTTCATCAAAGGCGTCCTGTTCCGTCTCGCCAAGGAAGCCGGCATTGGCGATGACGGGCTAATCGCGAGCGCCGGGATGAAATGGCTCGCGTCACGGGTCGGAATCGACAGCGTCATAATGGGACCGGATACGGCCGAGCATTTCCGTGACAATCTGCGCGCGTTCCAGAATCCAAAGCTCGACGATGCGGAGAACGCGGCACTCGAAAAACTGCGGGCGTATCCATCGTTCGTCGCGCTGAAGACGCAGAAGGACGAGGAGTTCTCAGCCGGCACCGCGATCGGCCAGCGCGCCGCGCTCTAGGCTTGCCTTTAGAACCGTTTGGCGGCGTCGGATAAGATGTCTTCGATCAGCCGCTGCACGTGCAGGCCTAAACGCACCGTGTTCGATGGCTCGCGCTTTTGCTCGATGGCGTTGAGCATTTCGCTAATCACGGCCTTGTGCGGGCCGTGATCGAAGGCCATCGGATCTGCGCCGCCGCCACCGGACTGTGCGGAGCCGACTATCTCCGTCGCGCCGCTCGCGCGGTTGATGGTGAGATGGAACGTCTCCAGCACTGCGGAGCCTTTTGTTCCAGCGAGCTCGATGCGCTCCGGGTAACCGGGCCGTGCGACGGTGGTCGCATCGATTGCACCTATCGCACCGTTCTTAAAGCGGATCGCGGCGGCGGCGATGTCCTCGGTATCGATCGCGCGCAGCGGCGACGTCATGGCAAAGCCACAGACATCGCGGTGCGGCCCGACGAGGTGGAGCAGCAGATCGAGCGTGTGAATCGCCTGCGTGAGCAACACGCCACCGCCGTCGCGGGCCTTGGTCCCGCGTCCCGCAGACTTGAAATAGGCGTCGTCGCGCCACCAGCGAATAGACGCGCTTGCCGAGATGATCGGTCCAAGCTCGCCGGCGTCGAGAATGGATTTCAACCGAAGCGACGCCGGACGAAACCTGTGTTGCAGGCAGACTGAGCAACGCACACCGGCAGCCTCGATGGCTTTCGCCAATGCTTCGCCGCGGCTCACTGTCACTTCGACCGGCTTCTCAACGATGATATGTTTGCCGGCCTTCGCGACGGCTTCGGCGACCGGAAGATGCGTGCCGGGTGTTGTGAGAATCAGGATGAGATCGACATCAGGCCGCGTGAGAAGGTCGTCCTGCGTGTCGAAAACTGGAACTTTCCATTTCTCAGCAAAGGCGCGACGTCGTTCGGGCGAGGGCGCGAAACCGCCGACGATCTTCGCGCTGCCCGCAACCTCCAGCTCACGCAGGGATGTCATGTGCGGTTTAGTTGCCATGCCCAAACCGATGATTCCGACGCCTATCGTCATTCCGCTCTCCTCGTCGCGACGTACGATTTCTTCTGCGGTTACAGCCGTGCGCGTTGGGCGTCATCGCTTGACAGCCAGCGTCGCTCCCGTGATGCTGCCTTTACAAATAAATGACAAACGCGCCAAGCGCGGGAATGCCCATGGGAGGGAAGAATGCAGATTTCACATAATCTGGTAGTGCGTCTGCTTGCGGCCACGGTGATGGCGGTGGGTGTCTCGGTGCTCTCGCCCGGCACAACGCGCGCCGAGCCGATCACGCTCTC
>Ga0075434_100006917_pt1 | contig 10453 bp, 12 predicted proteins | sample RhiMethybrSRZTD3_FD_75298 | JGI IMG/M metagenome (GOLD analysis project Ga0075434, IMG submission 75298) | Populus rhizosphere microbial communities from Tennessee, USA - Rhizosphere MetaG P. TD hybrid SRZTD3 | ecosystem: Host-associated > Plants > Roots > Rhizosphere > Soil | place: USA...
CTCACTTCGCCCCTGCTATGCTCCCTCCTGTGACGAAGAGAAGTGCCATAACAACGAGCAGCCAGAAAACAAAGTTTCCGCGAGTTTCGCTCGACACGATAAAAGAGCTCGTGAAAGCAAACGGCAATTCTCCCCACCATCTAGGCAAGCGGCGCGCCCCCGAATCTGTAGCTAAAAAAACCCGACCGACGCGAACAGTTCCAGCTGGCACTGCGCACCAGGGCGAAAGGAGCCCCGATGTCACGCTATCTTGATGAACAGGTGGAGAAACTCTGCCGGGAGATCCCCGAAGAGAAAGATTCCGAGAGGATGATGAAACTGGTCCAACAGCTCAACCAGCTGTTGGAGGCGAAAGAGTCCGCCGCTACACGCCCGCACCTTATTGCTGACAATCCGCAGCCCGGCATTGTCGATAATCCGCGGCCCGCCGAGACCCCGAACACACTCGTCCCTCGCGAGCGCCAGTCAGCCTAGCGACCTCGAAGACGCGCGCGGACCCCACGACTGTCATCCCGAGCCTGTTCGCATACAAACGCCAAACATGATGTCATCCCGAGCGATGCAGGATTCGAGCGCAGCGGGAATCCTGCAGAGTCGAGGGACCTTGCGTCTCGCCTGCATCGGTACAGATGTGGACCTGGCAAAACACCGTTGACCGCAAAAATACACCAGTCCCGCTTCGCCGAAGGCGTACGCGCGGAAGCTGCTCCAGCGCCACTGGTCCGGCATTCGACCCCTCGCCGCACCGGGTTGCTGTGAATGAAGCGCAGCTTCTCAACGCGCTTTTTTCTGGTCCCTACGTTGTAGTCGTAAAAACGAGCTTGCCCAAAGTGCTGCGGCCCTAGTTCTGAGCATGCCCCTGTTGCGAGGCCTTTGCTTCTCACGTCTTCGGCGAGTTGAAAGGTGCTGAAACGGATTCTGAATCCGTCGGTGGTGATCCAAGCATTGAAATTGGGTGTGGCGCGCCGAATCCATATCTTTCCGTTTGGAACCTGGCTGCCGGCGGTTCGCGGCTTACGACCACCGTACGGGAAGGGCACGACTTGCAGTCGTGCCGAAAAGCCCGCCACCACGATCCGGCTTTAGCCACTGAGGTCCGCTTTTCCGCGAAAGCGAACCCCGCCCCTAATTTTGCAGATTTTGGTTTGACATCAAAGCATTCCATCGCTAGCTTCGCGTTCTTCCCCGCGCAGCAGACCTGGTATTGGTGTGCCTGAATTCAGCGAAAGATAAATCCAAAAACGAAAGGTTGGCCCTATGAAAAACGCGGTCGCATTCGCCAACAACGACATATCAACGATAGCGTGGAGCTACGGTAAGCGACCTGATGGATGCATGGGATTCGCGATTTACCGAATAGATGACAAGGGCAAACAGACGCCGCTGCCAAGCCATGCGGTGTTCAAGGGATACAAGATAAGCCCTGGCCAAACGACAGAAGCATTCCCAATCCAGAAGTTCTACTGGAAGGACCCTTACGCATGACTCGAAGCGGAAAAAACTGGCAATAGGAAGTTCCGATATAAAGTTGTCCCGTTGGAAGGCAAGCCAGGGAAGCTCGTACCCATGAAGGACCTTCCCTTTCTGATATCAAACGAAATCGAGATCTCGCCTGAAGCGTCGAATTTTGTGGCGGCCTATTTTAATCGCGGATTGATTTCCACGCAGCGAATATCAAGAGCATTCAAAGGACAGCCGAGCAAGGGAAAACTCCTGCCGCGCATCGCCGACGAAAAAGACTCACTTTGAGCGAGCCTTTCCGGAGACATGGTCGAAGCACTTACCGGCTTTGTCGATCGCGCGAAAAAGTCTGGGAAGATCTATGCGGCTTTGTACGACACTCGTCGATGGCGAGTTGCTCAAGAAACTAGAGGGACTTGGCTCAAAGCTTCAAATCGTGTTGTCCAACGCAATGCAAGTGGATGCTAAGACTAAGAAGAAGTTCGATGAGAACGATCCTGCGCGCAAACAACTGAAGAAGACCGCTGGTGTGAAATGGGACCGAATGATGCCGGACAATCACATCGGACACAATAAGTTTCTCGTGTACGTCGGAAAGAATGGGCCAGAAGCGGTGCTCTTTGGTTCCACAAATTGGACCTCGACAGGTTTATGCGCGCAGACCAACAACATCGTCATCATCGATGATGCCAAGCTCGCGAAACGCCATCTCGACTATTGGACCGAACTCGCAACAGATACGAAGTCGGCAAATGGGGTGGCGAAGTCACTGCAGGGACCTGTACTTCGCAAGTGGGATACTGTGGGCAAGGGCTTCAGCGTTGACGGCAGTACCTCCCTGGAGAGTTGATTCTCGCCAAATACTCCCAAAGCTCGAGGAAAAAGGTCCGCCGACGAGAAACGTCCAGTTGATATGCAGTCTTTGGTTGCTCAAATCAACAAGGCCGAGCATGCAATCTTGTTCCTCGCGTTTTATCCTGGGGCACCAAGCGTTGCAAATTGGGCAGCAGACGCTCTTAAGAAAAACAAGAACCTCTTCGTTAGGGGCTGCGTTACGAATAATTCGGCTTCACAGGGCTTTTACTATGAGCTGAAAGGTGTGAGCCCGCCAAAGAAGGTTAAGGGAGTCAAGCAACCGATCAAGGAAGACCCTAGAGTTATAGCCGCGCAAGCTTTCGACGAAAAGACAGTCCCGGTCGGCTGGCAAAAAGAAATTCTAAACGCGGGTTTTGCGATCATTCACGACAAAATTGTGGTGATCGATCCCTTCTCAGATCATTGCGTGGTTGCGACCGGAAGCCACAACCTTGGGCATAAAGCGTCATACGACAACGACGAAAACCTCGCGATTATCCCAGGCAACAAGAACCTGGCTGTCGCCTATGACCCACATACTCGATGTCTACGACCATTTCGCGTGGCGATGGACGGTGAAGCGGCTGGGCAAAAAAGGAGCTGATCAGTCGCTAAAAAGCACGCCTGATGAGTGGCTGAACCAATATTTTGACGCGGGCGGACATATTAAGACCGCCCAGTTGAAGTTCTGGATGCAGGCTACGATGTAACGGCGGGCTGGCCCAGCCCCGAATTACCTCAACTCAGGCTGGCCAGCCCTTCGACTTCGTTGAGGGAGGCCCCTGCGTGATCTTCTAAGCGTGGATCACAAACCAATCTTACTTCGGCTCCTCCATCTGCGGACTGTTCGACTTCACCAGGTCCGTCTTGAGCACGAACTTCTGGTTGGGGGCGAGATCGAATTCTGTGTTGAAGGTCTCGTATCCCGGCAGACTGATGGAAATTTTGCGGTGGCCGGGGGCGACGATCAGGCTTTTGGCGATGCCGCCAAACTCGGCGGCGTGGCCGACGAATTGTCCGTCGAGAAAGACGGCGGCGCGGTCGGGATTGACCGACATTTTGATTTCAGAGGTGGTTGCCGGCATGACGTAGCGCGTGTCTTTCACCATGGTCACGGTGACCAGCTGTTTTTCACCGGGACGCAACACGACGTTTCGCGTGAACTCGACGTAGCCGTTTTGGCGAACCGACAGCTTGTGCGTGCCGGGAAGCAGCAGGAGCTTCTTCGATCTCTTGAGCTCGTCGAGATAACCGAGATACTGGCCGTCAATCCAGACGCCGGAGGTCTTTTCGACTTTCGAGGCGCCTTCGAGTTGCAACTCGCCCAGGACGTCATTGCCGGCGTAAGCGGCATCGAACAGGGCCAGGCACACGACGACCAAAACACAGATACGGATTAGGGATGGCATAGTGACGACAGTTTAGTTCAAATGGCTGTGGAGTTTCTCGGCTCAGGACCAAACCCCTACGGAATTTTTCTCGGTGCCTCCGTGCCTCAGCGGTGCTGGAAAGTCGCGAACGGAATTCGCCTTACCGGCATGCCAGCCTTCAAGAACAGTTTGAGCGAGACGGAAATGTGGCTGGTCAGCTTACTGCTCGCGAATGCCAACAAGATTTCGGATGCAGTGAAGCAGGAACTCAAGTCGCCTGGTAGTGGGCCGGGTCAGGCGACTGCGCCGCCTGCGGCTAAGACGCACTAATTATTGGTTCCAGGCCGCTGGAAGCGGGTGACGGGCCTCATACGCATCGATCTCGGCTGAGTGCTGAAGGGTGAGGCCGATGTCGTCCAGTCCTTCGAGGAGACAATTGCGGGTAAATTCATCGATGGTGAACTTGGCCTTGAATCCGGCGTCGTCGTGAACGGTGCAATTTTCGAGATCAACGGTGAGAGTGTAGTTCGCAAGACCACAAGCTCTACGCGCAATTTCCGCAGTCTCGTCTTCTCGCAATACCACTGTCAGGACGCCATTCTTCACGCAGTTGTTCGCGAAGATATCAGCGAACGAAGGCGCGACCAAGGCACGAAAACCGAAATCCGCCAAGGCCCACACCGCGTGCTCGCGCGAAGAGCCGCAGCCAAAATTCTTGTCGGCGACAAGAATGCTGGCGCCTGAATACTTCGGCTGGTTGAGAACGAAATCAGGATTCGGCAAACCCTCGGGTGATCTCCGCCAGTCATTGAACAGGAATTCGCCAAATCCTGTGCGTTCGATACGCTTTAGGAACTGCTTGGGAATGATCTGGTCAGTATCAATGTTCGCTCGATAGAGCGGAGCGACCTTACCGGTGTGGATGCGAAATGGCTGCATAAGACCTTGTGATTTCAGATTTTTACATTTCCTCTGCGACCTTTGCGAACCTTCGCGACCTTTGCGGTTAAAACCTTTCTGTGGGCCTGCCAGAAGATTTTAACCGCAACGACCGCTAAGGCCGCGCAAAGGGCGCAAAGAGTTATGCGATCCGAATCAGTTGTCGTGAAACTTCCACCTACGAATATCCGTAAAATGTCCTTCGATCGCGGCTGCTGCGGCCATCATGGGGCTCACCAGGTGTGTGCGGCCGCCACGTCCTTGCCGTCCTTCAAAATTGCGGTTGCTAGTTGACGCGCAACGCTCGCCAGGTTTCAAAATATCCGGGTTCATGCCGAGGCACATCGAGCATCCCGATTCGCGCCACTCGAAGCCGGCATCGACAAAAATCTTGTGTAGACCCTCCTGCTCGGCTGCATGCTTCACCTGCTGCGATCCGGGCACTACCATCGCGCGGACGCCAGCTGCAACTTTGTGCCCCTTGGCAACGCGCGCAGCGGCCCGCAGATCTTCGATTCGTGAATTCGTGCAGGATCCAATGAACACGCGGTCCAGGCGAATCTGCTCGATAGGCATCCCCGGTTCCAGTCCCATGTACTCGAGCATGCGTTCGGCATTCGCACGATCCGAACCATTGGCGGGAAGATCGGGGACGCGGGCAGTGACCGGAACCACCATGGCGGGATTCGTTCCCCAGGTCACAAACGGAGCGAGTTTGTCCGCATTAATTTCGACAACTGTGTCGTACTTTGCTCCAGGATCGGACGGCAGCGCTCGCCATTGCTCGACAGCAGCATCCCAATCTATGCCTTTCGGCGCGAACTTGCGGCCTTTGATGTATGCAAGTGTCGCCTCGTCAGGAGCCGCCATGCCGGCGCGAGCGCCTGCCTCGATGCTCATATTGCACAAAGTCATGCGGCCTTCCATCGAGAGGGCGCGAACCGCTTCGCCGCCGTACTCAATAACATGACCAGTCGCGCCGTCGGTCCCGATCTTTCCGATGATTCCGAGCGCGATGTCTTTCGCCGAGACACCATCGCCGAGTTTGCCGTCGACCCGAACCAGCATAGTCTTCGGTTTCCGCTGCGGCAGCGTTTGCGTGGCCAGAACGTGCTCGACTTCCGAAGTGCCGATTCCGAACGCCAGTGCGCCGAAAGCACCATGTGTGCTGGTGTGGCTGTCACCACAGACGATGGTCATGCCCGGTTGGGTGAATCCCAGTTCGGGGCCTATCACATGAACGATGCCCTGTTCTGGAGAATCGATGTCGAACAGACGCACACCCAACTCGCGGCAATTCTTCTGTAGTGTCTCAATCTGTTTTTTCGCGATCGGATCAAAAATCGGCGTGCCTCGCGGCTCAGTCGGAACATTGTGATCGACTGTCGCGATGGTGCGGCGGGGCTCGCGGACTTTGCGTCCGGCCGCACGCAAACCATCGAACGCCTGCGGAGATGTGACCTCGTGGACGAGATGCAAATCGACGTACAACAAGGCCGGCTGGCCCTCTGGCGTCGCGACGACGTGCTCATCCCAGATTTTTTCAAAGAGAGTACGCGGCATTTCCAGCTTTAGTGTATCAACAACAATGCCGTATTGAGGTTGTGCCTCGGAGCCGCTGGATGTCAGGCTGATCGGTTGGCCGGCCCGCTCAGTGCAGCTGGAATCCGCTCTCGCGCGCCTTGCGCAACATAGAAAATCAGCATGCTGGCGGCCCCTAGTAATGGGACCACGAGCGCGAGCCGCAGGCTTCCCGTGTGCGTAGATAGCATGCCGACAGCCCAGGGTACGACCGCACCCCCAGTGTTGCCGCTGGCGAAAACCGCGCTGCTGGCGTTGCGCTCGGACTCGCCAAACCACTGCGGGAACAACGAAACGCTAATCGGGAAGATGGATGCGAGGCCGAGGCCAGCCAGAATTGAACCGGGAATAAGCGTCCCCATGCCCCGGGCCCACATAATCATCAAGCCGCCTGTAACGGCCAAACTCAGGCCCAGTTTCGCGACTGTGGTCTCCCGATAGAATTTGAGACCAAGTGGCGCGAGGAACCGGCCGGCAAGCAATGCTCCCCAGAAGAAAGCAGGCGTCACTGCCCATAGCGATCGGCTGCTCGAATTCAGCCGTTTGGCATATGATGCCAGCCAAACTCCGAACGAAGTTTCCGTTCCCACGTAGACGAAGAACAGAGCGCAAATCAGGACCAGTGTGTTGGCTGTCCACGCCTTTCGCATATGCGGCTGCGAACCTGTCTCGGTTCGAACATCTGGAACAAAGTGGACGAATAAGAAAGGAACCAAGAGAAGCATGAGTGCGGCGGCGGTTCCGTAAAGAAACAGATCAGCCCGGTGACTGCGTTGCGCAAGCGCGACAAGAAATGGCGCAATCATCGCCCCAATCCCCCATACCGCATTAATCACATTCAACGCGGAGGCGCTGCCCTGTGGATTGATTTCGGCTGTACGCAAATTCGCGGCAGGAGTTGTAATCCCGTGACCGAAACCGAAGATGCAAACCGCAACGATCCCCAAATGCCACGGCCCTGAGGCGAGCAGAGTCACGCCCGAGGCCATCGTCACCAGGCCAATGATGAACGTAGTCCGGTACCCAACGCGCCCCACCAGCACACCTGACAAGAGCATCCCAAACATCGAGCTCAGAAATTGTGAAAAGCTGAGATAGCCCGCCCGTTCATCATTCAGGCCCCAGCGAACCGAAAGAATCGGCAGCATCGGCCCGAGAAATGTCATCACGATGCCGGTAACAAGAAGGTCCAGATGAAGCAACAGCGTGCCGCGAGTGGTGATCGGGAACCTTCTATGAGGAGAAGCAGCGGAACTCATGGGTTATGATGAGTGTAAATCACAGCTATTAGCTCTCAGCCTTTAGCTCTTAGCCGCACATTCTCCGTGTCCCCGGCGGGTCGCTGCTCGGTACAGCTAAAAGCTAACGGCTAAGAGTTTTTTTCATGCTCAACGGAAAACGCATTGCCGTCGTCATGCCCGCTTATAACGCGGAAAAGACATTGCCGGCGACCGTCAATGAGTTACCCGAGATCGTTGACGTCCGCATTCTGGTGGACGACGCGAGCGCCGACCGTACCGTGGAAGTTGCGCGCGAACTCGGTCTGGTGCACTTCGTCCATGATCGCAATTACGGCTACGGACGGAATCAGCAGACTTGCTATGCCGAGGCGCTGGCCGAAGGCGCGGATGTGATCATCATGGTCCACCCGGATTATCAGTACACGCCGCTCCTGGTGACAGCCATGGCGAGCATGGTCGCTTACGGCGTATATGACGTTGTTCTGGGATCGCGGATCATAGGCGGACAAGCGCTTCGCGGTGGAATGCCGCTTTACAAATACGTCTTCAACCGCTTTCTGACCGCGTTCGAAAACCTGTTCCTGCGCGTCAAGGTTTCCGAATACCACACCGGTTATAGAGCCTTTAGCCGCGACGTGCTGACGACACTTCCCCTGCTCGAAAATTCCGACGACTTCGTTTTCGACAATCAGATGCTCGCGCAATGTGCCTTTTTTGGATTCCGCATCGGCGAAGTCTCCTGCCCGACCAAGTATTTTCCGGAGGCGTCGTCCATTAACTTTCGTCGGAGCGTGAAGTACGGACTCGGCGTCGTCGCAACCACCCTGCAGTTCGCACTACAAAGGTGGGGCATGCGAAAGTTCAAAATCTTCGACCCAAACGGGCGCAAGCTGGAGATTGGCGCCGGCAATTACTACAATCGCGGAGCACTGGCCAGATAGGGCCTCATTTCTTTCGCGACAATACGTTCAGAAGCCTGCTGACAAGATCGTCGGAAAAGCCGAGCTTCGCCTTGCTTCGGGAATAAAGACCTACAGCTGTTTTGTCGATCCAGATGAAAGCGCGTTTTTTGAAACCGTCGCCCGGCCTTGCCTGGTAGTCGGTTGGGCGAGCAGCCGCTCCCCAATCTTCTTCGGGCGTGTAGTAGTAGAACGCTACGCTTTTACGGCGAACATTCTCTGGACATTGCAACGGATCCGGAAAGCCGTGTAAAGCATTGTTGTCGGTGTTGAATGGCACCGCGTGATTCTTCGAAACACTTCTCGCTCAGCTCCCAACAACCCAGTAGCAGAAGGACGATTGAAACCAGGTGCCAGGCGAAAAGATCATAAGGCAGAGGCAAATGAGTAAGCCGCACTGAGAATGCAATCAGTTTGGGAAATAATGAAGCACTTGCTTTAGGCTTCGAACGAGGCTGTACCAACGGGAAAGAGGCAGGCTGAAGAGCTTTTTCTACGCCCGGCAGTAAATCTCCGCATCTTCAGCATAGGGATGGTAACCGTGAATGGCGACCGCAAGCACGGCCAGTGCGAAGAGCGCGATGACAACTTTCGGCTGGGAAATGTCTTTCAACGTATGAGCTGGTTTGATTAAATCCCAGGACAAAGGGGGTCGGCCCACAGTCGTTAGGACGTACCTATTTCCCTGGTGGCGCCTGAATGCGCAAACGCACGTAAAATATGGTTCTGTGCACTTATCGAAAAGAGCCTTATTGAAAGGATTGGAATGAAGGTGCTCCGCCCGTTTACGATTGCAGCGCTGCTGGTTGGTGCTTTCTTCTATTACACGACCTACCGTTCAGGAACGCTTCGCACGACCAGCTCTCCCCCGGAGAAGATTGAGATCACGCAAGCTGCCAGCACCGAACCGCTGGACGGCGAAGAGCAGAACAATATTTCTGTTTATCGAAAGAATATTGGTTCGGTCGTGAATGTCACGTCGAAAGCAGTCGCCTTCGATTTCTTCTACGGGCTGGTGCCGCAGGAAGGCCAGGGCTCGGGTTTCATCATTGATAAAGACGGCCATGTTCTCACGAATTACCACGTCATAGCGGACGCGCGCACCGTAGAGGTCACGCTTCACAATCGCAAGAAGTACCGGGCGACGGTGGTGGGCACCGACCGCTCCCACGATCTGGCGATTATCCAAATCAAAGCCCCAGATCTGCAAGCGATGACGTTGGGCGATTCCCGCAACCTTCAAGTCGGCCAAAAAGTGTATGCGATCGGGAATCCGTTTGGACTTTCAGGAACGCTGACCAGCGGAATCGTCAGCTCGATCCGATCAGTGCAGGAGCCAGACGGCGTCACAATTGACGAAGCCATTCAGACCGATGCCGCCATCAATCCGGGAAATTCGGGCGGACCACTGCTGAACTCGCATGGCGAAGTGGTCGGGATCAATACGATGATCGCTTCGAACGTTGGGCAGAACGCGGGAATCGGCTTTGCCATCCCAGTGAATACAGCCAAGGCGGTGCTGAACGATCTGTTGACGCTTGGCAGGGTGCGCAGACCGGCTCTGGGAGTTGTAACCCTTCCGATAAGCCCCGACATAGCCGACGAACTGGGCCTTGCCGCCGATTCTGGCCTGTTGATCATTCGGGTTGTGCCCGGAGGTGCGGCCGAACGCGCTGGACTGCGCGGAGGTTCCGAACGCGCGTACCTTGGCAACATGCCCATCATGGTTGGCGGAGACCTGATCGTGGCCATCGATGGTCAGGAAGTTCAGGACCAGCAGGAACTTTCGCGAATCATGAACAGCCACCGCGCGGGAGACACGGTCAAAGTCACGATTTATCGTGGAAAGCGAAAGGTTGATATGGACGTAACCTTAGGAGAGGCGCGCCAGCAGGTTTAACTGATGGATATGGACGCCATTCGTGTTTACTGCTTGTCTTTCCCGCATGCGACCGAGAATTTGCAGTGGGAAGATGAGCTTTGCTTCAAAGTTGGCGGGAAGATTTTCGCAATGGTCGGCCTGGGCAGTGTGCCCCAGCGGCTCACT
>Ga0075434_100006924_pt1 | contig 10449 bp, 4 predicted proteins | sample RhiMethybrSRZTD3_FD_75298 | JGI IMG/M metagenome (GOLD analysis project Ga0075434, IMG submission 75298) | Populus rhizosphere microbial communities from Tennessee, USA - Rhizosphere MetaG P. TD hybrid SRZTD3 | ecosystem: Host-associated > Plants > Roots > Rhizosphere > Soil | place: USA...
GGCGTTGGCGGACCCAGGTAACAGCTCATACCGCTACTGTGCCAATGCGAAGCATGGCGGCTGCAACTGGCTCATCCCCGATGATAGCACGGAGGAGTTCTGTGCGGCCTGCCGTCATAATCGGACAATTCCGGATCTGTCGCAGCCCGAGAACGCGGTGAACTGGCGCAAGATCGAAGGGGCCAAGCATCGCCTCTTCTATACTTTGCTGAAGTTGCGTCTGCCGCTGACGACGAAGACCGAGGATCCCGAGGGCGGCCTGGCCTTTGATTTTCTCGCCCAGGTCGAGCAGGGTGCCATACCCATTCTGACCGGGCACGCCAGTGGCCTGATCACGATCAGCCTCGCCGAAGCGAATGATTCCGAGCGCGAGCGCCAGCGTCAGGAGATGGAGGAGCCCTACCGCACGCTGCTGGGGCACTTCCGACACGAGATCGCGCACTATTATTGGGATCAACTCGTCAGGGATCAGCCGATCCTCGGCGAATTCCGTGATCTGTTCGGCGACGAGCGCCAGGGTTATGCGGCAGCGCTGCAGAAGCACTATGCCGAGGGGCCTCCGGCCAACTGGTCAGAGAACTATGTGACCGCCTATGCCAGCGTGCACCCTTGGGAAGACTTCGCGGAATCGTGGGCCCACTACTTTCACATGATTGACACACTGGAGACGGCCAGTGCGTTCGGTCTGCGCGTGCGGCCCAAGCTCGGCGGTGCCGACCTTGCCACCGCGGTCAACTTCGATCCGCACGTGGCCACCATGGATCGCATTATCGATTCCTGGCTGCCGCTCACGTTTGCGGTCAACTCCATCAACCGGAGCATGGGCATTCCCGACCTCTACCCCTTCGTGTTGACCCCGACGGTGATCGTCAAGCTGGCGTTCATTCATGATTGTATTCACGCCCATAAAGGCCAGGCGACCGTTGGTCGGACGCAAGAAGTGCTGCGCGCCGTGGTTGCCGGCCTGAAACGGGCCGTCGGCGTCCCGGATACCCCTTAACTAATTGCAATATCGGCCGAATCGCTATCGGACCGGAGCGGGCCAGTGTGGATCACGACGGCCTGGAACTTGCATCGCTGAAGTTCAATAGAGTAGCCATGTCAGCATGTCGGTTCTGGTCAGCCTCCACCACGCAACGCGTTACCAATACGATCGCGCCGTAGCCCTTGGCCCACAGATCGTGCGACTGAGGCCGGCGCCGCATTGCCGGACGCGCGTTCAAGGCTATTCACTCAAGGTGACCCCGGCCGAGCACTTCGTAAATTGGCAGCAGGATCCGAACGGAAATTGGCTTGCCCGCTTCGTCTTTCCCGAGCGCACCCGGGAGTTCACCGTCACGGTCGATCTCCTCGCCGACATGTCGGTGATCAATCCGTTCGACTTCTTTGTCGATCCGGCGGCGATGGAATTTCCATTCAAGTATCCGAGCGAGCTCGACGAGGAGCTTGCTCCCTATCTCCGCAAGGAAACGGCCGGGCCCTTGCTGACGGAATTTGTCGCCTCGATCCCGCGCGCGCCGCAAAACACCGTGGACTTCATCGTGGCGCTCAACCAGCGTCTGCAGAAGGATACTCGCTATCTGATCCGAATGGATCCGGGTGTGCAGACCACGGAGGAGACGCTGAAGCTTCGCTCCGGCTCGTGTCGCGACAGCGCGTGGCTGATGGTGCAAGTCCTCCGCCATCTTGGCCTCGCGGCCCGCTTTGTCTCGGGCTACCTGATTCAGCTCCGCCCAGACTTGAAGTCGCTCGATGGTCCATCAGGCGCCGCCGAGGACTTCACCGATCTGCATGCCTGGACCGAAGTCTATGTTCCGGGAGCAGGCTGGATCGGGCTCGATCCGACCTCGGGTCTCCTTTGCGGGGAGGGGCATCTTCCGCTTGCGGCTACGCCACACTATCGCGCGGCGGCGCCGATCGCCGGCGGGCTCGAGCCAGCCAAGACGGAATTCTCCTTCGAGATGTCGCTCACGCGCATCAACGAAAAGCCGCGCGTCACGTTCCCATTCTCGGACGAGGCCTGGAACGACCTTGATGCGCTCGGCGAGCGGGTCGATGCGGATCTTGTGGCACAAGACGTCCGCCTGACGATGGGCGGCGAGCCGACTTTTGTGTCGATCGACGACTATCAGTCGGCGGAATGGAACACAGCCGCGGTTGGGCCGACCAAGCGCATTCGCGCCGACAATCTGATCCGCCGCCTGCGCGATCGCTACGCGCCGGGTGGCCTCCTGCATTACGGGCAAGGCAAGTGGTACCCGGGCGAAGAGCTGCCTCGCTGGGCGTTTTCGCTGCTCTGGCGCCGAGACGGCAAGCCGATCTGGCAGAACGCCGAGCTGATCGCGCTTGAAGCGCAGGCGAATGCATTGACTTCCGACGAGGCGCAGCACTTCACTGAGGATTTTGCGAGCCGGCTCGGCCTTCCGGTCGAGCATGTGCTTCCGGCGTTCGAGGACCCTGCGGATCGGATGCTGAAGGAAGGGCTGCTGCCGCCCAATGTCGATCCCGCCGATCCCAAGATCGACGACCCGATCGAGCGCGCTCGGATGATGCGCGAGTTCGAGCGCAATCTTTCGGCGCCGGCCGGCTACGTGCTTCCCGTGCAGCGCTGGAACGCACAGCATACCTCGCGCTGGATGAGTGAGCTGTGGGAGCTGCGACGCGGCCGGCTGTTCCTGGTGCCGGGCGACTCTCCAATCGGATTTCGCCTGCCGCTCAATTCGCTGCCCTATCTCGCTCCGATCTACCAGCCGACCATCGTGCCGCAGGATCCGTTCGAGGATCGCGGACCGCTGCCGGATCCGATCGCCATGCAGCGCATGTTCATGGGTGAAGGTCTTGCGGCGTCATCCGCCAGCGCGCGTGCCCGCGCGAATGCGAATGGTCGGACCGTGCGAACCGCAATCGCGGTTGAGCCGCGCGATGGTCGCCTGTGCGTGTTCATGCCGCCGGTCGAGCGGCTCGAGGACTATCTCGAGCTGCTCGCCGCCATCGAGGCGACCGCGGCTGAGCTCAAGCTTCCTGTACATATCGAAGGTTATCTGCCGCCGCCCGATCCGCGCCTGAACCTGATCAAGGTGACGCCCGATCCCGGTGTCATCGAGGTCAACATTCATCCGTCATCGACATGGCGGGAAGCCGTTGATGTGACGCGCACGCTCTACGAGGAAGCGCGCCTGAGCCGGCTCGGCGCCGACAAGTTCATGATCGACGGTCGCCACACCGGGACCAGCGGCGGCAATCATGTTGTGCTGGGTGGACAGGCTTCATCCGACAGCCCGTTCCTGCGCCGTCCGGACCTTTTGAAGAGCCTGATCCTCTATTTCCAAAGACACCCCTCGCTGTCCTATCTCTTTTCCGGGCTTTTCATCGGTCCGACCAGCCAGGCGCCACGCGTCGACGAGGCACGGCACGACCTGCTCTATGAGCTGGAGATCGCGATGGCGGCCGTGCCCGCTCCGGGCAACGGGGCGCAACCGCTGCCATGGCTGGTCGATCGATTGTTCCGTCACCTCCTGATCGACGTCACCGGCAACACGCACCGTGCCGAGATCTGCATCGACAAGCTGTTTTCGCCTGACGGTCCGACCGGCCGCCTTGGCCTCATTGAGTTTCGATCGTTCGAGATGCCGCCTGACTCGCGCATGAGTCTGGCGCAACAGCTGCTGCTACGGGCGCTGATCGCATGGTTCTGGCGGCAGCCGCAGCAGGGTGGCTTTGCCCGCTGGGGCACTGCCCTGCATGACCGCTTCATGCTCGGCCACTTTGTGTGGGAGGATTTCCTCGGCGTGCTCGCCGATCTGCGCAACGCCGGCTATGGCTTCGACCCGGTCTGGTATGAAGCGCAGCGTGAATTCCGCTTCCCGTTCTACGGCACTACGAGTTGCAGCGGCGTCGAGCTTGAACTGAGACAAGCGCTCGAGCCATGGCATGTGCTGGGCGAGGAGGGCACGATTGGCGGGACCACGCGCTTCGTGGATTCCTCGGTCGAGCGACTGCAAGTCAAGGCGCAGGGACTCAATGCTGCGCGCCACGTCGTCACCTGCAATGGCCGCCGGGTGCCGCTCACTTCGACCGGACGCTCAGGCGAGTATGTCGCCGGCGTCCGCTTCAAGGCCTGGCGGCTCGCGTCCGCGCTGCATCCGACCGTCGCCGTGCAGGCGCCGCTCACCTTTGACGTCTATGATCGCTGGAGTGGCCGCTCGCTTGGTGGCTGCGTCTACCACGTCGCGCATCCCGGTGGCCGCAACTACGAGACCTTTCCGGTCAATTCCTACGAAGCACAGGCGCGCCGGCTCGCTCGCTTCGAGAGTTTCGGCCACACATCCGGCTATTACATCGTCCCTCCCGAGGAGCCTTCGCTCGAATATCCCATGACCCTCGATCTGAGGCGTCCGACTCAGGTTTGATGTGGCCATGGCTCATCTGGACAGCTCCTCGCAGCCGAACGGCTTGGACCTGATTCTTAAAGGGTACAAACCGCGACCCGGCAACTTCGATGAGATGATGGATCGCGATGGCCGTGTGCGCGAGCACTGGCGTCCGTTCCTGACCATGCTGGCGGCGTTGGGGCCGGAGGAGATCGACCGGCGCTTTGCGGCCGCCGATCGGCATCTGCGCGAGTCGGGCGTGTTCTATCGGGTCTATGAGGACCCTGCCGGCCTCGTGCGGCCATGGCCGTTCAGCCATGTGCCGCTGCTGATTGCGCCTTCCGAGTGGCGCACGCTGAAAGCCGGGGTTGTCCAGCGCGCCGAGTTGCTCGAGCGAATTCTCAAAGACATTTATGGTTCTGCTGAACTGGTGCGCGAACGGAGACTGCCGGCTGCGGTCGTTGCGGGCAATCCGGAGTTTTTGCGGCCGATGGTCGGCGTCGAGCCGGTCGGCGGAGCGCACCTGCGCTTCTATGCGGTCGATGTCGGGCGCTCGCCCGACGGTCGATGGTGGGTGCTCGGCGATCGAACGCAGGCGCCATCGGGCGCAGGCTACGCGTTGGAAAACCGGATTGCGTTGTCGCACGCCATGCCGGACGCCTATCGAGAGCTGCGCGTCGAGCGCCTCGCGCCCTTCTTCCAGGCGTTTCAAGCCGAGCTTTCGTCGCTCAACCGCCAGGATGACTCGCGGGTTTGCGTGCTGACGCCGGGGCCGCTGAACGAGACCTATTTCGAGCATGCCTATCTGGCGCGCTACCTCGGATTTCTGCTGGTCGAAGGAGAGGACCTGACCGTTCGGGAAGACGGCGTTTTCATTCGGACCGTGTCAGGGCTGAAGCGGGCCGAGGTGCTGCTGCGGCGACTCGATTCTGACTTTGCCGATCCACTCGAGCTGAGCGCCCGCTCGCGACTTGGTGTCCCTGGCTTGATGCAGGCGGTGCGTGACGGCACGGTTGCGGTGGCCAATTCGTTCGGAGCCGGTGCCGTCGAAGCGCGGGCGATGCTGAGCTTCACGCCGGCTCTGGCGCCGTGGCTGCTGGGAGAGGACCTCGCGATCCCGAACCTCGCGACATGGTGGCTGGGCGATCCCACACGCCGCGACGAGGTCCTGCAGAAACTGGATCGTGTCGTGATTGGCTCGGCTTTTACGGGAGGCCTGCCCGCTCACGCATGGGACGATGTCGCGGATGACCCGGAGAGCGAGCTGGTGCCTGGCTCACGGCAGGGGCTCGCCGAAGCCATCGCGCGCCGCGGTCTGGATTATGTCGCGCAAGAAGCCGTGACACTGTCGACAACGCCGGTCTGGCGCAATGGCCGGCTCGAGCCTCGTCCCTATATCCTGCGCCTGATGCTGGCCCGCGTTGGCGAAGGTTGGGAGGTCATGCCGGGCGGCTTCGTGCGGGTCGCTGACGATGCCGATGCACGCGCCGTCAATCTTCAGCTGGGTGGACGCACCGCGGATGCCTGGATGTTGTCGGACAAGCCGGTCGCCGCAGTGACCTTGCTGCCGGCGCCGGACCGCATTCCGATCAATCGCACGATTGGCGTGCTTCCGAGCCGGGCGGCGGCCAACCTGTTCTGGCTCGGGCGCTATGTGGAGCGTACCGAGGCGACCTTGCGCCTGGTGCGTGCCTTGATCGGCCGCTCGGTCACCAATCATCCGAACGTTGTGCTGGTGAACCGCCGTATCTGCGCGCTGCTCGCCGCATGGGAAGCAGTGCCGGAGGACATTCTGACCGTAAAGCCGCGACTGGCGGCCATCGCGGCCATGCAGCAGCGCGATCTGAGCGGGGCGCTGCCGCGCCTTGCGGGTGCCGCGCATCTCGCCGCCTCCGTGATTCGCGAGCGCTTCTCGCCGGACGCGTGGCGTGCGCTCTCCGATCTGGTCGAGTTGATCAACGCTCCGATCGAGCCGAGCGCGACCGAGAGCATACTGATGGAGCGCGTCAATGCGGCGCTGCGGATCATCGCGTCGTTCTCCGGGCTCGCGCAGGAGAACATGAACCAGATCACCGGCTGGCGGTTTCTGGAGATCGGCCGCCGCGTCGAGCGGGCGCTGGCGACGTCACGCTTCATTCGGCAGTTCGCCTTCGGCGAGGCGCCCGATGAAGCACTCGACGTGCTGCTGGAGCTTGCCGACAGTCAGATCAGCTATCGGCTGCGCTATGTCATGGTTGCTTCGCGCGCGCCGGTCATCGATCTCGTCGGGCTTGATCCGAACAATCCCCGTTCCATTCTGTTTCAAGTCGCGCGCATCGAGGCTCATCTCGCGGCGCTGCCGGGGCACGACAGCGACGGGCGCTTGTCAGCGCCCGAGCAGGTTGCGACGCCGTTGATCGCCCGGATGCGAACGACCGATGCAGCGACGATCGATGAAGAGATGTTGCTCGAGGTCGAGGCATCGCTGATGAAGCTGTCCGACACCGTCACCGCGAATTACTTTACGACCCGTGCGCGCTCCGATGCTCCGTGGGATTCGCTTGGATGATCTACGACGTCCGCCAGGAAACCATCTATCGCTACGCTTCGTCGGTGGCGTATGCCCGACACGTTGTGCGGCTTGGCTTGATCGACCGGCCGGACCAGCGGGTCGTCGCGGCTGCTCTCGATTTTGCTCCGGCGCCGGTCGAGCGTCGCGAGGGCCGTGACTTCTTCGGCAATCGGGTCACCTGGATTGCACTCGATCAGCCGCATGACACGCTGGTCGTGAAGGTCGCCGCGCGGGTTGCGGTGACCCGCAACGTGTCAATCAAACCCGATGCGACGCCGCCATGGGAGGATGTGCGTCGCGAAGCCTTCGAGAGCGACGATCTATCGTCGCAATCTCCGGCACACTTCCTGTTTCCAAGCCGGCAGGTGTCGCTCGATCCGGAAATTCGTGAATACGCATCGGAGAGTTTTGCGCCGGGACGCCCGGTGCTCGCAGCTGCGATTGACCTGATGCAGCGCATCAAGGCGGATTTTGTCTACGAGCTTGGTGCGACCGATGCATCGACTACGCCGCCGATGTCGTTCGCGCTGCGGCGCGGCGTCTGCCAGGACTTCTCGCATATTATGATTTCCGGCATGCGCTCGCTCGGCCTGCCGAGCGCCTATGTCAGCGGCTATTTGCGCACGGTACCGCGCGAGTCCGAAGAGAAGCTTGCCGGCGCTGATGCCATGCACGCGTGGGTTTTCACCTGGTGCGGTCCGGAAGCTGGCTGGATCGGGCTCGATCCGACCAACGGAATTCTCGCCGGCGACGACCATGTGGTGCTCGCCATCGGCCGCGACTATGCCGACGTCGCCCCGATGGATGGGGTCGTCTTTGCATCAGGCCGGCAGCGGCTGGAAGTCGCCGTCAGTGTGATTCCGGTTGCATGATCGCAGGTGTCTGGTGCGCAAATCTCAATTCACGTGCGCCTTATCGGCGCGATCGAGGGCGCGTCGAAGCGCGGTTCCATCGACGGGCTTCTGCAGCACGGGCACGCCGGCGAAACGATCCTCGATCGCATCAGACGCATAGCCAGTCACGAACACGAACGGCACACCGCGGCCGTATAGTTGCTCAGCCACCGGATAGATCTTCTCGCCCGCGAGATTGACATCGAGCACAGCCCCGACAAGCTGATGCCGATCCAGGGCCTCCAGCGCGTCGGTGACTGTTCCAAACGGACCGACCACACGAAATCCAAAATCCGCGATCAGGTCCTTCATCATCATGGCAACGAAGGCTTCGTCTTCGACCAGAAGGATGTGCCCCCCTTCAGGGAGCGCGGTGCCTTGTGTCGATGTCTCGAAATCCATCCCCATGTCTGAGCCGCCGTTCTGCTCGGTCACAGCAGCGTCTCCGATCGTCATCGACATCTCAAAGTGCAAGCCGTCCGCTCGCCAATCGAAATTCGTCGTGCCGCCGAGCTGTCGAGCGCTTGCGGCGATGACCTTTGAGCCATAGCCGGCAGTGTCCGCCGGCCGTACCTGCGGTCCTCCGCTTTCCTGCCAAGTGAGTTTGAGCGCGCCTTGCCGCCACTCCCATGCCAGCTTGATCCTGCCCCTACCTTCCGATAGGGCGCCATATTTGGCGGCATTGGTAGCGAGCTCATGCACCACCATGGCGATGGTCTGGGCGGTCGCCGGTTTGAGAAACACCTGGGGACCTGACACCGAAATGCGGCCGGAGTCCCCGACGCAATAAGGTGCGAGCTCCTCGCTGATGATCTGGTCCAGATTGGCACCTTCCCAACGCGATTCTGCCAGCAGAGCGTGCGCAATCGAGAGCGCTCTGATGCGCCCTTCGACAATCTTGACGAAATCGCCGATCGACGGCGCCTTGGTCATGTGCACGATCGATTGAACCACGGCGAGCATATTGCGCGCCCGGTGATCAACCTCGCGGGTCAATAGCTCGCGCCGCGCTTCCGCCTCCTTGAGATCGGTGATGTCGATGGTCACTCCGGTTACGCCCGTAACACGACCGTCACCGTCCGATGTCATCGCGGCAGCGCAGATGCACCAGCGCGTTTGGCCGTCCGGCCGGCGGGCTCGGACCTCCAGCTGAAATGTGCCGTTGTCGGATGCGCCCTTTTGCACGATCGCCTCGATGCGTGCCATGTCCTCGGGATGCACGATCAAGCGGGCGTCCTCGATGGTGATAGCGGCGCCTGTCGGCTCAACGCCGAATATCCGATATTGCCCTGCGTCCCAGACACATTCGCCGGTCGCCACATTCCAGTCCCAGGAGCCCATCTGGCCGGCGGCAAGCGCGAGACTGCGCCGGCGCTCGCTCTCGCGCAGCGACCGATTCGAGGCTTCGAGCTCGGCGGTGCGCTCCGCCACGCGGCGCTCGAGCTCGACATTGAGAAGCTCGAGTTGGCGGGTCTTGCGAAAGAGCTCGGCGAACACCCTGACCTTGGCACGCAACAGCTCGGGCACGACCGGGACCGGAACGTAGTCGACGGCGCCGAGCTCATAGCCTCTGAGCCGGTCGAGGTCGGTCAGATGAATGGCGGACACGAAGATGATCGCGGTCTGCTGAAAGCGCGGATGATTCCGCACCATGCTCGCCAATTCAAATCCGTCCAGATCCGGCATGCAGACGTCGATCAGAATGACCGCGACGTCCGTCTTCAAGAGCCAGCCCAAGGCCTCCTTGGCCGAGGAGGCCTTGATGAGATTCTCCCCCAGCTCCTGCAGGATCACTTCGTAGGCGAGCAGCTTCGCTGGCTGATCATCGACCAGCAGCACATTGACCTTATCGCCAGGCGACATTCGGCCTCTCCTAGCGATGCAGCCATGTCCGGAGCGCGGAGAGCAGCTGATCGATGTTCACCGGTTTGGCCAGGTAGTCGGTGGCGCCGGCCTCCAGGCATTTCTCGCGATCGCCCACCATGGCTTTCGCCGTGAGCGCCACGATCGGCAGGCGGCGATAGGCTGGGTTCTCGCGCACCATGGCGATGGTCTGATAGCCGTCCATTTCCGGCATCATAATGTCCATCAATACCATGGCGAGATGGGGCGTGCTCTCGATCAGAGCGATCGCCTCCTTGCCGGTTGTTGCGGTCAAGACCTTCATGCCGCGACGCTCGAGGACGCTTGACAGGGCAAAGATGTTGCGCGGGTCGTCGTCGACCAGGAGCACCGTCCTGCCGATCAGGTCTTCGTCCGAGCTGTGCAACCGCTCCAGCAACCGCTGCTTCTCGGGCGGCAGGTCGGTCACGACTCGATGGAGGAAGAGCGCGGTTTCGTCGAGCAGGCGTTCCGGTGACTCCACGCCTTTGACCACGATGCTGCGCGCCATGGAATGAAGCTTGGCATCCTCATCCGCCGACAGTTCCCGGCCGGTAAACACGACCACCGGGATATCTGCAAGATCGCGCTCGAGCCGCATTTTCTCCAGCACCTCGAAGCCGGACATATCCGGCAGGCTGAGATCGAGCACCACGCAGTCGCAGGTGGACTTGCCCATGAGCGTGAGCGCCTCGGCGCCGGTAGAGGCCGTCACGATCTCGATGTCATTGTGATCGAGCAGGGCACCGATGCT
>Ga0075434_100006925_pt1 | contig 10448 bp, 8 predicted proteins | sample RhiMethybrSRZTD3_FD_75298 | JGI IMG/M metagenome (GOLD analysis project Ga0075434, IMG submission 75298) | Populus rhizosphere microbial communities from Tennessee, USA - Rhizosphere MetaG P. TD hybrid SRZTD3 | ecosystem: Host-associated > Plants > Roots > Rhizosphere > Soil | place: USA...
GGAGCGGCTCCTGCTCGAACACGTCGAGCGCCGCACCCGCAATTCGCTTTTCCTGCAGGGCGCGAACGAGCGAGTCCTCGCTGACGACGCCGCCACGCGCCGCGTTGACGATCACCGCGGTCCGCTTCATCAGTCCGAGCTCGCGATCGCCGAGAAGGCCGGTTGTGGCGTCGGTCAGGGGCACGTGCAGGGACACCACATCTGCCCGGCGCAACACATCGTCCAGCTCCGCACGCTCGACACCTAACGCGATCGCGCGCTCGGCGATGAGGAATGGATCGAACGCCAACACCTGCATGCCGAATGCGCGTGCGCGTTTCGCGACCTCGCCGCCGATGCGTCCCGCGCCGACAAGACCTAACGTCTTTCCATAGAGCTCGGTGCCGCTGAAGCTCTTGCGGTCCCACTGCCCGGCCTTCATGGATCGGTCGGCTGCGCTTACGCGACGCGCCAGTGCCAGGGTGAGCGCGAAGGTCAGCTCGGCGGCGGAAATCGTATTCCCGGCGGGAGCAGTCAGCACCGCAATCCCTCGCTCCGTCGCTGCGTCCACATCGATCGTATCCACGCCGACGCCCGCACGCCCGATCACTTTCAATCCATCGGCGCGGGCGAGGGACTCGCGGGTGATCTGCGTGGCGCTGCGGACGAGCACCGCGTCTGCCGCGGCGATGGCATCAGCCAGCTCGGCGCCCTTGAGGCCGGGTCGGACAATGAGCTCGAAGCGCGAGTCATCGCGAAGCGGAGTGAGACCGTCGAGTGCAATCTGGTCAGCAACCAGTATTCGGTACTGCGGGGTCATGCGGTGAGCACCTCACGCAAGGTGTCGAGCATTTCGTTCAACCCATCGAGCGTATGATCGCCCATGTGGCCGATCCGAATGCCGGTGTCCTTTAACGAACCGTAGCCTGCCGAGATCACGAATCCGCGTGCCTTCATCGCTGACGTCAGGGCGCTTCCGGTGTGCGTTGGCGGGAGCGAGACGCACGTCACCGTCGGCGACCGACTGCCCTCCGGCGCTAGAACGGAGATCGGAATTCCCGCGTCACGAACCTCACTCACCCAATCCCAGGTACGTTGGGCCATTGCCGCGTGACGCTGCCACCTTCCTTCGATCGTCTCGCGCCGAATGTCGGCGAGCTGCGCAGCCAGCGCATAAAACAGAGACAGCGCCGGCGTGTTCGGTGTCTGGTTCTTTTGAATCGATTTGTGATACTCGATCAGATCGAAGTATATGCCTCGGTCCGTCTTCGCCTTCGCGCGCTCGATCACGTTGTCCCGGGCTGCGGCGAAGGCCAGACCTGCCGGAATCGCGAACGCTTTCTGCGAGCCGGTCAGAACGAAATCGAGCTCCCATGCGTCGGTCTCGACCTGCGCGCCGGCCATCCCGCTCACACTATCGACCAGGATTACGACGTCGCCGGCAGCGTGAGCGACCTGGGTGAGCTCGGCGATGGGGTTGAGCGCGCCGGTCGATGTCTCGGAATGAACAACCGTCACGGCGTCGAACTTTCCGCGCTTGAGCGCTGCCTCGAGCATGTCAGGGGTGTGCACCTGGCCGAGCGGAACCGTGAGGGCTTCCGCCTCGACGCCGCATGCGCGGGCGATCTGAAAAAAGCGCTCGCTGAACGCGCCATTGACGAGGCACAGAACGCGTGACCGCACGCCGTTTCTGATAGCGCCTTCCATGAGCCCCGTTGCCGAGGAGCTCGCGATGTACACAGGACGCTTCGTCCGAAACACGTATTGGAGATCCGGCTCGATGCCCGCAATGAGGTCCTCCATCCCCTTGCCGCGATGCCCTATCATCGGCCGTAGCATTTCCTGGAGGATGCTGGGCCGAACTTCCGTTGGTCCGGGCAGGAAGAAGCGACCGAATCCGCGATCGTGATTCGTGGAGGAGGGGCTTGGCGCTACGCCCGCGCTCGGTTTTGCCGTCATTGAAGCCGATTGATTCGGGTTAGCGAGTCGAGACGGCCGCGTTCAACGCGACGCCCCGCTCGTACAGCGTGTGATGGGAAGTATGAAGAAGCTCGTCAGCGTTCAGCACGAGAGGAAGCACCGGCGCGAGGGAATTCGCCCGCACCACGGCGTCCGCCGCGTTGATGACGTTTGGGCGCTCAACAACGCCAGCAAACGCAAGGAAGAAATCGACCACCGGCTTTGCCTCGAGATCGGTCGTGCCGTCGCCCACCATCATCGCGGGGCGGTCGACGGCCCATCGCTCGATCGTGGTGAGCTTCCCGCCCGACATCGTCAATGCCGATGTCGTGTCGAAACCGGCGTACGATCCGTCGGCGTTGAACCTGATGTCTACCGCGGCTACGCGGCCTGCATCAACACCCACAGCCCGAGCAACCGCAAGCACCGCAGGGAGCAGTCCTCCAGAAATGATGCGAACTTCCACGCCAGCTGCGTGCAATGCCGCTACGGCGTCGGCGGCGTCAGGCACGAGCCGCGCGACATATTCGCGGCCGAGCGCTTCCACACGAGCGCGCGTTGGCTGTACGAGCTGCAACCGGCGTCCGTACACTTCCTCGAGCGGGATGCGCCCGCGCATCGCAGCGTCGGTGAGCTGTTCGACGTCATCTCGACAGTGAACGGCCAGCTCATCGATACCCTCGATCGCCGACAACGTCGAATCGCAATCGAATAGAACGGTGCGAAACCGTGGCATCCCCGCAGACGCGCCTACAGGTGGATGGCGCGGCCGAGGACACCCAGCGCCGCTTCCTTCACTGCTTCGGACAGCGTGGGGTGCGAGTGCACGGTGACACCGATGTCCTCGGATGACCCGCGGTACTCGAACGCGAGGACGACCTCCGCGCACAACTCCGACACGTTAGGCCCTATGAGGTGCGCGCCGAGCAGCTCGTCGGTCTTTGCGTCGGCGATGAACTTCACGAAGCCAGTGGTCTCGCCCATGGTGCGCGCACGGCCATTTGCGGAGAACGGAAATTTGCCGACCTTGTATTCGCGGCCGCTCTCCTTGACCTCGTGTTCCGCGAGACCAACGGTGGCGATCTCGGGCCACGTGTAGACGATGGACGGCATCGATCGGTAGTGCATCTCCGACGGCTTGCCAGCGATGACTTCCGCGGCGATGACGCCTTCGTCCTCTGCCTTGTGCGCGAGCAGCTTTCCTCCAACAACGTCGCCGATCGCAAACACGCCTGGCAGGTTGGTGCGCATGGCGTGATCGACGATGACTTCTCCGCGTTTGCCGACGTTCAGCCCGAGCGCCGCCGCGTCGATGCCAGTGAGCGATGCCCGGCGCCCGATGGAAAGCAGCACGTAGTCGGCTTCGAGTGTTTCCGCGGCACCATCCTTCTCGGTTTGCACGAGCACGCGGTCCTGTTCGACCGTCGCGCCGACGACTTTCGTCCCGGCGCGAATCGCGAGCCCCTGCTTGCGGAACACTTTGTCGGCTTCCTTCACGATATCGGCGTCCATGCCAGGCAGAATCGTCGGCATGAGCTCCACAACCGTGACTTTCGCACCGAGCCGCCGCCAGACCGATCCGAGCTCCAGTCCTATGACTCCACCGCCGATCACGACGAGGTGCTTCGGCACTTCGCCAATCGACAAGGCGCCGATGTTCGACAGCACTCGCTGTTCGTCGACCTTGAGGAACGGCAGCTCGATCGGAACGGATCCCGTTGCGATGATGACGTTCCGGGCCTCGTAGGTCGTGACAGATCCGTCGGCCCCGACCACCTCGACGGCGTTGTTCGCGCGCAGGGTGCCACGGCCCTTGGCCCACGTCACCTTGTTCTTCTTGAAGAGGAACTCGACGCCTCGGGTATTCTGTGCGACGACGTCGACTTTGCGGCTCATCATCGTTGCCAGATCGACCGTCACGCCCTCGAAGTTGATGCCGTGCTCCCGCGCGTGGAGGCGTGCGAACTCGAAATGCTCTGACGACTGCAGGAGCGCCTTCGACGGAATACAGCCGACGTTCACGCACGTTCCGCCGAGTGTCTTGTCCATCTCGACGCAGACCGTCTTCAACCCGAGCTGTGCGGCGCGGATTGCCGCGACGTATCCACCAGGGCCGCCGCCGATCACGACGACGTCGGCCATTTCACTTGCATTTGCCATTTTCAGCAGAGCCAGAGGGAGTAAAAAAAAGTAGCGGGTACGGCAACCGAAGGCGACCGTACCCGCTACTCCCTCTGGAGCAACCGTCAACCGTGCTATTTCGAGTCCTCGCGGATCGCAACGAACTTTCCGGCGCGGACCGGGCGGTACCCGCGAACGAGTCGCGTGTTGAACTTGCCCGAGATCTTTCCCTCGACGCGACGTCCTTCGAACACCGTGACCACCTCGGCGTTCTCTCGTGGATCGAAGTACGGACCGATCATTGCGACGAACGTGCTCTGGCTCGCCTCGAGCAGCTTCACGCCGGTCGGTGGGACGTCCTTGGTCATGAAGAACAGGAACCGTCCAACCACAGAGGCGTCGATCGACGCGTCTCGGATCAGGGTGAATGGAATGCTGACATCCTCGTCAGCAGCCATCAGGTGACCACGCCAGACGCCCGCGAGAGCCGACATGATCGGCGGGCGGAAACCACGCGCGGGTGGAATTGGCGTGAATGCGAATGAAGTCGAAGACGTGCCCATCTCGGTACTCCTGTCACTGCTCACTACGCGCATCCCACTCAAAAGTGTCGGCGCTCGGCGAGACCACTCGGTCGAGGCCGCCCGGACAGTCGCAACGGCAACGCGCGCCTGTCTCTCGATCTCTGCTCAATTTGATGCAGCGAAGGGCAAAAGGGTTTGCCATTTACAGGAAACTGACAGAGTCCGAAACGCCTGCACACAAAACCGTGGCAATATCGAGAAAAAAGGCCCGAGCTCGCGCGAGCTCGGGCCATGAATCGTCGTCGACTCTCCGCTAGTTGATCAGCATAGTCGCAGGATCCTCCATCAATTCCTTGACGCGAACGAGGAAGAGCACTGCCTGTTGGCCGTCGATGATTCGGTGGTCGTACGAGAGCGCGACATACATCATCGGCCGAATCTCGACCTTGCCATTCAACGCGATCGGGCGTTCCTGAATCTTGTGCAGGCCCAGGATGCCGACCTGCGGGTAGTTGATGATCGGCGTCGACACGAGTGATCCGAAAACGCCGCCGTTTGTGATCGTGAACGTTCCGCCAGTGAGGTCATCCATCGTGAGCTTCCCATCGCGCGCGCGCTTCGCGAGCGCTGTGATGTCGCTCGAGACTTCGATCATTCCTTTTCGATCGGCGTCCTTGATGTTCGGAACGACGAGGCCCGCGTCGGACGCGACGGCGATGCCCATGTTCACGTAATGCTTGTACACAATGGAGTCGCCGTCGATCTGCGAGTTGACGACGGGATATGCTTCGAGCGCGAGGCACGCCGCCTTCACGAAGAAAGGCATGAAGCTCAATTTCACGCCGCGCTCCTTTTCGACGCGCTCCTTGATTCGCTCTCGAAGGGTGCTCACCGCCGACATGTCGATCTCGTTGAACGTCGTGAGGTGAGCGGTCGCGTGTTGTGCTTCGAGAAGGTGCTCGGCGATGCGCTTTCGCCTAGTCGACATCTTCTCGCGTGTCTCGCGCGTTCCGGCTGGCGCAGCGGGGGGCTTTGGCGGCACCGCGGGTACGCGAGGCGGTGCCTCCTCGGTTCGGCGAGCCGGCGGCGCAGCGGTACCATCCCCATGGGCCCCGCCCGGAGCCCCGCCAGCCTGCTCGATCACGTCGGGCTTGCTGACGACGCCACCTCGGCCCGTGCCCGCGATGGCAGCGACGTCGACACCGGATTCAGCAGCAACACGCTTCGCGGCTGGCGACGCTCGTACCTCCGAGGCTGCAGCCGGCGACGGCGCGGCGCTGGAGGCGGCACGCTGCGGCGTGGCGGATTCCGCGGCCGGCGCCGTTCGCGCGGGCGCCTGCGGCGTGCCGCTGGCCGACTCGTCGATCTCACCGAGAACATCGTCGACCGCGACCACATCACCGTCGTGCTTCACCTGGCGCGCCAACACCCCCGCCTTGAGCGCGGGCACCTCGACAGTAACTTTATCCGTCTCCAACTCGACCAGTGTGTCGCCTGCGGCGACCGCATCCCCCTCCTTCTTGAGCCATCGAGCGACCGTCGCCTCGACGATCGATTCTCCGAGAGGGGGCACCTTGATCGAAATCATTACGCGAATCCAGTGACCGGTATTGGGTGGGCTGCCCGGAACGCGCGCGCGTGCGGAAGCAACGTGTCGCGAAGAACCGCGACATGTAGACGCCATCGCGAGGGGCCAGTTTTCGCGGAATATAACCGTCGAGGAAGTTCGTGCGAGCGTTGACGATCGACGCGCATGGCGAGCTCGATCAACTGCGTTTCCGCACCGACGCACCCGCCCCCGCGCTCGTGGCCCCTGACGACGTGCGGGTTCGCGTTTGCGCGGCCGCGCTGAACCATCTCGACCTCTGGGTGGTGAAAGGAGTGCCGGGGGTGCACATCACGCCGGGGTGGATACTCGGTTCGGATTGCACTGGAGTTGTGGATGCGATTGGTGAGGAGGTGAGCTCGGTAAGCGTGGGAGACCGCGTCACGGTCAACCCGGGCGTGAGCGATCGCACGTGCGAATACTGTCGCACGGGAGACAATCCACTGTGTCTCAAGTACGCGATTCTCGGGGAGCACCGACCCGGTACGCTGGCCGAGTATCTCGTTGTGCCCGCTGCGAACGTGCTGCCGATTCCCACTAGCATTCCCTTCGTCACTGCTGCCGCATTTCCCCTTACCACACTCACTGCGTGGCGGATGGTTGTCACGCGCGCGAACGTTCGCGCGACCGAGGAGGTCCTGATTCGCGGGATTGGCGGCGGGGTTGCGCTCGCGTCGCTCCAGATCGCGAAGTTGCTAGGCGCCCGCGTGTGGGTGACGTCGGGCAGCGATGCGAAGCTCGAGCGTGCGCGTTTGTTAGGCGCTGACGAGGTGCTCAACCACCGAACCCAGGATGTGGCGCGGGAAATCCGTGCGCGGACCGGGAAGCGTGGCGTCGACGTCGTTCTTGACTGCGTCGGTGAGGCGACGTGGGCATCGTCGCTCGGATCGCTCGGAAAGCGGGGCCGACTGGTGACGTGTGGTGGAACCTCCGGACCGATGGTTCAGACGGATATCCGTCGCCTCTTCTGGAACCAGTGGACCATCATGGGCTCGACCATGGGCAGTGACTCGGAGTTCACCGCAGTGGTGGACGAGCTCAGGGCGGGCCGGCTATTCCCACCGATCGACTCCGAGTTCCCGCTCGAGCGCGGGGCTGACGCGTTTGCGAGGCTGAAGTCCGGCGAGCAGTTCGGCAAGGTGGTCGTTACGATATCGGACTCGTGACCTCGGACCCGGCCCAATTCACGAATGACGAGCAGCGCGATATTCGGATCGCGGTCGCGGCCGGGCGGGCGCCGGAGTGCCCGCGGTGTGGTGTCGCCCTGTCCACCCGCAGTATCGGCGGTGGCTCCTTCGGCCTCGGGTACGCCCGACGGCGTGAATGGCTCATCTGCCCGAAATGCCATCGAAGCGCCATCTTCGATGTGAAACGGGGAACACGGAATTGAGCAGCTGCGAACCTTTACGACTTCGTTTGCGTTTGCGTACGTGACGCGCAATCGGCCCGGAGCTCACGCATGACTTTCCTGGAGCGACTGCAAAGCAGCTTCGCGCAGTTCGCCGAATTCGTCCCCGCGCTCTTCGGAGCGCTCATCATCCTATTCGCCGGCTATCTGCTGGCGAAGCTCATCGAGCGCGGCACCGAGCGCGTGCTGCGTCGCATGCGGCTGAACTACCTGCTCGAGCGCGGCGGCGTTATGCAGGCCGTCGAGCGATCGGGATCTCACTTCAATCCCTCGCGCGTCCTGGCGAACCTGGTGTTCTGGTTCGTGATGTTCGTGGTGATCATGATCGCGGCGAATGCGCTCGGCATGGAGACGCTTGCCGACGTGTTCTCGGAGCTCGTGAGCTACATCCCGAGCATGATGGCCGCGATCGTGTTGCTCATCGTCGGGATCGTGCTTGGCCGATTCGTCGGCGGGTTGATCCTGGCGTCGGCGGGCGCGATTCAAGGCGGGCCGACTCTCGCGCGGGTGGGACGGTGGGGCGTGATCCTCCTCGCGATCTTCATGGCGCTTCAACAGCTTGGGATCGCGAACGAGATCGTGGTCACCGCGTTCGCGATTCTCTTCGGCGCGGTCGCGTTGGCGCTGGCTTTGTCGTTCGGTCTCGGGAACCGTGAACTGGCCGGCGAGATCACGCGTGCGTGGTACGAGCGATACAAAGCGGAGCGTGATGCGATCGCTGCGGCGGAGCGAGAGTCGGAGCTGGCCGACGAACAAGAAGCCGAGGGGAATCAAGTGCTTGGGGCGGGGGATGGCCCGGAATAGTCGGGAATAGGGAATCGGGAATCGGGAATAGAGGGAACCGGGAACGGGGAACCGGGAACAGTGAACAGCTGTCACGACGAGGATGATTGACCATGACCGAAACTGCGACGATCGCCAACGTTCTCGGGTCCGAGCTCTCGCTCGAGGAGCTCTGGATGCCGTTCACGGCCAACCGAGCCTTCAAGCGCGCACCACGACTGCTCGCGACGGCCAGCGGTATGTACTACACGTCGGTCGACGGACGACGTGTGCTCGATGGGACGGCTGGCCTCTGGTGCGTGAATGCCGGCCACTGTCGCGAGCCGATCGTGCGTGCGGTGCAAGAGGCTGCGGCGACGCTCGATTTCGCGCCCGGCTTCCAGATGGGGCATCCGTACAGCTTCGTGCTGGCGGAGCGGGTCGCGGAGATGCTCCCCGGCGATCTCGATCACGTCTTCTTCGTGAACTCCGGCTCGGAGGCCGTCGACTCGGCTCTCAAGATCGCGATGGCGTACTTCCAGTCGAAGGGAGAGACGCAGCGCGTTCGGTTCGTCGGGCGCTTGCGCGGATATCATGGCGTTGGATTTGGCGGAATCTCCGTTGGCGGGATCGAGCCGAATCGGCGAGCATACATGGCGCAGCTACTGCCACAAGTCGATCACCTGCCACATACGCACGACATCTCGCGCAACGCATTCACTCGTGGAGAGCCCACGCATGGTGCGGAGCTCGCCGACGACCTGGAGCGAATCGTTCGCGAGCGGGGCGCCGACACCATCGCCGCGGTGATCGTCGAGCCCATGGCGGGTTCGACGGGTGTGCTCATTCCGCCGAAGGGGTACCTCAAGCGTCTTCGCGAGCTGTGCGACAAACACGGCATCCTGCTCATCTTCGACGAGGTCATCACGGGATTCGGCAGGTTGGGGACCCCGTTCGCCGCCGATTACTTCGGTGTCGTTCCGGACCTCATGACCGTGGCCAAGGGCCTAACGAATGCCGCGGTTCCGATGGGTGCCGTGTTCGTGCGACATGCCATCTACGACACGGTCGTCAACGCGACGCCGGCAGGCATTGAGCTCTTCCACGGCTATACGTACTCGGGGCACCCACTGGCAGCGGCGGCCGGTCTCGCGACCCTCGAGGTGTACGAGACCGAGGGCCTGTTCGAGCGGGCCGCAAGCCTGGCGCCGTACTGGGAAAACGCCCTGCACTCGCTGCGCGGCCTTCCTCACATCGTGGACATCCGCAACCTCGGCCTCGTGGGCGGGATCGAGCTGGAGCCGCGGGCGGGCGCACCGGGCGCACGAGGCTTCGAGGTCTTCGTGGATTGCTTCAATCGCGGCGTTCTCGCCCGCGTGACCGGCGACATCATTGCGCTCTCGCCGCCGCTGATCATCGAGAAGGCACAGATCGACGAGCTCGTGGGCACCATCGGCGCCGCAATCAAGGCCGTGGCGTAAACATCGTGGACACGGCGTTAGGCGGAGTATCGCCTAACGCCGCGTCCGGCTCGAAATGGGCATGTGGAGAGGCTCCCGTCTATGAAACGACAGTGGCGTTTCGGACTCGGTCTGGTTGTCGCGCTCGCCGTTAGCGCGTCGGCGGTGCAGGCACAATCAGCGGCCAGCACAAAGCCGCGGGCCCGCGACCTGGCCTTACCAATCGGGGGGACCGCTGGTCCGCTCGACGCGATCACCGACGTAGCGGGTGTGGAGGTAGGTCACACCACACTGATCTCCGGAAGTGGGAAGCTCGTTGTTGGCAAGGGGCCCGTCAGAACGGGCGTCACCGTCATTCATCCTCGCGGCAAGGCGAACCCGGATCCCGTCTTCGGTGCGTGGTTCACGCTGAACGGGAATGGCGAGATGACCGGGACCACGTGGCTTCAGGAGTCCGGCATCCTCGAGGGACCCGTTGCGATCACGAACACGCACAGCGTTGGTGTCGTGCGCGACGCGATTCTGCAATGGCAGGTCGGGAAACCGGGAATGCAGCCGTGGGGGCTGCCAATTGTCGCCGAGACCTACGATGGTGGGCTCAACGACATCAACGGCTTTCACGTCAAGCC
>Ga0075434_100006928_pt1 | contig 10447 bp, 8 predicted proteins | sample RhiMethybrSRZTD3_FD_75298 | JGI IMG/M metagenome (GOLD analysis project Ga0075434, IMG submission 75298) | Populus rhizosphere microbial communities from Tennessee, USA - Rhizosphere MetaG P. TD hybrid SRZTD3 | ecosystem: Host-associated > Plants > Roots > Rhizosphere > Soil | place: USA...
GACGATCGACTTCTACTACGAAGAGGGCGAGCGCGGCGGTTTCACGCCGGCGGTACGCAACGTCGGCCTCGAGGAGATCACGATGCAGCGCGCGGAGTACGCGCTGTATCTGCGCGCCTTCGCGCGCTCGCCGATCCGCGGCGTGTCGATCGCGAACTCCGATTTCGGCGCCGTCGCGAAGCCGAACGTCGCCGAGCACGTCGACGGCCTCTCGCTCGACAACGTCCGCATCAACGGGCGCCTGGCGGCGCGCTGAGCACCCTCGCGACGGGATCTTCACGAAGAACGACTCTTCGCGCGACCCGTCACATCCCGCTGTGCACGAGCGTATGATGCGCCTATGACCATCACCGCCCGCCATTTCGTCATCGGCGCGCTGGCGGCCGTCGCCGCCGCATCGGGACTCGCGTACGCGCAGCAGAGCGGCCTCACCGCCGCCGAGAAGCAGCGCCGGTGGGACATGGAGAACGAGCTCCAGTCGATCGCCGTCGTCGAGCGGAAGGTGATGCTGCCGATGCCCGACGGCGTTCGGCTCGCGACCGACATCTATCGGCCGAAGAACGCAGCGAAGGCGCCGGTGATCTGGGTCCGCACGCCGTACAACTTCAACTTCTGGGATGTGCACAACGGCGTGCCGGCCGACATGAGCGCGCAGCTGACCGCCGTGCGGCGCGGCTACGCGTACGTCGTGCAGAACGAGCGCGGGCACTTCTTCTCCGAAGGCAACTACGACATCCTCGGCTCACGCACCGACGGCTTCAACACGATCGACTGGCTCGCGAAGCAGCCGTGGTCGAACGGCAAGGTCGGAACGACCGGCTGCTCCTCGACGGCGGAGTACCAGATGGGCGTCGCGGCGCTCGGACATCCGGCGTACGCGGCGATGAACGTGCAGGGCTTCGGCGCCGGCGTCGGCCGCGTCGGCCCGTACTACGAGCAGGGCAACTGGTACCGCGGCGGCGCCGTGCAGATGCTCTTCATCGCATGGCTGTACGGCGAGCAGAACCAGGTGCGGCCGATGTTTCCGCCGGGCGCGTCGCGCGAGGATTTGATCCGCGTTTCGAAGTCGTTCGATCTCGCGCAGCATCTGCCGCCGGTCGACTGGTCGCAGGCGCTGTGGCACCTGCCGGTGCAGGACATCATCAGGAGCGTCGACGGCCCGCCCGGCATCTTCGAGACGGCGATGCCCGTCGAAACGGGCGGCCGCATGATTCAACGCGCGCCCAACGACGCGGCGTGGTACCGCGGCGGCCTGTATCACGACGACATGAAGCTCGATCTGCCGGGACTCTGGTTCATGTCGTGGTACGACGTCTCGGTCGGGCCGAACCTCGCGCTGTACAACCATGTGCGCAGGACGGCGTCGCCGGCGATCGCCGGCGAGCAGTGGGCGATCATCGCGCCGGTGGCGCACTGCTCGTACACGCGCGCGACGGCGGACACCATCGTCGGCGAGCGCAGCATGGGCGACGCGCGGCTGGACTACAACGAGATCGTCTACGGGTTCTTCGATCGGTTCCTGAAGGGCGAGCGCGGTACGCGGCTCGACTCGCTGCCGAAGGTGACCTACTACACGATGGGCCGGAACGTCTGGCAGACAGCCGACACGTGGCCGCCGCCCGGCGCGCAGCAGACGACGTTCTATCTATCGAGCGGCGGGCGCGCGAACACGTTGAACGGCGACGGCGCGCTGACGGCGGCCTCGCCGGACGCGGACAAACCCGACGCGTTCGCCTACGATCCGATGAATCCCGTGCTGTCGTACGGCGGCAACGTGTGCTGCACCGGCAACGCGGTGCAGGCCGGCGCGTTCGATCAGCGCCGGATGGAAGCGCGCGACGACATCCTCGTCTACACGACCGAGGCGTTCAAGGAGGGGACGGAAGTGAGCGGGCCGATCGTCCCGACACTCTACGTCTCCTCGGATGCGAAGGACACCGACTTCACCGTGAAGGTCCTCGACGTCTACCCCGACGGCCGCGCTTACAACCTCGACGAATCGATCCAGCGGATGCGCTACCGCGACGGCTATGACAAGCCGCTGGCGTGGATGGAGGCCGGAAGAATTTATAAAGTGGCGCTGCAGCCGCTGAACACCAGCAATTTCTTCGCGGCGGGGCATCGGCTCCGCATCGAGGTGTCGAGCAGCAACTTCCCGCGCTTCGATCGCAATCTCAACACCGGCGGCAACAACTACGACGAGTCGAAGGGCGTCGTCGCGCACAACGCCGTTCACCATTCGAAGACGTACCCGTCGCAACTCACGATCACCGTCGTCAAGCGGCAGCCGTCCACAGCGGCGCAGCCATGAGCGACGCTGCGCTCGGGCAAGCCCCCTCGTTGCTTCGAGTCACGACGCACAACCGAGCTCGTTCGGGCGTGAGTTGCTTCTCGAGGATCTGATCGCACTCGTGCGCGAACGCGCTTGCGTACTTCGTGAGCGCGCACGGTCGCCCGCTTCCACTTTTGTCGCTACGGCCGAGCTTGTTCATTCACAAAATGCGTCGTCTGTGAGACACGTCGAGACAGTTCCAAGACAGGCGCGCGCCCGTGCGCGGCGTCGTTGCCCGCCTAGGCACCGATTCGACTAGCATTTACTCGCGGCCTCGCTTCGCGCCTGAAGAGGCACGTCGGTTGCTTGAGCCGCCGCATGCGAAAGTCGCTCGCGGCGCGATTCACTGCGCTGCTGCTGCTCGCCGTCGTCGTCGGCATCGCGCGCCCTGCGCGGGCGCAAATCACGCCGAAGCTCGATCCGCTGCTGCAGGTACGCGCCTCCTCCTTCCTGGGTTCGACGAAAGTCGTCGTCCGCGCTGCGGACGGCGTGTCGCTCTCACAGCTCTCGTTCGTAGTCCAGCTGGCCGGCGGATCCGTGGGCCGGCTCCTGCCGATCGTGGGCGGGCTCGCGGCGACCGTACCGAACGTCTCGCTCAAGGGCCTCGGCGCCAGCTCGCTCGTCGCGCACGTCTCGATGGACCGTGTCCTCGCGGGCTCGATGGAGCGAACCGGCGCGACCGTAGGCGCGACCGCCGTCCGCCAGGAACTCGGCTACGACGGGTCCGGCGTTGGCGTCGCGGTCATCGATTCGGGCATCACCGCGTGGCACGACGATCTCACCGATGCGGGCGGCGCGCAGCGCGTCGCGCGGTTCGTCGACTTCGTGAACGGCCGGATGTCGCCGTACGACGACTACGGCCATGGCACGCACGTCGCCGGCATCGTCGCCGGCAACGGGTTCGACTCGAGCGGCAAGCGATCGGGCATCGCGCCGGGCGCCCGGCTCACGGTGCTCAAGGTGCTCGATCAGAACGGCGCCGGGCGCATCAGCAACGTCATCGCCGCGCTCGACTACGTCGTCTCGCACCGCGGCGAGCTCAATATCAAGGTCGTCAACATGTCGGTCGCGACCGGCGTCTACGAGTCCTATTACCTGGATCCGCTGACGCTCGCCGCGAGAGCCGCCGTGAACGCGGGCATCGTCGTCGTCGCGGCGGCCGGCAACAACGGCCGCAGCCCGCAGGGTGCGACCCGTTACGGCGGCGTCACGGCGCCCGGCAACGCGCCGTGGGTGCTGACCGTGGGCGCATCGAGCCACATGGGCACGATCGATCGGTCCGACGACACGATCGCCGCGTTCAGCTCGCGCGGACCGACGGCGGTCGATCGTTTGGCGAAGCCGGACCTCGTCGCGCCCGGCGTCGGGATCGAGTCGTTGAGCAACCCGTTGAGCTCGTTCTACACGTCGATGGCGCCGTATCTCCTTCCCGGCACCATTCCGACCTCGTATCTCCCGTATCTGAGCCTGACCGGAACGAGCATGGCGACGCCGGTCGTCGCCGGCACCGTCGCGCTCATGCTGCAGGCGAACCCGGGCCTGACGCCGAACGCGGTGAAGGCGATCCTCGAGTACACGGCGCAGATTTATCCGCAATACGACCCGCTCACCGAAGGCGCCGGCTTCCTCAACGCAAAGGGCGCCGTCGACCTCGCTCTTTTCTTCGATTCATCGATCGGTGCGTATCCCTCGTCGCCCGACTGGAGCACGCAGATCATCTGGGGCAACCGCGCGGTGTCCGGCGGTCGGCTGACGCCGGACGCAAGCGGCTGGTCGACGTCGGTCGTCTGGGGCGCGATGACCGCCCAGAACGGCGCGCCCGCGGCCTGGGGCGTCACGTGCACCGCGGCCGACTGCTCTGGCGACGCGTCGTGGACAACCAGTTGGGACACGACGACGACCTCGTACCGGAACGTCGTCTGGGGATCGACGTGCGGCGGCCTCGACTGCGCGACGAGCTCGATCGTCGCGACCGGACTCATGGGATCGAGCGGCGGCGTCCTGATTTGGGGAACATCCGATGGCGATACCGTGGTCTGGGGCACCAACGACGGCGACACCGTCGTCTGGGGCACGAACGACAACGGCGACACCGTTGTGTGGGGGACGAGTTGCACCGACCCAAGCTGTCAGTCGGTGATCTGGAATCAGTGACGGTTCGACAGACTCGCTGTGAGCCTGCCGAAGCGGTGAAGGTTGATCGCGCCGACGGCCGCGCCGAGCCTGTCGAGGCGGCGGTCGCGCGCACCGGCCTTGCGTGGTCCGAACAGCCGCGCGCCGTCCGAATGTACGTGGGCGCGGTCATGGCAACCGGCGCGGCGGCGTTCGCCGCGTCGTTTCCGCTGACGTTTCCGCGGCCGCTCACGTTCGTCGCCCTGCTCGCCCTCGCCTGCATCACCTCATCGTGGAAGGTGAATCTCCCGATCGCGCTGTCGAGCGGCTCGACGCTGTCGGTGTCGTATGCCGCGGATCTGATGGCGCTCCTCGTCCTCGGTCCGCGGCACGCGCTCGTCATCGCGGTCGCCGGCGCCTGGACGCAGTGCATCTACAAGGTGCGCCGGCCGTACCCGCTGTATCGATCCGTCTTCAGCGCCGCCGCCGAGGCGATCACGATGGCGGCGACCGGCGCCGCGTACGCATTTCTCGACGGACTGGCGGCGCCGCGCGAGCTCCTTCCGCTCGCCGGCCCGCTCGTCGGCGCCGTCGGAACGTACTTCTTCGTCAACACGGGGCTCATCGCCGGCGCGATCGCGCTGTCGACGGGCCGTACGTTCTCGCGCGTCTGGCACGACGATTTTCTGTGGAGCAGCAGCAGCTTCATGGTCGCCGGCACCGCCGGCGCCGCGGCCGCCGTCGTCGTGAACCGCGGGCAGCTCTGGATCGCGATCGTAATGTGCGCGCCGATCTATCTCACCTACCGCACGTACCGGATCTTCGTCGGACGGCTCGAGGACGAGCGGCGGCACGCGGAGGAGACGACGCGCCTGCACGCCGAGGCGATGAACGCGTTGTCGCAGGCGCGCGAGGCCGAGCGCGCGCTCGCCACCGAGAAGGAGCGGCTCGCGGCCGCGCTCGGCGAGATGACGCGGCTGCAGCAGCTGCGCAACGAGCTCCTCGAGCGCGAGCAGACGGCGCGCGCGGCGGCCGAGCAGGCGAACCGCCTCAAGGATCAGTTCCTCGCGATCGTGTCCCACGAGCTGCGCACGCCGCTCAACGCCGTCCTCGGGTGGTCCGACATGCTGCGCAGAGGCACGCTCGACGACGCGAAAAAGACGCGCGCCTCGCACGCCATCTACGACGGCGCGCGCCGGCAGTCGCAGCTGATCGACGACCTCCTCGACGTCGCGCGCATCATGTCGGGCAAGCTGCGCCTCGCGCGCGCCCCCGTCGACATGCACGACATCATCCGCGGCGCGATCGACGTCATCCAGCCGGTCGCCGACGCGAAGCGCGTGCAGATTGCCGTCCAGGCCGAGCCGTCGGTCGGCGCGCTGTACGCCGACGGCGCGCGGCTGCAGCAGATCGTCTGGAACCTGCTGTCGAACGCCGTCAAGTTCACGCCCGAAGGCGGCGCCGTGCGCCTCGCGCTGCGGCGCTCGACCAGCCTCGTCGAGCTGTCGGTCACCGACACCGGCCCCGGCATTCCGGCCGACTTCATCGGATCGATCTTCGAGCCGTTCCGGCAGGCGGACTCCTCGTCGACGCGCGCGCACGGCGGGCTCGGTCTCGGCCTCGCGATCGTCAAGCATCTGGTCGACGCGCACGGCGGCTCGATCACCGCCGACAGCGTCGACGGCCGCGGCGCCACGTTCATCGTGCGCCTGCCGATCGTCGCCGTCTATAACCCGCGCGTCGATCCGCCGCCGTCCGGCCGCGGCGGCCCCGGCGACGACCGCGAGGACGATGCCGCGACGACGCTCGCCGGCCTGCGCGTGCTCGTCGTGGACGACGACGATCAGAACCGCGAGGTCGTGGTGACGTCGCTGCAGACGTACCGCGCGACGACGCTGCAGGCCTCGTCGGCTGCGGAGGCGCTCGACCTCCTGCACCGCGAGCGCGTCGACGTGCTGCTCACCGACCTCGCGATGCCCGGAGCAGACGGCTACTCGCTGATCCGCGCGCTCCGCGCGTCGCCGGCCGGCCTGGTCGCCTCCACGCCGGCGATCGCGTTGACCGCCTTCGCGCGGCCCGAGGATCGGCACCACGCGCTCCAGGCGGGATTCCAGCTCCACCTCGCGAAGCCGATCGACGCGCGGTCGCTCGCCGCGGCGGTCGCCCGCTTCGGCAAGCTGAACGCCGACGTCACCTGATCTTCTTTTTCAACGACGCCGCGAATTCGGCCGGCGTCTCTACGCGCAGACCGTAGCGCAGCGCTGAGAGGAAGTGTCGGCGGTTGTCGGTCACGACGACCGTGCCGCCCGCCGCGCGCGCGATTTCCGCGATGTGCGCATCGTAAACGCGGCCGCCCGCGACGTCGTCGCGCGCCGCCGCCGGCAGCATCGGCATCCGCTGGTCGTGCGGAAGGTCGTGCACGGACATCCGCCCGACGATCTCCCGTTGCAGCAGGGCGACGGCGTCTGACGGCGTCAGGCGGTACTCCGGCGGCAGGCGGGTGACCACGGAGAAGAACTCGAGACACGCCCCACGCATCATTTGATTCCGCACAGCTCGGTCAGCCGCGCCGGTTCGGACGGCGGCACGCCGGCGAGCGCCATTCGCCGGAGGCGCGCGTCGACGTACGCGCGGTCCGCGCAGATCGACGGCGAGAGCGGCGCCGTCCGGCGCGTCGACGGCGGTCCGAGGTACAGCAGCGCGTCGTACTGCTCTTCCATTCGAATCTCGACCCATTTCTCGCGCGGAATCGGGACGAACGCGCCGTCGACGATCGAGACGCGCGGCAGCGAGCCCTGCGGCACGTCTTCGGCGCCGATCGTCGTTCCTCGGATGAACGCCAGGCCCGGCACGGGCCAGTCGCGCACGTCGCCGCGCTCGCCGATCGTCGTCACGACGATCGTCGCCACGCCGGCGCCGGCCAGCAGGCTGACGACGGTCTCGGCGAGCGGATCGCCCATCACGTAGTTCGTCGCCTGCTGCCTCCGCTGCAGATGCCCTGCGCCGTAGACGAGAAGCGCCTTGCGTCCGTTGGCGATCGCCTCGCGCCGGACGACGTCCGCTCCGCTGCGATCGCGCAGCTCGAGCCACTTCCTGAAATCGGCGGCGGTCGCGACCTTCTCCCATTCGATCGGCGGATCGCCGAGCAGCGCGCGATGCCAGCGCGCCGGCGGCAGGGTGCGGTTCACGTCCCGCAGCGCGCGATAGATTTCCGGAATCTCGCCGGGCGTGGACAGCACCTGCGGCTGCGTCGTCTCGTCCCACACGCGCCGCAGCTCGGCGTACGGCACGTCGTCGCCGTAGACGTAGCGATCCATCGCGTCCTGATAGCGCGCGCTCGCGTTCTCCATCACCACGTCGATCGTCGTCGAGGCGAAGCGCGGATCGCGAATCAGCGCGGCGACGAACGCGGGACCGCGGACGTCGCCGTGCGTCTCGCCGGCGCTGAGGCCGACGACGTCGTGCGTCCTGAACGCGTCGAGGATCGCGCCGATCGGCTCGACGGGCACGGGCGGCGCCGGCGCGGCGTGCAGCGCGACGAGCAGCGTGAAGGCCATCCGGGCGGACACGATCGCCTCACTCCGCCTTGCCGTCGCCTTCGGTGAGCCTCTGCTGCTGCAGCGCCGCGGCGCCCATCAGCCCGCCCATCCCCATCGATTCGACGGCGCTGCTCGGGATCAGCATCAGGGCGCCCTTCTCCTTCAGCCCTTCGTAGAGCATGTTCATCGCGCGCAGGTGCAGCGCCGTCGGGTTGTTGTGGTACGACTCCGCCGCCTGCGCGAACGAGTGCGCGATCTCGAGCTCCGCCTGGCCGAGGATGATGCGCGCCTGCTTCTCGCGCGCCGCCTGCGCCTCGCGCGACATCGCGTCCTGCAGCGCGTTCGGGATCACGACGTCGCGCATCTCCACCGACTGCACCGTGATGCCCCACGGGTTCGATCGCGCGTCGATCAGCTGCTGCAGCTCGCTCTCGATTCGCTCGCGGCCGCGCAGCAGGTCGGTGAGCGCGGTGCGGCCGATGATGTCGCGCAGCGCGGTCTGCGCCGCCCAGCTCACCGCCTGCGAGTAGTCCTGCACCTCGAGCGCCGCCTTCTGCGCGTCGTGCACCATCCAGAACAGCACGGCGTCGACGTTGACCGGCACCGTGTCGGAGGTCAGCGTCTGCTCCGCCGCGAAGCTGGTCGTGATCGTGCGCTGGTCGATCCACGACGACACCGTGTCGACCAACGGCATGATCCAGAAGAGGCCCGGCCCGCGCAGGCCGACGAACCGGCCGAGGCGCAGGACCACGCCGCGCTCCCACTGCTGCGCGACTTTCGGCGACTGCATCAGCACGACGCCGGCCGCCGCGCCGGCGAGGATCGGCAGCGGCTGCTGCAGCTGAATCGTCAGCAGCACGCCGATCGCGAGGCTCGCGGCGAGCACGAGGAGCGCGACGACGTTGGTGCGCGGCGCGAGCGCAACGCCGTCGGTGTTCGGGGCGGACGATCAGGGGACTCATGGCGGATGCTCCTTTCGGCCGGGTCTACGTCTTCTCGAGCTCGGCGACGACCTCGTCGCGCGTGAAACCGGACGCCGCCGCGTCGGCGAGCACGCGCGTGACGAACGCGCGCAGGCGCTTCGAGTGCTCGGCCGGCGGCCGCGCCTGCTGCCGCGTCGCGGCGACGAACGAGCCGACGCCGCGCCGCGTCTCGAGGATGCCGTCGCGCTCGAGGTCCGCGTAGACCCGCGCGACCGTATTCGCGTTCACGCGCAGATCGACCGCGAGCTGGCGGACGGTCGGCAGCTGGTCGCCGGGCCGCAGGCGGCCGGCGGCCATCGCGGCGCGCAGCGCGCGGTCGAGCTGGGCGTAGATGGGCGTGGCGTCGCGCGAATCGATCTGCACGACCGGCATTGCCACATTGTATTAGTTCATTAATACAAGTCAAGCACAAAAAAGGGGCGGCGCGCGCGCCGCCCGTTCTGCCAGCCCGCCTTCGCGCGATGCGCGGCGGCGGGGGCCAGCTGCCTACTGATTCGAGACTGCGGCTGGTCTCGCGCTACCGCGAGATCATCTTCAGTGAATCGGCCGCGATCATCATCTTCCCGTCTTTCTCGGTGACGTCGCCCGTCACCTCGACGGTGTGCGCGATGTGCGGAATGATCTTCGCGTTCTTCTCGGCCGCGAGGCCGCCCGTGAGCTCGTACACCTTGCCGTCGTCGGTGAGGATCGCCATCGGCCGGCCCGCTTTCGCGCAGCCCGTCGCGCAGTCGGCGGTGTCGCCCTTGGGCATCTTGTGATCCTTGCCGGCGTTGTTCGCCTTGTCCATGTTGTAGCAGGACTCGTCGACGATCTTGCCCTTCACGGTCTCGGTTCTCGCGAGCGCGGGCGCGGTCGTCAACGCGAGAACGAACGCGGCGGCCGTCAGTGCGGCGAACATGTTGCGCATACCGTCTCCTTTGACCTGAGAAATCACTCGCTTATACGCCTCGCGCTCGGCTACTGTCAACACGATCAGAGGGCTCACCATGATGCGAACGTTCGTCGCGCTCGCCGCCGTTGTCGCGCTTGCCGGCGCGGGCGCCGCCGCGAGGCAGACGGCGGCGAAGCCGGCGCCGACCGTCGATCAGATTCTTTCGATCGAGCGGGCGGGCTCGCCCGAGATCTCGCCCGACGGACGGCGCGTGGCCTACACGGTCCGCGCCACGAACTGGGACGAGAACGCGTACGAGACGCAGATCTGGCTCGCGGACGCGGCGACCGGCGCCGTGCGGCAGCTGACGCACGCGAAGAAGTCGAGCCGGTCGCCGGCCTGGTCGCCGGACGGATCGACGCTCGGCTTCATCTCGGACCGCAGCGACAAGAACCAGATCTACGTCATCAGCGCGTCGGGCGGCGAGGCGGAAGCGCTCACGCCGGTTGAAGACGGCGTCAACCGCTTCCAGTGGTCGCCGGACGGCAGGCGGATCGCGTACACGGCCACAGAGCCGAAGAGTACGGCGCTCAAGGATCGCGAGAAGAAG
>Ga0075434_100006930_pt1 | contig 10446 bp, 8 predicted proteins | sample RhiMethybrSRZTD3_FD_75298 | JGI IMG/M metagenome (GOLD analysis project Ga0075434, IMG submission 75298) | Populus rhizosphere microbial communities from Tennessee, USA - Rhizosphere MetaG P. TD hybrid SRZTD3 | ecosystem: Host-associated > Plants > Roots > Rhizosphere > Soil | place: USA...
CCTTTGGGACGAGAGCTCGCTCAGGACCAGGGCGCCCGCCCCCCGGACCGACCAAGCACCAGCCTCAGCCCGCAGCCCGCGCCTTGCGCGGTTCTTCACTTGGGAGCTGCAGCAGCGCCACCTCTCTGCCCTCGACCCTGAGGGCCAGCTTGCCTTCCTTGAGCTCCTTGGCGTGGACGCCGAACAAGTCGTAGCGCCAGCCCCTCATGGCGGGCACGTCCGGTGCGTCTTCCACCGCCATCCGTTCCAAGTCATCACCATCGGCGATCAGGCGCGGCGCGACTTTGTGCCGAGCCGCGCAAGTCTTCAGCAGCACGCGCAGCAAATCGAGAAGCGCTAGCTTTTCGGCGGGCAAGGGCACCCCGCTGCGCAACGGCGGAACGCTCTTTGGGTCCCGCCCAAGACCCCGTTTCACCGCCTCGACGATTTCCTTGGCACGCGCCGACCTCGCAAAACCATCGCTCAGCGTGCGCAGCTCTGCCAGCTGAGCAGTCGCAGTCGGAGCATGATTGGCGATGTCGTAAAGCGTGTCGTCGCGCAAGATGCGGCTGCGCGGAACGTCCTGCGCCTGGGCTGCCCGCTCGCGCCAGGCGGCAAGCTCGATAAGAACGGCCAGGCCCCTGCGGCTCTTGACCCGCAGCTTGAGCCGCCGCCACGCCTCGTCCGGATTGGCTTCGTAGGTGCCAGGCTCGGTCAGAGCCGCCATCTCCTCGTCCACCCAGCCGGCGCGTCCCTCCCGTTCCAGCTCTGCTTTCAGGTAGCGGTAGATCTCGCGCAGGTGAATGACGTCGCCCAGGGCATACGCGAGCTGCTTGGCCGAGAGCGGCCGGCGCGCCCAGTCGGTGAAGCGCGAGGACTTGTCGAGATCCTGGCGGGTCACCTGTTTCACCAAATTGACGTAGCTTACGGCCTCGCCGAAGCCGCACACCATGGCGGCAACCTGGGTATCGAAGATCGGATGCGGGATGAGGTGGGCCTGATTCCAGATGATTTCCAAATCCTGTCTGGCCGCGTGGAAGACCTTCACCACGCGTTCGTTCGCCATCAGGTGGAAAAAGGGCTCAAGCGAGATGCCCGGCGACAGCGGATCCACCAACGCCTCGTCATGGGGACCGGCGAGCTGGATGAGACAGAGCTTCGGCCAATAGGTCTGCTCGCGAATGAATTCGGTGTCCACGCCCACGAAGTCGTGTTGGCGCAGGCGGGTGCAGATGCGGGCAAGCTCTTGGGTGGTTTCGATGAGGCGCATGGGACGCGGCGCTTATAGCGCAGGCCTCGACCATTGTCGCTGCAAAAGGTCACGCATGGCCCCTCCTGGCCCGGACCCACATTAAGGCGGCCTTAACCAGATCTGGCCCATCAGGTCGAGACGTCGGCCAATCGCTACCAGCCCCCGACGCTGAAGGGTTTTGATCGCGCTCAGCGAGCCCCGTGGAAGGGGTAGGGTTCGAGCAGAACCGCAATTGACCGAGCTCCCCACCCATCTTATTTCAGCGCCATGGCGAAGCTTACAATCGTTACTCTGCCCGACAAGATCCTGCGCAAGATGTCGCTACCCGTCGAGCGCGTGGACGAAGGCGTGCGCACGCTTGCCGAGGACATGCTGGAGACCATGTACGCGGCGCCGGGCGTGGGCCTGGCGGCCGTGCAGGTGGGAGTGCTGCGCCGCCTCATCGTGCTCGATACCGCCAAGGGCGAGGACGAGCCGCCGCACCCGCTCGTCATGATCAATCCGCGAATTATCGCCCTGGGATCGCAGCTGCGGCGCCACGAGGAAGGTTGCTTATCAATCCCAGACGTGCGCATCGAGATCGAGCGGCCTTCGTCGGTGACCGTTGAGTTCCTCGATCGCGAGGGCAAGCGGCAAGAGCTCACCGCAGATGGCTTGCTCGCGACCGCCATCCAGCACGAGATCGATCACCTCAACGGCAAGCTGATCATCGACTTCCTGTCGCGGCTCAAACGCGACATGATCGTGCGCAGATTCAAAAAGCAGGCGAAGGCCGAAGCGACAGCCTAAGGCCCCGACACGGGGGTCGCAGGGAAGGTGAAATGCTTCGCTGGTGGGCAGGAGATCTGCCCGAAGACTGAATTGCCTTGGGGCGCTAGGCCCCGCGGCACAGGCGAGGTTTCGTTTTTCTCATGCGCGTCGTCTTCATGGGCACGCCCGCATTCGCCCTCCCCACCCTCGCCGGCATTCTCGCGGCTGGGCATGAGGTCGCCGCCGTCTACACCCAGCCCCCGAGACCCGCTGGACGCGGCATGGCCCGTTCGAAGTCGCCGGTGCATCGCTGCGCCGAGTGCCATGGCCTGCCGGTATTCACCCCGTTGACATTGCGCTCCGATGCCGAAACGCTCACCTTCGCCGGCCATCGCCCGGAGGTGGCCGTCGTCGTCGCCTACGGACTGATCCTACCTCTCAAGGTGCTCCAGGCGCCGCGCTCCGGCTGCCTCAACTTGCATGCTTCGGCGCTGCCGCGCTGGCGCGGCGCTGCCCCGATCCAGCGGGCCATCCTCGCCGGCGACGCCGAGACGGCGGCCACCGTCATGCGCATGGAGGCAGGCCTCGATACGGGACCCATCTGTTTAATGGAGCGCGTGCCTATCGGCGCCGACACCACCGCCGGTGAGCTGCACGACCTTTTGGCCCAGCGAGGCGCTAAGCTGATGGTGGAGGCGCTGGGCGAACTCGCACGTGGCCACCTGCACTATACGCCGCAGCCCGACGCGGGCGTCACCTATGCTGCCAAGCTTGACAAGGACGAAACGCGGCTCGACTTTCGCCAGCCCGCGCGTGAGGTGCACAATCGCGTGCGCGGACTATCACCAATGCCGGGCGCCTGGTTCGAGGTGAGACACGAGGATCGGACGGAGCGCATCAAGCTCTTGCGCGCCGCGCCTCTCGACGCAACTCCAAGTGCTCCCCCTGGCACGATCCTGGACGATGCCCTCGCCGTTGCCTGCGGCGCGGGCGCCGTGCGCATGCTGGAGGTGCAGCGCTCGGGCCGCAAGCCCATGGCGGCGAGTGAGTTCCTGCGCGGCTTTCCGCTCGGAGCGGGAGCGCGCCTTGCGCCGCCGCGCCAGGACGCCTCAGATAGCGCATCGCCGGCGCGACCTGGCGGTTAGTGGGGCCGGTAGGAGGCCCTGGCCTCGCTCATTCGCCGTAACCCAAATGCCCCTTGGCACTCGCCGTCGATGGGCGAGCCGCTCGTCCCACCGGGCCTGAAGCGCGGCTTAATGCGCACCGGCTAGCCACTTCAATCGACCTCTGCTTTCCCCTCAGTTGTAGGCGTGGCACCGCGCCGGGGTAACGTTAGCGAGCGATGGGCGGTCTCGGCGGCTTGTGTGCGCCTCGACTGCGGGCCTGGGACAGGGTTTTGGCGATGATTGCCGCCTTGGCGGTAGCAGGGGCGTTTGCGCGAGTTCACCCGTGCGCGCAGGTGACGGCCCGCGTCGAAACGCGACCAGTGAACGGCGCGACGGTTACACTCGAACATGGAGTTCGTGTGTACCGTCCGCTGCCGCCACCGTGATCATCAATCCAGGGGGTAGAAAGCCTCTAGTCCTCGGCGAATACGGTTACAGCAACGAACTAGTGGCCTCCGGCGACGGCGACGCGGGCGACATTGCAGGCGCCCCCAGCGGCTTTGTCGGGGCAGCGCCGCCGGAACGATCCTCCCCCGACGCTTGCTTCGCCACCCTCTTGGTGACCACGCCTTTTCCCACCCCCGCTTTCCACACCACTGTCAACGGCACATGGGCCATCCGCATCGCTGGGCGTTCGGGGCGTGGTGATGCGACCGTGAGCGTCTCGGGCGCAGTGCGGTGGATGCGGGATGGGGGGCGCCCCCCCGCGAGACTTGGCGCCAGCGAAGCTTGGCCCCCGGGGAAACTTGGCCCGAGGGAAAACTTGACGTTGCGCGGCGCGCACGGGTTGCATGCGACGACCTCTCGGGCGTCTCCTTGCCGCAGGCGGGACGCGGCGTTAGTGGAGCCACTCCCGGTATGAGCCCAGGTGAAGAAAGAGGCTGCGCTCCGCCATGCCGCGCTACCGCGTCACGCTTGAGTATGATGGCACGCCCTTCGTCGGCTGGCAGGTGCAGAGGGTGGGCGTCTCCGTGCAGAGCCGGCTGACCGAGGCTATCGCCAAGCTGTCGGGCGAAATCGTATCGCTGCGCGGGGCCGGCCGCACCGATGCTGGCGTGCACGCCAAGGGTCAGGTTGCGCACTTCGACCTCACCCGCGCATGGCCGCCGGACACGGTGCGCAGGGCGGTCAATTACCATCTGAAGCCCGACCCGATCGCGATCCTTGACTGCGCGGTTGTGACGGATGCTTTCGACGCCCGCTTCAGCGCCACCGCCCGTCACTACACCTACCGCATTCTGGCGCGCTCGGCTCCGCCCGTGCTGGACCGCGATCGCGTGTGGTGGGTGCGCCAGCCACTCGATTGCGCCGCGATGGATCAGGCCGCAAGCCAGTTGATCGGCCGCCACGACTTCACGACCTTCCGCGCGGCGGACTGCCAGGCCAAATCGCCGATCAAGACACTCGACCGTCTCGCGGTCGCCACCAAGGGCGAGGAGGTGCACATCATGGCCTCGGCGCGCTCGTTCCTGCACAACCAGGTGCGCTCGATGGTGGGTTCGCTCAAACTCGTTGGCGAAGGCAAGTGGAGCCCGGGCAATCTCGGCGCGGCACTTGAAGCGCGGGATCGCGGGGCGTGCGGCCAAGTCGCGCCCGCGCGCGGGCTCTACCTCATGCGCGTGGAGTACGTCTGATCGCCCAACCCAACCTGATCGGAGAGACCGCGGGCTTGCGGATCCGGCGGCGCCTGGCGGCAGGGCCTTGCGTGCGCTGATGCGGGCAATGCCTTCGGCAAGAGCGCGCGTGATCGCGCGCGCCGGCCGGAAGAGAGCAGGGTAAAGCTCAGACCGCTTGCAACCGCGGCGAGCGCTCGAGCACAGCGAGCACCCGAGCAAGGTCGTGGCCGCGCTTGAGGATCAGGCCCGTGGCCGCCACGACGCTGTAGGCGCCCTGTCGCCGCGCCAGCCGCGGATGCTTCTCGATGCGATAAAGAGGTATTTCGCTGGCGTGGCGGAAGGCACAGAACACCGCCTTGTCGCGCCCGAAATCGATGGCGTAGTCGCGCCATTCACCGGCGGCGACCTTGCGGCCGTAGAGATCGAGAATGGCGCTCAGCTCTGCGCGCGTAAAGGAAACTGGAGTGACAATCGTTGAATGTGTGAAAACGCTGCTGCCATTGACGCCCGCGCTGCTGCCGCGCGGGCTGAACTCTATGGGTTCGGCTTCGCTCAAAGGCGCCTCCCTGGCTGGTTAGACCGCCCATGATCCTCGCTTCGCCTAGCAATTTCAAGCGCGGTCGCAGCCAGCGTTGCGGGCGCAAACAAGCCAAGCCGTCGGCTCAATGCGCCAACCCGCCGAATACCCTATAGATTCTCCCACTTCGCAGCGACCGACCAACCGGCCGCGATGATCCAAACGGCTTCGTGCTCGGCCCGATCAACGACCTTGCTGCTGCGAGACGTCACCACCCCGGTTCCCGTGGATTGGCGTCGGTGGCCTTGACTGGCGAGGTCACGCGCGAGGCACGGGCCCATCCGCCTCGCCCAGCGGCAGCTCCATGATGACGCTGTCGAGCCACCGGCCGAGCTTGTAGCCGACCGAATGTATGGTGCCGCAAAATCTGAAACCAGCGCGCCGGTGCAGGGCAATGGAGGCGAAATTGGCGGAGTCGCCGATCACCGCCACCATCAGCCGATAGCCTTTGGCTGTCGCGGCCGCGATCACCTCGCCAAGGAGTGCCCGGCCGACCCCTTTGCCCTGCGCATCGGGGGCCACGTAGACCGAATTCTCCACGGTGAAGCGATAGCCAGGTCGAGCGCGATAGGCGCTCGCGTACGCATAGCCAACGAGGCGCCCGTCAAGCTCGGCAACCATATAAGGGTTCCCGGCATCCGTGACGGCACGATAGCGGCGCAGCATCTCTTCCTCGCTCGGCGGCTCGAGCTCGAAGCTGGCGGTGCCGCTGAGAACGGCGGGGCGATAGATCGCGGTGATGGCGGCAATATCAGAGGGCTTGGCGGGGCGCAATGTCGGCTGAGACATGGGAAAGCTCGCAAGCGTCGGGGCGGAAAATTCTGCCCGACGGCCCGCGCAAATGCAAAGGGCCCCGCCGCGAAGCGGGGCCCAGCATGGCCGAGACGGCTGCGAGCTTATTCGCGATTGCCGAACAGCTGTAGCAGCATCACGAACATGTTGATGAAGTCGAGATAGAGGTTGAGGGCACCCATGATGGCTTGCTTGGCAGCCGCCGTCGCGTCGCCCATCACCGTGTAGTAGTTGTCCTTGATCTGCTGGGTATCGTAGGCGGTAAGACCCGCAAACACCAGCACGCCAATCACCGAGATGGCGAACTGCAGGGCGCTTGACTGCAGCCACAGGTTCAACAACGCCGCGACGATGACGCCGATCAGGCCCATGATCAAGAAGGAACCCCATCCGGAGAGGTCACGCTGCGTGGTGTAGCCGTAGAGGCTGAGCGAACCGAACGCCGCCGCGGTCACGAAAAACACCTGGGTGATGGAGCTGCCGGTATAGACGAGGAAGATCGAAGACAGCGAGGCGCCCATCACCGCCGCAAACAGCCAGAACGCCAGCTGTGCGGCCCCAAGGCTCATGCGGTAGATGCGCCAGGACAGAAAGAACACGAACGCCAGCGGGGCCAACATGACGACCCACTTGAGCGGAGACAGGAAGATCGCCTGACCGAACGGGGTGAGGTACATCCCCCGGTGGAGCGCGATGGTGCGGCTGCCGATCGTGGCGGCCAGCGCCGGATCGGTCGTGACCGCGTAGCTGAATACGAGGTACGCCACGACGCCGGTGAGAGCCACGCCGGCGGTCATGTAATTGTAGACGCGCAACATGTATGCGCGCAGACCTGCGTCTACCGCAACATCAGTGCGCGCGCCCGTACGGCCGGCGTACCTGTTGTCGATTTGAGCCATTTGGTCCATCCCTTCGACTTTGGTGCAAGCTCCGCGCTCGCGCACAGACTGTACGCGATGCGCGCGGCCGGTTGCAACAACTGCTGGCTCGAATCTAGGGTCGGAACGCGGGCTGTGCAAGGCGGCATCCCCCCAAAAGACGCACATTCGAAAGACCAAAGCTTAAGTTTTAGTCAGATCGCAGATAGGGCACCGGTCTGGCCCGCAGCACACGCCAGGTGCCCACCCCCCCAAACACCGCAACCAGGGCGATGGAAGCCAACACCGCCTCTGCCGCCGCCCAGCCGGAAAAGACAAAATCGACCTCCATCACCCGGCTGAGCACCATCCATGCCGCCAAGCTGCCGATCAAGACGGAGATAAACGCCGTTAACAATGCCAAAATGGCATATTCGGTCAAATGCGTGAGCAGGATGCGGCGACTGGTGGCGCCAAGGGCCTTCAAGATGACGGCCTCTTGGATGCGCCGTCGCTGGGCGGTGGCGAGCGCACCGGCAAGCACCAGCGCACCGGCGAGCAGGGTAACGCTGCCGGCGGCGCGCACCGCCATCATGACGCGGCCGAAGATGACGTTGAAGGCCTCGATCGCGTCCTTGACGCGAATGGCGGTGGAGGCGGGAAAGGCGCGGCCGATATGCTGGGCAAGCTTGGCTTCCGCCGCCAGCGAATGGCCCTTGGGCAGCGTGATCGTCGCCAGCAGGTTGTGGGGCGCCCCGCTCAAGGTGTTCGGCGAGAACACCATCACGAAGTTGAGGGAGAGGCTCTCCCAGCGCACGTCCCGCAAGTTGGCGATGCGGGCGGTCACGTTGCGGCCGAGCACGTTCACGGTGACGGTATCGCCAACCTTGAGATGGAGCCCCTTGGCGGTTTCGGCCTCGAAGGAGACAAGTGGCTCTCCGGCATAGTCGGCGGGCCACCACGCCCCCGCAACCACCGTGGAGCCCTCGGGAACCTCATACGCATAGGTGAGGCCGCGATCGCCCGTGAGCACCCATTGCGCCTCCGGTGCCGCCTTGACGTCCTCCGCCAGCTGGGAGCCAAGCTTGATGACGCGACCGCGCAGCATAGGTGCCTCCGCCACCCTGGCGGCGGGGGTCTCGCGGAAGACGAGTGCATGAAAGTCCTCGCTCTCGGAGGGCTTGATATCGAGCACGAAATAGTTGGGGCTCTCCTCTGGCAAGCGGCTGGTGAGCTCATGCACGACCGAGGCGTCGACCAGGGCCACGGTCACGAGCAGTGAGAGGCCCGTTCCAAGCGACAGCACCACCGCGCGCGTCAGTCCGCCAGGCGCGCCGAGGTTGCCGATGGCCAAGGCAAGCTCCGGCAAGCGAGGTCGTGGGACCCGCCGAGCGAGGAAGCCCACGGTGGACCCGAGGCCTACAAAAACCGCGAAAACCCCGACGACCCCGAGGCAGTAGTAGAGCGCGAGCAGGCGAGCCTCCGCCGTGAAGATCGCCAAACCCGCGAGCAGGAGCCCACAGCCCACGATCACCGCCAAGATCGAGCAGCGTGGCATGACGCGTTGCTGCGCCACCTCGTCGCGAAAGAGGACGCCGGCGGGCACCTGCTCGGCGCGCCCCAACGGCCAGAGCGCAAACAGCAGTGACACGAGCAGGCCATAACCTACCCCCGTCAACACGCTGCGCGTGCTGATGGCAAGATCGGCCTTGATGGGCAAGACATCCCCGAACGCCGCCGTCAGGACGACCGGGATCAAGAACCCGAGCGCGGTGCCAAGGACGATGCCGATTGCGGCGATCAGCAGCACCTGCAGGAGATGGACGCCCAAGATGGTACCGCTGGTGGCTCCGAGGCTCTTGAAGGCAGCGATCACCCTGCGCCGCCGATCTATGTAGGTCGCAACCGCGTTGGCGACGCCGACGCCACCCACCAGCAACGCCGTGAGGCCAACGAGCGTGAGAAATTGCCGCAGTCGTTCCAGCGTGCGCGACACTTGTGGGGAGGGATCTCGGCGATCGCGAACCGTGTAGCCGCCTTCAGGCAGCACCGCCTTGACGCTCTCGCGGAAGGCCACGAGCGCGCGATCCGATCCGTGCGCGCTGCCCGTCAGCTTGAGGGCGTAACGCCAGCCAACAAGGCTGCCGGGTTCGATCAGTCCGGCACGCTTGAGGGTATCGAGCGACACGAGCACGCGCGGGCCGACCGTGAGCCGGTCCACGAGCTTGTCGGGCTCGGCGGCGATCGTGGCGCGGATTGGCACCTCGATGGTGCCGAGCGACAGGCGGTCACCGACCTTGAGGCCAAGCCGCTCGAGCAGGATCGGGTCGACCGCGGCGCCGGGCTGGCCGCGAATCGCCTCCTCGAGCGAGACCGCTTCCGCCAGGCGGACGCCACCCACGAGCGGATAGGCTTCATCCACGCCCTTGAGTTCAACGAGCGCTTGCTCGCTGCCGTCCACTCGACGCGCCATGGCGCGCATGCTAGCCGTTTCGCTGAGGCGACCCTGCCGGGAGAGCCAGGCGCGTTCGGCGTCTTCGGCCGGTCGATGCGGACGGGAGAGGGTGACGTCTCCCCCCAACAGCGCCTCCCCCTGGCGCTCGAAGCTCGCGCGCAAGACGTCGGCCAACGCGCCGACGCCAGTGATGACCGCCACGCCCAACGCCACGCAGGTGATGAAGACATAGAACCCTTTGAGACCGTTGCGCTGCTCGCGCAGCGCCAGAGTGAGCGCCAGCGGCAGCCGCAAAGCTTGGCGCCAGGCGCCGAGATCCGTCGCCGCGACCGTCATGCGGTGGCAAGCTCCGCCCCAGCGATCTCTCCATCTGCCATGCGCACCAGGCGACCACAGCGTTGGGCGAGCCGCACGTCGTGGGTGACGAACACGAGGGTAGCCTGCCGTCGCCGCTGCAGATCGAACAGCAGCTCCACGACCTGCTCCCCGGTCTTGCCATCGAGATTGCCCGTGGGCTCGTCGGCAAGAATGATCTGCGGCCGCGGGCTCAACGCGCGGGCAATGGCCACGCGCTGCTGCTCGCCGCCCGAGAGCTGCGCGGGGAAATGTTCGGCGCGATGCGCAAGGCCTACCTCGACCAACAGCGCCTTGGCGGTCGCGAACGCGGCCGGCCTGCCGGCAAACTCCAGCGGCAGGGCAACGTTCTCAAGTGCCGTCATGGTTGGAACGAGATGGAACGACTGGAACACGATGCCGATGTTGCTGCCGCGGACGATGGCGAGCTCGTCCTCGCTGAGACCAAGAAAGTCGCGCCCGGCGACCCGCACCGAGCCCGATGTGGCGCGTTCGAGGCCGGCCACAATCATCAAGAGCGACGTCTTGCCGGACCCGCTGGGACCTACCACCGCGACCGATTCGCCTGCGCCTATCTCGAGATTGACGCGCTTCAAGATCTCGACCGGCCCCGCACGGCTGGACAGCGTCAGCGAGACGTCGTTGAGG
>Ga0075434_100006934_pt1 | contig 10441 bp, 13 predicted proteins | sample RhiMethybrSRZTD3_FD_75298 | JGI IMG/M metagenome (GOLD analysis project Ga0075434, IMG submission 75298) | Populus rhizosphere microbial communities from Tennessee, USA - Rhizosphere MetaG P. TD hybrid SRZTD3 | ecosystem: Host-associated > Plants > Roots > Rhizosphere > Soil | place: USA...
CAGAGATAGAGCACACCCGCGACGGCCACGATCCCGAACGCGACGTACAGGCCGATGAAGGCCGAAGGCGCGTGGATGTAAAAAATCTTCTGGGCGAGGCCCTGACGGGCCTCCGCGGGCGTGAAGAAGATAGCGCGAATGAACGTTGCGGCTACGGCGACAACGGCGCTCGTGAGCAGCCAGTCGATGCCGCGGCGGTCTTCTGTGAATTCGGGAGTCGTCATCGGATTGACTTCTAGTCCTCGAGCGTGAACGGGAACGCGAGAGCGCACGCGACCACGAACACGATGTCGAACGCGATGAGGATTCTCAACCAACTCATCGCTTCGGCGACTGGACGGCCCGAGAGCAGCCGTGCGGTCGACTGTGCAGCGGGAAGGACGATCGGTACGAAGAATGGGAGGGCGAGCACGGGTAACAACAGCTCGGCGAGGCGTGTGTTCGCGGCCATCGCGCTGAACAGCGTACCGATCGAGACGAGTCCGATGGCCGCCAGCACGGCGATGCCGATGAGCGGACCGAGCGCCCTCGTGAGTGGAAGGTTGTAGAACAGTGCGACGGCCGGAATGGCAACGGCCTGCACACCCAGCACGAATGCAAGATTCGCGAGCGCCTTGCCGAGAAACACCGCCTCTCTGTCTACCGGGGACGCGAGAAGTGCATCGATCGCTCGATCAGCCTCCTCGACACCGAACGAACGATGGAGGCCGAGCAGGCCCGAAAACGTGAAGATCACCCACAAGACGCCAGGCGCGAGATCGACTGCGCTGACCGCCGTCGAGTCCCACGCGAAGTAGAAGATGACGATCGCGAGGAGCGCGAACACGATCGCCGCGAGAAACGCGCTGCGGGTTCGAAACTCGATTGCGAGGTCCTTGCGGGCAATGAGCATGGCTGCCGCAAATGTGCCGGGCGGACGGCGCGTGCTCATCTCCCGATCGCCTCGCGGTAGACATCGCGGTACACATCGAGCTCCACCGTCCCGCGCGGCTCGTGTTTGACGAACTGTCCATCGCGAATGATTGCGGTGTGCGTCGCGAGCGCGAGGCCTTCGCCAAGGTGGTGTGTCACGAGAACCAACGCCGCGCCACCGCTCTTGAGCGATTCGAGCGCAGCGCTCAGCGCCGCGGCACCGGTCTCATCCAGACCTGTATAGGGCTCGTCCAGGAGCACCACTCTCGGCTGGTGCACGATCGCCCGCGCGATCGACACCCGCTGTTGCATTCCGCGACTCAACGATCGAACTGGCGACTCGGCGCGCTCGTCGAGGCGCATTCGCGCGAGCGCACGCATCGCCGCCTCTCGGGGCGATTCGAGTCCATAGAGTCGTGCAGTGAACTCGACGTTCTCCCTTGCCGTGAGCGCCGAATAGAGCATGGTCTGGTGCGAGATGAGGCCAACGACGCTTCTCGCCTCGGCGCCGCCGGGGAGCCTGACGCCGGCGATGTGCGCGGTCCCGCTGGTGGGCCGCAGGAGTCCGGCGAGGATTCGGAGGAGTGTCGTTTTCCCCGCCCCGTTCGGGCCGAAGAGCGCGAGGCATTCGCCATCGTTCACGGCGAATGTCAGTCCACGGATCGCCACGCGCCGGCCGAACGCTCGCGTCAAACCCTCGACTTGAATGGCAGCACGGCCACCGGTGGCTGCCGGCGCGTGCGGGGTACGAGGCGTTGGCTCGGCAGGCGTGATCGCGTGTGACACGTCCGAACGTTAGCCCGCGGTGTGGTGATGCGAAACGGCGGCCGCTAGTGCACGGCCGCCGCTCGCGAGTAACCCGATGTCGTCACGCCGAAGGGGGCCACGGCAGACGCCCGGGGCACTCAGTCCCTGAACTCGAAAAGAAACTCGAGCAACGTGAGCTTGAGCAAATTGCGGACCCTTTCCGGTGCATGGCGCAAAACAGTCGAGAGTCCATGCTCTTTTGCTCGCTTCTGGATGAACACCAGCATGCCGAGTCCGCTGGCATCGATATCGACGGTTTGACTCAGGTCGATGACCAACACGCCGGCACTCCTGTCCTTATGCAGCTCGTCGAGCTGCTGAAGCGCCGCCGCGCGAAACTCGCCGCGCGTTTCGGAGATCAATCGATCCGGGGCTATTAGCACGCCCACGTCATTATTTGCACTGCCCTGCATAGCAAAAACCCTCCAGTCCGGGCAACGAGCACGTGCCACCGATCAGGAGGATTCGGAACGCCGAGCGATTCGGGTTTACCACCTTCGGCAACCGGACGATCTCGCCATGCTGCGCAGTCGAGACTCCAAGCTTTGCGACCCCGCCTCGCGACGGGTGTGCTCTTATCGGGTGACGCGTTGCCCTTCAGTTGTGACCTAGGTCAGAGCGACTTGCATGCCAGGCTGAGCATCAAGCGTCACAGCGTTGCCTTGGTTGGACTTAACCTTTGGTCCCCCAATCGCCTTTCCTGTTGCGGGTCTGCACTTTGCCGCAGTATGCGATCTTCGCCTCAGTGTAGTATTTCTGAGCAGCCATCTCGACCGAACGACCGATCACAGGAATGCCGGCCAGACCGGCGCGGTTGATGTTTGTCGCCGGGGACTGCACGTTCGCGCGGTACGTGATGCGGTGCGATTCCGATCTGTCCCGAGCGGTAGCCAGGGACCCTCCGATTCTCCCGACTGATTTTCAAGCATGTCAGACATCGACGTCCTCCTTCAGGAGAACCGAAAGTTCGAGCCGCCTGACGAGTTCCGCCGCCAGGCGCATGTCTCATCGCCCGAGCTTTACGAGGAAGCCACGCGTGACCCGGAGCGTTTTTGGGCAGGGATGGCTAGCGCGCTGGAGTGGTCGCGGCCCTGGGACACCGTGCTCGAATGGGCGCCCCCGCACGCGAAATGGTTCGTCGGCGGGAAGCTGAACGCGTCGGTGAATTGCCTCGACCGCCACATCCGCACCGCCCGGCGCAACAAGGCGGCGCTCATCTTCGAGGGCGAGCCTGGCGACCGCCGAACGCTCACATACTGGGACCTCTACGTCGAAGTCAACAAGTGCGCCAATGTGCTCAAGCGGCTCGGCGTTAGGCGGGGCGACCGTGTCGGCATCTACATGCCGATGATCCCGGAAGTCGTCATCGCGATGCTGGCCTGCGCACGCATTGGAGCGATCCACTCGGTGGTCTTCGGCGGCTTCTCGCCCGAGTCGCTACGGGACCGGATGAACGACGCGCTGGCCAAGGTCGTCATCACCACCGACGGCGGGTATCGGCGCGGCCAGGTCATTCCGCTCAAGCGAAACACGGACAAGGCGCTGGACGGTGTGCCCTCGGTGAAGAATGTGATCGTCGTCATGCGCCGCCCTGGTGCCGGAGGCGACGAAGCGTTCGCCCACATGCAGGAGGGCCGCGACCACTGGTGGCATCGGCTCATGGCTGATGCGCCGGCGTATTGCGAACCGGAGCAGATGGATGCGGAGGATGTGCTCTACATCCTCTACACGTCAGGCACGACCGGGAAGCCCAAGGGCATCGTGCACACGACCGGCGGCTATATGACGGGGGTCGCGGCGACCACCAAGCTCGTTTTCGATCTCCGGGATGACGATGTGTTCTGGTGTACGGCCGACGTGGGTTGGGTGACGGGCCACTCGTACCTCGTGTACGGGCCGCTGTCGAACGGGGCGACGTGCGTCATGTATGAGGGCGCCCCGGACTGGCCGGAAAAGGATCGATTCTGGGAGCTGTGTGAGAAGCTCGGCGTGACGATCCTCTACACCGCGCCCACAGCCGTTCGCGCATTCATGAAATGGGGCGACGAGCACCCGGCTCGTCACGACTTGAGCCGGCTTCGCTTGTTAGGCAGCGTCGGCGAGCCGATCAACCCGGAAGCGTGGATGTGGTACCACGAGCACATCGGCGGCCGCCGCTGTCCGATCGTCGACACTTGGTGGCAAACGGAAACGGGTGCCATCGCGATCTCGCCGCTGCCGGGAGTGACGGCGACGAAACCGGGCAGCGCGACTCGCGCCCTTCCCGGGTATTCGGCCACGCTGCTCGATACCAAGGGCGCGGAGATTCCGGTGGGCGGAGGTCTCCTGGCCTTCACCAGGCCATGGCCGTCGATGCTTCGCACGATCTGGGGCGACGACGAACGGTACGTGCAGACGTATTTCTCGAAGTGGCCGGGTCGTCCGGACCTGTACTTTCCGGGTGACGGTGCCAAGCGTGACGACGATGGCTACTTCTGGATCCTCGGACGCGTGGACGACGTGCTCAACGTCGCCGGCCATCGTATTGGCACCATGGAGGTAGAGTCGGCGCTCGTGGAGCACCCGTCGGTTGCCGAAGCCGCGGTCGTCGGAAAAACACACGAGCTGAAGGGTCAGGCGATTGCCGCGTTCGTAACGCTGCGCGAGGGTTCTCGGCCGAGCCTCGAGCTGCGCGAGGAGTTGCGACAGTTCGTTTGCGACAAGATCGGAGCGCTCGCGCGCCCTGATGAGATTCTCTTCTCCGGCGATTTACCGAAGACCCGGTCCGGGAAGATCATGCGGCGCCTGCTCCGAGACATTGCCGAGAACCGGGCGCTTGGCGACACGACGACGCTGGCAGATCCGAACGTGGTCGCGAACCTCGCGGGCATGTGGCAGGCAGCGGTTGCGCAGGGTGAGGAAGAATGACCGATCTCGGCAGTTGCCGTCGCGGCTGGTTTTGCGGGAACGACTCGTGCCTTATTGTTGAGTGAGGCGTCTTCGGGGCGTCTTCTCCAGAACCTTCAAAAGCCCCGATCGTTTTCGCCGAGCCCAGGGCCTGTATGTTCGGACGGCTATTTCCTGAATCGCTGTTCCCGCGCAAGCTCGACCCGACCGCCGAGCGACGTATCCGCCTCGCGCAGGCGCGGGCCGAGGAGTCCGTCATCCGCGCGCACGTGGATAACGCGCTGATGTTCGTCGACACGCTGGCCGAAGATCTGTCGTTCGATCGGGCAATCGACACGTACATCCGTGTCATGGGCATTCCCGAGCCGTTGGCGAGCACAGTGGCCACGCGGACGCTGGTGGTCCTGGGACAGGACCTGGTGCCCTTCCGACAGCGCTCTCGCGATGGCGACCCTGGGGAGGGCCAGGACGACACGAAGCCGAAGCTCCGGCTGGATGAGGCGTCGGACGCCCGGACGCGGATACGGCGCGCCTAACGTCGGGAATCGGGAATCGGGAATCGGGAATAGTAGAACCCCGGGATGTCACTCACTCCACGTGAGGCATCCCGGGGGTTTTCGATTCCCGATTCCCGATTCCCGACGCTATGCCGTGCGGAACTCCCGAAGGTCCGCGATGCTGACGAGGAACATGATCGCCACGATGCAGGCGCTCGTGACGCACCAGATGCAGATCGCGTTGATCACAAACAGCTCGAGATACGTCAGCCACCCGGAAAACACCACGCCCCACCCCGTGAGCACCACCAGCGCGACGGAGAATGTGCGCGAGTCCGCGTACTTCTCCTGAATGCCGAGCATCGACAGGATGAGCGCCACCACGTAGAAACCGAGCCCCCACGCTGCGACCGGCAACCCGAGGAACGTTGCCCACTGGCTTGTGTTCACCGTCTCGCAGGAGCCGACCGAGCATTTCAGCTCGCCGATGTACCCGAGCTTGAACAGCGTGAGATACGTCGACACGAACACGCCGATGAGCGCGAGTGTCGAGACGATCATCCGCTTGTTCACTGACCACCCGGGCGCTTGGCGGGAACCGCCGGCCGTTTCGCGGTGTCGGCACCGAGCGCCGGCTTTCCGGAGTCGGCCTTCGCGAGCACCAGCGCCGAATCGACGAGCTCCTTGAACCGATCGAACGCGATGGAGCCGCTGACCATCTTGTCCCCGATCACGAACGTCGGCGTCTGGCTCGCCCCACGCTTCAACGCCATCTGCTCGTTCGCCTTGATGCGCGGCTGGTACTTCTTCGCGTCGAAACACGCTTCCCACTGATCGACGTTGAGACCGAGCGCCTTGGCGTACTCCTGGAACTTGCCCTTCGGGCGGCTCGTCGCCTGACCATTCCACTGGTCCTGCGCGTTGAACAGCTGATCGTGCATCTCCCAGAACTTGCCCTGCTCGTCCGCGCACGCCGCGGCGTTCGACGCCGCCCACGTGTTCTTGTGCATGGAGAGCGGGTAGTCGTAGAACCGATAGCTGACTATACCTGGCTCGATGAACCGCTTCCGAATGTCCGGTTCGGCGAGCGTGGCAAAATTGCCGCACGCCGGGCACTCGAAATCGGCGAACTCGATCACCTGAACCGGCGCATCGGGCTTGCCGAGGAGATACCCCTGTGGCTCGCCGGGGACGATCTTGGCGGGGTCCACGGTGGTCGCCACGTTCTTCGGCCGACTCGCGACGTAGGCCAGCGCACCGACTCCGAACAGCGCGACGACTCCAAGCGCGGCGTAGAACGGTGTCCTCGACGGCGCCTTCGACTTCTTCACCACGTCGGCTCGTCCTCTTCGTCGTCCGGCGTCCACTCTGTCTTTTGCCATGAGTTGTCTGGGTTATCCGTAGCCTCGGCCACGATGCGACGATTGTCGGCGACTTCCGGCGTATCGTATGTCGCGCGAACCTCGTAATGAAACAGCTCGCTGCGAACATCACCAATCAGGCGCATGAGCTCTCCGGCCTGCTTCAAGAGCTCACCCCGCGCGTCGATCTCGACTATGCGCGCCGCCAGATTGCGGAGCAGCGCCTCGAGGTTCCGCGCCCGCTCCTCGCCATACGTCTCGTCCGCCATTGCTGCTGACTGCTGCTCGTCGCGTGGAGTGGTGAACAGTCGGGGTGGCGAAAACTAGGGAGGCGTCAAAACAGCGGCAACAAGAGATCGATCCTTTGCCGAATCACCCTGAATACGACTACCTTACCCCGCGATTCGGCACGGCGATCTCGACTCGACGACACCCGACGCAGGCCTTCTCCCATCGACGCCGATCTCCTCCGCATTCCGGTCGGTCCGGGCGCCATCCACGTGGAGCGCTACGGTCACGGCGGTGCACCCGTGGTGCTCCTCCACGGCTTCGGCACCTGCAGCTTTCTGTGGCGAAACGTCGGGCCAGCGCTCGCCCTGACCCAGCACACCGCGTACGGCGTCGACCTGCTCGGGTACGGCGAATCCGACAGGCCGTTCGACGCTGACTTCGGACTCGCCGCCCAGGCAGATTACCTCGAGCGCGCACTCACCGCGCTGCGCGTTGCCCGTGCCGCGATCGTCGGCGTAGACCTTGGAGCCGCCATCGCTTTGCGGCTCGCCGCGCTGCGTCCGGACCGCGTCGCGCGCCTCGTACTGATCAACCCCATCGGCGGCGAGGATATTCCCGGCGGCGATATCCGCACGATGCAGCGAAATACGGCGCGGTTCGCCGTTCGCGTCTCCCGCGGCCTGTTCGCGGCGTCAGCGCTTCTGAGCCCGATCCTGACGCAGAGCGTCCGAGACCCGGCGCGCATGCCGCCCATGCTCGTCGGTCGGTACCTCGCGCCATTCATCGGACAGGAAGGGGTCACACACCTCCTGGCACTGGCACGCGCGATTCGACCGACCGACCTCGAGGACCTGGACCTGTCGCAGGTGCGCGCGCACACGCTCATCGTGCGCAGCGAGCAGGACGTGTGGGTCGATGTCGCCGTCTCTCGGAAACTCGCGGCCGATATTCCGGATTGTCGGGTTGTCTCATTCGAGGAAACCGCGCGGCTCGTTCCGGAGGAAGCCCCGGACGAGCTGGCATCCCTCATCGCGTCGTTCGTCTCACCCCGCGTTACCTCGACAAATGCTGCATCGGACGAGCTCGAAAGGAGCACTGCCGACACCATCGCGGACGATGCGGGAACGTCGGAGAGTGGGTTGGCGTAGATGTTGACGTGATGCGCACATTGCCGTGCCTTCGCCGACTATCCGTCCACCGTCTGTTTACGTTAGATTTGCCGTACACTCCCACTCAAGGAATTCATGGCCAAACAGAAGTCACGTCGTCGCAGAGAGGTTGCGGAGCCCACCGTGTTCGAACAGGCCCGCGATGAGATGTTTCAGCATATCATGCGGTGCGGTGTGATCGGCGCCGAGCCGGAGCACCAGGTGGAATGGTTCAACGACACACTGAAGTACCTCGGTGAACGGTATCACGAGCTCTCCGAAGGCGAGCTCAAGGATCTCCGAACGCTGGGTGAGCGGTTCGCAGCGCCTCCAAAAGCGAAGACTCCTGAGGTCGACGCCGCCTCGGCGGCCTAGGCTCCAGTCGCGATATAACGCCCCGTCTATCGGGGCGTTTTTGTTTCGCACACGGTCGAGCGGTCTGGTCGTGGCGTTAGGCGCCTGACGAGGACGAGCATCTTCCGGGACTACACGGCATGCAGCAGCGATCAGCGCCGGCCGCGCATCGCCCGGCGAACGACAACCCCCACCCGAGCGCCTCCGCCGAACCCGACTTCCAGCGCGGGAACGATGCGGCCGGACGCAGGCCCTTCGATCCCCAACGCGCCGAGAAGGACACCGCGCCACTTCTCCGACCCGTCATAGATCCCGCCGATGCCGCCGGTGGCATACGGTGCCCAGCGGAACTCGCGCAACGGATCGACCACGAACCGAACGAGGGCATCGACGCGGCCAGCGATGGTCGCATCGCCGCCCGACCAGGCCTGCCCTACCGCGCCCACGACGCCCAGCCGGACATATGTGGTCGCGGGAACGCTTACGCCGACACCGATGTGCGCCGCCGCCGCGCGTGATCCGATGAAGTCGGCGCGGGCTTCGGGCTGAATTCGGGGAGCCGCTTGCTGGCCGCCCTGCTGGGCTTTGGCCTCGTGCGTCGCAACGCAAAGCGCGAGAGTCGCCAATGACACCAGCTTGCACCGTCCCGTCGGGACAGTCACCGTCACGTCGCGCGTTCGCGCCACAGTGCAAGCGTGTAGTCGGCGATCGATGCGGCGGAGGCTGCGCCCACCACTCGGACGAGTGATGGAACCATTGTGGGCGTCGCGATCACTGCAATGAGCGTCAGAAGCTGCAGCGCCGTGACCACCTTACCGAGCAGGCGCGCACGAAACACGACCGCGCGGAGCCAGGGAATGGAGCGCGCGACGAGAAACCCAATGAACGTGGCGATGTCGCGAGACAGAAGAATGAAGTACGCCGCCACCGAGATCGCGCCTTCGACGACGTATGTGGACACTGCCGTCAACACGAAGAGCCGGTCGGCGATGGGATCGATCAACGCGCCCGACCTCGTGGTGGCGTGCTGACGGCGCGCGAGCCAGCCATCCAGAAAGTCCGTGCCCGAGGCGATCAGGAGTACTGCAAAGCGAACAGCCGGGTCACGGACAGCGACGAACACCGCGGCGAGCAACAGTCGCGACATCGATACGGCGTTTGGCAACGTCACGAGAGGCTCGCGGCTCATGCCGCAAACTAAACGGCCGCGAGGGCGAGCGGCCAGCGCGATCGGGTTCCTTGTGTTCGCAGTCGCCCGCGGATATCCTGACCCGGTCCTTGAGCTCGAGCGACGCCTCGTCGCCCCGGAGGGTCGATCCCACGTGTCGCCGACGTTCAGTCATCTCAGCGCCGATTTCGTGGGCGCGCTCCCCTCCCAACTCGGCGATGCATCGTTGATCAGCGGCTTGTTGATTGCGGGTGCCGGCGCCGCCGGGTTCACCGCGGTCGGAGCGCCGGTGGTTCGCAAGCTGCCGGGTGACGCCGTGAGTGCCGTGCTGCTCCTCAACGACTGCCACATGTCGGCGCACACATTTCCATCCGAGCACCTGATGCTGCTCGACATTCTCACGTTGTCGACGCACGATCCGCAGAAGGCGCTCGACGTATTCACGCGCCGACTGACCGCGCGCGAGGTGCGATGCGAGAAGCGCTCTCGCGGTTGACGACTCTTCGACCGATCGGCGCTGCGGAGGGACCGGGCTCGTGCGCCTGAGAGAGCTGTTGCCGTACGGGTTCTACGTGGTCTCCGCGCTCGTGCTGCTCTGGGACGTGTTCCTCGCCGGGCAGATCGCGCAGCTGCGCCGCGCGCCGCGGTTCTTCCGCGGCGTGACGGCGCTTGGCGGCCTGCTCATCGCGCCTGCCACGGTCGTTGCGGTCACGTCCGCCTCGATCCTGAATGGGCGGGCCATCCACGTCATCGCCTGGGTATGGCCGTTGACCCTGGCAATCTTCGCGCTGCAGGCAGCGTACGCCGTGGGCAAACGTCTCGTGACGCCGTTCATCGGCATCCCGATCGCCGCATACGACATCATCGTTGCGGCGTCGGCGTTCGTGCGGTACGAGGCGTACACTGGTCGTGACCCTTCGGCCGCGGCGCTCGCCATCGCGGCCGCGCAATCGAGCGCGTTAGGCTTGATGATCGGGCGGGCCGCGCTGTTCTCGCCGTTCGCCATCCAGCTGCCGTTCCTCGCGCCCGCGTACCCGGCGCGCTGGCGAGTCAGTGCGACCGTGCGTGGGACGCTGG
>Ga0075434_100006940_pt1 | contig 10438 bp, 9 predicted proteins | sample RhiMethybrSRZTD3_FD_75298 | JGI IMG/M metagenome (GOLD analysis project Ga0075434, IMG submission 75298) | Populus rhizosphere microbial communities from Tennessee, USA - Rhizosphere MetaG P. TD hybrid SRZTD3 | ecosystem: Host-associated > Plants > Roots > Rhizosphere > Soil | place: USA...
CAGCCGATCGCTACGTTGCCTTACGTTGCGCCCTATCCAAAGGAGTACCGGGAGCTCAAACCGAACCTGCCACTGCTCAGCCGGCTCGCCGAGGAAACCGGCGGGCAAATGCTTGATCCGGAAAAGCTCAACCGTGGGCTCGAACGGTTGTACAAGCCGACACCCGGAAAAGCGAGGCATGGACGCGAGACGTGGTGGCCCCTGACATGCGCCGGATTGTTTCTGTTTCTTAGCGACCTCGTTTTAAGGCAATGGCCCATCCGTAAAACTGCCGCCGCCTGAAAAAATTCGACGCATTGCTTGGCCACTCAGCGATCAGTTAGACTGGCTTGGTGGGGTACGCCTATGGAGGTGAATGTCTTGTGAAACCGGCAAATATCATCATCGCTATTCTGTTCAGCTTCGTTGCTCTCATCGGCGGGTCCCCGGCCAATGCACAGAAACTGCCGCAGGTGCGAATCGCGTTGTCGACGCCAACGCCGCACATGGCGCCGCTTTATGTGGGTAGGGACAAAAAATTCTACGAGAAGTATGGCCTCGACGTGCAGTTACTCCTGGTCAACAGCGGCTCATTGGTCGCGCAGATGTTCGCCGCCGGGGAGCTGCAGATGACCGCCAATGCGCCGGCGTCCCTGGTGAACTTAGCTGCGTCCGGACAAAAATTGAGCTTTTTTCTCGGACTGAGCAACACCTCGCCGTTTACGCTGATGACGCAGCCGAATATTCGCCGGGCAGAGGATCTCAAGGGCAAGAAAATCGGTACCGCGCGGTTCGGTGGTTCTTCGCATATCTCTGCATTGATCGCTCTGGAGCATTTGCAGCTCGATCTCAAGCGCGACCGAATCGTGCTGATCCAGACGGGCGTCGATCCCGATCGTATGGCGGCGCTGGAAAGCAAGGCAATCGATGCAGCCATGCTGCAGCGGGTCGCGACCAAGGTTATGCTCGGCAAAGGCTATTATCCCTTGCTTGATATGACGCAAGCCAAAATTCCCTACCAAAATACCGGGGTCACCGTGAAAAAGGAGTATGCGGCGGCGAATCCTAAAATCATGGACGCGTTTACGCGCGCAACGATCGAGGCGTACGGCTACATTTTTAACAAAGAGAATAAGCAAGCAGTGAAGGAAGTGCTTGCGCGCAATCTTCGATTGCCCAACTTGGATGCTGCGGAAGATTTTTACATCGAAGCGCAGGAAGAACTCGATCGAAAGCCTTATCCTACGTTGGAAGGCTTCAAAGTTGTCATCAAGTATGTCGCGGAGCAAAATCCCAAGGCAGCAGCGGTGAAGGCCGAAGAAATTGTCGATACGAGCTGGTTAAAGAAACTCAACAGCGAAGGATTCTTCGATAAAGTATACGGCGGTAAATAATCCTGTCCGGCGACGTGGGCAATCCGAATTAAAATCTTCACTGCGGTTGCTGGATAAGAATTTTCTTCGTGCATTCTTGGCCCCGCCTGTGTTATAACCCAGACTTGTTGCATTCAGCCGCCGTTACTGTCGGCTCCTCCAGTTTCGATCTCAATGCGAGATAAAGGTTGCATCCATTCGGCCAACCCGGCTTCTATCCTCTTGCGATGGTGCAATTTCGACCTTCTATCTGGACCGTCCAAATCTCGAGAAGCTTCACCTCGGGCTGTTTTCATGTGGCATGACAACTCACCTGACGGAATAGAGCATACGACTCCTGGTAAAAACATCCGACAAATATTGGCCGAGCAAAGCTGCGAATTTACACAGGCTGCCTTAATTTTTGGCAAGGTTATGGAAAAACGCAGGTTTGAGGGTTCGGCAGTAACGCCTGCGCAATTCTCAAAACGGTGAAAATATCTTTAACTTACAACTTGTTCTGGAGGGCGCTCCGCAAAGAAGCGTAACTTCTCGCGTTGTTCCGGTTCGCGTCACAGACAAAAACTGGCTTGGTCTTGCGCTTGCATTATCTTTCTCAGCGACGAGACGTCTAAACAGATGACGCAGACGAGATAGGAGACAAAGCTCGAACAACTCGTATAATTAAACAACCGGCTGATCCATCGGGGAGAAGATCAAAATGAGCCCTGGAGACCCCTTAAAAACCAGCAAACCGATCAGGTCGCAGAAGACGGGTGTCGTACTGCCGCGCGAAGGGACTTTCGTTCGAATGGTCGAAAACATGGGTCGGCAGTTAATTCTGGTCAACTTCGGAGCGGCGGGTTACGAGTACATATTTCCCGACGAAATTATTGCGGAAACAGTGGGCTCGTGAGTTTTCTCTCGGTGACAGCAACTCAGTCAGTGGTCTTGCCTAATCTTTAATTCAGTAATCACGCCCTTCCGTTTGGCTTCCGCACAGCAGATTTGGTAATAAAATAGAAACTCTCTGCGGGAGAGGTGTTCTATGGCCGAGCGTGTCATCACCGGTTATCACGCCCACATTTATTATGATCCCTTAAAAACGCGAGATGCGGCAGCACGCGTACGCGCGGGGTTGGCGAAATTTGCGGTTCAAATTGGCCGCTGGCATGACGAGCCGGTCGGACCTCATCTCGATGCCATGTACCAAGCGGTTTTCAGTCCGGAGGAGTTCGGCAAGATCGTGCCGTGGCTGATGCTCCATCGCGAGGGTCTCTCGGTGCTCGTGCATCCATCGACGGGCGATGGTTACGGCGATCATCTGGAGCGCTCGCTCTGGCTCGGCGAAAAACTAAAATTGAACGAGAGCGCATTGAAACGCGCGCAGCAAGCGAACGTATGACACGAGTTTTTTCCGCCAAAGATCCTCTGATGATCGGACATTTGAAAAATGTCCTCGCCAGCTTTGGCATCCGCTGTGCGACCCGCAATTTCGATCTCAGCAGTGGGGCAGGAGAGCTGCCGCCGATTGAATGTTGGCCAGAGCTGTGGGTTATCGATGATGAAAAAGCGGCGAAGGCCAAGGCGATTTTGAGAAAAACTCTCGCGCCCCTTCGCTCGGTGCAAAAATCATGGCTGTGCCCAGGCTGCAATGAAACTATCGAAGGCCAATTTTCCGAGTGCTGGAATTGCGGCCGCGATCGGTCAGGCAAAAAACCGCAGCGCGTCATTCGAGCGATGCCCAATTCTGCGCGCAATCGCTGATACATCCATTTTTTCTGTCCATGAGCACGCGCTCCCTCAAACTTAGCCTTCCGTCCCGATCGTGCGCCTCGGTCAGCTCTTAACTCCGTAATTCTCGAAGGAGTTTCCATGGATTATCGGCAACTGGGCCATTCAGGCGTCCGCGTTTCAATCATCGGGCTTGGCGCCAACCGTTTCGGCTCCTCGGATGTGCCACAGACAGCGGTCGACAAGATCATCGATGCGGCGCTCGATGTCGGCATCAATTTTATCGATACGGCAGACGTCTACAATGACGGTGCTTCCGAAGAGACTTTGGGCCATGCACTCAAAAGGCGCTTCCACCGGGTCGTGGTGGCGACCAAATTCAATTTTCCGAGGAAAACGAGCGCCAATAGTTGGGGCGCATCGAGATATCACATGATGCAATCGATCGAGCTGAGCTTGCGCCGTTTGCAGACCGATCATATCGATCTGTATTACTGCCACCGCTGGGACGATACCACGCCGATCGAAGAGACATTGCGCGGCCTGGACGATCTGATCCGTACGGGGAAAGTTCATTACATCGGGGCATCGGCTTATGCGTCGTGGCAACTTGCGCACGCCAATTTGCTTGCCGAGCTAAAAGGCTGGAGCCGTTTCGCCGTGCTCCAGTCAGAGTACCATATGCTAAGCCGGGCTGTTGAATTGGAGGTGCTGCCCTATTGCCGCGCCCATCAGGTGGGGTTTGTTCCGTATTATCCGTTGGCCGGCGGTTTTCTCACAGGAAAATATCAGTTCGGGAAACCGGCGCCGCGGGGCTCGCGCGGCGAGTCGGCGAGAAGCGTGCAGGAACTCATGACCGAGAAGAACTACCGAGTTGTTACTCAACTGTCCGGCTGGGCAAAGGATCACGGTCGTGGGATCAATGAGCTGGCGCAGGCCTGGCTGCTCGCACAGCCCGCGATTTGTTCGGTGATCACTGGTGCACGCAAAGTAGAACACGTCACGAGCAATGTGAAGGCGGCTGATTGGAACTTGAACCGGCAAGAGCTCAAAGAGATCGAAGCGATTTTCGCCGACTAAATCAGCTCGGACACAGCGCCTCACCATGGCAGCATGAGCTGTGTGCCGGCGGTTTTTTTTCGCGCTTGTGCTGCGGGCAACTTAGTAATCTGATCTTCCAACCAGCGGATGTATTGGCGCTGCGTGTTGCGTTTTTCGATCGCGCTGATGCAGAGGTCACGAACCGCTTCGGCGTAATCCGGCCAATGATCACGTACAATGCGTGGCATCTTGATGTAAGTCGGGGCATCGTCGCAAAATAACGGCTCACGGGCGAGCGTCCAGATATCGCATTGTTTTTCGCCGGAAGGGATTCTGCCCGGGATCGAGGAACGTCGGCCTGATCGGTCACCAAATGCCAGCGCCTGGATCAAGTGTGTGAGCTCATGACCGATGGTCTGATAGGTGACGTTGCGAGCTCGCAACCGGATGATTAAATTCGCAAGCGTTCCTTTCCGATAAATCACCGTAGCGCTGCCAAGATATTTCTGCGTATAACCCACCGTTATGCTGTGATTGCGCAATTCCGGAAAATAGCCTAACGAGCGCTGAAGCATCGCCAGCGTCCGACGCGTGAGACGCTGTTTCATCGGTGGCGTCAATCGAATCGGCATTTAGATGGTGCAGCAGCGCAAACTTGAACGGACAGGCGCGGATGTCATAATACTGGCGCTGCAGGGCCCTTATGGCAGAGACGGATCATAAGAACAAGGAAAATTTGTCGTTTCGCTCCGGCTACATCGCGATCATCGGTCGGCCCAACGTTGGTAAGTCAACCTTACTCAACCGCATTCTCGGCGAGAAGGTGGCGATCGTCTCTCCCAAGCCCCAGACGACAAGAAATCGCATTACCGGAATCCGCACGACGGATTCGTCGCAGATCATATTTCTGGATACGCCGGGAATTCATCGGGGCCACTCGCTGATGAACCGCAGGCTCATGGATACAGCGTTACAAACGCTGGACGAAGTCGACGGCGTGCTTTGGCTCCTCGATGCGCACGGGAAAATTAAACAGGAAGAAGAGCGCATCGCAGAAACCCTGCGCGGCGTGCACACACCGGTGCTGATCCTGCTGAACAAAATCGATTTGATTTCCAAGAGCAAACTACTGCCGCTGATCGAACGCTGTGCTCAGTTATTGCCCGAAAAAGAGATCGTGCCGGTAAGCGCGCTCCGCGGCGAAGGGATCGATCTGGTTTTGACGCTTATCGAAGGATGGTTACCCGAAGGGCCACGCTACTTTACGGAGGGCGAATACACTGACCAATCGGAGCGCTTTCTCGCTTCCGAGATCGTGCGAGAAAAGGTATTTTTGTTGACCCGCGAGGAAATCCCCTATGGTGTGGCGGTCACGATCGAGGAGTTCACTGAGAAAACGGAAAAAAATTTGCTTGTCATTAACGCGACAATTCATACCGACCGCGATTCGCACAAAGGGATACTGATCGGCAAGCGCGGCAGCATGCTAAAAGAGATCGGCAAGCAGGCGCGTGAAGAACTGGAGGCGCTGTTGGGCTGCCGGATTTTTCTTGAGCTCTTCGTCCGAGTGGATCCGGGCTGGACGCAAAATTCGCACTTGTTAGCCGAGATGGGTGTCGGATGACTCGCGCGCTCTCTACGACGCCTCGCTCGTTGCACTCGGCGCACAAGCTTCCTGTCGTGGCGATTGTCGGTCGACCCAACGTCGGCAAATCGACTTTGTTTAATCGCCTGATCGGCGAGCGCCGTGCGATTGTTGACGACTTTCCTGGAGTGACCCGCGACCGAAACTACGCCGTAGCCGTTTGGGGTGAGCGGCAATACATGCTGATCGATACCGGCGGATTGGACAGCGAAGGAAGCAGCGAGCTCGAGGCGAGCGTTCAAGACCAGAGCCGCCGGGCCGTGGCGGAAGCGGACGTAGTGATCTTTCTCTTCGACGGAAAGGGCGGCCTCAATCCGCTGGACGCAGAAGCCGTGGATCTGCTCCGCATATCGCAAAAGCCGGTGTTTTTTGCGGTGAATAAGCTGGACTCGCAGCGCCGTGCGGATAATCTGTACGAATTTTATGCTCTCGGTCTCGATACCCTCTACTCCATTTCCGCGGAACATGGGCTGGGCGTTGCGGATCTGCTGGACGATGTGGTGGCGCGCTTTCCGAGTCTTCCGGCCGTTTCCGAAGAACCAATCGACGATAATGTTCGCCCTTTGCGGGTTGCCGTCGTCGGCCGGCCGAACGTAGGTAAATCAACTTTGGTCAATCGTTTGCTGGGTTACGAGCGCTCGGTTGTCGCTGCCACGCCGGGAACCACACGGGACGCCTTAGATACTCCATTCGACCTCGCCGGTGAAGCATGCGTCCTGGTCGACACTGCGGGTATTCGCCGCAAGGCGCGAATCAATGATCGTATCGAACGGTTCAGCGTCGGCCGATCTTTGAAAGCCGTGGACCGGAGCGATCTTGTGATTCATGTTATCGATGGGCCAGAAGGCGTTACCGATCAGGACGCTCAGATCCTGAGCTATGCGGTCGATCGCGCCAAAGCGTTACTCGTCGCTGTTAACAAGTGGGATCTGATCTCGAATACAGATGGCAACGGGGAAAAATACCGCGCCGAAGTCCGTTATCGCCTTTCGTTCTTGGACTTCGTGCCGATCGCGCTGATTTCGGCGGCAACCGGATACGGAGTGCGTAAACTGCTCGAGACGGCGGCGCGATTAATGAGAAATTATCGCCGGAAAGTTTCAACTTCTGCGTTCAACCAGGCGCTGCAGCAAATCACACGGACTCATTCGGCGCCCCTGGCGCAGGGGGGACGAGCGGTAAAATTTTATTACGGTACGCAAACGGCAGCTGGGCCGCCGACGTTCACGGTTTTTCTCAATCGGCCCGATGAGGTGCCCGAAAGCTACAAGCGCTATTTACTCCATCAGTTACGGGAAAAGCTTGGCTTCGATAACACGCCGATTCGCTTGGACCTGCGCGGGCGGCGTGAGGAGCGATCCGCGTGATTACCTGCGCAAGCTCGATAAGTAACATGCCGGATCGATTGCGGTTTAGCGCCGGTGGAGTGCGACATTCGCTCATTGGGGGCTGCTAACCGTGAGCCTCGATGAGGGGGGCTTGTAGCGTTCGACGGTAAATTACCTTATCATTTATGCTTCGTTTCTCTGGCCGCGCTTACGACTGAGTTTACGCGCTCCAGTTTGACAAAGCTTCGACAATTATGATTCAGGCTTCTTTACCTTTGGAAAAAGGCGCACCCGTGTCGGACCAGGACTGCGCGCCATGGCTCGCCTTGGGGAGAATTAAGGGAGTCGGCGGCGTAAACTTTAAAAAAATTACAATGCGATTCGCCGATCCGACGGCGATTTTTCGCGCTTCTCCGGCTGAGTTGGCAGAGATCGAGGGACTGCACCGCGATGTTATCGATAATGTAGCGAACTTTGCTGACTGGGCGGAAGTTGATGATGAGATTAAACGCGCTCGCGCGGCGGGAATCAAAATGATTCCGTTCAGCGCTGCCGCCTACCCTTCGCGATTACGGGCGATCGCCGATCCGCCGCCGTTGCTTTATGTCAGGGGAGAAATTGGCAGCGACAACGACAGGGCCGTTGCGATTGTCGGGTCCAGAAGCGCCAGTGAGTACGGGCGGCGAGTCGCGCGCGATCTGGCACGCGGATTGGTCTCTTTCGGTTTTACGGTCATCAGCGGCATGGCTCGGGGTATAGACGGCACGGCGCATGAAAGCGCAATTCGGGCGGGTGGTCGGACCGTGGCGGTGCTTGGTTGTGGAGTCGATCGCGCCTATCCGCCGGAGCATGAAATGCTCTATCGCCGGATCACCGAGAGTGGCGCGGTGATCTCAGAGTTGCCGATGGGTGCGCGGCCGATCGCATTCAATTTCCCCGCGCGAAACCGTCTGATCAGCGGATTATCCTTGGGGGTGGTCGTCGTCGAGGCAACCGAAAAAAGCGGCTCGTTGATCACCGCCAGTTTGGCTGCGGAGCAAGGCAGGGAAGTCTTCGCCGTTCCTGGGGAAGCGGGCGCGAGCCGGAGCCGCGGGTCGCATCGTTTGATCCGGCAAGGCGCGAAGCTGGTGGAAACGGTCGATGATATCATCGAAGAGGTTGCGCCGCAGTTGGCGCGACACGGCGGGGACGCTGCATCTCCTTCGGCACGTACTCTGCCGGAAAATTCGGGACCGGCGGCACGGCAGATTTTCGCGCTGCTCAATCAAAGTTCGTTGCAAGTCGATCAAGTGATCGAGCAAACCGGATTCGCGGCGCCTCAAGTGCTGCAAGTCTTATTGGATCTGGAATTGCAGGGATTTATCTCTCAAACGCCGGGAAAGATTTATCGAGCGGAAAAATAGCTCTACGACCAGGAATAAATCATTGAGGAATTGAGCTTAACTCATGGCAGCCAAAAATTTAGTCATCGTTGAGTCACCGGCCAAGGCCAAGACTCTGGAAAAATATCTAGGTCGCGATTTTCAAGTCAAGGCGTCGGTCGGTCACGTCGTGGATTTACCGAAGAGCAAACTCGGCGTCGATATCAAGAAAGATTTCACGCCGGACTTCCACGTGATCCAGGCGAAGAAAAAAGTCGTTGATGATCTCAAAAAAGCCGCCCGAGGAAAAGAGCATATCTATCTCGCCTCCGATCCGGACCGCGAAGGGGAGGCAATCGCCTGGCATATCGCCGATCAGGTGGCAAAGAATCATCGCCGCGTGCATCGAGTTCTGATCAACGAGATCACGAAGAAAGCGGTGCAGGAGGCGATCGCGAATCCGCAGCAGTTGGATCGTAACAAGTTCGATGCGCAGATCGCGCGCCGGGTGCTGGATCGTTTGGTCGGCTACCAAATTAGTCCGCTGCTTTGGAAAAAAGTCCGGCGCGGTCTGAGCGCGGGGCGGGTGCAGTCCGTGGCGGTTCGCCTGGTATGCGAGCGGGAGCGGGAGATTCGCGCCTTCGAATCGGTCGAATACTGGTCGCTGGCAGCGCAGCTCGAGGGCCGGTTGCCGCCGTCGTTCAGGGCGCGCTTGTTTCAGTGGCAAGGACAAAAGCTCGACAACAAGAACTTTCGCCTGGAGAACGAAGCGCACGTCCAACAGATCATCCAATCGCTACAAGGCGCATCTTGGACGATCGGCGAAGTCGAGAAAAAGGAACGGCGTCGCTATCCGACGCCGCCCTTCGTCACCAGCAAGCTGCAACAGGAAGCGGCACGTAAGCTCGGTTTTCAACCCAAGCGCACGATGCAGCTGGCGCAGCAACTCTATGAAGGTATGGAGTTGGGCAACGACGGCTCGGTCGGGTTGATTACCTACATGCGTACCGATTCGACGCGTATTTCCGCCGATGCGCTCAGCGCGGTCCGGCAGCACATCCAGGCCCGCTACGGCAAGAGCTATCTTCCCGGAAAACCGAATACGTTTCGCTCGAAAAAAGGCGCGCAAGACGCGCACGAGGCGATTCGGCCGACATCGCTCGAATATAGTCCGGAACGGGTGCGGCGTTACTTGCGGCGCGATCTGTTCCAGCTCTACTCTTTGATCTGGGATCGCTTTGTCGCCAGCCAAATGGTGCCCGCGGTCTATGATCAGACGCTCTTCGATATTCCCGTCCGGGAAGCGCTGTTTCGCGCCACCGGACAACAGATCAAGTTCGATGGTTTTATGAAAGTTTACATCGAAGGCCGCGACGAGCGTGCTGCCAATGGTGAAGACGACGGCGAAGATGCGCCGGATGATGCAACCGGCATGCTGCCGGATTTGCAAAAGGGTGACGCACTGAATCTGCTGGGACTCGAACCGCGCCAGCACTTCACGCAACCACCGCCGCGCTACACGCAAGCTTCGCTCATCAAGGAGCTGGATGAGCGCGGCATCGGCCGTCCGTCCACTTATGCCGCGATTATCTCGAATATTCTCGATCGCGAGTACGTCATTCAGAACGAAGGGCGTTCTCTCGCGCCTACCGATTTGGGGTTTTTGGTGACCGATCTACTGGTCGAGAGCTTTCCGGATATACTCAATGTCGAGTTTACTGCCGGCATGGAGGACGAGCTCGACAAGATCGAGGTCGGTAAAGAGAAGTGGACCAAGGCGATGAAGCGGTTTTATACGCCGTTTTCGCGCGATCTGAAGAAGGCGGAAAAGGAAATGCGCGATGTCAAACGGCAGGAGGTACCGACCGACATCGATTGCGACAAGTGCGGCGCGAAAATGGTGATCAAATGGGGCCGCAACGGCGAATTCCTCGCTTGCCCGCAATACCCAGAGTGCAAGAACACCAAGAACTTCAAACGCGACGACAACGGCGGCAT
>Ga0075434_100006941_pt1 | contig 10437 bp, 9 predicted proteins | sample RhiMethybrSRZTD3_FD_75298 | JGI IMG/M metagenome (GOLD analysis project Ga0075434, IMG submission 75298) | Populus rhizosphere microbial communities from Tennessee, USA - Rhizosphere MetaG P. TD hybrid SRZTD3 | ecosystem: Host-associated > Plants > Roots > Rhizosphere > Soil | place: USA...
CTCCAGGTCGATGATGTCGTCGAGGGTGCGATATCCCGCTTCCTCTAGAACAGCGACGGTGGCGGGCTGCATCCCATCGATGTCGCCGAGTCGCGGATTTACTCCCGAGACTGCCTCGTCAGTGGGAAGGGGGGCAAAAATCGGCTGATCGCTACCCCGCTCCATCCACTCACGGCTGGAGTAAAGCTCGATCTTCCATTCCGTGAGCTCTGACGCGAGACGCACGTTCTGTCCATTGCGACCGATGGCGAGAGAGAGCTGGTCCTCGTCGACAATGGCCTGAATCGTCTTGGTTGCCGGATCGCTGAACACGCGAGCAACGCGGGCCGGGGCGAGCGCCAACTTGGCGAAACGCTCCGGATCCGCCGACCACGGGACGATGTCGATTCGTTCGCCGCCAAGCTCGTTGACGACGGCCTGTACGCGAGAGCCTTTGAGACCAACGCAAGCGCCGACCGGATCTACCGAATCGTCTCGGGAGAATACCGCGATCTTGGTGCGACTCCCCACCTCGCGCGCACTCGCCCGAATCTCGACCAGCCCCTGTTGGATTTCCGGGACCTCAAGCTTGAACAGCGCTTTCACGAACAGAGCATCCGCGCGGCTCAGAACGAGTCGCGGGCCCTTGGGAGTCTCCTCAACCCGCTTGAGAACCGCGCGGATGGGATCGCCCTGATGGAAATGCTCACGATGGTTCTGTTCGCGGTAAGGAATGATCGCTTCCGCCTCGCGGAACTTGTTGAGCATGATGACGAGCTTGCCGCGCTCGATCTGCTGGACTTCTCCCGAGAGTAGATCGCCGACCCGGCTCGAGAATTCGTCCCGGATCTTGGAGCGCTCGCCTTCGCGAACGCGCTGGATGATGCGCTGTTTTGCAGCCTGCACCGCCGTGCGACCGAATTCGGCGAAATCGACCGGGATTTCCATCTGATCGCCGATCTGGAAGTCGGGATCTTCGTAGCGAGCCTCTTCAAGGGAGATCTGACTGGCCGAGTCGGTGACCTCTTCGACGACCGTCTTGAGGAGGACGATGCGGATCTGACCCTTGTTCTCGTCGATGTCGACTTCAGCCTGAACGGTTGGTCCATGCTTCTTAGCGAGCGCCGCGTTGATGCCGTCTTCGAGCAGCCCGTGCAATTCAGCGCGGTCGATCTGCTTCGAGTTGGTCAACTCGCGGATCGCGGAAAGGATTTCTACTGAAGCTGCTGGCATGTTTTGACCCTACCTGTTCCAGTGAAACGCCAGCCGCGCTTTTTCAACCGCGGATAGCGGAAAGCGCCGCTCATCGCCGCGCTCGTTCAGCACCGTTACGACTTCCTGACCGGCGTCTCCTTCGACACCGGCTATCTCCACTTCGTCGGTTCGCCTGCCCGCCGGATCACCCGGAACGTTCGTCGTCACCACAGCTTTCTGACCGTTGAACCGACGCCAGTCACTGGCGTTGCGCAGCGGCCGCTCGATACCGGGCGACGACACTTCGAGGACGTACCGTTTGCCACCAAAATCCTCGGCGTCCAGCCTGGCTTCGATCGCGCGAGATGCTGCCGCGCAGTTCTCAACCGTCACTCGCTGACCATCCTCCCGCTCGACTCTGACGTCGAGAACGGGCCTGCCCTTGCTCCCTCCCAGCTTCAGCTCGAAAAGCTCGAGTCCGAGTGGCTTAATCTCCGATGCCACAATGGCTTCCAGCGCTTCGTTCATACAGCGTCGAGGTTTGTTCGAGGGACAAAAAAATGTGGGGGGATCCCCACATTCCGGTTGGCCGCCGAGTTGAACGCCCGTCCTCAATGTAGACGCGCGGGGAGGGTGCGTCAACGGTCTCGGCGTAGAGGTCGCGCCTCATAGCTACCAATCACAGAACAGAAGCGGCGAGCTCCAAGCTTAGTGAGCTTGTCAGCCGAGAGCGTACGATGGGCGTTACGGTGTGAGCCCTGCGCTTTTAGCTAAGCTCAGGGCTCACAGCTGATGCGTAAGCGTGGTAGCCCGCTCTCAGCTAAGTAGCTCGCTAAGCTTGTGGCTCGCCGCTTCTGTTCTGTGATTGGCTGCTACGAGCAGAGGACTCTACGCCGAGACAGCGGCAGCAATGATTGCGATCTGCCGTCCCGCGTCTCCTGCCCTATGCGAAAAGAACCGTTCATTATCGTGGCGCGTACAGAACTCACTCACCGTGATCTTCTGGACCCCGAGATCGGATGCGTGCTCGGCGATCAGTGAACGGAGATCGACATGCCCGGGCCGAGTAACGGGCTGGCCGGTGAGCTGCTCGCGAACCTCGACGCTGACCTCGTAGCACCGCCCACAGATCGCCGGCCCGAGATGGATCGCGAGTTCGTCAGGCGGGAGACCGTAGCGCGCCAGCGCCTGAATTGCCTCGGCCGTTATCTGTGCCACCGTACCCCGCCACCCTGAATGAACGAGCGCTACAACCCCCGATGGGTGCGCAATGAAAACCGGCACGCAGTCGGCGACGCCGACCGCGAGAGCAGTTCCCTTCTCGGCAGCGATGTGCCCGTCCGCCTCGCCACCGCGCAGCCACCCTTCCCAGCCGCCAGTGTGCACGAGGACTCGATTGCCATGGACCTGCCGAATCGAAACCAGCCGACGGGCAGTCTCGGAGAGTTCCCGTTGCACCGCACTCCACCGACCCATCACCTCTTTGACCGGATCCTCGCCGGCAAGTCCGAAGGAGCCAGCATCCCGGGTGGTGGTGAACGCGCGGATTCCCCAGGCCTCGAAGTCAGTGACGACTTCCTTGGGGACTTCGGTCAACTCAGTGTCGGCGATCGTCAACGCGAGTGATGGAAGCGCCGAGTGCGTTCAGTCGTTCATCGATGCGCTCGTAACCACGCTCGATCTGACCGACGTTGTTGATGAAGCTCGTGCCCTCGGCGCAGAGAGCGGCGAGCAGCATTGCCATTCCAGCTCTGATGTCAGGGGATTCGAGGAATGCTCCGCGCAGGCGAGTGGGTCCATAGACGAGCGCGCGATGGGGATCGCACAGCACGATTCGCGCACCCATGGTTGATAGCTTGTCGACGAAGAACATGCGGGACTCGAACATCTTTTCGTGCATCATGATCAGCCCTTCGCACTGAGTGGCCGTCACGATCGCAATCGACATGGTGTCGGCCGGAAATGCGGGCCAGGGCTGGTCTTCGAGCTTGGGCACGTGACCGCCCATGTCGGTCTGGATCTGCCGGGACTGGTTTGCCGGGACGATGAGGTCTGCGCCGTCTTCCTTGCACTCGATCCCCAGTCTTGAGAACCCCATGCGGGTCGAGCGCAGATGCTCGAGACCGGCATTCTCGATACGCAGCTCCGACCGCGTTACGGCGGCGAGACCTATGAAGGAGCCGACCTCGATATGATCGGGGCCAATGGTGTGGCTAACCTCCTTCGTACCAATCGGCCGCCCACCGTGAATGGTCATCGTGTTGGTTCCCACGCCTTCTATCTGCGCGCCGAGCGTGATCAGGAATCGCGCGAGGTCCTGAACGTGGGGCTCGCTGGCGGCGTTGCGAAGAACGGTGGTTCCTTTCGCGGCTGCCGCCGCCACCAGGGCGTTTTCAGTTGCCGTAACGCTTGGCTCGTCGAGAAAGACGTCGGCGCCGCGGAATCCGTCGACCTTCATGTCGATCATCTTGCCGTGCGTGAATTCGGCGCCCAGTTGCTCAAGAGCAAGGAAGTGGGTGTCGAGTCGGCGTCGACCGATTACATCGCCGCCGGGCGGCGGTAGTGTGATACGTCCGGACCGGGCGAGAAGCGGGGCCGCGAGCAGAATCGACGCGCGGATTTTGGCGCACAGCGTCGGATTCAGGTCCGCCGGTCGGAGATCCTTGGCGTGAATGTCCAGGTCGTTCTGACCAACCCATTCCATGGAAACGCCGACCGATTTAATGAGCTCGACCAGGGTCTCGATGTCTCGGATGCGGGGAACGTTGTGCAGATGAACAGGCTTTTCTGAGATCAGCGCGGCCGCCACGATTGGCAGCGCAGCATTTTTATTTCCAGAGGGACGAATAGAGCCGCTGAGGGTTCGGCCGCCCTCGACGACGAACTGTACTGCTGGCATTTTGGAGTCTGGTCGGTGGTGAGTGCTTGTTGCGCAAATATATCGCTCTCAGCACTCTTTGTACCGTGATGTGAAGCTGCACTGTAGATGGCCTCTCACTTGCACACCTTGAACGCATGACGGGATTGATACGCGGCGCAGACCTGTTGATGCAGGCGGCAGCAGCGCTGCACGACACCGTTTACACGAAGCAGCTCGCAGCGCCGGCTACCACTTTCGAAAAGATCACGAGCATCGCCAGTGGATTGCTGACGATTACGATCATGGTGCTGGCGGTGTCGGTAGTACCAGCGGCGTGGAATTTCAGAAAAAGCTACAAGAAAGTCAGTGACATGCTCGACAAGGTTTATGGTGACATCAATCCGTTGATGCGTCACGCCAGCGCGATCGCGGACAATGTCGATTACATCTCGACCTCGATTCGCGTCGACGTGCAGCAGGTCAGTCAAACAGTGGCGGCGGTGAATCAGCGTTTGCAGCAGGCAGTACAGTCGGTGGAGGGTCGGATCAACGAGGTGAACGCGCTGCTCGATGTGGTGCAGGAGGAAGCAGAATCAGCGTTCGTTGCAACGGCATCCACGATTCGTGGAGTGAAGACGGGAATTCAGGCATTTGACGAGGAGGACTGGAACGATGGGGACTTCGACGAGAGCAGAGCCGACGACTGGGAGAAGCCGCGGCCGCGCGTCAGACCCAGAGACGGAACTGGACGAGGAGCGTGAGCAACAGTACGACCTGTTGACGGCGGCGCTGATCGGCGCAGCTGTCGGTGCGGGAATCACGCTGCTTTTGAGACGTGGACCGTCGGGTCGCCGACCAGTCGGGCCGCTCATGCGCTACGCCGGTCGCGGCGCAGCGCTGGCTGGTTTGGCGGGAATGCAGGGTGCGCGGTGGGCAGGTGAGCGCGGACTCGAAGGCGCGCGCTGGGCTGGAGAGCGAGCGATGGAAGGCGCGCGCTGGGCAGGTCCTCGCGCCAAAAGAGGTTTCCGAACCGCAGTCGAGCGCGGCGAGGATCTGATCGATCGGATACCTGTCGACGAAGTCGTCGATCAGGTTCGCGACTACGTCGACACTGCGCGCGGCGCAATCAACGACGTCGTGAGAGACGAGCTCACCGATCTGCGTAAGGCAGTCCGGCGGCAGCGTAAGCGCATCGGTATTTAGGAGGAGTAGCATGCGCGCACCTTCGCGCGCAGTCACGGCCAGCAGGATCGCGATCGCGGTCCTGCTTGCTTTGCTTTTGACGCCCAGCGTCGCCCACGCCTGGACGCCGGGCACGCACATCTTCCTTGGCGAAGCAATACTGCGGTCGCTCAGTCTGGTGCCGTCATCTATCGCCGAGCTGCTGGCGGCGTTTCCGTACGACTTTCTTTACGGCTCGATTGCAGCTGACACCAGCATTGCCAAGAAGTACGCGGCTGCCGGCAGACATTGCCACTCGTGGAACGTTGGGCTCGAGATCCACGAGGGCGCCGATTCAGAGCCGCTGCAATCCTTTGCGCTAGGCTATTTGTCGCACCTCGCGGCAGATGCGGTCGCCCACAACTATTTCGTACCGCATCAGTTGGCGATCACATCGTCGACTGCTGCGCTCGGCCACAGCTACTGGGAGAGCCGGTTCGACACACACATCGGCGAGCGATTCAGTCGCACTGCGAAGCAGCTGATTCTTCGAGATCACTCCCATTCCGATGAACACCTCGATCGGATTCTCAGTCCGACGATTTTCAGCACACCGACCAATCGACGTATTTTCCGCGGGATGGTCTACGTTGCGGACACAGAATCATGGCAACGCATCTTCCACCTCGTCGAGGAAAAGAGCCGCTGGGACTTGAGCGATCAGGAAGTCGGCAAGTACATGGGCCGTGCTTTCGACTACATCGTCGACTTCCTGACACGCCTGGATCACTCGGAGCCGCACAAGCTCGATCCAGCGGGAACCGTCGCCCTGCGCGAAGCGAAAAAGGTTCGGCGTGCTGCGTTGCGCCGCGGCGGCGAAGACCACGTGCTCGAGCAGGCGGAGCAACATTTTGGAATGCCGAGGTCGTCGCTCAAATTCGCGACCTCGTTACCCGAACCGCTTTACCCGCCGCGGGCGGACAATAGCTGATTGACGCGTTTGGGGTCGGCGCGTCCCTTGGACTTCTTCATCACGAAACCAACCAGCACACCCTGCAGTTTTTTCTCGCCTGACAGGTAGCGCTTCGCCTCCTCGGGGTGTTCTTCGAGGACTTCGTCGACCCAGCTGGTGAGGGCGCTCTCGTCGCCCACTTGCGACAGGCCTTCATCCGCCGCGATCTGGGCAGCGGGCTTTCCGGTCGCGACCATCATCGCGAACACGCGCTTCGCGGCTGTATGGCTGACAGTTCCGTCGCGCACGAGATTGAGTAGCTGCGCGAGGTCAGCCGGCCTCACCGGGAATAACGAGATATCTCCGTCGTTCGATCGCAGCGCCGCGAGCACTTCGCCCATCACCCAGTTGTAAGCAGCTTTGCCGTCTTTGCTCGCACGCGCGACGCCTTCGTAGTAGTTGGCGAGCGAGGGCGTCGCGGTGAGTTGTTCTGATTCGGCAACGCTGATCGCATAGTCCTCTACGAAGCGTTTCTTTCGCGCCTCAGGAAGCTCAGGGAGATTTCCCTGCGCGTCATCGATCCACTTCTGATCGAGAAGCAGCGGTCGTAGATCCGGCTCCGGAAAGTAGCGATAGTCGTGGCTGCCTTCTTTGCTGCGACTGGGGCGAACAGCTTCGCGCGCGGCGTCCCAGAGCAGCGTCTGTTGCTGGACGCTACCGCCTGATTCCAAAAGCTTTGACTGCCGCTCGTACTCGGCGTCGAGTGCGCGCTCGACCGCTGAGAACGAATTCATGTTCTTCACCTCGGTCTTCGTCCCCAGCTCGGTCTGACCAAAAGGCCGGATACTGATATTGGCGTCGACGCGCAGACTTCCCTCTTCCATGCTGACGTCGCTGACATCCAGGTACTGGAGGATTTGCTTGAGCGTACGTAGATAAGCGCCTGCGTCAGTGGCGCTACGCAGGTCCGGCTCGCTCACGATCTCGATCAGAGGAACGCCGGCGCGATTCAGATCGATTGCCGTCGCGCCCGGAAATCGATCGTGAATCGACTTCCCCGCGTCCTCTTCCATGTGCAGGCGTGTGATTCCAATCTGGACATCCTTTCCGTCCTCGGTTTTCCCGATGACGATGTGTCCTCCGGTCGCCAGCGGTTGATCGAATTGCGAGATCTGATAGCCTTTCGGCAAATCGGGATAGAAGTAGTTCTTGCGCGCGAATACCGAAATCGGATTGATCTTGCAGCCGAGCCCGAGTGCGGCGCGCGCCGCCAGCTCCACGGCTTTTTCGTTCAGCACCGGCAGCGCGCCAGGCAATGCGAGACAGACCGGACAGGTGTTGACGTTAGGCGGCGCGCCAAAATCAGTCGAGCACCCGCAGAACGCTTTGGTGCGCGTCTTCAGCTGGACGTGCACCTCGAGGCCAACGACCATCTCGTACCGATCGTTCATCGATGTGCGTCGGCGCCGAGCGCCGCTTCGAGAGCGTAGCCAACACGAAACATCGAGTATTCGTCGAAGTGCGGCGTGATGATCTGACCGCCAACTGGCAGCCGCCGCACTCGTCCAATCGGGACCGACATTGCTGGAACGCCGGCGAGGTTCGCGGTGACCGTGAAGATGTCGTTCAGATACATCTCATACGGGTCACTGATCGCGCCGACTGGGAAAGCCGGTGTCGGTGTCGTCGGCGTAAAGATCGCGTGCACACCACCGGCAAAAACCGAGCGGAAATCATCGGCAATCAACGTCCGCACCGCCTGCGCCTTCTTATAGTAGGCGTCGTAATAGCCGGCGGAGAGCACATAGGTGCCAAGGAGTACGCGCCGGGTGACTTCCGCACCAAAGCCCTCCGATCGAGTGGCGTCGTACATCGGACGCAAACCTTTACCCGGATCGACACGCAGCCCGTACCTGACGCCATCGAATCGCGCGAGGTTTGACGACGCTTCGGCAGGGGCGATGATGTAGTAAACTGGAATCGCCAGCGGCGACCGCGGCAACGAGATATCGCGCACCGTCGCTCCCATCCACTGCAGTTTGTCGAGCGCGCGATCGCAGAGATCGCGAATGTTGGGGTCAAGGGACTCCGGGAAATACTCCTTGGGCTTTCCGATCACCACGCCCTTGAGGGTCGTTTGACTCGGCGGTGGCGGTAGCGGAACTGGACTTCTGCCGATGCGCATCGCTTCGGTGTCCGGCTCGCGGGCGGCCGGCGCGGGTTTCCCGACCGCAGCCAGCCGGTAGAGCGGAACGTCAGCATCAGAGCTAGTCGAGTCCATCTTGTCGAAGCCGGCGATGGCCTCCAGCCCGATTGCCGCGTCATCGACGGTACGTCCAACGACGCCGATTTGATCGAGTGACGACGCAAACGCGACGAGTCCGTACCGACTGACCCGTCCGTAAGTAGGCTTCACACCTACGACGCCGCAGAACGCAGCTGGCTGCCGCACAGAACCGCCGGTCTCCGAGCCAAGCGCAATCGGTGTGATCCCCGCCGCGACAGCTGCCGCAGAACCGCCCGACGATCCGCCCGGGACGAGACGTACGTCGTGCGGGTTTCGCGTTGGACCATACGCGCTGTTCTCAGTGGACGAGCCCATCGCGAATTCGTCCATGTTGGTCTTCGCGACGATGATCGCACCGTTGGCGCGCAGCCGCGTGACGGCCGTCGACTCGAAAGGACTTACATAACCCTTGAGAATCTTTGATCCGCAGGTCGTCGGCAGGCCAAGCGATGCAATGTTGTCCTTGATCGCGATTGGAACCCCGGCGAGCACCCCGACATCGGTAGCCTTCTCGAGACGACCCCGCACGAGCTCAGCTTCCTGACAGCACGCGTCGCGGTCCGAATAAAGAAAAATGTTGAGGCCGTCGCGGCCGGCGCCGATATCATCGGCGCGATCGAACGAGGCGTTGACGAGTGCCGACGGACTCATCTCGCCGGCGCGGACGCTCGCCGAGATCTGGGCCGCGCTCAGCGATGTGTAATTGTCGACCGTCAAGCGCCGCTCTCGGCGGGATCTTCGTGGGTCGCGAGACGCGGTACGATGAAAAATCCGTCACGCATCGAAGGCGCAAAGGACTCCAGCGTTCCCTCCATCAACGGCGCGACACGATCATCGGGACGCAGCGGGGTCCCGCCGGCGCCAACACCCGCTGCGAGCGCGACTGTCGACGTATCGACTTGCGCCAATTCTTCCATGTGGCCGAGGATGGAGCTCAGCTCACGCGTGAGCTCGTCCACGCGCGTCTCGTCGACGCCGACCCGAGCCAGATCGGCGATGTGCAATAAATCTTCACGTGTGACCGGCATTAATCCTGTCCGCGTTCCAGTGTGGTGTATGCGAGCTTGATGGTTTTCCGGCCGACTGCCTCGTCGTCGAAATCGATTACCGCTTTGACTTCCCTACCCACTCCCGAGAGCTCTGCGATCGATCCTTCACCGAAAAGTTTATGACGAACGCGCTCGCCTTTCACGTAACGCGGCTCGTCCTGCGAGATCTCGGCTTCGGCGATCGGCGTCGAGCGGCGCCAGCTGGGCACGTCGTAGGTTCTTCGCGATGGGTATGCGCCGCTGAAAGTGCTACCTGAGCGATCGCGCGAGCCGCGGCCGAGCGTGCTTGCCTTGAGGGTCTTCCGCTCCTCCAGATTGGCGGCGGCAATTTCGGCAAGGAAGCGCGACTTGATCGACGGCATCAGCTCGCCGTTTCTGCGACGCACTTCAGTGTGCGAAATAAAGAGTTTTTCCTGCGCGCGGGTAATGCCGACGTAGAAGAGCCGGCGCTCTTCTTCCAGCTTTGGCGGATCGTCGAACGACTGAGAAAGCGGAAAGAGCCCGTCTTCGAGTCCGGTCAGAAAGACCACCGGATACTCAAGGCCTTTGGCGTTGTGGAGAGTCATCAGCGTGACGGCGTCAGCTGACGGATCTACGGCGTCAGCGCCGGCAACGAGCATTGCGCGCTGCAGGAAATGGTCGAGCGGGGTGAGACCAACTTCGCCGCCATCGTCGATCACGGTTTCCGCGGCGCCATCGATCAACGCGCCGACGTTTTCGATTCGATCACGCGCTGACTCCGGCCCCTCGGCTTGCAAGTACTCCATGTAACGAATCTCGGAGACCAGATCCTGAATCAGCACGTCCACGCTGGTGTCTTTGGCCCGCTCGCGCAACGTCGTGATGAGATTGTAGAAATCAGTGAGCCCCTTTCGAGCAGCCGGTCGCAGCGATCCCTGTTTGTCGGGATCCGCAATGATTTCCATCAGTGACACTTTCGCGCGCCGCGCTTCGG
>Ga0075434_100006943_pt1 | contig 10436 bp, 10 predicted proteins | sample RhiMethybrSRZTD3_FD_75298 | JGI IMG/M metagenome (GOLD analysis project Ga0075434, IMG submission 75298) | Populus rhizosphere microbial communities from Tennessee, USA - Rhizosphere MetaG P. TD hybrid SRZTD3 | ecosystem: Host-associated > Plants > Roots > Rhizosphere > Soil | place: USA...
AGAGGGCAGCGCCGAGGCCGCCGCCGCGGAAGAAGAGCGCGGCGACGAGCAGCACCGCCCCGAGGCCGACGCCCGGCACGAACGCGACCACGGGCGACGGGGCACGGGCGAGGGCGTCGACGACGGCGCCGCCGTAGGCGGCCAGCGCTCCCGCGGCGAGTGCTACGCGGGCCTTGCGAGATGCCTGAATGCGTTCACCTCCTCGAGCGGGACGGCAAGCGGCTCGTCTTCACGCCACGTCACCACGGGAACGCCGACCTGCTCGTAGCGCCAGCGGAGCGCCTCGCGCGAGAGGCGCCACAGGCGGTGCGCGAGTTCCAGTGACGAGCCGGGATCCGGCGTGACGAGTTCGAACGGGGACACCTCGACCACGATCAGGTCGTAGCCGCGGGCGCGCAGGTCGAGCAGCGCGGCGGCTGTGCGGTTGTCCAGGAGCGGGGTGAGCGCGAGCACGAGCGCCTTCGGCGGGAGCGTCCGCGGCGGCAGCACGTCGACGCCGCGGAGGGCAAAGCTGTGCACCACCTGGCTCGTCAGCAGCGCCTCGACGATCGCGTACAGCTGCCGCGTGCCCGACGCCGGCACCAGCCAGGAGAGGAAGCCGCCGAAGCCGACGAGCCCCACCCGGTCCTTGCGCTGCAGGTAGAGATGGGCGAGCGTTGCGGCGGCGCGCACCGCGCGGTCGTTCGTGCTCCGCCCCTCTGCGCGCGCCTCGGCGAAGGTGTCCAGGAAGAGGACGACGTCCGTGTTCTGCTCGGGGTTCTGCTCGTTCACCCAGAGCGAGCGGCGGAGCGCCGTCGCGCGCCAGTTGACCCGCCGCAGCCGGTCTCCCGGCTGCCACTCGCGCAGGTCGGCGAACTCGATCCCCTCGCCGCGGGCCCTCGAGACCTGGTTGCCGGCGAAGACCTGCGTCTCGAGCGGTGGGACGAGGGCGCGCAGCGTCTCCTCTCTCGGGAAGACGCGCAGCGGCTGCGGCTCGCCCGCGGCGCCCTCCCAGGAGCGGAAGCCGAAGGTGTCGCGGGCGCGGAAGAGCACCCGCCCGACCGAGAACAGGCCCCAGCGCTCGCAGCGCAGCTTCAGCTCGACCGTCCTCTCCTCACCTGCACGCAACCGAATCGCGCGCGCGGTCCCTCCCTCGCCACTGAGCTCGGGCGGCAGCGGGACATAGAGCTCGAAGCGGTCGACGCCGCGCGCTGAGGTCACCACGATCGTCGCCGTGACCTCGTCGTCCTCGATCACTCGGTCACGGTCGAGCGACACTCGGACCGAGACCTCCGGCCGTTGCTCGGCCACTGCGGCGACGAGCGCGAGCAGGAAGGGGGCAGCGAGGGCGACCGGCTCGACCCGGCCGAGCGCGAGGCCCGCAACGAGGCCGGCCGCCGCGAGCGTGGCGTACGCGAGCAGGCGCCGGGAGGTGTAGCCGGTCACGCCTCGGCAGTGCGCAACGCGTCCTCCGCGGGCGGCGTCGGGACCGTCTCGAGCGCCTCCTCCACGACGTCCTCGGCGCGGAGCCGCTGCACCCAGAGCTCGGGGCGCACCATCAGCCTGTGCGCGAGCGCCGGCACCGCGACTGCCTTCACGTCCTCGGGAGTAACGAAGTCGCGTCCGGCCAGCGCCGCCTTCGCGCGCGACAGCTTGACCAGGGCGATGCTGCCACGCGGGCTCGCGCCGACGGCGAGCCGCTGCGACTCGCGCGTCGCGGTCACGAGGTCGACGGCGTACCCCTCGATTGCGTCTGAGACGTGCACCTGCTCGAGCGCGCGCTGCATCTCCACGAGCGTCGCGCCGTCGATGACCGGCGTCAGCTCGACCTCGTCGACGCCGCGCTGGAGGCGCCGCTCGAGCATCTCGATCTCGTGCTCGCGAGCCGGGTAGCCGATCGAGATGCGCACGAGGAACCGGTCGAGCTGCGCCTCGGGCAGAGGATACGTCCCCTCGTATTCGATCGGATTCTGTGTCGCGAGCACGAGGAACGGTGGCTCGAGCCGGTGTGTCGTGTTCTCGATCGTGACCTGGCGTTCCTGCATCGCCTCGAGCAGCGCAGCCTGCGTCTTCGGCGGGGCGCGGTTGATCTCGTCGGCGAGCAGGAGGTTGGCGAAGATCGGGCCGGGGCGGAAGACGAACTCGGTCGTCCGCTGGTCGAAGATCTGCGAGCCGGTGACGTCACCCGGCATCAGGTCCGGCGTGAACTGGATGCGTGCGAAACGAGTTGAGGTCGCCTGCGCGAACGAGCGCGCGATCAGCGTCTTCGCGAGCCCGGGGTAGTCCTCGAGCAGCACATGGCCGTCGCTCAGCAGCGCGAGCAGGATGAGCTCGAGCGGGCCGCGCTTGCCCACGATGGCCTTCTCGACCTCGGCGAGGATCGTCTCCGCCCGCTCCCGGAGCTCGGTGAGCGCGGTCACAACGACTCGACCCGCTCGATCACGGCGGCGACGCGCTCGTGCGGCACGCCGGGGCCACGGCGATCTCTGGGCTCCGGCCGGTCCGGACGCAGCAGCTCCCAGACGTCGTCACCGAGCAATGCGCGTGCCTCCTCGGGCCGGCGTTCTAGCTCGAACCCGTGCCGGACGGCGATGCGCGCCGCCGCCGTGGCTCGGAGGAGCGGGAGCAGCTGCCGGTGGGCGTGGTCCGCGTCTGCGCTTCCGAGCACGAGCACGCGGTCCATCCGCAGGAGCTCCTCGGGTTGCGAGGCCGCCGGCTTCCGTCCGCGCAGGGCCTGCTCGAAGCGGCTGGGAGGCTCCGGTCCGCCGCGCTCGCGGGAGTGCCGGATGATCAAGACGAGGACGAGCCCCGTGGCGACCACGACCCAGATCGCGAGCGCGCGCGTCGTCGATAGCTTCGGTATCGCGAGCAGCGCCACGAGCGCGACGATCGCGACAGAAGCGGTCCAGGCGAGCCGACCAGCGAGCTTCACGCCGGCACCAGCTCCGAGGCGCGGAGCTCGTCACGCACTGCGATGAGCGCGTCCACTGCGTCGTCCCTCATCGACGGTTCCGGCTCATGGTGGCTGAACCTAGCCCATTCGAAAAGCTCGGTGAGCCTGCGGACGGCCCCGGCGCTTGTATCGAGGGAGAGGAGGGCCCGCTCGAGGTACTCGAGCGGCGCCTCGGCGGGGTGTCGCGGGATCCCGGCGGCGGCGAGGGTGGTCTCCATCCGGGCGTAGGCGGCGATGATCGCGCGGCGCAGGTCGGGATCTGTCCGGAGGTCGTCGAGCGACTCGTCGAGGGCCGCAGCGAGCGCTTCGGCGGTCTCGGGCCGCGTCCTCGGCTCGCTGCGAGAACGCCTCACGGCGATGAAGAGGCCCGCCGCGACCGCCAAGAGGGCACCGAGGATGATCGCGAGCTCATCCCAGCGGAAGTGAGGAGAGCGCGATACGGCGTGGTGGTGGTTTGCCTGGTTCCCGCCCGGTTTAAGGAGGTCGGTGACGGTCTCCCCAGGCTGATGGAGGCGCAGGTGGCGTGGGAGGTGCAGGTGCCGGACGACCAGCAGCTCGAGGCCGAGGACGAGGGCGTAGAAGACGAGCATGCGGAGCATGCTCTGCCAGTAGCTCCGCTTCTTCGCGTCTTGCCGGCGGATGAAGGCGGCTGCAAAGAGCCCGGCGATGAACAGCGGCACGATCAGGATGACGACGGTGGTGAACACGTAGTCCCAGAACGACAGCGGCAGGCCTCCGTGGCCGCCGCCGCCCGAGCCGAGCGGCCGGCCGCGCGCCGCGATTGCGACGACCGCCAGGAGCAGCGTCACCATGAGCGCGAGGGGGACGAGGCGGCTCCGGCTCACCTCCGGAGTGTCGCATCGCGGCGGCCTCGGGCGCCTTCCGGGGACAGCGCTAAGCTCGACCTCCCGTGCCCGAAGCGCCGTTCGTCCACCTCCACGTCCACTCCGAGTACTCGATCCTCGACGGCGCCTGCCGCATCCCGGACCTCGCGAAGCGCGCCGCCGAGCTCGAGATGCCGGCCGTCTCGCTCACCGACCACGGCTCGCTCGCCGGTGCGGTCGACCTCTACAAGGCCGCGCGGGACGAAGGGGTCAAGCCTGTCCTCGGCTGCGAGGTCTACGTCACCGACGACCGGAACGCGCAGCAGAAGGGCCAGGCGCACCTCACGCTCCTCGCCGAGACGAACGAGGGCTACGGCAACCTGATCAAGCTCTCCTCGCTCGGCTACCTCGAGGGCTACTACTACAAGCCGCGCGTCGACTGGGAGCTGCTGGAGCGGCACGGTTCCGGGCTGATCGCGCTCTCGGGCTGCCTCTCGGGCCGCGTCGCCAAGGCGCTGGAGGAGAGCCGCGTCGCCGACGCCGAGGGCGAGCTCGACCGCCTCGTACAGGTCTTCGGCCGCGACCAGGTCTACGTCGAGATGCAGAACGCGCACCTCGACGTGCAGGCCCGCATCAACCCACTGCTCGCCGAGCTCGCCCAGAAGCGCGACTTGCCGCTCGTCGCGACCGGCGACGTCCACTACCTCCGGCACGAGGACGCGCGCGCCCACGAGGCGCTGCTCTGCATCCAGTCCGGCGACTCGCTCAAGAACCCCAGCCATTGGAAGTTCGAGACCGACCACTTCTACTTCAAGACGCCCGAGGAGATGGCCGCCGACTTCCCGGGCCAGGAGGCGGCGCTGCGGACCACACTCGAGGTGGCCGAGCGCTGCCACGTCGAGATCGAGCTCGACCGGATCATGCTCCCGCACTTCCCGACCCCGGACGGCCGCGACGCCTTCGAGTACCTCGTCGAGCTGTGCGAGCGCGGCGTCGAGAAGCGCTACGGGACGGTGACGCCGGAGCTCCGCGAGCGGCTCCAGTTCGAGCTGAAGACGATCAAGGAGATGGGCTTCTCCGACTACTTCCTGATCGTCGCGGACTTCGTCGGTTTCGCGAAGCGGAACGGGATCAGCGTCGGCCCCGGCCGCGGCTCCGCCGCCGGCTCTCTCGTCGCCTACTGCCTCGAGATCACGGATCTCGACCCGATCCGGTACGACCTGCTCTTCGAGCGCTTCCTCAATCCGGGCCGCAAGTCGATGCCCGACATGGACATCGACTTCGCCGTCGTCGGCCGCGACCGCGTCATCAACTACGTGCGCGAGAAGTACGGCCGCGACCGGGTCGCGCAGATCATCACCTTCGGGACGATGGCCGCCCGCGCCGCCGTACGCGACGCCGGGCGCGTGCTCGAGGTGCCGTACGGCGTCGTCGACAAGCTCGCGAAGCTGATCCCCGAGCGCCCGGGCCAGATGCTCGAGGAGTGCCTCAAGCCCGGCGCCGAGCTGAAGCAGGCGGTCGACGCCGACCCCGTCGCGAAGGAGATCGTCGAGCTCGCGCGGCCGCTCGAGGGCCTGACGCGGCAGGACGGGATCCATGCCGCCGCGGTCGTGATCGGCGCCGAGCCGCTGATGGACACGGTGCCGCTGCAGCAGAAGGGACCGGACCAGGAGGTCGTCACCCAGTTCGACGGCGTCACGATCGAGAAGCTCGGCCTGCTCAAGATGGACTTCCTCGGGCTGCGGAACCTCGACGTGATCGACAAGGCCGTCGAGCTCGTCCCCGGGCTCGACATCTCGACGATCCCGCTCGACGACAAGAAGACCTACGCGATGCTCGCGCGGGGCGAGTCGATCGGCGTCTTCCAGTTCGAGGGCTCGGGGATGCGCGAGGCGCTGCGCTCCGTCAAGCCGACGGTCTTCGAGGACCTGATCGCGCTCGTCGCGCTCTACCGGCCGGGCCCGATGGGCTACATCCCGACCTACGCGCGCCGTAAGAACGGCCAGGAGCCCGTGGCGTATCCGGACGACCGGCTGAAGCCGATCACCGCCTCCACGTACGGCATCTGCATCTACCAGGAGCAGTACATGGAGATCGCGAAGCAGCTCGCCGGCTTCTCGCCCGCCGAGGCTGACGATCTGCGCAAGGCGATCGGCAAGAAGATCCACTCGCTGATGGCGTCCCTCAAGAGCAAGTTCCTCGAGGGCTGCGCCGCGAGCGGCACCCCGGCCGGCGTCGCCCAGCAGCTGTGGGCCGACATGGAGCAGGCGCAGGACTACTCCTTCAACAAGTCGCACGCCGCGTGCTACGCGCTCATCGCCTACCGCACCGCCTGGCTGCGCGCGAACCACGCGCGGGAGTACATGGCGGCGCTCATCTCCTCGGTGATGAACACGAAGGACAAGGTGCCGTTCTACGTCGCCGCCTGCGACGAGCTCGGAATCGAGGTGCTGCCGCCCGACGTGAACGAGTCGCAGGTCGACTTCGCCGTCGTCGAGGGGAAGATCCGCTTCGGCCTCAACGCCGTCAAGAACGTCGGCGAGGCCACGTGCCGTGCGATCGTCGCGGCACGGGAGGAGGGCGGCCCGTTCGCCTCCATCTGGGACTTCGCCGAGCGCGTCGACCCGTCGGTGGCGAACAAGCGCGCGCTCGAGTCGCTTGTCTCGGGCGGCGCGCTCGACTCCACCGGCGCCTCGCGCATGGGGATGCTCCACGTCCTCGAGGACGCGCTCTCCTACGGCCAGAAGCAGCAGCAGGACCGGCTGCTCGGGCAGGCCTCGATCTTCGACCTCGGCGACTCACCGGCCGCCACGGCGCGCCACCACGCGTCGATTCCGGACGGCGAGTTCGAGAAGGGCGAGCTGCTGCGGATGGAGAAGGAGAGCCTCGGCCTCTACGTCTCCGAGCATCCGCTCAGTGCCATCCGCGACCAGCTGCGGCGCCGCACAGACTGCACGCTCCTGGAGCTCGAGCGGCGGCGCGAGGGCGAGACCGTCCTCGCAGGCGGCATCGTCGCCGGCGTACGGACGACGACGACGAAGAAGGGCGAGCCGATGGCGTTCGTCCAGCTCGAGGACATGACCGGGTCGATCGAGGTGATCGTCTTCAACTCGACCTACGCGGCCGCGCGCGGGCTGCTCGTCGAAGACGCCGTGCTCGTCGTCAAAGGACGCGTCGACCACAAGCAGCAGGGCGAGACGAAGCTCGTCGCGCTCGAGGTGGCGGCGTTCGAGGCAGTGCCGGAGCGGCGCGAGGTGCGGCTGAAGGTGGACGCGCGCAGCGCCCCGGCCGGTGTGATCCGCGAGCTGGCCGGCGTCGTCCGCGATTTCCCGGGTGAGGCGCCCGTATACGTCGATCTGGTCACCTCTCTCGGGCCGAAGCTGCTCGAGCTCGGCCCCGAGTACCGCGTCGACCCGCAGCCGGACTTTTTCGCCTCCGTGCGGCACCTGCTCGGCGCCGCCGCCATCCAGTAGGCCGAATCCGGGCCAGGAGTACTGAGAAATCCCCCCGGAGGGGGAGATCCATTTTCTGGCGGTGTCCGAAAGTTAGGAGGGACACTGCGGATGGCTGCGACACAGGACATCATCGAGACCGAACTCGACCGCGTGGAGCGATGGCGCACCGCGGAGCTCATGCGTGTGGGCTTCCCGGGCGACGACGCTGTCGCCCTCGCGTCGCGGTTCGAGGTCGACCTTCACGAGGCGATCGCGCTCGTCGAGCGTGGCTGCCCGCCCGAGCTCGCGATTCGGATCCTGAGCTAGGGCGCGCACCCGTCATCGTCTCCGGGCACAATGCGTGCTCGTGACCGGCGTCGTCCTCGGCTATATCCCCTCGCCCTCGAACGGCACGTTCAGCCTCGGCCCGCTGACGCTGCACATGTACGGCGTGATGCTGCTGCTCGGCATCGCCGCCTGCATCTGGCTGACCGGGCGCCGCTGGGTGAGTTGGGGAGGCGACTGGGATCTCGTCTTCCGCGTCGCGCTCTGGGGAGTCATCGCCGGTGTCGTGGGCGCGCGCCTCTACCACGACATCACGAGCTGGAACCAGGATCCGACGATCCACGCCCACTGGTGGGGCTTCGCCGCTGTGTGGGACGGCGGCCTCGGGGTCTGGGGAGGGATCCCGCTCGGTGTCCTCGTCGGTGCCTGGGTGGTGCACCGGTCGGGCAACAGCGTCCGGCTGATGATGGACGCCGTCGCGCCCGGGCTCCTGCTCGCGCAGGCAATCGGCCGGTTCGGCAACTACTGGAACCAGGAGCTCTACGGCCGGCCGACGAGCCTGCCCTGGGGCCTGCGCATCGACCAGGCGCACCAGGCCGGGATCCAGGACAAGTACCGCTCGGCCGGACAGTACGGGTACTACCAGCCGACCTTCCTCTACGAGTTCATCTGGGATCTGATCGGCGTCGGCGTCCTGCTCTGGGTCGACCGGCGCTTCACGATCCGTCGTCCGGCGCTCTTCGCGCTTTACGTCGCCTGGTACACGACCTTCCGCACCTTCGAGGAGGTCCTGCGGATCGACCCCTCCAACTACTTCCTCCACATGCGGGTCAACTTCTGGGTCTCGCTGGTGGTCTGGATCCTCTCCGTGAGCTTCTTCGTCTGGTGGCAGTTCTTCCACGAGCCCTCCGCGAAGCCCGTGCAGAAGCCGCACCCGGTGCCGACGGGTCCGCGCATGAGCGTCCCGAAGAGCCGCGTCCGGTAACGCCGCTAGCGTCCGCGGCGTGATCGTCAGGGAGCTCGACCTCGACCTCGACGCGTTCGAGGGGCCGTTCGACCTGCTGCTTGCGCTCGTCCTCAAGGAGGAGCTCGACCTGCGGGACGTCGATCTCGCGGGCATCGTCACCGCGTTCCTCGAGCGGCTGGCGGAGAGGGAGGAGCTCGATCTCGACGCGTGCGGCGAGTTTCTCGTCCTCATCGCAGCGCTGCTCGAGCTGAAGGCGCGCGCGCTGTTCCCGGACGAGGAGGCCGAGCTCGCGGAGCTCGATCCGGAAGAGGCGGCCGAGGAGCTGGCGCGGCGGCTTGCCGAGTACCGGCGCGCCAAGGAGGCTGCGGAGTGGCTGCGGGAACGGCTCTCTGCGGAGGGCGACCGCTACTTCCGGCTCGGCCCGGCGCCGCTCGCGCCAGAGGTCTCCACGCAGCTCGCGCCGCAGGATCCCGAGGCGCTCGCGCTGGTGCTCCGCGTGCTCGCACAGGAGCCGCCCGAGGTCTCGCTCTCGCACATGGCGCTCCGCTTCCCGCCGGTATCGCAGTTCCTCGAGCGGTTTCGCGCGCTCCTGCGCCGGCGGTCGCGCTTCGACTTCGAGGCGGAGGTGGGGGAGATGACGCGGCTCGAGCAGGCGTCGGCCTTCCTCGCGCTGCTCGAACTCCGCCGCGCGGGCGAGCTCGCAATCGAGCAGGCGGCGCCGTTCGCGCCCATCCGCGTCAGTCGGCTCGCGCAGGAGAACAACGAACAAGAGGAAAGGACCGAAGAATGGACCGTCCGCTCCGCCTGATCCCCACAGATCCGCTCGACCAGCTCGCGCGCACGCTCGAGGCGCTGCTCGTCGTCGCTTCGTCGCCGCTCACTGTCGAGGAGCTCGCGGAGGCTGCGGACGACGACCCGGAGCGGGTCGAGGACGCGCTGCGTCTCGTGGGTGAGCGCTTCGCGGAGGAGCGGAGCGGGATCGTGCTCGAGCACGTCGCGGGCGGCTGGGCCTTCCGGGCCGCGCGCGAGGAGGCGGCCGCGTGCGCGCGCCTGTTTGAGCGGCCGGCCCAGAGGAACCTCTCCCAGGCCGCGCTCGAGACGCTTGCGATCGTCGCGTACCTCGGCCCCTGCTCGCGGCCGGACGTCGCCCGGATACGCGGCGTCGCCGCCGACTCGGCCGTGGCGAACCTCGTGGAGCGCGGGCTGATCGCGGAAGCCGGCCGCGACAACAGCGCCGGCGGGGCCGTCCGCTACCGCACGACGCCGCTCTTCGAGCGCGTCTTCGGGCTCGAGAGCCTCTCGGAGCTACCGCGCCTCGACGATGTCGGTACGGACGCGGCCGAGATCCGCGACCGACTCCACGCCGTCGCCGAGAAGCGCAGCGCTTAGCCCCGTCAGAGCTTCTTGATGATGCCTTCGGCCTGATCGCGCGTGAACGCGCGCAGCGTCTCGGTCTGCTCGGCGCCGTGGTGGCTGAGCTTCGTGACGATCTCGAGAGCCGTGTCGTCGTCCGGCGCCTCGAACACCTCGACCACGTCGTAGCGGCCGAGCGTTACCCAGACGCCCACGAGCTTCCCGCCGGCCTCCTCGATCTCTCGTTCGCCGTCCTCGATCCGGTCGCGCCAGGCAGGCAAGCCCATCCTTCCCTGCGAGGTCCAGCGGATGAGCGAGATGTAGTGCGGCACGCTCGTATCTTTTCAGGATGCGATTGAACGCGTTCCTCGCTCGGGCAGGTGTGGCGTCGCGCAGGCGCGCGGATGAGCTGATCAAGGCCGGCCGCGTCTCCATCAACGGCGAGCCGGGGCAGCTCAACACCGTCGTCGGCGCCCGTGACCGGGTCGAGGTGGACGGGAAGGCGGTCGAGCGGCAGCCGCTCCGGTACGTCCTCCTCCACAAGCCGACCGGCGTCGTGACCACGGCACGCGACCCGCAGGGGCGGGCAACCGTGGTCGAGCTCGTGCCGGACGAGCCGCGGGTCGTCCCCGTGGGACGGC
>Ga0075434_100006947_pt1 | contig 10432 bp, 9 predicted proteins | sample RhiMethybrSRZTD3_FD_75298 | JGI IMG/M metagenome (GOLD analysis project Ga0075434, IMG submission 75298) | Populus rhizosphere microbial communities from Tennessee, USA - Rhizosphere MetaG P. TD hybrid SRZTD3 | ecosystem: Host-associated > Plants > Roots > Rhizosphere > Soil | place: USA...
GCGTGCTTGGCCACGTGGGCGAAGGCCTGGTCGCCCGCGATGCGTCCCACGTCGGGGAGGAGGTCGCGGCCGATCGCCTCGAGCTTGGGCCGGATGCGCGTCCGGATCGCCTCCAAGCGGGGGGTGAAGCCGTCGATGTCGAAGACCTTGAAGTCGGCGGGAGTGAAGCCGGAGAACGCCATGCCGGGGCCTCCTCAGGGATATCGCGTGTCCGGATCGAGGGGGAAGATCGGCCGACGGATGCGCTGGAAGTCGAAGCGCGCGAGGTTGGACGACGACAGGCCTGGGGCGTCCACCTCGATGATCTCGCGCGCGATGGGCTCGAAGGCGGCGCGGTAGTGGATGGTCGACTTCACCACGAGGATCTTGTGGTCGAGGGGATCGAGGCCGACGAAGCGGATCATCTCGGGATCGAGAGTCTGCCAGCGGTACGAGATCAGGATGACCTTGACGTCGTTGACGTCGAGCACGGCGGTGGTGCCGAGACGGCCGGGCAGTCCCCGAGCCATGGGCCCCTTGTGCACGAAGCGCCCGTCGGAGAGCGTGCGCACGAGGCCGGTGACGCGAAGAGGCGCGCCGTGGCGCTGATCAACCTTGCCCCCCACGTCGAGAGTGACGGAGGCGCCCACTCCCGCCTCCACGCACCGGGCCACCGCCTGCGGATCCCAGATGCACGCGACGACCGCAGAGCGGGCGCCCACCCGCACGAGCTCGCGCAGCACCTCCGTTCCGTCCCCCGCTGCGCCGCCCCCCGTGTTGTCGGCCATGTCGGCGAGCACGATGGGCCGTCCCTGCGCGGCCAGGGCGCGCGCCACCGCCTCGCGGACGGGCAGCCCGGTGTGCATGAACTCGTGACGGTGCGCCCACGCGGTGTCGGCGAGCTGGTCGGCGAGACGGTCGGCGAGAGCCTGGTCGTTGTCGGTGACCACGTAGACCCCGAAACCCGCCTCGGGGATGTCGGCGTGGGGGAAGCCCGCGAAGACGGAGATGGAGATGACCTTGGGATCTTTTTCCATCTCCTCTGCCATGGCGTAGAGCCGGCGCATCGGTCCCCGTGTGGTGCCCTGGTTGCCGAGAGGAGGGAGGAGGGGAGGCTTGCGGAGGGCGGCGGTGGGGCGCAGCCGCTTGCCGATCACGTCGAAGAGGCGCTCGGTCGCTTCCACTCCCCGCTCGCCCATGTCCACGTGGGGGTACGTCTTGTAGCCGTGAAGGAGATCGGCCTCGCGCACCATGGTGTCGGTGATGTTGCCGTGGAAGTCGAGGGACACTGCGATGGGCACCGAGGGGCCCACCACCTCGCGCACCGCGGAGATCAGGTCGCCCTCGCCGTCGTCGTGCCCTTCCGTGACCATGGCGCCGTGCAGGTCGAGGAGCACGCCGTCCACCGTCCCCGCCGCCTTGAGATCGCGCAGCATCCGCTCCTTCACGTGACCGTAGATGTCGCGCGTGACGAGGCCGGCGGGCGAGGCGGCCGCGGCCACCGAGGGAATCAGGGTGGCCCCGCGTCGCGTGGCCGCGTCGATCATGCCGCCCAGGCAGGTGCCGGTGCCGCGGAAGGTCTCGATGATCTCGCCGCCGTAGTGGAGGCCGCGCGTCTCGAACTGGCGGCGGTCGGTGGGGATGTTGCTGAAGGTGTTCGTCTCGTGGGACATCATGGCCAGGAACAATCTCACCTGCCGCCTCCTCGAGGCTCGGCCCTCGTCGGCTTCGCCGTCCCGCGAGAGTACACAAAGCCCGGGGATCGCGACAAGTGGTCTTTACAATTTCATGTGGGGATCGAGCCAGTCGCGGAGTCCGTTGCCCATCAGATTGATCACGAGCGTGGTGATGAAGATGGCGAGACCGGGGAAGGCGGCGATCCACCACGAGTTCAGCATGTACACGCGCCCTTCCCCGAGCATGTTGCCCCACGCGGGAGTGGGTGGCTGGATGCCGAGGCCCAGGAACGACAGCGTCGACTCGAGAATGATGACCTGGGCGATCTGCAGGGTCGCGACCACGACAATCGGGGAAATGAGATTGGGCAAGATCTGGCCGAGGATGATGCGGAGATGGCTCATGCCGAGGGCCTTGGCGGCGAGCACGAAGTCCCGCTCGCGCAACGCGAGCGTTTCGGCGCGGACGATCCGCGCGTAGACCGGCCAACCCGTCACCGCCAGCACCTTCACCATGTTGGCCAGGCTCGGGCCGAGCACGGCGATGACGGCGAGGGCCAGCAGCACGAACGGAAAGGTCAGCATGACGTTGATCAACGTCATGATGTTCCAATCCACCCGGCCGCCGAAGTAGCCCGCGGTGAGCCCGAAGAACACGCCGATGATCGACGACAAGATCACCGTGGACGTGCCCGCGAGGAGCGAGACGCGCCCGCCCCAGATCACGCGGGAGAGGAGATCGCGCCCGACCTGATCCGTGCCCAGGAGGTGTTCCCGTGAGCCGCCCTCCATCCAGGCGGGCGGGGTCATCCGGTGCTTGATGTCCACCGACAGAGGGTCGTACGGCGAGATCAATGGAGCGCACACCGCGCTCGCCACGATGAGGAGGAACACGACCGCGCCGCCCACTCCCCACTTCAGGCGCCCGAGGCGCCGCCAGGAGGCGCCGGCGGCGTCCGGCCGGGCCGCCGTCTCCAAGGGGGGAGCGACCACGGTCGCGTCGGGGCCGACGGCCATCAGGCACCGGTCCGGATACGCGGGTCGATCAGTCCGACCAGGATATCGACGGCCGTGTTCACGATCACGATGATGAGGGCGAGGAGCACGACCGCGCACTGGACCACGGGGAAATCCTGGTTGCGGATGGAATCCACCGTGAGCGTCGCCACGCCGGGCCAGGCGAAGACGGTTTCGGTGATGATGGCGCCCCCCAGGAGCTGGCCGAACTGCAGGCCGAGGACGGTGACCACGGGGATGCACGCGTTGCGGAAGGCGTGCTTGATGACCACCATCCGCTCGCCCACGCCCTTGGCGCGCGCCGTCTTGATGAACTCCATGTTCATCACCTCGATGAGGCCGGACCGCACCAGCCGCATGGTGAGAGGGGCGAGGAAAGCGCCCAGGCAGAAGGCGGGCAGCACGAAGTTCTGCCAAGTGCCGTAGCCCGAGGCGGGCAGGACCTTGAGCCGCACCGCGAAGATGATGATGAGCATGATGCCGAGCCAGAAGATCGGCATGGCCTGCCCGGCCACCGCCAGCATCGTGCAGAATGTGTCCACTACCGAGTGCCGCTTGAGCGCGGCCACCACGCCGAGCGGAAGCGCGATGAGCAGGGCCACGCCCAGCCCCGACACCGTGAGATAGATCGTCGCCGGCATCCGCTCGATCACGAGGGGGAAGGCGGGGGTATTCCCGTACCAGGACTTGCCGAAGTCACCCTGGACGGCGCGGGTCGCGAACTTCCAATACTGGACCCAGATGGGCTGGTCCAGGCCCATCAGGTGCTTGTAGCGCGCGTACTCCTCCTTGCCCGCGTTCTGGGGCAAGAGCAGGGTGACCGGGTCACCGATCACGTGCAGGATCGAGAAAGCGAGGATCGAGATGCCGATGATGACGACGATGAGCTGGACGAGTTGACGGAGGAGGTAGCGTCGCATCGGGCCAAGGCGGGAGCGGAGGGGGCGCCGCCGAGCGCCCCCTCCCGCGCCGTTACTTCTTTCGTGGCGTCACGAGGAACATCCGGTCGACCTCGTCGGGGGGCGCGGAGTAGTCGACGCGATTCGAGATGCCCCAGACCCCCCGCAGTCCCCACTTGTAGAGGTACGCCGCATCGTCGAAGAGGAGCTTCTGGGCCTTGGCGTACACTTCCGTCCGCTTCTTCTGGTCGAGCGTCGAGCGCCCGGAGATGATCAGGTCGTCGAGCTCCTTGTTGCAATAGTAGGCGTAGAACTCTCCGCACTTGAAGATGTCGTAGAGGATGGCGTCGGCGTCGAAGACGGAATAGTAGCCCCAAGACCAGGTGAACATCGGCCCCAGCTTGCCTTCCTTGGCGCGCGCGACGAACACCGAGCTCTCTCCGGTGTAGTTCCGCTTGACCCGGAATCCGACCTTGGTCATGTCGGCGATGGCCGCGTCGTCGGTCTGGATCTGGCCGGGTTCCACGTTAGGCGGCCCCTCGTTGAAAACGACGTCCAGGCCGTTGGGAAAGCCCGCCTCCGCCAAGAGCTTCTTGGCCCGGGCGGTGTCCTGCTTGTACGGCTTCAGGTTCGGGTCCCAGCCGAACGCCATGGGATTGATAGCGGTCGCCACGCGGTCGCCCAGCCCGTTGATCACGTGCTTGATGATGCTGTCCTGGTCGACGGCCAGGTTCACGGCGATGCGGACGCGCCGGTCGGTGAAGGGGTTGGGACCGCTGCGGGCCGCCTGATCGAGCTGGATGAAGGCCGTCCGCAGGATCGGGGAAACGCCCGTGCGCGCGGAGCCCGACTTGTTGATGACGTCCATCTGGTCAGGCGGCACCGCCTTGATGATGTCCACGCCGCCCGAGAGCAGCTCGGCTATCTGCGTCGCCTGCTCGGGGATGATGCGGATGCGCACGTACTTGTAGTACGGCTTGGGCCCCCAGTAGTCGTCGTTGCGGACCAGGAGATGCTCCTGCTTCCGGTGCCAGCTCACGAGCTTGTAGGGGCCGGTGCCCACGGGATGCTCCTGCATCCACTCGTCGCCCTTCTCGCGGATGACCTTCTCGGACTCCATGACCTGGGCGGTGAGCCGCTCCACGAAGAGAGGATAGGGACCGTCCGTCTTGAAGCGCACGGTGTAGTCGTCGACGATCTCCACACTCTTGATCTTGGCGTGATTGCCGCGGGCGATCATCTTCTTGACGGGGTCGAGCACGCGGTCGAAGGTCGCCTTCACGTCCTTGGCGGTGAAGGGCGTGCCGTCGTGGAACTTGACGCCCTGGCGCAGCTTGACCTCCCACGTGGTGTCGTCGACCACCTTCCAGGACAGGGCGAGATTCGGGATCACCTTGCGCGTCTTGAGATCGCGAACGGCCAGGTGATCGTAGACGTTGTAGCCGAGGATGATGGTCTCGCGGAGGACGGAGCCCGGGGGATCCCAGGTGTCGATGTCCGACTGCAGCGCGTAGACGACGGTGTCGTCCTTGGTCTGGGCGGGCGCCGCCCCGGGCAGGGCGAGGGCGAGAGCCGAGAGCAGAGCGACTCCGAGGGCGATGCTACGAACCATGGCGACCTCCTTCGTCGAGGCGAGACGGATGAGCCGGCGCGACGGTGGACCGGTGGGGCTCCAAAGGTGCCACATACTAGCGAGGGAGCGCGAGGCTTGTCAAACGCGCGGCGGCGCGCCGCCGAAGTTGACAAGCTCGCGCCGCGACGACCATAATCGATCGTCGGACATGGCAAAAGCGTCGACCTTCCTCGTCACGGGCGGAGCCGGGTTCATCGGCTCCCACATCGTGCAGCGCCTCCTCTCCCAGGGGCATCGCGTGCGCGTGCTCGACAATTTCTCCACGGGCCACCGCGTCAACCTCGCCTTTGCCAAGGGTGACCGCCGACTGGAAATCATCCGCGGCGACCTGGCGAATCTGAAGACGGTGGAGCGCGCCGTCCGCGGCGTCACCGCCGTCTTCCATCAGGCGGCCATGCGCTCCGTCCCGCGTTCCGTGGCCGATCCCCTCGGCGCCAATGCCTCGAACGTGACGGGCACCCTGCACGTCTTCGTGGCCGCCGCCCGTCAGAAGCGGAAGCCGCGCGTGGTGTACGCCTCCTCCTCGTCGGTGTACGGGGAGCGGCCCGATCTGCCCAAGCGCGAGGACCAGCCCGCCGCGCCCATCTCGCCCTACGCGGCGAGCAAGGTGGCGGGGGAGCTCTACGGCTCCGTGTGGAGCCGTCTCTTCGAGGTGGAGACGGTGGGACTGCGCTACTTCAACGTCTTCGGGCCGGGGCAGGATCCCAAGAGCGAGTACGCGGCGGTGATCCCCCGCTTCATCCTCTGGGCCATCCAGGGCAAGCCGTTGCAGGTGCACAGCGACGGGACGCAGTCGCGCGACTTCACCTACATCGACAACGTGGTCTCCGCCAATCTCCTCGCGGCGGCGGCGCCCGCGGCCGCGGTGTCGGGCAAGGCGTACAACGTGGGCTGCGGCAGCCGGACGAGCCTGCTCGAGATCATCGCCTCCCTGGAGCAGCTCCTCGGGCGTCCGCTCGCGCGCACGCACTCGCCCACCCGCGTGGGCGACGTGCCGCACACGCTGGCCGACATCAACGCGGCCAAGCGCGACATGGGCTACGAGCCCCTGGTGGACTTCGCGGAAGGGCTGCGGCGGACCGTCGCCTACTTCACGGAGGGGACACGATGACCCTGCTCGGCCGCCTCGCGCTCATGCTGCTGCTCCTCGCGACGGCGGCGGCTCCGGCGGCGGCGCAGGGCACTCTGGCCGTGCAGACCCCGGCGGAGCCGCCGGGCCTCGATCTCACGGCGAGCCCCGCCTCGGCCATCGCGGCGGTGGTGCACTACAACGTCCAGGAATGCCTGGTCAAGGTCGACAAGAACGGCAAGCTCGTGCCGTGGCTGGCCGACCGCTGGTACACCACGGACAGCAAGAACTACACCTTCTTCCTCAAGAAGGGCGTGCGCTTCCACAACGGGCGCGAGATGAAGGCAGCCGACGTCAAGTTCGTCCTGGAGCGCGCGGCGAATCCCGAGACCAAGCATCCCTTCCAGAAGCGCTACGAGATCATCCGCGAGATCATCGTCAAGGACGACTACACCGTCAGCATCGCCCTCAAGGAGGTCAACGCCAACTTCCTCCTCGAGATGGCTCGCCAGGGCTCGGTCATCTATCCCCGCGAGGCCGTCGACACCCTCAAGAGCGCGCCCATGGGCACCGGGCCCTTCACGGTGGCGGACTGGGTGCGGGGCGATCGCATCGTGCTGGCGAAGAACAAGGACTACCACGTCAAGGGGCTGCCCCACCTCGACAAGGTCACCTTCCGCTTCATTCCCGATCCCAACTCCGCCCTGGCCGCGCTCAAGTCGGGCGACATCGACGTGTCCGCCTTCGGCCTGGGTCCGGAGAACGTGGTCGACCTCAAGAAGGATCCGCGCTTCCAGGTCATCCTCGGCGACACCACGAACGACGTCATCCTCGCCATGAACAACTCGCGGAAGCCCTACTCCGACAAGCGGGTGCGCCTGGCCGTCACCCACGCCATCAACAAGGAGGAGGTGCTCAAGGGGGCCATGTTCGGCCTCGGGCGCATCCTCGGTTCGAACGTGGATCCGCTCAATCCCTATTTCGTGGACATGTCCAAGGCCGTGCCCTACGACCCCGCCAAGGCGAAGAAGCTCCTCGCGGAGGCGGGCTATCCCAACGGCTTCGACGCCGTCCTCCGCGTCTCGCCGCAGTACTACTACACCGTGCGCACGGGCGAGGTGCTGGCGAGCCAGCTCGCCAAGGTCGGCATCAAGGTGAAGATCGAGCAGATCGAGTGGGGGCAGTGGCTCTCCCAGGTCTACAAGGACGCCAACTACGACCTGACCATCATCGGCCACGCCGAGCCCTGGGACATCGGGAACTACGCCAACCCCGGCTACTACTTCCGCTGGGACAACAAGGACTTCCATGCGCTCTACAAGGAGTCCGAGCAGACGGTGGACGACAAGAAGCGCCGCGAGCAGTTCGCGCGGCTCCAGAAGATGATGGCCGACGAGGCGCCCGTGGTGTGGCTGTACATGCACCCGCGCCTCGTCGTCACCAAGAAGGGCGTGACGGGAATCTGGAAGGACCTGCCCATCTCGTCGCTGGACCTGACCGAGGTCGCCTGGCAGAAGTAGGGACGGAGTGCGCCGCTTCATCCTGAGGAGGGTGGCTGCCATGGTGGCCACCCTCCTCTTCGTGTCGGTGCTGGTCTTCGTGGTGGTACGGGTGCTTCCAGGCGACCCCGCCATCCTCATGCTGGGCCTCGACGCCTCGCCGGACACCGTGGCCCGGCTCCGCGCTTCCATGGGACTCGATCGGCCGCTGCCCGTCCAGTACGTGGAGTGGATCGGCGGCGCGCTCCACGGCAACCTGGGCCGGTCGATCCAGTACGACGTGCCCGTGGGCGGGCTCATCCTCTCGCGCCTCTCCGTCACCCTGCCCCTCACCCTCATGGCCGCCGCCCTCATGGCCTTCGCCGCCGTGCCCCTGGGCGTGTACGCGGCCACGCACCATCGCCGATGGGGTGACTACCTGACCATGACCCTGTCCCAGCTTGGCATCGCCGTCCCCGCCTTCTGGGCCGGCCTGCTCCTCGTGCTCCTCTTCTCGGTGCGCCTGGGCTGGTTCGCCTCGGGAGGCTTCGACGGCTGGGGGCAGGGCGTGGGCGGTGCGCTCAAGTCCCTCCTCCTTCCCGCGGTCGCCCTGGGGCTCTTCCAGTTCGCCGTTCTCGCGCGGACCACCCGCTCTGCCGTGCTGGAGGTGCTGCGCGAGGAGTACGTGAAGACGGCGCGCGCCAAGGGGGTGAGCGAGAGCCTCGTGCTCTTCCGCCATGCTCTCCGGAACGCCATGATCCCCATCCTCACCGTGGCCGGGGTGCAGCTCGGCCAGCTCATGGCGGGGAGCATCATCCTGGAGTCGGTGTTCTACCTCCCCGGCCTTGGCCGGCTGGCCCTGGGCGCCATCACCGCGCGGGATCTCCCCGTGGTGCAGGGGGTGGTGCTCTTCGTCGCGTCCGTGATCGTCGTCATCAACGCGGCGGTGGACGTGCTGTACGGCCTGACCGACCCGCGCATCCGCTATGAGTAGGGCGCTGGGCCGCCCGCTCCGGCATGTCACCTTCAGCGCCGGCCTCGGTATCACCGCGCTCCTGCTCCTGACGGCGGCTCTGAGCCTCGGCTACACGCCCCGCGACCCGCTCGAGATGTCCATGGAGGCACGGCTCCAGGGTCCATCGGGGTCCCATCCGCTGGGGACGGACCAGTTCGGCCGTGACCTCCTCTCCCGCATCATGGTCGGCTCGGAGACGTCGATCCTGGTCGGGGTCATCGCGGTGGGCATCGGCATGGGGTTCGGCGTCGCCCTCGGCATGATCTCCGGCTACTTCGGGGGCTGGCTGGACGAGACCTTCATGCGCCTCATGGACGCCGTGCAGGGCTTCCCCGCCATCCTCTCCGCCCTCCTCATCACGGCCGTCTTCAAGCCCAGCGTCGTCATCAGCATGGTCGCCATCGGCATCACCTTCCTGCCCGTGTTCGCCCGCCTCACCCGAGCCTCCTTCCTGGAGTTGCGGGACCGCGAGTTCGTGCTGGCCGCCCGCGCCCTCGGTGCGGGGGACGCCGCCCTCATCGGCCGTCACATCTTTCCCAACACGCTGGCCCCGCTCATCGTCCAGGCGACCATCAGCTTCCCCGTGGCCATCCTCGCGGAGGCCGCGCTCTCCTATCTGGGCCTCGGCACCCAGCCCCCGCACCCGTCGTGGGGGCTCATGCTGCGGGAGGCGCAGGCCTTCCTGGGCCTCTCGCCGTGGTTTGCCATCTTTCCCGGCACCGCGATCGCTCTGACTGTGCTAGGCTTCAACTTGCTTGGCGACGGGCTCAGAGATCTCCTCGATCCGAAGATGGTGAGCTAGCGCAAAGACTCTTTTACACCGAGCAAAAGGAGATTCGTACGTGCTGACAGCGCTACTCGCAGTGGCGATCACCGTGGTGGTGACCCAGGCCGCGGTACTCGCGACCTCGATCTACCTCCACCGAGGCCTGGCGCATCGCGCGCTCACCTTGCATCCCCTCGCCGATTTCTTCTTCCGCATCGTGCTCTGGCTCACCACGGGCCAGGATCGCCGCCAGTGGGTCGCCGTCCATCGCAAGCACCACGCCTTCACCGACACCGAGCGCGATCCCCACAGCCCACTCGTGCACGGTTTCTGGAAGATCCAGCTCGGCAACGTGTATTACTACATCCGCGAGGCGCGGAACCCGGAGACCCTGGCCCGCTGGGCGAAGGACATCCGCGAGGACTGGTGGGATCGCCGCATCTTCTCGAAGGGCACCCTGGGCGGCATCTGCGGGCTCGTCCTCGCCATGGCCGTGCTCGGCCCCGCGTGGGGTCTGTTCGTGGTCGCCGTGCACCTCCTCCTCTACGTGTTCGTGCTCGCCCCCTCCATCAACGGGCTCGGCCACTGGTGGGGAAGGAGGAACTTCGGCAACAATTCCGCCACGAACATCCGGGTCCTCGCCTGGCTCACGGGCGGCGAGAGCCTGCACAACAACCACCACGCCTATCCGTCGAGCCCGAAGTTCAGCGTGCGCCGGTCCGAGTTCGATCCCTCGTGGGTGGTCATCAAGGTCCTGGCCGCCGTCCGCCTCATCACCCTGGTGGGCGACAAGGTCAAGCTGACCTCCTAGCTCCGCTTCCGCTCAGCCCGAGCCCCGGCCCGCGCCGGGGCTTTTTCATTGTCCGCCGACCTCGATGCGCCCCGGCACGATCCGGATGG
>Ga0075434_100006948_pt1 | contig 10431 bp, 7 predicted proteins | sample RhiMethybrSRZTD3_FD_75298 | JGI IMG/M metagenome (GOLD analysis project Ga0075434, IMG submission 75298) | Populus rhizosphere microbial communities from Tennessee, USA - Rhizosphere MetaG P. TD hybrid SRZTD3 | ecosystem: Host-associated > Plants > Roots > Rhizosphere > Soil | place: USA...
TTGAAACGATCGAGATCCTTCTGCGCTGCGATCAGCTGAGCCTCGTCCTGCGCCTTCTTGGCGATCGCCTGATTGAGCGCGGCCTGCAGCGCGCGCGGATCGATCACGGCCAGCGTGTCACCCTTGTGGACCTCCTGGCCTTCGACGAAGTTGACCGACTGCAGCCTGCCGTCAATCTGACTGTGCACCGCGACGGTATTCGAGGCCTGCACGGTTCCCAGGCTGTCGAGGAATATCGGCACATCGCGCTGCGATACGGCGCTCACTGTGACCGGAACCGCAGGCGAAGTTGCTGCATGGGCAGCTGGCTTGCCGCGGTGCCACAGCACAAAGCTTGCGGCACCAGTCGCGAGCGCGATGGCGACAACCAGGACCAGGAAGCGACGTCCCCTCCGCGTTGGGCGGGAGGTTACATCGACACGTGAATGCATCGGACACCTACAATCCGTGCAGGTGTCGCCCCTATAACGATGATTGGCTGTTCCGATGCATCATCGCAAGCTGATCACGCATTAAAATAAATTTAATGATCCAATGAGCAGCGTCGATGGAGATCCGCACATTTACCCCGAAGTAATATCGTTTTTACTCCGACGTGACATCCGCCGGCTGCTTCAGCATGGGCACATGCCCGGGTTCCGCCGCCACGCGCTCGAGCCAGCTCCGGATTGCTGGAAACATCGTCAGGTCATAGTCGCAAAGATGCGCGACGTGTGTATAGGCATAGAGTGCAATGTCGGCGACCGTATAGCGATCCGCGACGATGTAGCGATGCACCTTGAGATGGCGATCCATCACGCCGAGAGCGCGATAGCCTTCCTCCATCCAATCCTCGAGCGCGTGCTGCTGCAGCTCGCGTCCGCCTTTCACCAGCGTCAGCCAGAAATAGGCGGCGCCGATATTCGGCTCGATGCTGTGCTGCTCGAAGAACATCCATTGCAGCGCTTCGGCACGGTCGAAGCGATCTTGCGGCCGCAGCCTGGTGTTGCTGGCGAGATGCCACAGAATCGCATTCGACTCGGCGATAAATCGCCCAGGCGTCACTTCAAGCAGCGGAATTTGCCCGGTCGGATTCTTCGCCAGGAATTCCGGTGTCCGGCTTTCGCCCTTGAGGATGTCCACCTCTTCCAACCGGTAGGACAAGCCGAGCTGGGCGAGTGCAAGCCTCACCTTGTAGCTGTTGCCCGATCGCTGCATTGAATAGAGGGTATACATCGGCGACTTTTGGCTCCCCGGCGGTGCCTGAGACGGCGTGTAATCCTTTAGGCACCCGCGCTGCTCTTACTATGACACGGGCGCGGCAATGTTGAGATACCAAACTTTGCCGCTGCCGCGACAATTTCTCTTTAGTATAGCTCGCCAAATGGAGAAGTCCTTTCGCAGTCGCGAAATAGACTATCGCGCCGCCGCTGCCGGCAAGTGTGTTGGTTTGGCCAGTTCGATCGCGCCTCTGCGCAGAATCGCGACATAGACAGCGATGATCGCGATCACACCAACAGGAATGAATGTCGCCAACGCGATCCCGCGTGCCGCGATTGGCATCAGCCAAAATGCGGCGAGCAGAGTCTTTTCCCAAGATCGCCATCCTTGTGTAAGTCCATCGGACGCCAGGAATGCGATAGCAGGTGCGAGGATCATCATGTCGTAGTCGTAGCCGTACGGTGACGCCAACATGGCCGACAGACAGAGCGCGGAAGCCTTGAGTGCAAAGGATGCGGCGCTGCGCCACAGCCAGATCAACGTAGCGCCGACGGCGAGCGTGACGGCCGCCTGCAGCAGATAGGCGACCGCGATCGATCCGCCCCACATGCGCGCCCAGGAAAACGCGCTCTGGATCTTGTGCCAGCCTGGATCGCCGGCTTCCAGCACGACCGTTCGCGTGAATTGAGCCGAGGCCGCGAATGCTTCCCACACTCGCGGGCCGAATGCGAACGTGGCGAGCAGAATCAGCAGCAGCGCGGTCGCGGCTGCTGCTGCGAATGTGCGCCAGCGTCCGGTTGCCGCCAGCACCAATGGCACCAGCAATCCAAACTGCGGCTTATAGATGAGAAGCCCGAACAGAATGCCGGCCACGACGGGACGGCGATCGAGTGTCACGAGCGCGGCGCCCATCAGAGCTGCGCTCAGGAAGCCGTTGTGGCCGTGGCTGAGATTGACGAACACGGCGGGAAAGGCGGTGGCCAGCAGCAAGGTTAGAGTGAGGAGGACGCGGTTGTCGCCATTCGTACCAATCGGCGCGGCCGTGAGAATGGAACGAATCGAAACGAGATAGAGCAGGAACGTCGCGATCTGCCACACTGCGAGTGCCAGCCCATAAGGCAGCAGCGCGAGCCCTGCCGCCACGAAGAGGAAGAATGGAGGATAGTGCCAGCCATAGAAGGGCGTGTCGGGACCGAAGATCGTCTGCTCGCGCGAATACTGCAGTGCAGGATCGAACGGAGCTTGCGGGTTGCCTTCGAGCACGTAGGTGCCGGCCGCGTACACATTGGAGAAGTCGGTCCCCAACGGGCGCCCCAGCGCATCGACGGGGCCGTTCGCTGTGAGGACGAGATAGCCGACGGCAATCCCATAGGCGCAGATCAGCGCGACCGCGATGCGCCGCGCGCGCTCATACGTGAGCCAATCACCGGTCCTCACGATATCCAAGACGCCTGCGTGCATGCTCTGCGTTGGCGCTCCAGCAAGTTGTGAGCGCTAACATGGCTGCATTGCCCGGGGGTTAATCCTACATCCTGGCAAGGATCGGTGGTTCACGAACCGTTCATGGCTGGCGATGGCGCTTGCTGTCGGGGCCCGGGGCCATTAGGACATCGGCGCAACCGTGGTTCCACTTGGCAAAAGGAGGTTCCCGTGGCCTTTCTCGCGGACTCGCTGCAGCGCATCAAGCCTTCCGCCACCATCGCGGTGACGGATATGGCGCGCGCGCTCAAAGCGGCTGGCCGCGACGTGATCGGGCTCGGGGTCGGTGAGCCGGACTTTGACACGCCGGACCACATCAAGCAGGCGGCGATTGCGGCGATCCAGGGCGGCACGGCCTCCAAGTACACCGCCGTCGACGGCATTCCCGAGCTCAAGGCCGCAATTTCGCGCAAGTTCAAGCGCGAGAACGAGCTCGACTACAAGCCCAGCCAGATCATCGTTGGCACCGGCGGCAAGCAGGTGCTGTTCAACGCCCTGATGGCCACGCTCAATCCGGGCGACGAGGTGATCATCCCGGCGCCCTATTGGGTCAGCTATCCTGACATTGTGCTGCTGGCGGGCGCGACGCCGGTGGCGGTGCCGGCCCGGCTCGAGGACGGCTTCAAGATCAAGCCGGAGGCGCTCGAGCGCGCGATCACCAAGAACACCAAGTGGCTGATTTTCAATTCGCCGTCGAACCCGACCGGTGCGGCCTACACGCGCGACGAGGTGAAGGCGATCACCGAGGTGCTGATGCGGCATCCGCATGTCTGGGTGCTGTCGGACGACATGTACGAGCACCTCGTCTACGATGAATTCGAGTTCTTCAGCCCGGCGCAGGTCGAGCCCGCGCTCTACGAACGCACGCTCACGCTCAACGGCGTGTCGAAGGCTTATTGCATGACCGGCTGGCGCATCGGCTACGCGGGTGGGCCGGAGCATCTGATCAAGGCGATGGCGACGCTGCAGTCGCAGTCGACCACCAATGCCAACGCCGCCGCGCAATGGGCCTCGGTCGCCGCGCTCGACGGCCCGCAGGATTTCATTCCGAAGCACAACAGCGTCTTCAAGGAGCGTCGTGACCTGTGCGTCTCCATGCTCAACCAGGCCAAGGGGCTGCGTTGCCCGAAGCCGGAGGGGGCGTTCTACGTCTACCCATCCTGTGCGGAAGCGATCGGGCGGACGTCGCCCTCCGGCAAAAAGCTCGAGAGCGACCAGGACTTCGTCACCGAGCTGCTGGCTGCCGAGGGGGTTGCGGTGGTGCAGGGCACGGCGTTCGGAGTGGGGCCCGCGTTCCGGGTGTCCTATGCGGTGGCCACGAGCCAGGTCGAGGAGGCCTGCCGGCGCATTCAGCGCTTCTGCGGCAACCTGAAGTGAAACCGAGAGAATTCGCGCCCGCGTATAGTTAACACACAGGCCGCAATTTTTTTGAGGCTGATCAAGGCTGGCTTGCGACTTGCGGGCAAAAGTTCCCTATTATCCGCGAGAGTCTCGGGCCAGCCGGGCCCGCGACGTTGCGTGAACGCAGGAGGGGTTTCTATGTCAAAGGCAATCGGGGCTGGGCTGGCTCTCGCCGTCATGTTGTTGGCGCCGGCTGCTGCTCAGGCGCAGGTCAAGGCTGGTGTTCTGGCCTGTGACGTATCGGGCGGTTTCGGCTGGGTTCTCGGGTCGAGCAAGAGCGTGTCCTGCATCTTTACGCCAGATCTGCCCGGGCCGACCGAGGGCTATGTGGGCGTGATCAACAAGTTCGGGCTCGATATCGGCGTGACCACCCGGCAGAGCATGGTGTGGGGGGTATTCGCCCCGTCGGCCGGCCCGTTGCGCGGCGCGCTGTCCGGCAGCTATGTCGGTGCGACTGGCGAGGCGACTTTCGCTGTGGGCCTCGGCGCCAATGTGCTGGTCGGCGGCTCGAACCGCTCGGTCGCGTTGCAGCCGGTTTCGGTCACCGGCCAGACCGGCATCAACATTGCGGCCGGCGTTGCCGATCTGCAGCTGCGGCCGGCGGGCCCTCCACCACGCCGCTAAAGTGCGCGATCTCATGCAGAACAGCACGGCCGCCGGCGATCGGCGGCCGTTTGCTTTGATGCCAAGCCCATCAAGCAGCGATCGCTGACATGATGCGCTCGTATTTGCCGCCAGCCGTCCGCGGCATTACGTTCACGGCGGAAAGCGTGAGCGTCACGGGGCGCCCGAGCAGGCTCGCGAAATAAGACTCGAGGCCTGCGTGGTCCGCGGGTGTCGCGCTTGCCGGCACGTAGAGGAATTCAATCAGCTCGACCGTCGGCTGGCGAATCTGGAACTGTGTCGCTGCGACGTAGCGCAACAGGCTCGCGGCCGGGATGGCGCTCTGCCAGACGCGCTTGCCGCTCGCCGTCACCAGCGCGTTGCGCTGCCGTCCCTCGATCCGCTGCAGTCGGATGAAGGCTCTGCCCGAGGGAGATGCGCTGTCCGCGAAGGTCGCGTAGTCGCCGATCTCGTAGCGGATGAAGGGCGTCGCAAAATTATAGAGGCTGGTGAGGATCACCCGGCCGGTCTCGCCCGCCCTGATCGGCTGGTCGTTATCGTCGATCAACTCGACCATCACGCTCTCCTCGCAGACCAGCAGCGCGCCGTCATCGGGCGATTGCAGCGCAACCGCCCCCATTTCGGAGCAGCCGTAGATCTGCGCGATCTCGCAGCCGAAGGTCTGGCGCACCAGCTCGCTTGCGTCACCGCTGACGATCTCGCTGATCGCGACCAGTCCCTTGAGCCCGATCTCCATGATCCGCTTGGCGTCAGGGTGCCCGGCAAGCTCCTGAGCAATCGACGGAAAGGTGAGGAGATATCGGGGGCGATGGCGAACCAGCCACGTGATCATGTTGGCGGTCGAGGTGCGCAGGTCGAGCGAATAATGCGGCGCCGGGCGGCCCGGATAGGACCATTGCATCTCGACCTTGCCGTTCGGAAAGCCGCGGTCGTTCATGCCGTAATGCCGGATGCTGGCCATGGGGGCGGCATCGTCGTAGCCCCACCAGCGATAAAGGCGCTGCATCAGACAGGCGTCGGCGATGCGCACCAGCGCGCAAATCCGGAATGTCATGCCGCTTACGCCGGTGGTGCCGGAACTGCGACGGATGGTCACTTCCCCGATATCGGGCGGCAGCTTGGCCGGATTGATGCGGGCGATGTCTTGCTCGACGTCGGTCCGTCGCAGGATCGGTACCTCGCGCCACCTCTGCAGATCCGGCGTGTCGCCGGTGCGGAACAGAGGGGCCAATCGGTCGCGATAGAACGGCGAGTTGGCATGCGCAAAGCTGACAAGGCGTCTCAATAATGCATCGCGATAAGCGTTGAGTGCATTGCGCGGCATCCGTTCGGTGCGGGCGAGGTTCTCAGCAAATCGCCGGTAGACGTCGTCGCCCTCGCTCATTGGTTCTTGCGATCCCCTCGCAAATCGGGAAATCCGCCGATCCGGCCTCGGCCGGCTGCGCCTGCCGTTGGCCGGTATCCTAGCATTGTCGCGCTGCAGTAGGCGTTCCGATCCCTATGAATCTCTTGCCAATCTCCGCGCTGACTGAGACGATAGTTGACCGGCCCAGGATTTAGACAAGGCCGCATCTCAACGCGGAAGGGAGGCGGAACATGGCACAGAACGGCACAAGAGCGACGGGTCCCCGGTGCATCGCGCTGGTGGGCCCGTTCCAAAGCGGCAAGACGACGCTGATGGAGGCAATCCTCGCGCGCACCGGCGCGGTTCAGCGACAAGGTACCGTGGAGGCCGGCACGACCGTCGGCGATGGCAGCAAGGAGGCGCGTCATCATGTGATGAGCGTCGAGCTCTCGGTTGCCACAACGACCTTCATGGGTGAGAGCTTCACGTTTGTCGATTGTCCCGGCTCGGTTGAGTTCGCGCATGACATGCGTGCGGCGCTGCCGGCCGTCGATGCTGCGGTCGTCGTCTGCGAGATGGACGAGAAAAAGGTGCCGCAGCTGCAGCTCATCCTGCGCGAGCTCGAAGACCAGAAAATTCCGCACTTCCTGTTCCTCAACAAGATCGACAAGGCCGACTCCACGATTCACGATGTGCTCAAGCTGTTGCAACCCGCCTCGCGCCTGAAGCTGCTGCTGCGCCAGATTCCGACCTTCTCGGGCGATCTCATCACCGGCTTCGTCGATCTCGCGCTCGAACGGGCGTTCGTCTACAAGGAGCATGCTCCCTCGCAGGTCATTCCGCTCGAGGGCGACGCGCTCGATCAGGAAAAGACCGCTCGCTTCTCCATGCTGGAGACGCTCGCCGACCATGACGACGAGCTGATGGAGCAGCTGCTCGGCGATATCCAGCCGCCCGCCGACAAGGTGTTCGACGATCTGAGCAAGGAGGTGCGCGAGGGGCTCGTGTGCCCGATCCTGATCGGAGCGGCCACCCGCACCAACGGCGTGTTGCGGCTGTTGAAGGCGATCCGCCACGAGGCTCCTGATGTCGCCACGACTGCGAAGCGCATCGGGGTGAAGTCCGGCGCCGACTGCGTCGCCTATGTGATGAAGAGCATGCACACCAGCCACGGCGGCAAGATGTCGATCGTGCGCGTGCTGAGCGGTCAGATCCCGGACAGCTCGACCTTCATCACGCCCGAGCGCGAGGCCGGTCGCGTCGCCGGCATCTTCAAGCTCCTCGGCCAGACCACCGAGAAGCGTGGCCCCGCTGCCGCCGGCGAGACGGTGGCGCTGGGCAAGCTCGACCATGCCAATACGGGCGACACATTGACGCTCGGGAAGCAGGCCCATGCCGGCCTGCTGAAGGTGGAGGCCCTGCCGCCGGTGCTGTCACTTGCGATTGCCGCCAAGGAGCGCAAGGACGATGTGAAGCTCGGGCAGGCGTTGCACAAGCTGGTCGAGGAGGACCCTTCGCTGTCGGTGGTGCACAATGCGGAGGCGCATGAAGTCGTGGCTTGGGGCCAGGGCGAGATGCATCTGCGCGTCGCGAGCGAGCGGCTTGCCGATCGCTTCGGCGTTGCGGTTGCGACCCGCAAGCCGACGGTGGGCTATCGCGAGACCATCAAGAAAGGCATCGTGCAGCGCGGCCGTCACAAGAAGCAGTCGGGCGGTCACGGCCAGTACGGTGACGTGGTGGTTGACATCAAGCCCTTGCCGCGCGGCTCGGGCTTCCAGTTCACCGAGGAGATCAAGGGCGGTGTCGTGCCGCGCAACTACATCCCGTCGGTGGAGGAGGGCGTGGCGGACGCGCTCAAGCACGGCCCGCTCGGCTTCCAGGTCGTCGATATCTCGGTGAAGCTGATCGACGGCTCGTATCACACCGTCGACTCCTCCGACATGGCGTTCCAGCTCGCCGGCCGGCTCGCCATTCACGAAGGTCTGCCGCAATGTCAGCCGGTGCTGCTCGAGCCCATCTATCAGGTCGAGATCGTTGTTCCTAGCGAGGCGACCGCCAAGATGAACGCCCTGATGTCCGGGCGGCGCGGTCAGATCCTCGGCTTCGATACCCGTGAGGGCTGGGACGGCTGGGACGTGGTGCGCGTGCAGATGCCGGAAACCGAAATCGGTGACCTGATCGTCGAGGTGCGCTCGGCGACCGCTGGCGTCGGCAGCTATACCTGCAGGTTCGACCACATGGCGGAAGTGACCGGCCGCACCGCCGAGCAGATCGTGGCGGCCAAGAAGGCTGCGGCCGCCGCAGCCTAGTCGGTCATTACAGTTCAACGACAACTTGCGCGGGCCAAAGGCCCGCGCTGGCGTTGGGGTGCCCTCGGTTCCTGGCTAGTTCCAGGAAGAGACCCCGATTCGTCAGATACGTTGCGGTGCTACCCTTTGTTACATCACACTTTTATCCCGCAGCTGTGACTTGCCGCGGATTGGGCGTAGAATTACGTCTGCGTCATCCGATCCGGAGGAGCACTCCCATGCATGTCATTCGCCGCCGAGGCTGGGAAATACCTGAGAGCCGCGCGACCCCCGAGCACCTGTTCCTGAACCGGCGCGCCTTCCTCACAGCGACTGGTGCTGGCGCCGCCACGATCGCGCTGTCGCCAGAGCTGGCACTGGCGCAACGAGTCTCCGACCTCCCGGATCCCACCGCCAGTCTCTATCCGGTCAAGCGCAACGAGAAATACGTGCTCGATCGCCCGGTCACGGACGAGAAGATCAACACCAACTACAACAATTTCTATGAGTTCAGCTCGACCAAGACCGTGGCGCGCGCCGCGCAAGCGCTCAAGCTGCGGCCATGGACGGTCAAGCTCGACGGCATGGTCGAGAAAGAGCAGACGATCGACATCGACGACCTGATCAAGAAGGTGACGCTGGAGGAGCGGCTCTATCGCCACCGCTGCGTCGAGGCCTGGTCGATGGCGATCCCATGGTCCGGCTTCCCGATGGCGAAGCTGGTCGAGATGGCGAAGCCACTGTCGTCGGCGAAATACGTGCGGATGGAGACGTTCCTCGACAAGGCGATGGCGCCCGAGCAGCGCAAGACCTATTACCCGTGGCCCTATATCGAAGGGCTCACGATTGCGGAGGCCACCAACGAGCTGACTTTCCTGGTCACGGGTGCCTACGGCAAGCCAGTACCCAAGCAGATGGGCGCGCCAATCCGGCTGGCGGTGCCGTGGAAGTACGGCTTCAAGTCGATCAAGTCGATCGTGCGGTTCACCTTCACCGACCAGCGGCCGAAGAGCTACTGGGAGGCGCTGCAGTCGTCGGAATATGGCTTCTGGGCCAACGTCAATCCGCAGGTCTCGCATCCGCGCTGGAGCCAGGCGTCGGAGGAGTTCATCGGCACCAGCGAGCGCAAGCCGACGCTGCTGTTCAATGGCTACGGCGAATACGTCGCCGACCTCTACAAGGGCCTCGAGAAAGAGCGCCTGTGGGCGTGAGGCAGATGTTGGGCTTGTAGGCTTGGCTTGTAGGGTGGGTTGAGCGCAGCGAAACCCACCAGTCAGCCCTGTAGGATGGGTTGAGCGCAGCGAAACCCATCAGCAGTCCTTACCGCGAACTTCGAGAAGTGATGGGTTTCGCTGCGCTCAACCCATCCTACTGACTCTCTTCAGCCTCCGCGAGCTTGTTGCGCCAGTCTTTGCGGCTGCGGAGCAGCGAGCGTGTAGCAAGCACGAGCAGCAATGCGCAGAGCGCCAGCAGCGCTGCCGCAATCGGGCGTTCGTTGACGTTGAAGAAGATCGACCAGCTGCCATTCGACATGATCAACGACTGGCGCAGGCTCATCTCGAAGATCGGCGCGATCACCAGACCGAGCACGAGCGGCGCGGGATCAAAACCGAACTTGCGCAATCCATAGCCCACCACGCCCATGATCAGCATGATCCAGACGTCGACGACGGAGTGGTTCACCTCGTAGACGCCGAGGATGCAGAACATGATGATCAGCGGATAGAGATAGGCGTAGGGAATCCGCAGCACGCTCACGAACAGCCCGACCAGCGGCAGGTTGAGCGCGAGCAGCATCAGGTTTCCGACATACATCGACGCGATGAAGCCCCAGAACACGTCCGGATGATCGCTCACCAATGAGGGGCCCGGCGGCACGCCGTGAATGAGCAGGGCCGCCATCAGCACCGCGGTGACCGGGCCGGTCGGCAGCCCGAGCGCCAGCATCGGCACAAAGGCGCCGGTCGAGGCTGCGTTGTTGGCCGATTCCGGGCCGGCGACGCCGGCGACCGCGCCGTTGCCGAATTCTTCCGGCGTCTTCGACAGCCGCTTCTCCAGCGCATAGGAGAGAAAGCTCGAGATGATGTGCGCGGA
>Ga0075434_100006949_pt1 | contig 10431 bp, 8 predicted proteins | sample RhiMethybrSRZTD3_FD_75298 | JGI IMG/M metagenome (GOLD analysis project Ga0075434, IMG submission 75298) | Populus rhizosphere microbial communities from Tennessee, USA - Rhizosphere MetaG P. TD hybrid SRZTD3 | ecosystem: Host-associated > Plants > Roots > Rhizosphere > Soil | place: USA...
GAGTCTTCTCGTGGCGCCCCTGGCTGCCGTGGATGATCCTCACGGTGCTGGTATTCCTCTGGGGCATTCCCGAGATCAAAAACGCGCTCAACGCCATCTCCGCTCCCAAGTTCTCGATACCCGCGCTCCACAACCAGGTCCAGCGCGTTCCCCCGGTGGTCGCGGCACCCACCGCCGAGCCCGCGATCTTCACGCTCAACTGGCTCTCGGCCACCGGCACTGGAATCCTGCTGACCGCACTGCTCACCGCTCTGCTCCTGCGCTACCGGCTCCGCGAGCTGATCCGCGCCTGGCTCGACACGCTCCGCCTGGTACGCGGCTCACTGCTGACCATCGCGCTGATGCTCGCGATCGGATACCTAACCCGGTACGCCGGGCTCGATGCCATCCTCGGACTCGCCTTTGCACACACCGGCGTGCTCTACCCCTTCTTTGGAACCCTGCTTGGCTGGCTCGGCGTCGCCCTGACCGGTTCCGATACCTCGTCCAATGTGCTCTTCGGCAGCCTGCAGACCATCACCGCGCGGCGGCTCGGTCTCGATCCGGTGCTGATGGCCGCCGCGAACTCGTCCGGCGGCGTCATGGGCAAGATGATCGACGCGCAGAGCATCGTCGTCGCGGGCACGGTCACACGCTACGAAGGCCACGAAGGTGAGATTCTCCGCTACGTATTCTTCCACAGCGTGGCGCTCGCCGGACTGGTCGGCCTGCTGGTCACGCTGCAGGCGCACTAAGCCCGTTCAAATTCCGCTGCGAGAGTCCTCCCGCTGGATCGTGAAGCGTCTCCTTTGCTGGTAGTCGTTCAACCTTCCCAGCGAGGTGCTGCATGCTTTCCCGAGTGATCCCCGGCGCGCTCACCCTGGCCCTCCTGGCCTGTGCGCGTTCGACCGATCTGCCCACCAGCCAGGACTTCAAGCTGAACGTGACTGTTACCCCTGAAGCGACTCCGCCGCTCAATGCACTCAACTTCACGGCCCATCCGGTCGGGGAAAACGAAGTGCCGCCCCATGAGACCAAGGCGCAAGGCCAGGCCGTCTTTCACCTGAGTCCCGACGGGACCACCATGCAGTACCGGGTCCTCGTCGCTGACATCAACAACGTCGTCGCCTCGCACATCCATATCGGACCGGCCGGCGTGAACGGCCCGATCGTGGTGTTCCTTTTCGGTAATGCACCGCCGGGCGGCGGGCTGGTGAATGGAGTGCTCGCCGAGGGCAGCTTCACCGCAGCAAACTTCATCAATGTGCTTGCGGGACATCCGATGAGCGATCTCATCGCGGCGCTCAAGAGCGGCCACGCCTACGTGAACGTCCATACCAACGACGGCATTCCTCCGACCAACACGGGACCGGGGGATTTTCCCGGCGGTGAGATTCGCGACCAGGTCGGCGGCGGTCACGCCGACCACTAAGCCTATCTTTCGTCCCATGCATCGTGGCATGGGATCGAGTGTGTTACTGCTGACCTTGCTGGGCTGCGGTGCCGGGTCCAGCCAGGGTCCGGCGGCGGACAGCATGAGTCCGGGAGCCGCTCTCTCCCTGCTCGCCCAGCTGTCCGACGATTCGCTTCGCGGCCGGATGACGACAACCCCCGGTGCCGACAAGGCGGCGGTCATGATCGCCCGTGAGATGCAGCGCATCGGGCTCACTCCCGCCGGCGACAGCGGCTATTTCCAGAGAGTTCCCTACACCCTGCGCACGATCGAGCGCCCGGCGCGCTCCTGGACGGTTCCAGCGCTCGCGCCGAGCTTCGCCGCGCTGGATAGCGTTCCGTCCGACCGCCGGGGCAGCAGCCTCAACGTGCTTGGCGTGCTGAACGGGGCCGATCCGGCGCTGCGCAATGAGTACATCCTGGTCGATGCCCACCACGACCACCTGGGCGCCGTCGGCGACCGGGTGAACACCTGTACAGCCGTGGGAGCCGACAGCATCTGCAATGGCGCCGACGACGATGCTTCCGGGGTTGTGGCGGTGCTGCTCGTAGCGGGGGAGCTGGCACGGGGACCGCGGCCCCGCCGTACCATCCTGTTCGCGTCGTGGACCGGCGAAGAGGAAGGTCTGACCGGCGCCCGCTGGTATACCGAGCATCCGACCCGTCCGCTGGAGCAGATGGTGGCCAACCTGGAGATCGAGATGATCGGCCGGCCGGATTCGCTGGCGGGCGGCGCCGGAAAGGCGTGGCTGACGGGCTACGAGCGCTCGACGATGGGCGATTCGCTCGCCGCCCATGGCATCCCGCTGGTCCCGGACCCGCGGCCTTCGGAGGAATTCTTTCAGCGGAGCGACAATTTCGCCCTGGCGCAGCGGGGCATCGTGGCGCACACGATCTCGAGCTTCAATCTGCACCGCGACTACCATCAGCCCAGCGACGAGGTGTCCCGGGTCGATCCGGCGCATCTGGCGCGGGTAATCAACGCCACCGCGCGCGCCGTGCGGCTGCTCGCCGACGGGCCGAAACCGGCCTGGAAGCCGGGGGGCCAGCCACCGGGTTAGGCCGGGTTAGCGCCTGCCGGCCAGAATCTCGCACAGCACCGCCGCGTCGAGATTCCCGCCCGACACCACACAGCACATCAGCTTCCCCGGCACCCGCCCCGACAGCGCCGCCGCGACTGGGACCGCCCCCGCCCCCTCCGCGACGACGTGCACCCGCTCCACCAGGGTGCGGATTGCGGCTGCCGCCTCCGTGAGCGACACCACGGCGTCCGAGTCGATCAGCCCATGGATCAGCGGCCACATCTCGGGCAGAATCCCCGCACCGCCGATTCCGTCCACGAAGCTCGGCGTGCGCTCGACGGTCCGGGGACCGCCCGCCTGAATCGAGGTCCGCAGCGGCGTCGCGGTCTCGATCTCGCAGGCCACGATGCTGGCCTGGGATCGCACGCCCTTGACGGCGCTGGCGATGCCACAGGACAGTCCGCCGCCGCCGAAAGGCACCAGCACCGTGTCGACGCCGGGAAGCTCCTCGAGGATTTCGAGCCCGATACTCCCGTTGCCGGCCATTACGGCGGCGTTGGCCACAGGATGGATGAAGCAGCCTTCCGCGCCCTCGTAGCGATGCTCCTGCAGCACGCGCCACCATACCTGGAAGGGGACCCGTATCAGGCGGGCGCCGAGTTCCTCCAGCTTGGAGAGTTTGGCGGCGGGCGCCTGCTCCGGGACAATCGCAGTAAAGGGGATCCCGCGCGTCCGCGCGCACCAGGCGAGGCCCAGCGCCATGTTGCCCGCGCTCGCGGTGTAAATGCCCTGTGCCAGTGCCGACGCGTCGAGCTCGGCGAGGGCGTTGCGGGCGCCGCGGATCTTGAAAGAGCCCACCGGTTGCAGGGTTTCCAGCTTGAGCCAGATCTCCGGCGCCTCGGACCCCGGCAGCCGGACCAGGGGCGTGCGGATCGCGGCGTCGGCGATGCGCTCGCGCGCGGCGCGAATGCGCTCGAGGGGGATCCGTTCGGGTAGCGGGTTACTCATCGCCGCCGTCCGCCGCGCCGGGGTTGCCGCCGGGGATGGCGGCGCACCGGCGTCCGCCGGGAGGAGTGGCGGAGCAGCCGCTGCAGCTCGTCCAGCGTTTCCGCGCGGATCGGTGGCTCGTCATCCCGGATCACCTCGAAACGGAGTGGACGGTCGAGCTCCGGCAGCTCGTGGGGTCGTAGTCGCCGGGCCTGACCTTCGCGGAGTTGCAGTCTCACCGCTGGGCCGGCGCCGTCGACTTCGTAGCGCAGCGGAACGGCATCGCCATGCAGCCGCAGCATTCCCGGAAGCCTGTCGAGCCGCTGCCGCTCGCCTTCGGGAACCAATGCCTCAGGCTCCAACCGTACAGAGGCAGCAAGAAAATCCTTCCAGGAGCGCACCGCGCCGAGCTGCTCTGCCACCCGCGCCCGCAGGGTCGCTGCTTCGCCGACGCGCACCGTTCCACCGGAGCGGCTCCACCATTCACCGAGCACGCCGGCTGCCCGGCGAATCCGGCCCTGATCGGGATGTGCCGTCTGCCCATCGAGCAGCGCGGCCGCGAGGGCCTCGTGCGCCGCGACGAGCAGCTCGTCGGGAATTCGCCCGCCGAGCGGTTCGATGTCCGTCTCGAAGTCGAATCCGAAATAGCTGGTCCGCCGGGCAATCGCCAGTTGTTGCTGCTTGCGGGGACCCTGCAGGACGACCGTGGGCGGTCCGAGCTTCGCGTGACGTCGCACCAGCTCGTAAGAGAGCGTGGTGCCTTCGACGGAGGCGCGCGGGGTTCCAAAGCGATCCGCGAAGAAACGGATCGTTCCCGCGACCGCACCCCAGCTGCCGGCGAGCGATGACCTTGCGACTCGAACTTCCTGGCCATCGGCGGTATGCTCGTCGATGACCAGGTCGAACGGCATGCACGCCGCGAGCAGCTCCGCAAAGCGGGCTCGAATCTCGCGATTGGCATAGGGAAGCGTCCGGGGCAACGGCTGCTCCAGCGACCGAAAAACGGAGGCGCTGCCCATTGCGGCGTCCTCCACGGCTTTGACGAGCACGCCGCGGCGTTCTCCCCATTCGTCCAGCGCCTCCTCGAAAACGTGGCGCGGCAAGCCGTAGACCTGCCCCAGCGAACCGTACTGGTTCACCGCTTCAGCATAGAGGTTGTAAGCCGTGAGGTGATCGCTTCCGTTTACCGCGACGCCATGCAGGTCGCGCTCTTCACGCGTCATTCGGTGCAGCGAATCGATGTTGGAGCACACCGCCACTACGGGAACCAGGTCGGGTTCGGCGCGCACCAGCAGCTCGGCCCAGGCACGATCCACCGGCATTGCTTCGACCTCTCTGCCATAATCGGTCAAGCGTCCGTTGGAAACGAGACCGCGCGAGGTCAACAGTTCCACGGCTTTGGCATACGCGACGCGATCGAGTGGGACCGGAAGCTCCAGGTCTCGCGCGTCCACGCCAAGGGCGGCGCAGGTGAGTGCCACCCGCTCCGCGTCCCCGGCGAGCTGGAACTCGGGGGGACCCGGCCGCAGCGCCTCGAAGTCGAGCGTGCGGTCCGAGAGGATCGTCACTTCTCCGTGGGGAACTCTGCCATGGACTCGGCCGGCCATTTGAAGGATCTCATTCGCGCCGAGATACATGCGATGCAGGACATTTCTGCCGCGATCCACCACGTTGCCGTAACGCGCGTCGTAGATCACCACCGTGTCGAGACCCGGAATGTTGAGCGCGGATTGGCCCGCCGCGGTCATCGCGAGCAGAAACGGTCGGGGGACGCTGCCCTCGAGAAACGGCCGGATCACGCGGATCGGCTCCCCACCGTGATAAAACGCAGTCGCCAGCCGTGACCAGCGCTGGCCGAGCTCGGCGGCAAGGCGCTCGACTTCGGCGCGCGTCGGGACGAACACGGCGACGCCGCGTTTTTCGCGGATGACATGCCGTAGATACCGATCGTCCAGCAGTTCTTCGATGGACTTGGGAACTACCTGCACCTTGGCGCGGAGAGCCGGATCGAAGGCGCTCGACTCCAGCACCTCGGCGCTGCCGAGATAGGAGGCATAGAAGGAGGGATCGACCGTCGCCGAGAGCCAGATGAACCGGCATCCGGCACGCTTGCCGAGCGCGAGGCACAGCTCCAGCTCGGCTGAGGTCTGATGGATCTCATCGACGATGAGCGTATCGCGACCGGTGATCAGGTCATCCTGAAACCAGCGCCGGGCGATTCCGGTGGTGACGATGACCACATTCCAGGACGGCGTCTCCGGCGTCGCTTCCCGCTCCCGATTGACGACGCCGTAGCTGAGGGACTCGTGCAGGATCGCCAGCGCGATCGGCCGAATCGACAGCGTCTTGCCCGTGCCCGTCCCGGCCACGATGCCGAAAGGCTTCCCCGCCCCGGCCCAGTCCAGCAGCGCCGCGCCATGCTTCCGCTGCAGCAGCGTTTCGACCTCGGCACCAAGCGCGAGCTCGATGGTCTCGCACGCCGCCCGCGTGGGCGCAATGACGATGATGCGCCCCCGTGGATGGGGAGCCCGCTTATAGGCTTGCGGATCGAGCGGAAGGTGGTGGTCGCGCGCCGGATGCATGGTCGAGGAAGCTGTGGCAATAGGGGGGGAGATACAAGCGAACGGCCCCGCCGAAGACGGGGCCGCTCGTACGCAGGAAAGCCGCCAGCTTTCCTGTCCTGCCCTATGCGTTAGTGATCCCGGCCGTCGCGCGGATCCCAGTTGCGAGGATCTCGATTGCGACCGTCCCTGCTATCGTTACGGGGGTCCCAGCTGCGACCATCGCGACCGTCGTTACCCCGGTTGTCATAGCGGCGGCCGTCATACCTGTCATCATACCTGCGATCATCGTACCGCCTGTCATCGTACCGCCTGTCATCGTACCGCCTGTCATCGTACCGCCGATCGTCGTAGCCACGGTTGGAATACCCGTCATCGAAGCGGTAGTAGCGTCCGTCGTCTTCCAAGACCCGGATTTCCTGCAGCCCGGGGTAGAACTCGCGATCGTAGTAGCAGTCATCGTCGCGATCGTAGTAGATCACCACCACGCGAGCATTACGACGGAATCGATTCCAGTCGTAGAAGGAGCCGCCACGATCGAAGCGGCGGTCGGAACGGTGGATGACCTCGACCCGAACCTGACGGGGCCGATAGCCGTAGTCGCGAACGTACCGATCGCGATACCGGTCGCGCGATTCAATGCGCACCCGACCACTGATCGGACCTCGGCCACCGATCCGGATGTCGGCGCTGACGCGCTGAGCGCTGGCGGAGCCAGCAGAAACGAGTGAGAGAAGCAGTGCCGAGCCCAAACCTACGAATCGAAATGCCATAGTGGCCTCCAGGACCAGAATGCAACCAGCGGTGACGGCGCGGTGAATAAGCGAAGGTTGTGCCAAATCGTATCTCGTTGTGCCACAAGGGCAAACGATTTTCCCCTCTGAGAAAGCGTCCTCTGGGGAGGACACCGGACACCGGATCTGAGGACAGTTATTATTCGCGCCCCGGAATGGAGGCGGCTCTGGTGTCCCACGCCTACAAGGTTTCAGTCGCCAAGGAGTACCTGAGCTTTTCCTCCGCTCATTTCATTACCTTGGCCGGCCACCAGTGCGAATCCCTCCACGGCCACAACTACCGGATTGGCGTTGTGGTTGAGGGTGACATCGATCCCGAATGCGCTTTTGTGGTGGATTTCGGATTGTTGAAACGGATCATCAGACCCTATGTCCAGGCCATCGACCATCGCGTATTGCTGCCGACCGAGAACCCCAAGCTTCAGCTGCGCGAGGATGGGGACCGCCTAGTCGTCGACTATCTGGGCAAAGAGAAGTACGTGTTTCCGCGCTCGAACTGCGCGCTGCTCCCCATCAGCAATACCACCGCGGAGAAGCTGGCGGAGTACTTCGCCGAGCACGTCAGGGAGGAGTTACATAGGGAGGGCCTGCGTCACCTCGACGCGATAGAAGTCGAGGTTGAGGAGAGTGCGGGCCAATCGGGGTATTACCGCCTCGCGGCTACTCCTTGACGAACGGCTTGGCCGGTCCCTTGAGGCTCGAGCCCGCCGGGAGCTTCATCAGCGTGAGCGATTCGATCATTCCGGCTACTTCGAAGTCCTTCGCGGTGATTCCTCCGGCACTGTGGGTCGACAAGGCAACCGAGACGCTGGGCCATGTCACCATGAGATCGGCGTGGTGGTCGGCGGTTTCACAGAGAAATGCGATGGCGTTGGTGACCAGCATCGAGCCCCGCCAGCCATCGGTTTGATAGGTTCGGCGCAGCGCGCCGCCCTCGTATTTCCAGTTACCCAGGCCCTTGAGTCCCTCCCTGATCTCCGACTCGGAATAGGCTCGCTCGGCGGTCATGATGCCCCCTAGTCTCCCAGACTGATCCCGATGTTTCTCGCCGTCATGATAATCCCGCTGTCGAGCGGAACCAGCTTGGTCTTTCCAATGATTTCGCTCAGCGGCACGCGACCCACCGTTGGTGGGGTGTAAACCACGCAGCAACCGAACTCTTCCTCCCCGATAGCGCGCACCGCGGCCGAGCCGAACCGGAGTGCAAGCAACCGGTCGAAGGTCGTCGGCGAGCCCCCGCGCTGGAGGTGCCCCAGCACGACGCTGCGCGTTTCCTTCCCGGTTCGAGCCGTGACCTCCTTGGCCACCTCCTCGGCGATGCCACCCAAGCGCTCCGGACGACCCGGCCCCGCGGGCTCACGGTACACCATCTGTCCTCCCTTGGGGCGTGCACCCTCCGCCGCGACCACGATCGAAAACCGTCTGCCACGCTGCTCGCGCTCGAGGATCTTGTTGGACACCTTCGCGATGTCGAAGGGGATTTCAGGAATCAGTATGACATCGGCACTGCCGGACAGTCCGCTGTGCAGCGCGATCCAACCGGCGTAGCGGCCCATGAGCTCGACCACGAACACCCGGTCGTGGCTTTCGGCGGTGGTGTGGATCTTGTCGAGCGCATCGGTGGCGGTGCTCACCGCGGTATCGAACCCGAAGCTGGACTCGGTGCCCGCCACGTCGTTGTCAATGGTCTTCGGCACGCCGACGACGGGGATGCCCTTGCGAAAGAGCTCATAGGCAATCCGCAGACTGCCGTCGCCACCGATGGCGACCAGCGCGTCGAGGCGATGAGCGCGGAAGGCGCTTACCAGGTCATCCGAGCGATCGATCTCGCACATCGTTCCATCCGACCGGGTGCTCAGCCATTGGAACGGATTCCCACGTGTCGTCGTCCCCAGAATCGTGCCGCCCAAATGGGTGATCCCACGCACATCGCTCGGACCGAGTGGAATCAGACCGGCGAGCGCGTCCTCCTTGCGCCGCTCCGGGCCTGATGGCTTCTCAGGAAGGAAGAGGCCGTCATATCCTCGGCTGATGCCGAAGGTCTCCCAGCCGCGCTGATAGGCGGAGAGGACGACTGCTCTGATAACGGCGTTGAGGCCGGGCGCATCGCCGCCGCCGGTTGAAATCGCGATTCTCAAGGGGGCCAGTTCAGCGGCCTTCGTGGAGCAGTCGCGCGACTTCTCCCGCATGGGCGTGACGGCCCATCTTCTTCTTCGAGAAAATCAGCTGCCCGTCGACGCGAACGTCGAAGGTTCCCCCCGATGACTCGACCAGCTGCACCGTTGCCTCGGGGAATTCTTTGCGCAGCTCCGCCGCCAGACCGGCGGCGCGCGGCTCGTAGTTTCAAACGACGCAGTAGCTGATGCTGATCTTCATGGCCTGCCTCGATTTAGGTTCCCAGCGGCAGAATCCTAGTTGGCCGTCGGATGGTGGCAAGGGACCAATTAATATGCCCCCATGAAGCGGGCGCATTTAGCTCTCCTAACCGTCGCGTTACTCTGGGCGAATCTGCTGGCGGCGCAACGGCCGTCCGTGGCGCCGGCACCTACGGGTCCTCCTGCGGGCGAATGGCAGCTCCCGGGACGCGATTACGGACTCACCCGCTACAGCCCGCTCGATCAGATCGCGGTCAACAACATCGGCCAGCTCCGCCCGGTCTGGACGTTCTCTACCGGTGCCTTACGGGCACACGAAGGCAATCCGCTGGTCGTTGGGTCAACGCTTTTCCTTCACACGCCTTATCCAAACACGGTCTTCGCGCTCGATCTGAGCCGGCCCGGAGCACCGATCAGGTGGCGCTATGCCGGGCCGGTGCCCCCGGTCCCGCGCGGCTCCGCAACCAGTCCACCAATGCCGACTGGATGCTGCGACGTGGGCAGCCGAGGTCTCGCCTATCACCCGAGCGGAAAGCTGTTCGTTCCGTTGCTGAGCGGCGAGCTCGCGGCGCTGGACGCTGCGACCGGAAAGGAGATATGGCGGGTCCGGAACGCCGATTGGCGAAGCGGCGCTACGCTGGCGGCGGCACCGCTGGTGATCAAGGATCTCGTGCTGGTGGGCATCTCGGGTGCGGAGAGCGGAGTGCGCGGCAATCTCACCGCCTACGATGCGCTGTCTGGAAGGTTGGTCTGGCGAGGCTGGAGCACCGGTCCCGATGCCGACGTTCTGATCGACGGCCCCGCCAACCCTGCCTACCCCACGCACCAATCGCATGACCTGGGCGTGAGCACCTGGACCGGCGAAGGCTGGCGTCAGGGCGGTGGAACGACCTCGGGATGGCTGTCTTACGATCCCGGCCTGAATCTGGTCTACTACGGGACCGATCAACCGGCTCCCGCTAACCCGGCTACCCGCACCGGCGACGACAAATGGACCGCCACGATCTTCGCGCGTGACGCGACGACGGGGAAGGTGCGCTGGGCCTACCAGACTACGCCGCACGACGAATGGGGCTACAGCGCTTCCAATGAAAACATTCTGGTGGACATTCCGGTGAAGGGTGTCGCGACGAAGGCGCTGGTGCACTTCGATCGCAACGGATTCGCCTATACGCTCGATCGCAGCACGGGGCGGGTCATCCTGGCGGAGAAGTACGGTCCCGCGAACTGGGCGCGAGCCGTGGATCTCCTGAGCGGGCTG
>Ga0075434_100006953_pt1 | contig 10427 bp, 11 predicted proteins | sample RhiMethybrSRZTD3_FD_75298 | JGI IMG/M metagenome (GOLD analysis project Ga0075434, IMG submission 75298) | Populus rhizosphere microbial communities from Tennessee, USA - Rhizosphere MetaG P. TD hybrid SRZTD3 | ecosystem: Host-associated > Plants > Roots > Rhizosphere > Soil | place: USA...
GGCGGGCAGTCAGCTGTGGAGCCAGAACAGTGCCGGCATCTCCGACGCGGCGGAGGCGGGCGACGCGTTCGGCTCGGCGCTCGCGGCCGCCGACCTCAATGGCGACGGCCAAGCCGACCTCGCTGTCGGGGTCCCGGCGGAGAACATCGGAACGACGAGGCCCGGGGCCGGCGCCGTCAACGTGATCTACGGCTCTGGCAGTGGCCTCACCTCGACCGGCAACCAGCTATGGACGCAGAACAGCACCAACATCCTCGACGCGGCTGAGAGCGGCGACTCGTTCGGCTCGGCGCTCGCCGCCGCCGACCTAAACGGCGACGGTAAGGCCGACCTCGCTGTCGGTGTACCCGGAGAGAGCGTCGGGACGACAACGGGCGCCGGCGCCGTCAACGTGATCTACGGCTCCGGCGGTGGCCTGACCTCCACCGGCAACCAGCAATGGACGCAGAACAGCGCCGGCGTCCTCGACTCGGCCGAGGCCGGGGACTCGTTCGGTGCCGCGCTTGCAGCCGGGGACGTCGACCGCGAAGGGCACGCAGACCTGGCGATCGGGGTTCCGGACGAGAGCGTCGGGACCACCGCCGGCGCCGGTGCGGTGAACATGCTCTACGGGTCCGGCGGAGGGCTCACCTCGACCGCCAACCAGCTCTGGAGCCAGGACACGCCCAGCATCCTCGATCAGGCCGAGGCGAATGATGAGTTCGGAGCGGCAATGGGCCTCGTCGCGGGCTGACATAGGTGTTAGCGTTGGCGGGCTGGACCGAACCACGCCGTGATTTCTGAATGCGGGAGGCACAATCGATGACCCCTGACAGCCCGCCGGCTGAACAGCCGCCGGACGCTTTCCCAAGCGATATCGACCCGGCCCGGCTCGCCGAGGCTCTGACCCTGACCGATCGTGGGCTCCGTCGGCTGCTGCGAGCAGTCAACGATGGACTGGATCAGGACAGCGAGGACTTCCAGATGGAGGTGAAGCGGGCCAAGCGGCAGCTTCGGGCCAACCGGGAGCTTCGCGAGGGCAGCGGCGAGGAGTAGCGCGCGCAGCCGCCCACGAAAGGCGCGGAGCCGCGAGTCATGACATGAGCCGAGGCCCCCGAAGCGGCCGGGTTACGGGAGTCCGCGATGGCTGAGGAAGATGCGGACCTCGGAGCGGCCCCTCCGCCGGGCTGGTACCCAGACCCCGAGATCGAGGAGCGCCTGCGGTGGTGGGATGGAACGGCGTGGACCCAACACCGCGTGTCGGCTGAGCGCAAAGCCACGTCGGCAGGCCCCGCGCCGACGCCTTCGCCCGGATGGTACGCAGACCCGACCCTCGATGGGTACCTGCGATGGTGGGACGGGACGGCATGGAGCGAGCAGCGCCACCGGGCGATAACAGAATCGGGCAAGGCACAACCGATGTTCGCACCCCCTGACGACCCGCCGGCCAAACCACAGGAGGCTTTCCCAAGCGACATCGACCCGGCCCGGCTCGCCGAGGCGTTGACTCTGACCGATCGTGGGCTCCGTCGGCTGATGCGAGCAGTCAACGAGGGACGGGACGAGGACAGCGAGGAGTTCCAGGTCGAGCTTCGGCGGGTCAAGCGGCAGCTTCGGGCCAACCGGGAGCTTCGCGAGGCCAGCGGCGGGGAGTAGCCGCCCGCTGCCGTCCATGAACCGCGCATCCGGGTAGAAACGGCATCAACAAGCCGTATACGCCTTATCCGCGACGGCAGCTTTGGCGTCCGGAGGCGCTGAGAGACTGCCCCACGCCCACGGGAGTTCAAGGGAGGAGCCATGACCCGCAGCAACCTCGAGCGCTACGCACCCCTTGCCGGGATCGTCTTCGTCATCCTCATCGTCGTCGCCGCGATCATCGGCGGCGAGACGCCCGACACCGACGACTCGACGCTGAGCGTTGTCAGGTGGTGGCAGGACAACGACACGTCGCAGATATGGGCGAATGTGATCGCAGGGTGGTCCACGATCTTCCTCGTCTGGTTCGCAGGCAGCCTGCGGGTGGCGCTGCGGCGGACGGAGGGCGAGCCGGGGCGGCTCTCGGTGGTCTCGTTCGGCGGCGCCCTCCTAATGGCGGCAGGGCTGCTTTGCTTTGCGAGCTTCGGATTCGCTGCCGCCGACGTTGCCGACGACGTGCCCAATGTCGCTCCCGCCGTCATCCAGACACTCTCGATCCTCAGCACGGACTTCTTCCTCCTTGTGGGCGCCGGAACCGCCCTGTTCATGATCGGGACAGGCGTTGCCGTGGTCCGGTTCGGAGCGCTCCCGACGTGGATGGGCTACATCGCGGTGATCCTCGGGATCGCCGCCGTCACGCCGGCCGGCTTCTTTGCGTTCCTCGCCAGCGGTATCTGGATCCTGATCGCCTCCGTCCTCCTCTACCAACGGGGTCAGCCGAGCGCGGCGCCCAGTGCTGCGACCTAAGCCTCGGCCGGGCTTCGTCCACTTCGGCGTCAGCCGGCTCCACTGCTAGGCGGGCTGGGTGACCGGCTCGGCGTCGGTGACGTCCACGGTGTCCGCGGGGGCGTTCTGGCGCCTCGACAGCGCCAGGCAGGGAACGGCGAGCGCCGCGATCGCAGCGGAGAACACATAGGAGGTCCCGTAGCCGTAGGCGTCGGCGGCGCGCCCTAGGACTGGCTGGGCCCAGACACCGCCAGTCGAGCCCATCATCGAGTCGAAAGAGAGGATCGTCGCCCGCTGGCGCGATGGGATCATGCCGTTGATGTAGGTCTGACGGATCGGCATCGTCGCGGCGAAGAAGAGCGCCCAGAGGACGGTCAACCCGATCACACCTTCGAAGCTCCCGACCAAGCCGATCAGAGCCAGGTCGACCACCCCCAGGCAGGCGATCGCGATCAAGGCCGACGTGCGGCGATCAAAGAGGCGGCGGATCCGCGGCGCCGCGATTCCGCCGGCAATCTGGGCGCCCGCGACGATCGCTGCCGCTAACCCGGCGATCTGGTAGGCGTGCGGATCTCCATAGAGCTCCAGCAGATACGGCTGGAGGGCGTAGAAGGCGTAGATGCCGACGCCGCCGGTGAACAGGGCCTCGACCATCAGCCACTTGACCGCCGGCACGCGCCATCCGTATTCGATCGACGCCCCGGCGATCTTTCGCATCTCAGCAAGCGGTTTGCCTCCCTTATCTGGCGTGAAGCCGACGTCGTGCATGAGCCGGAAGGCGACGACGAACATCACCGCGAGGATCACCCCGCGGGCGACGAACGGCGTCCCGAGGCTGACCTGTTCGGCCATGAAGCCGCCAGCGACCGAGCCGGTGAGCATGCCCGCGCCGGTGACGATCTGGCCGCGGCCGAAGACCGTCTCCAGATCGCCGTCGAAGGCGGTGGCCTTGAGCGCGTCGACGAGCCATGCCTCGACGGCGCCGGAGAAGAATGTGAAGCCGAGACCGAGCAGCATCGAGGCTGCGGCCCAGGCCCAAAACGGCGCCGCGGCCTGCCACAACAGCACGTAGAGCACGGTCGACGCGGTAAGCGTCAAGGTGCCGAGCAGATACGACGCGCGACGCCCAACCGTGTCGGCGACGATCCCGGTCGGCACCTCGAACACCACCATCCCAGCGGTGAAGAAGGCGTTCGCGGCGAACGCCTCCAGGTTGGAGAGGCCGGCGTCGAGCAGAAAGATCGTGTTGATCCCCCAGATCAGCGACGCAGCCAGGGTGTTGCCCAGCATCAGCGTCAGGTAGGTGCGCTGGATCGCGCGGGATGTGGGCATTGGATGACTGTACGGACCGGCGGCCGCCTGCCGACTCATCGGTCCGGGGCCTGCGGCGGTCTAGGTGGGGCGGCCGCGATTAGTCTTCCGGCGCGGACGGGTCAACAGGCATTGAGAAGCAACCTGCGGCCACAGCGCCCGCCTATTGAGGAGGCACGATGAGCAAGCTTAGGTGTCAGATCTCGATCTCGCTGGACGGTTTCGTCGCCGGCCCGAACGAGAGCGAGGAGAACCCGCTCGGCGAGGGCGGCGAGCAGCTCCACGATTGGGTGATTCCGCTGGCCGCCTGGCGCCAATCCCACGGCAAGCAAGGCGGCGAGGTGAACGAGAGCACACGGATAGTCGAGGAATCGCGCGAGAACATCGGGGCCAGCGTGATGGGTCGAAACATGTTCGGCCCGATCGGCGGTGGTGCCTGGGGCGACGAGCCGTGGACGGGTTGGTGGGGCGACGACCCTCCCTACCACCACCCCGTGTTCATTCTCACGCATCACCCCCGTGATCCCGTGGCGATGGAGGGAGGGACCACGTTCCACTTCGTCACCGACGGGATCGAGTCCGCGCTCGAACAGGCAAGGGAGGCTGCCGGCGGCAAAGACGTCATGCTTTGGGGCGGCGGCCAGGCCGTGCAGCAGTACCTGGCAGCGGGACTGCTGGACGAACTCGAGCTCCACGTCGTTCCGGTGGTGCTCGGCGACGGTGCTCGCCTCTTCGACAACCTACGGGACACGGAGGTGAAGCTCGAGCAGGTCCGGGCCGTCGAGGCGCCCGGCGTCACCCACCTCAAGTACAGGAGCGCGAAATAAAGCGAATCGCCGAGCGGCCGTGAATCGAGCGCGGCGAGTGCGATACTGCGCGCCAGGTCGCGGGAGCGCGACGACACTTCCCACGGAGGAGGAGACTTGTTCCTCGCAACGACGACGGTCCAGGATTTCGACCAGTTCTTGAGCGTCTTCTCGACGAAGGGCGCCGAGAAGCGAAAGGAGCATGGGTCCAAGGGTTCGACCGTCTTCCGCGACCCCAATGAGGACGACCGGGTCTGGGTCCTCTTCGACTGGGATGAGGAGGGGTTCCAGAACTTCCTCTCCGACCCCGAGGTCCCGCCGATCATCCAAGAGGCCGGGCACAAGAGCAGACCCCAGCCGGCGCAGTTCGGCGGCCAGTACGAAGCCTAGCCCCAGGCCCCGAGTCGGAACTGCTGAATCCGTCGGGATGCGGAGTAAGCAGGCCTTCCGAAACAGGGACGAGGCCCTCGAAGCCGCCGGGCTCTCCGAGTAGGACCCACGGGCGGACCGGGTGACTCCGGCCGGCCGTGCCGACGGTGACGTGGCGGCCCGCGCGCGGGCCTGGCGCAACGCCCTGCATGCCTCGGTCTGTGACGTGCTCGAGCCGTGGGCGCACGGGACGGTCGTGCGAGCGACAAGCCGCCCGACCTATTGGGACTTCAATGTGGTTCGGGTGGAGGAAGACCCGGCGATGAGCGTCGAGGAACTCGCGGCCTTCGCCGATCAGGCACTCGCCGGGCTCGCGCACCGGCGTGTGGACTTCGATCTCGTCGACGCGGCCGAGCCGCTGCGGCACGGTTTCGAGGCGAAGGACTGGAAGGCCACGCGTCTGCTCTGGATGCGACACGAAGCATCGATGCCGCCGGGCCCTGACGTTGCCGTCGAGGAGGTTCCCTACGACGCGGTGCACGACCTGCGCCTCGCCTGGTATCAAGAGGACTTCCCCGACCAGGACCCCGGCAACTACCACGCCCACGCGCGCGACGTCTCCCTGCGGCGCGGCGCAAGGGTGTTGGTCGTGCGAGCGGATCATGAGCCCGTCGCCTTCGCGCAGCTCGAGGGCGAGGGTGCGGCGGCCGAGATCACCCACGTGTACGTCCACCCGGAGTATCGCGGCGCCGGCCGCGGTACGGCACTGACCCGCGCCGCGGTCAAGGCGGCGGGCGATCTCCAGGACCTTTGGATCACCGCGGACGCCGACGACCGGCCGAAGGAGCTCTACGCTCGCCTTGGCTTTCGCCCGGCGTGGATAACGATGGAGTTCCTGCGGCCCCCATGAGCTCGCGCCAGGGCGAGCGACCTTGGACGGTAACCGTCTAGCCTCGGCACCGGCCACGAAGACTGGAGGGAAAGACCATGAGTGAGGATGCTCCGACTCCGACGCGTATTGCGGTCATCTACTACAGCGCCACCGGGACCGTTCATTCCCTGGCGCAGGGCGTGGCCGAGGGAGCCGAGAACGCGGGCGCCGAGGTTCGGCTGCGAGCCGTTCCGGAGCTGTTCCCGGAGATGGTGATCTCACAGAACCAGCACTGGGGCAAGCACCGCTCCGAGACCCAGGACGAGCCTGAGGCTGAGCTCGATGATCTCGCTTGGGCAGACGGCTTTGCCTTCGGGACGCCGACTCGGTTTGGAAACGTCGCCGCTCAGCTCAAGCTGTTCATGGACCAGGCCGGGGAACTGTGGGAGGAGGGCAAGCTCGTGAACAAGGTCGGGACCGCGTTCACCGCGTCCCAGACGGCTCACGGGGGCCAGGAGTCCACGATCCTTGCGCTCAACAACACGCTCTACCACTGGGGCGCCATCGTGTTGCCGCTCGGCTACACGGTGAGCGAGGTCTACAACGGTGGGGGTAACCCGTACGGCGCGTCCTTCGTCACCGAGGGTGGCATCCACGGTGGCCCTGACGAGCATGCGCTCACGGTCGCCCGGGCTCAGGGACAGCGGTTGACCGGGGTCGCCCGCGTGATCGCCCAGGCCCGGAGCCAGGGTTTGCTCGAGGCCCGCGCCGGCGTGATCCGGGACCCGCTCGGGGCGACGGCGTCAGGCTGACGGGTCAGGGGTGGCCGGCGGCGAGCCGCTCGTGAATCAATCTCACGGCCATCGAGCCCTCACCGACGGCCGAAGCGACGCGTTTGATCGAGCCCGAGTGAACGTCGCCCACAGCAAAGACCCCGGGTCGGCTGGTCTCCAGGAACAACGGCTGCTGACTGTCGAACTCGACCAGATGCTCCCCCTGCACGTCGCGCCCGGTGAACAGGAAGCCGGCGTCATCGGTGGCCAGCTGACCCTGAAGCCACTCAGTGTGCGGAGAGGCGCCGATGAAGACGAACAACGCCCGGGCGGCCACGGTGGTGCGCTCTCCTGAGCGATTGTCGGCGATCGTCACAGCTTCGAGCTCGCGTTCGCCGGCGAGCTCGGCCACCTCCGAGTGCCTCAACACCTCGATGAAGTCGTTGCGCTCGACCTGATCGACCAGATACCGCGACATCGACTTCGCGAGGTCGTCCCCGCGGATCAGAAGCCGACATCGAGCCGCTCGCTCCGAGAGGAACATCGCGGCCTGGCCGGCGGAGTTCCCGCCACCGACGATCACCACCGGATCGCCGCTGCACAGCTGGGCCTCCGCCTGGGTGGCGGCGTAGTAGACGCCACCACCCTCGAACTCGTCCAAGCGAGGCACGTCGAGGCGGCGGTACTGCGCCCCGGTCGCGATCACCACGGTCCGGCCGGTCGCGACGTCGCCGTTCGACAACTTGATCTCGTGGCGCCCGGGCGTGCTCGTCAGGGCGACCGCAGCGGCCGGCACGGCGAGGCGCGAGCCGAACTTGAGCGCTTGGACGCCGGCCCGCTGTGCCAATTCGCTGCCTGATATTCCCGCCGGGAACCCCAGGTAGTTCTCGATCCGGGCCGAGGTGCCCGCCTGGCCCCCGGAGGCGACTGCCTCGACGCACTGGACATCCAGTCCCTCCGAGGCTGCATAGAGGGAAGCTGCGATGCCGGCCGGCCCGGCGCCCACCACGACCACGTCGCACAGTGGCGGCGATGGCCCGGCCGAGCCGAGGCCGATCGCCCTCCCGAGCTCGGCGGTGCTCGGATTGCGAAGGATCTCCCCGCCGCTGGCGACCACGACGGGCGTCTCCTCGGGCTTGATCCCGAGGCCATCGAGCAGGGCCTCGGCTTGTTGGTCCTGTTCGAGGTCGATCCACTGGTGGGGCATGCGATTTCGGGCCAGAAACTCGCGCAGGTGGCGAGAGTCGGGGGAAAACCGCGAGCCGATCAGCTTGATCCCGGTGCCGACGTCGATCAGGATCGAGCGCCGGGCCATGAACGCTCCGAGGATGATGTCGCTCAACGTCTTGTCCTCATCGACGATCTCCCGCAGCTTGTCCAGGGGCACCTGGATCACCTCTCCAGGGTCTCGGACGACCCCGGTGAGATAGAGCCGTTGTCCCGTCAGGAGGCCCATCTCGCCGAGGAAGCGGTGTTGGCCGTGGACCGCGATGACGCGGTTCTCGGCTCCCAGGCCCTGAACGATCGTCACCGCTCCCGACTCGATGATGAAGAAGTCGCTGGGCTCATCACCGGCCGCGAAGAGGACCTCGCCTGGCTCGACGGCGCGAACGCGGCCTAGCCCACGAAAGCGGCTCCGCTGGCTCTCGTCGAGACGAGGGAACGCGCCGTCTCGATGGACGGTCTCCGCGACACCCGTTCCGATCGGCGGGGACTGGTCGCTCAAAACGGCTCTACGCGGTCGTCTCGCGGTGCGGCAGCTTCCACTCAGGCCGCACGAAATGGCACGTGTAGCCGTTCGGGATCCGCTGCAGATAGTCCTGGTGCTCGGGCTCGGCTTCCCAGAACGGGCCGGCCTCGCTCACCTCGGTGACCACGTTGCCCGGCCACAAGCCCGAGGCGTCGACGTCGGCAATCGTCTCCTCGGCGACGTGGCGCTGCTCGTCGCTCGTGTAGAAGATCTCCGAGCGGTAGCTCGCCCCGACGTCGTTTCCCTGCCGGTTCATCGTGGTCGGATCGTGGATCTGGAAGAAGAACTCGAGGATGTCGCGGTAGGAGATCCGATCCGGATCGAAGACGATCTCCACGGCCTCAGCGTGGCCGTCGTGGTTCTGGTAGGTGGCGTTGGGGACATCCCCGCCCGTGTAGCCCACCCGCGTCGAGATCACGCCGTCACGCTTGCGAAGCAGCTCCTGTACGCCCCAGAAGCACCCTCCAGCCAGGATTGCCGTCTCGGTGTGGTCCGCCATCGTCTTCGCTCCTTCGCTTGAGATTCGATCCGAGCTTAGCCTGCTCGATCTCCGCGCCGCGCGACGACGGGTGAGCTCAGAAAGCGGTGAGCACGAACAGCGCTCCGACCGAGGCGGCGATCATGGCCAGCGCGCCAGCCGTGACCCAGCGCCCGCGCGTGCTCAAGGTCTGCTCACCCATGACCGCGGGGTCCAGTGCCAGCCGACGCATGAATGGGAGGATCGCCAGAAGCAGCACGGCATTGAGGGCCTGCGTGAGGTAGAGGATCTTCACAAGTGGTGCGCCGGGGATCAGCACGATCGCGGCCGCGATTACCAGCACCACCCCGTAGACGGTGTAGAAGAGCCGAGCCTCGGCGAAGCTGTCGTCCAGATCGGAGGGTTGGCCAAAAGCTTCGGCCGCCGAGTAGGCCGTTGAGAGGGGGACGATGGCGGTCGCCAGGAGCGCGGCGCCCAGGAATCCAAACGCGAAGAGGGTGGAGGCGAAGCTGCCCGCGAGCGGCTGAAGCGCTTGCGCGGCGTCGCCCGCGTCGTTGATGGAGACGCCGTTCGAATGGAGCGTGGCGGCACACGCCACCACGATGAAGAACCCGATCACGCCCGTCAGAACTGCGCCGACGACAACGTCGATGCTCTCGAAGCGTAGGTCCTCGATTCGCAGGCGCTTGTCGACCGCGTAGGACTGGATGAACGCAAGGCCCCAGGGAGCCAGCGTGGTACCCAGCGTCGCCACGGCGATGAGAACGGCATCACGGTTCAGCGGGATGCTCGGCACCACCAGCCCCTTCGCGGCCTCGCCCCAGTCGGGATGGGCGAGAAAGCCCGAAACGACGTAGGTGACGAAAACGGCGCTGAGCGCCAGGAGCACGTGCTCCACCCTGTGGAAGGAGCTGCGCAGGACGAGCACGGATACGCCGAGCCCCGCGATCGGCACCGCCACGTAACGGCTGACGTGGAAGAGCTCGCCGGCTGCGGCGACCCCAGCGAACTCGGCGCAGAGAGTGCCGAGATTTGCGATCACGAGCGCGGTGAGGGCAACGCCGGCGCCCCGCGGACCGTAGTTCGCGCGCACCAGCGCCAGCAGGCCCTTGCGGGTGACGACGCCCATGCGCGCGCCAAGCAGATGGAAGACGATCAGCGCGACGGTCGAAAGCGCCAGCACCCAGAGCAGCTCGTAGCCGTACTTCGAGCCGAGGATCGAGTAGGTCGTGATGCCCGCCGGGTCATCGTCCGAGAGGCCGGCCAGCACACCGGGGCCGATGACCGCCAGAAGCATCGCGGCGGACCCCCCACCGAGCAGCAGGTGCCGCCGGCGCACAAGACCTGCGTGAAGGTGGCGGCCGGGACGCCCACGCGGATGCCTGCCGACCGCCGTCCGAGACTCACCCGGCCTCATACCCGAAGCGTCGCCGCCACTGCGGACAGCGCCTCCCCGCCATGCGGTATTCGGTCCACAAAAAAGCGGTAAGTGGGTAGCCGAAGAAGCTCTACGACGCTGGCGATACTTACTACAACTCCATAGTTTGCGCTAGACAGCCTAGGTAGTTTCGCCTCAGGAACGGGAGTCACGGACGAGTCCTCCTGAGGTCACTCTCAGGCGCTTGCTTCGGCAACAGGTGCTTGGCCACTGGGCTCCTTGACACGGATG
>Ga0075434_100006956_pt1 | contig 10427 bp, 6 predicted proteins | sample RhiMethybrSRZTD3_FD_75298 | JGI IMG/M metagenome (GOLD analysis project Ga0075434, IMG submission 75298) | Populus rhizosphere microbial communities from Tennessee, USA - Rhizosphere MetaG P. TD hybrid SRZTD3 | ecosystem: Host-associated > Plants > Roots > Rhizosphere > Soil | place: USA...
CATCACACCGGATCAGAGTACCGGTATCGGTATCTGGACCGAGGACATGTTCCTTCGCGCGATGCGGACCGGCAAGCACATGGGGACTTCCCGAAGTATTCTGCCGCCCATGCCCTGGCCCTGGTACCGGCAGATGCGGGACGAGGAGCTCAAGGCCATCTTCGCGTACCTGAAATCGATTCCTCCGATCCACAACCGGGTCCCCGATCCCGAGCCCCCGGCCGGACTGAAATAGCGCCGATTCACAAGGAGGTCACATGGGCAAGATTATCGAGTGTCACAAAGTGAACCCGTCGAGCGAATGCGCGCACGTCGTGCGGGGCCGCGACGAGGACGAAGTCCTGCAGAACGCAAAGGTGCATGCCCGGGAGCACGGCCTCGAGCCGACTCCGGAGCTGATGGCGCAGGTCCGCTCTTACATCGAGGACGAGCCCGAACGCGCCTGATCCGCCAGTCCAAACCCAGACTTTGGACTGAATGACTCTCTCCGCCGGAACGCGACTCGGCTCCTACGAGATCGTGGCCCCGCTCGGGGCGGGCGGGATGGGAGAGGTCTACCGCGCCCACGACACCGCTCTCGGCCGGGACGTGGCGATCAAGGTCCTTCCCGCGGCTGTCTCCGCCGATCCCGATCGGCTTCGCCGCTTCGAGCAGGAGGCCCGCTCGGCCGGTCTCCTGAACCACCCCAATATCCTCTCGATCTACGGCTTCGGCGAGTACGACGGCGCTCCCTACGTCGTCTCGGAGCTCCTCGAAGGCTCGACGCTGCGCGACCGGATGGCGGGCAACGCTCTGTCGCCGCGCCGCGCGATCGACTACGGGCTCCAGGTCGCACAGGGCTTAGCCGCCGCGCACGAGAAGGGGATCGTGCACCGGGACCTGAAGCCCGAGAACCTCTTCGTCACGGACGATGGCCGCGTCAAGATCCTCGACTTCGGCCTCGCGAAACTGACGCAGCCCGAGGGTTGGTCGGAAGCGCAGACTGCGGCGCCCACGATGAGCGCCGGGACGGAACCGGGAGTCGTGCTCGGCACAGTCGGGTACATGTCGCCCGAGCAGGTGCGCGGCCTGCCCGCGGACCAGCGATCCGACATCTTCAGCTTCGGCGCCGTGCTCTACGAGATGCTGACGGGCCGCCGGGCGTTCCGCGGCGACTCGGCGATCGAGACGATGAGCGCCATCCTGAAGGAAGACCCTCCCGAGCTTTCGGAGACCAGCCGCAACCTCCCGCCCGCGCTCGAACGGATCGTGCGGCACTGCCTCGAGAAGAGCCCGCAGCTGCGCATCCAGTCGGCGCGCGACCTGGCCTACGACCTCGAGGGGCTGTCCGGAGTCAGCGGCACGACCGTCGCGCCACGGATCGAGGCCGCGAGGTCGCGACGGGCGCTCGCCGTCGCGCTGACGGCCGCCGCGGTTCTCGCTCTTCTCGCGCTCGGTTTTCTCGCGGGCCGGCGGACCGCCGGCTCGACCGGAGCAAAATCCGGGGTCGAATCCGTCCGATACCGCCGATTGACGTTCCGCCGCGGAAACGTCGTCTTCGCGCGATTCGCGCCGGACGGCCACACGATCGTCTACAGCGCCGCGTGGGACGACAAGCCGTCGGAGATCTTTCTCGCCCGCATCGACGGGCGGGAGTCGCAGCCGCTCGGAATCCCGAGCGCGGCGCTGCTCGGGGTCTCGAAAACCGGCGAGCTCGCGGTGGCACTCAAGAAGACGAACCTCTTCGGAACCTTCGGGGCCGGCACTCTCGCGCGTGTGCCGATGACCGGCGGCACTCCGAGGGAGCTCGTCGAAGACGTCTGGGCCGCCGACTGGGACCCGGAGGGGACCGACCTCGCAGTCTTGCGAAAGGTCGACGCGGGGTGGCGGATCGAATATCCGGTCGGCAAGAAGCTCTACGAGACGACCGACGATGTTCAATCACTCCGGTTCTCGCCGAAAGGGGACCGGATCGCTTTCGTGGAAGGGTCCGGGCCGAGTTCGCTCACGGTCGTCGACGTTGCGAGCGGTCGGAAAACGGTGCTCGTGACGAACTGGATCGTCATCGACACGCTCGTCTGGCACCCGTCGCGCGACGAGATCTGGTTCGACGGAGTCGACCCATCTCTTCGAGCCGGGCTCTCCGCCGTGGATTTTGCCGGCAAAGTGCGTCTGCTGACCCCGGCGCCGGACATACCGATCCCGCACGACATCAGCCGCGACGGAAACGTCCTCATCGAGCGCGAGACCACTCGCAACGGGATCCTCTTCCGCCGTGAGGGGGAGCCGCAGGAGCGTGACCTGTCCTGGCTCGAGTCGTCCCAGGTCGCGTGGGTCTCGAACGACAGCCAGGCACTGCTCTTCTCCGAGAACGCGGAGGGAGGCGGCCAAAAAGGATCGGTCTATCTCCGTCGATCGGACGGCTCGCCCGCCGTGCGGCTGGGCGACGGAACCGCGCAGAGCCTGTCTCCCGACGGGAAGTGGGCACTCGCGCTCGAGCGCGCTCCTTCCCGCCGGTTCGTCCTTCTGCCGACCGGCGTCGGGCAGCCCCGGCCGCTCGACACCGGGAGACTAAACCTGTTGGAGGGAGCGTTCCTGCCGGATGGCCGGCGGATCGTCCTCGCTGCGAACGAGCCGGGTCATGGCCCCCGTGTCTTCGTGATGGACGCGGGCGGCGGAACGCCGCGCGCCTTCAGCGAAGAGGGCATCACCGATGGCGGGGCAATCTCCCCCGACGGGAAGTCGGTGGCGCTCTGCGGTCCGGATCGCGTCGCGAAGATCTACCCGGTGGACGGCTCGGGAGCCCGGCGGGTTTCGGGAGTCGAGCCGAACGACGTGCCGATCCAGTGGAGCTCGGACGGAAAGTCGCTCTACCTCCTGCGTCGCGGCGAGATCCCGGCTCGGATCAAGCGGCTCGACCTCGCGACCGGGAAGAAGGAGCTCTGGAAGGAGCTGATGCCGGCGGATCGCGCCGGCCTGATCCTCATCCAGTCGGTCTTCGTGACGCCGGACGGGAAGTCCTATGCCTACACGGCTGCGCGCGTCCTCTCCTCGGACCTGTATCTCGCGACCGGCCTGAAATAGCGCCGCCGCACACGGGGATTGCAAAGAAAGACGCGGGAGATCTACGTGGCCGAGAAGGAAAAAGAAGAGGCCGAGCAGCTCAGGAAGCACGGGGCCGTCCAGGAGGCCCTCCAGCAGACGAGGCCCCCTTCCGAGGCGAAGAAGCTCCCGACGAAAAAGACTCACGGGTTGTTCCTCGGGACCTACGCGGTGCTGCTCCTCGCGTTCCTGGCCGCATGGATTCTCGTCTCGACCGGAGTCGTCTCGCTCTCTTCGCGGACGGAAGACGTCGCGCGGCGGGGAAGTCTCGGGGCCGTGTTTATTGTGCTCGCGCTCCTCGCGGAAAGGGTCGCGGAGAGCTACTTCGTCCCCCGGCTCGACACCGTTTCCCGCTACAACCTGCGCCGCATCCTGCGCCTTCTCGTCGGGCTCGCGATCGTCTTGATCCTCGCCTCGGCGATCTTCGTCCACTGGTACACGGCGATCGTCTCGTTCGGATTGATCTCGCTCATCCTCGGCTTTTCGCTGCAGACGCCGATCACGAGCTTCATCGGCTGGATCTACATTCTCGTGCGAAAGCCATACCGCGTCGGGGACCGCATCCTGATCGGCAACGCGAAGGGGGACGTCATCGACGTCTCGTACCTTGACACGACGCTGTGGGAGTTCGGCGGACAGTACCTCTCCACGGATCATCCCAGCGGTCGGATCATCAAGTTTCCGAACTCCCAGGTTCTGACGCAACCGGTTTACAACTACTCCTGGCCGCTTTTTCCCTACATCTGGAACGAGGTCAAGTTTCACGTTTCCTATGACAGCGATCTCGAGTTCGTGGCGAAGACGATGCGCGAGGTCGCAGAGCACGAAGTCGGTGAGACGATGATGGAGCGTGTCAAGGTGTACCGCGAGCTGCTCGCGCAGACGCCGGTCGACGCGCTGGAGGTCCAGGAGAGGCCGGTGATCGTTTTCCGCGTCGCCGACAACACGTGGCTCGAAGCGATCGTCCGTTACATCGTCGATCCCAAAAAGGCCGGGAGGACGAAGACGGACCTGATTCAGAAGCTGCTGAAGAAGCTGAACGCGGAGCCGGATCGAGTCGGATTCCCCAAGGGCACCGCGCGGTGAGCGCGGCCCTCCCGGCGCTGGCGGGACGCGCCGAACCGCGCCTCCGAGCGCGCTTTCCGTTCTGGGGAGTGGCCGGCTTCGCGCTCTTCGGGCTCGGCCTCTGGGCGCTCGCGGCGGACCTCGAAGCGTGGAACGCGGTCTGGTATCTGCCGGCCTGGTACGGCTATTTGCTCGTCCTGGACGCGCTGATCTACGCGCGCCGCGGTGAGTCTTTCGTCGGCGGTCGATTGCGGGAGCTCGCCGCGATGATGTTGTGGTCCGTCCCGTTCTGGCTGCTCTTCGAGGCGTACAACGTGCGGCTGCACAACTGGTACTACGTCTTCGGCCTGCGGACGCTGTGGGGCTCCGCGCTCTTGAGCACCCTCGCGTTCGCGACCGTCCTTCCCGCGTGCTTCTTCCACGCCGACCTTCTCGAAGCGTTCGGGATCCCGCGCGAGAGGAGGGGACGGCCTCTGCGCGTGACCCGGAAGGTGCTCGTCGTCTGCGCGGTGGGCGGGGTCGTCAGCGCGATCGCTCCGCTCCTCTGGCCGAGGTGGGCCTTCTGGATGGTCTGGGGGGCGACGTTCGGCCTTCCCGAGATCGTGAACTACCGATCCGGCGCGCCGTCCCTGCTGCGCGACCTCGAGGAGGGCCGCCGGACGCGCCTCCTGCGCCTGCTCCTGGGGGGCCTGCTCGCCGGAGCGGTCTGGGAGACGTTGAACTTCTGGGCCCGCACGAAGTGGATCTACACGGTCCCCGGCTTCGAGAGCTGGAAGCTCCTCGAGATGCCACTCGCGGGCTTCGGCGGTTTTCCGGCACTCGCGCTTTCGGGATTCGCCTATTACTCCTTCGTCTCGCGCCTCCGCGGCAACGGCCGCCGTCTCGCCGCGGGCGCCGCGCTTCTCTTCGCCGTCTGGGCCTCGGTCGCGGCTCTCGATCGAAACGTCCAGTCGGTGCGACCCGTCCTCTCGGACCTTCCGTCGCTCGACGCCTCCGCCGTCCGGCAGCTCCGCGCCGCCGGAATCCCGACACCCGAGCGCCTGGATCGCGCCGTCCGCCGCGACGGTCTGGCCGCGGTTGCAGCGCGCACGGGTGTCGCCGCGGACGTCCTCGAGCGCGCCGGGCGGGAAGCGTCACTGGCGGTGCACAAAGGGATGGGAATCCGGGCCGCTCGTCTCCTCGAGGCCGCGGGAGTCCGCTCGGTCGCCGATCTCGCCGCTTCGGATTCCGACGCGCTGACCGCCCGTCTTCTCCGGATCGCGGCGGAGCGCGGAGAGACGCCTCCCCGTCCGGAATACGTCCGCGTCTGGATTCGCGCGGCGAACCCCGATGGGCGGCCGCGGCGATGACGCGCGTTCGCGTTTCGACCGTTCGTGGGGCGCTCCTCGCCATCTGCCTCCTGGAGCTCGTCTCCTGCGCAGGTGGGCCCGCGAGCGCACCGTCCGCGCGGCCGGTCGCGCCGGCGCCCGAGGCGCGATTCACGATCCTGCAGATCAACGACGTCTACAAGATCGAGGGGCTCGAGGGGGGACGCCTGGGAGGGCTCGCCCGAGTGCGGACGCTGCGCAAAAAGCTCGAAGCGGAAGGACGTCCGGTCCTCCTGCTGCACGCCGGAGATCTCCTCTTTCCGTCCGTCATGAGCAAGTACCTCCGCGCGCAGCCGATGATCCGGGTCTTGAACCTTCTGGACGGAGACCCCGCGGCCTTCGATCCGAACATGTTCGTCGTCTTCGGCAACCACGAGTTCGACGACCTGGATCCCGGAACCCTGCTCGGCCGCGTCGCCCAGTCCGACTTCTCGTGGCTGTCCGCGAATACGCGGTACCGGAGCGCGCCGACCGCGCCGGGAGATCCCTTCGGCTCGCGGCTCGCCAACGTCCACGACGTCGCGGTGAAGGAGATCGCCGGCGCGAAGGTCGGCCTGTTCGGCCTCACGACCGACGCTCAGCCGCGAGACTACGTCGCCTACGAGTACGACCTGCCGGCCCGAAGGGAGGCAATCGGGCGCGCGCTCGAGAAGCTGCGCGCCGCCGGGGCCCGGGCGGTCGTGGCGCTCACGCACCAGGATCTCGACGAAGACGTGCGGCTCGCGCGGGAGTTCCCGGCGGTCGGGCTTGTCGTCGGCGGCCACGAGCACTTCTTCCTCGAACGAAAGGTGGGGCGAACGGAGATCACGAAAGCCGACGCCGACGCGAAGACCGCGATCGTGCACGACGTTCGGATCGCCGCCGACGGGAGGCTCGACGATGCCTTCCGCGCCGTCACGCTCGGCGAAGACGTCGAGAAGGACCCGGCCGTCGACCGGGAAGTCCGGGGATGGCTGGACACGCTCGCGACCGCGGTCCACGATCAAACGGGTCGAGACCTACGGGACACCTTGGGCGAGACCGAGAACCTTCTCGAGGGCGTCGAGCCCGCAGTGCGCGGGCGCGAGACCGCTCTCGGAAACTTCCTGGCGGACGTGATCCGCGATCGGATGCAGAGCGACGTCGCGTTCATCAACGGCGGGGCGATCCGCATCAACGACAACATCCCTCCCGGCCCGATCCGCAACTACGACCTCGAAGGCATCTTCTATTTCGACAACAAGGTCGTCGCGTTCGAGATCAGCGGAGCGGAGCTGCTCGATCTCCTCCGCACCTCGGTCTCGAAGGTCCACGCCGGTCACGGCCGGTTCCTGCAGGTCTCGGGCCTCCGCTTCCGCTACCACGTCGCCGGGACACGCGACGAGCCGGTCTATACGATCGAAGCGAAGGACGTCGAGATCGGTTCGCGCGGCGGCCGCTTCGCCCCGCTCGACCTCTCGCGCCGGTACTCGGCGGCCTCGCTCGACTACGAATGGGAGAACGGCTACCGCGACGGCTACAGGCTCTTCTCCAAAGGAAACGGCGGGACGAGCCCGCCACTGCGCGCCGGGGAAGCGCAGCCCTGGCGCGCCATGACCGAAGCGGCGATCCGTTCGCTTCCGGGGCGGAAGGTCACCAGCGCAATCGAGGGTCGGATCGTCCGTGTCGAGTAAACGGCACCTCGCGGATCAAGGAGTCCAGCCAGACCCGGGGATCCGCCTACGGCAAGCTCGCCTGCCAGATGTCCGCGTTCTCGTGGAGGCTCAGGAGATAGAGAGTCTTTCCGTCTCGGCTGGCGGTTAAGCCGATGTAGAGGCCCGTTGATGGATGCGGAAGGAGCAGGCGGCCGCCGGGGCTGGCGAGCTCGCTCAAGTAAAGCCCGTCCGCGTTCAGCAGGAGGAGGCGGTTACCCGGCACCAAGAACGTGGGGAGCGGGCGCCCCTGCCTGCCAGGCAAGCGGGAAGGACTGGGCGCGACATCGTACTTCCCGGTGTCGAGCGAGAAGAACGCGACGTCGGCCGGCGAGCCGTCCCGTCGGTTCAGCGTAACGATGAGCCTGCGGCCATCCACTGTCCATCCGCGAGCCTGAGCAGTGAGCCCGCGGGGAGGCTGTGGCAGCCGACTGGTCTTCGCCACGCCACCCTTCTCGTCGAGCTCGAAGAGAAGCACATCCGTGCCGTTGCTCGCCGCGATGCGCCCGCCCTGGGGAGACCAAACAGGCGTGTAAGGATTCTCGCCCGCGCGCGTCAGCTGCGTCAGCCCGCTCCCGTCGGGAAGGATCGTCCAGAGCTCCCAGGCGCCGCTTCGGTCCGACATGAATACGATGCGCCGCGCGTCGGGGGAAAACGAAGGGAAGCGGTCCCGGGGCGGGTCGTCGGTCAGCTGCCTCAGGCCGGAGCCGTCAGAGCGGATCAGGAAGAGGTCCTCTTGCCTTCCCCCCATGGAATCGAAAGCGAGAAGCTGCCCGTCGGGCGACAGGGTGATGTTCGAGACCTCCTGAGAAGTCTGGAGGATCTCCGCTGGCTGGCCCTGGACTTCTCCTGTTGCCGGATCGAACGCGAGCCGCGCGATCGAGAAGGTCGGTTCATTCACGACGTAGGCGAGGTGACGACCGTCCCGGGCAAGGGACAAACCATAGACTTCCCGTGCCGGCAGCGTCTGGGGCTCCGGCGGGCCGAGGATCTTTCCCGTCGCCTCGTCCACCCGAACCCTCCACAAGTTCATCGCGCCGTCGCGGTTGCTCAAGAAGTACAGAAAACGGCCATCCGCCGACCAAACCGGATTCCAGTCCAGCGCCGGGTCCTGCATGATTGCGACGGGCTTCTCGCCGGAAGCAAGACCTCCGTACGGAATCGTCCAGATGTCCCGCTGGCTTTTGGGAGACACCAGCCCCCAATACGCGATCCGCAAGCGATGGGGCGAGACGATCGCCTGCACGGCATCACCCACGAAAAGCCTGCGTGTCTTTCCAGATGCAACCTCCACCGCCCAGATTTCGCTCGTCCCAACGCGGCCCCACGGCTTCCAGCCGACCTCGGTCGTGAAAACGATCTCGCTGCCGTCGGGCGACCAGGTCGGATCGCTTCCGAAGGAAGTGAGCTTGCGCGCGTTTTCGCCAGTCGCTCCCATGAGAAAGATCCCTGCGCCACCGCACTGCGAACCGTAAGCGATGAGATTCCCGTCGGGCGAGAAAGCCGGCGAGTAGCTGTCTTTGTCGCAGTCGGAGGTCAGGTCGGTAGGCTTCTGACCCCCGGCTCTCTGAACCCAGATGTCCGCCTTTCCGGAAGTTCGCTTGACGAAGGCAAGGACTTTGCCATCGGGTGAGAGGGCCGGGGCGTATTCACCGCCGGCCATGCTCGTCAGCCGGTTGTAGGTCCGGAAGCTCGCCTCGCCGGGAGACGCCGGACGCGTGCCGCGTCGCCCGACGAGAAACGCCGCGGCCGCGACGGCAAGGACGCCCGTAATTATGAGGACGGCCCGAAGCCAGCCGGAACGGCGCGCCGCGAGCACCGCCGTGGAGCCCGAAGTCTGCCTGAGCGACTCGAGCTCGTAGGCCAGATCGTGCGCCGAATGGAGGCGCCGTTCCGGGCTCTTCTCGAGGCAGTGGCGGACGATGCGCTCGAGGCCGGGCGACACTGACTGGTTGGTGAGGGAAAGATCCGGCGGGTCCTCCTTGAGGATCGACGCCATCGTCTCGCCGGCCGAGTCGGCGTGGAACGCGCGCTTGCCCGAGAGCATTTCGTACAGGATCGCGCCGCAGGAGAAGATGTCGGACCTCGAGTCGGCGGGTTTGCCCTTGATCTGCTCCGGCGACATGTAGCCAAGCGTGCCCATGACGACTCCCGGCTCGGTGCCGGCGGTCGCTGTCGGGAGATTCGTGGCCTGACCTGCTTTCTCAGCGTGCGTCAGCTTGGCCAGGCCGAAGTCGAGGATCTTCACGCGGCCATCGCTTGTGACGAAGAGGTTCTCGGGTTTGAGATCCCGGTGGACGATGCCCTTCTCGTGCGCTGCGGCCAGGCCCTGCGCGATCTGAAGGGCGTAGTCGATCGCTTTTCGCGAAGAGAACCGTCCACCCGCGAGCTCCGAGCGGAGCGTCTCCCCGTCGAGCAGCTCCTGGACGACGTAAGGCGCGCCGTCGTGCTGTCCAATATCGTAGACGGCCGTGATGTTGGGGTGGTTGAGGACTCCTGCGGCTTTGGCTTCCTGCTCGAACCTTCTCAGCCGATCGGTGTCTTGCGAGAACGACGCCGGCAGCACCTTGATCGCCACATCTCTTCCGAGTCGTGGATCTTTCGCCCGGTAGACCTCGCCCATCCCGCCCGCACCGAGAGGCGAGAGGATCTCGTAAGGGCCCAGTCGGGCGCCCGGGGAGAGTGGCATCGCGGCAGTAGGGAATCCTACCGCCCGCAACGCCGACCCTTCGCCTTCAGCGCATGGTTGACCTGAGAATCCGACGTTCGGGCGCGGGACGCAGCCGCTACCGCTTCGGCGGGCGCGACGGGCGCAGATCGATGCGCGAAGCGATCGCGCGATCGGGGAAGCGGATCAGATCCGCGACGGCCTCGGCCACGTCGTCGGAAGAGAGCATCCACGAGTGCTCCCGGTCGCCGTGGGAGTGACCGAACTCGGTCGCGACCGAGCCGGGCAGGATCGCCGCGACGCGGATTCCCTGGTGCCGCAAATCGAGCATCGAGGACTCCGAGAATCCGAGCAGCCCGAACTTCGAAGCGTTGTACGCGCTGCCGCCGGCGAACGCGTTGACCGCGGCTAGGGACCCAATGTTGACGATGAAGCCGCCGGCCCCCTTCTTCATGAGGGGGACGGCAAAGTAGGTCGCATAGTACGGACCGAAGAGGTTCGTTTCGACGACGGCGCGAAAGCGCTCCGGTTCGAGCTTCTCGATCGAGTCGAAGTCACCGATGCCGGCGTTGTTGA
>Ga0075434_100006957_pt1 | contig 10426 bp, 9 predicted proteins | sample RhiMethybrSRZTD3_FD_75298 | JGI IMG/M metagenome (GOLD analysis project Ga0075434, IMG submission 75298) | Populus rhizosphere microbial communities from Tennessee, USA - Rhizosphere MetaG P. TD hybrid SRZTD3 | ecosystem: Host-associated > Plants > Roots > Rhizosphere > Soil | place: USA...
GCCGAGCGCGAGCGGCTCGAGACGGAGGCCGAGGGGCTCGCCGCCGAGCACGCCGCGGCGGTGGCGGCGGCCGAGCAGGCCGCGGCCGACGCGGCCAGGGCCGAGCAGGCCGACTCCGAGACTCAGGCGGCACTCGCCGCGGTGCGGGCGCGCGAGGCGAGCGCGTCGGAGGCCGCCCGGACGGCCGCCGCCAGGCGCGACCGCCTGGCCGACGAGCTGGCCCGGTCGGAGAGCGCCCGCGAGGCGGCCGAGAAGGATCTCGCGTCCGAGTCGGAGCGGCGTTTCCAGCTGGCCCGCGAGGCCGACCGGCTCGAGGCCGCTGCCGCCGAGCGGGGCGAGGCCGCCCAGGCTGCCGACCACCGCCACGCCGCCCTCGAGCTGCGCCGCCGCGAGCTGGCCGACGCCGCAGCCCGTGTCGCCGCCCAGGAGGCGGGCCTGCGCGAGCGGGCCGAGCGGTTCCGGCGTGACGCGACCCGCCTTCGGGCCGCCGCGGAGCGGGCCAGGGCGTCAGCGGAGGCGTCGGGGCGGATGGCGGCACAGGCGCGCGCCCTCGAGGAGCGCGGGCGCGAGATCGGCCGGACCCTGGTGCGGCTGGCGGCAGCCGCCGAGCTCCTGCGGGCGCCGGCCCGCGCCGGCGTCGCTGTGATCGAGCGCCGCTCGGGCGAGCTGGCCGCCGAGCTCCAGGCCTGCGCCCACGACGAGGCCGGCGTGCAGACGACCGCCCGCGCGGTGGCCGCGACGGCGACCGAGATCGAGGTCGAGCTCACCCGCAGCACCGATCGCATCGCCGAGCTCGGCCGCCGCAGCCAGGAGATCTCCGCCGACGTCTCCGAGCAGCCCGAGCAGCTGGACGAGCCGCTGCCGCCCGAGGAGCGGGAGTCCGTCGCCGCCCGCATGGAGCGGCTGGAGCGCCGCCGGGAGAGCCTCGGCGCCGTCAACCCGCTGGCTGCGGAGGAGTACGAGACCGAGAAGCGCCGCACCGGCGAGCTGACCGAGCAGTGCGCCGACCTGGAGAAGTCGCTGCGCGAGCTGCGCGGCCTGATCCGCGACCTGACCCAGACGATCGACCGCCGCTTCGCCGAGACGTTCGAGCAGGTCGCGCGCAACTTCACCGAGGTCGTCCGCACCCTCTTCCCGGGCGGCTCCGGCCGGCTGCGCCTGACCGGCGACGTCGTCTCGGCGGCGCCCGCCGCGCCGGAGGGCGAGGCCGATCCGACGGAGGGCGACGAGGACGTACGGCGGCCGGACGAGCCGGGCATCGAGCTCGAGGTGAAGCCTGCCGGGAAGCGCATCGAGGCCCTCTCGTTGCTCTCCGGCGGCGAGAAGGCGCTGACGGCGATCGCCTTTCTGTTCTCGCTGCTGCTGACGAAGCCGTCGCCCTTCTATGTGCTCGACGAGGTCGAGGCGGCCCTCGACGACGCGAACATCGAGCGCTTCCTCGACCTGCTGCGCGCCTACCAGGAGCGGGCGCAGTTCATCGTCATCACCCACCAGCGGCGCACGATGGAGGTCGCCGACCTGCTCTACGGGGTGACGATGGCAGCCGACGGCGAGTCGAAGGTGCTCTCGCGCCGCGTCACGGCCGACGTCGACCTCGACCTGCGCCCGGCCGGCTAGTTCGACTGCGGCGGCGCGCCGACGCGGAACCAGACGGTCACGTTCCCCGCCGGTCCGGCCAGCTTGTGGAGGCGAACCTGCCATACGCCGGCGGGGATCGGGCACCACTCCTCGCCGACCGTGCACGTGACTCGCGTCGCGCGGGCGTGGCACGAGCTCGACGGTCCGGTGCGCGATGTCGCGATCACGAGCGGCACGGTCACCCGGGGCAGCTGGGACGTACCCCGGACCCGGGCGCCGGCTGGAGCCTGGATGCGGTAGAGCAGGATCACGCCGTGAGGCTCGCGCATCGTGAACGCCCTCGACTGGCGACCCACGGCGAAGTGGATCGTCACGGAACGTCCAGACGGGACGATCGTGGGCGCTGTGTGCCTGATCTGGCCCCTGGCCGGCGAGCGCGCGACGTGATGAGGTGCCGACGATGCAGCCCCACACGCGCCCGTTATCGCCAGGACGATGACCGGCGTCGCCACTCGCCGGAGGGTGGATCCTGGTAGGCCGATGCGTCGCATCACCCCTTCTACGTGTGACCCTGCGGTCCGCGTCCACGCGTCCGCCAACCGGCGGCATCCACAACTCTGTAACGAGAGTGCAACGGCCGCCGTTCGGGGTCAGACCCCATCGTATGCTGCGGCGATGGATCAGACCGTCGCGACCCGGGTCGAATCGCTGGGTGGGGCCGTCGTCACACAGCTACGCGTCGACAACGCGTTCACGCTGGCGTTCGACAGTGAGCCACCGCACCTCCTCCGGATCGAGGGCGGCTTCACCTATCGGGATCCTGCCGGCGTCGAACACCGTTTCGACGACGAGTACCCGCGAACCGCCCTCGGCTCCACGCTCGGCCTGGTCGGGGCGACCGTTGCCGCCCTCGAGATCTCGCCCGACGGCGCGCTGACGCTCGAGTTCGAGAGCGGCGCGCGGACTCACGTCCCCGTGATCACGCAGTTCGAGGCGCGGACGCTGTCGGCGCCCGGAGCGGCCACTCTCGTATCCCCGCCCGGGCGGCGGTCCGCCTGCCCGACCGTTGAAGAGTACGGCTGTCACAGCCGTAGAGCTGCCCACTCCGGCTGTCGCAAGTCTGCAACGAGAGTGCAACGGCCGCCGTTCGGGGTCAGACCCCGGTTGCTCGACCCGGATCGGGGCCTGCCCCCGGGCAGCGGGGCCAGGCTCCTCGCCACCCGCTTCGCGTCAGGTGCTCGTTGCGTCGCGCTGCATCAGCCGCTCGTGGTGGCGGAAGCCGAAGCGCTCGTAGAGCGTCGCGGCGTCGCGGGTGTGCAGCACCCAGGCGCGGTCGGCGTAGGGCCCGTTCTCGACGATCTCGCGGACGAGCTCGACGCCCAGCCCGGAGCCGCGGTGCTCGTCGAGCACGTAGACGTCGGCCAGGTAGACGAAGTGGGCCGCGTCGCAGTCGACCGCCCGGGCGAACCCGACCTGCACGCCGTCGTGGTAGAGCCCGACCACGTAGCTCTCGTCGATCAGGCGATCCTGGCGCTCGCGGGTACGGCCGAGCGCCCAGTAGGACGTCGTCAGGTAGGCGTGGACCGCCTCGCGGTCAATCCGACGGCGGTCGGCGGAGAGCTCGTAGCCGTTCCCGAGGTCGCGGGTCACGCGTCCTGCAGCCACGCCCACAGGTCGTCGGGGATCTCGACCGTGCCCCGTGCGAGCGCGTCGTCGAGCGCGTGTGAGCTGCGGTCGCCGGGCAGGCGGCGGCCCTCGGCGACCCGCCGCAGCCAGGCGACCGGGTCGGACTGGGGCGGCGCGATCAGCGCGACGGCCGAATAGCCGTCGGTGCCGGCCAGCGCGCCGCAGAAGAGCTCGACGACGGTCGCGAGCGCGAAGCCCTTGTAGGCCTGGTCGGCGCCGAACGGCACGATCCCGGCGAGGTCTGCGATCACCTGGCCCGGGTCGGCCTCGGCGGCGCCGTCGGGGCGGCGGGCCGCCCCCTCCGGCAGCCGGGCGCCGCGGGCGGCGGCATGGAGCACCGTCCCGTAGGTGACCCTCCCCATTGACACGTCGACCACCGTCGGATGGTTCCGGCCGGGCAGCGCGAGGCAGAACGGGTTCGTTCCCAGCAGCGGCGGCCCGCCGTCGGGGTGCACGATCCGCGGGGTCGAGGTCGAGACGAGCAAGCACATGAGCCCGCGCCGGGCGACCCGCTCGGCGAACCAGCCCAGCCGCCCGGTCGGAAAGCAGTGGCCGACGACCACCAGGCGGGCGCCGGCCGGCGGGTCGTCGACCTCGCGGTCGAGCGCCTCGGCCAGGGCGACGTAGCCGACGGCGCCGGCGCCGTCCCAGCGCGAGAGCCCGTCGGCCCGGGAGACGAGCTCCGGCCGGGCCGTCGGCTGGAGATCGGAGAAGGTCGAGAGCCAGCGCATCCGCTCCGCGCCGTGGGTCGGTGCGCCCCGTAGTTCGGCGTCCAGGAAGTGGTCGGTGACGATCTCCGCGGCGCCCTCGTCGAACCCGAGCGCAGCCGCCCGCGCGCGCAGCGCACTCCGCAGACCGTCGACTGACACCTCCGTCACGCGCACGACGCTACTACGATCCCGCCCCGTGGCGCGCACATGGCAGTCGATGTTCCGCACCGGCGACGGCGACGACGTCCCCGAAACGGAGCCGGAGGAGACGGGCCGCGGCCTCTTCTCGCGCCTCCGCGAGAACCTCTCCCGCAGCCGCAAGGCGATGGCCCAGCAGCTCGCCGGCGTCATGTTCAATCCGGCCGACTCCGAGGTGTGGGAGCGGCTCGAGGAGGCGCTGCTCCTGTCCGACTGCGGCGTTCCCGCCACGGTCACGGTCATCGAGCGGCTCGAGGCGGAGGCCGACGCCGGCCGGCTGACCACCGCGGAGGAGCTCTCCCGACGGCTCCAGGAGATCATCGCCGAGCTGATGACGCCGGCGAGCGATCCCCGCATCGACATCACCGCCCATCCCGCCGTCCTGCTCGTGAGCGGCGTGAACGGCACGGGCAAGACGACCTCGATCGGCAAGATCGCCTGGCACCTGCGCGAGGCCGGCCGCACGTGCGTGATCGGCGCCGCCGACACGTTCCGGGCCGCCGCGGGCGAGCAGCTCGAGACATGGGCGCAGCGGGCCGGGGCCGACTTCGTCTCCTCCCAGTCGGGCGGCGACCCGGCCGCCGTCGCGTTCGACGCGGTCGCCGCCGCCGAGTCCCGCGACCGGGACGTTGTCATCGTCGACACGGCCGGGCGACTGCACACTCAGGGCCACCTGATGGACGAGCTGCGCAAGATCCACCGCGTCATCGCCGGCCGCATCCCGGGGGCACCGCACGAGGTGCTGCTGACGATCGACGCGACCACCGGCCAGAACGGGCTCCAGCAGGCGCGCCTGTTCGCCGAGGCCGTCGACGTGACCGGGATCGTCCTGACGAAGCTCGACGGCACCGCCAAGGGCGGGATCGCGCTCGCGATCGCGCACGAGCTGGGCATCCCGGTGAAGCTGATCGGGATCGGGGAGGGGATCGAGGACCTGCGCCCGTTCGATCCTTCCGATTTCGCCAGGGCGCTCTTCGCCGGAGGTGACTGAGGTGGCGGACGTGCCCGTCGCGGTCGTTGCCGAGAACCTGGACGTGACGACGCGCGACGGGACGGCCGACGCCCTCTTCTGCCATCCGACCGAGGGCGGGCCGCATCCCGGCGTGCTCCTCTACATGGACGCCTACGGCCTGCGGCCGGCCGTCGAGGCGCACGCGCGCCGGCTCGCCGGACACGGCTACAGCGTCTTCGTCCCGAACGTCTTCTACCGCAGCGGCCGCTCGCCGGTGCTCGAGAACATCGAGGCGCGGATCACGTCGCCCGACCGCTCCGCGCTCTTCGCGGAGCTGCGGCCGAAGATGGCGCTCGTGACGCCCGAGGCGGCGATCGCCGACGGGCAGGCGTGGCTCGAGTTCCTGCGCGGCCGTGCGGAGGTGCGTGAGGCGCCGATCGGCACCGTCGGCTACTGCATGGGCGGGCGGCTGGCGCTGCGGATGGCGGGCGAGTTCGCGGACGCCGTCTCGGCCGCGGCCAGCTTCCACGGCGGCGGCCTCGCCACCGGTGAGGACTCGAGCCCGCACCTGGCGGCCGTGCGCGCCGCCGGCGAGCTCTACATCGGCCACGCCGACAACGACGGGTCGATGCCCCCGGAGCAGATGGCCCGGCTCACCGAAGTCCTGGCCGAGGCCCACGTCCGCCACACCGCCGAGCTCTATCCCGGCGCCGCCCACGGGTGGACGCAGACCGACACGCCCGCGTACGACGAGGAGGCCAGCGAGCGGCACTGGATGCGCCTGCTCGAGCTCTTCGGCCGCGTGCTCCAGCCGAGCATCTAGGCTTCGGCGATGTTCGAGTCACTCTCGGATCGTCTCGGCGCCACGCTCGACGGCCTGCGCAGCCAGGGCCGTCTGAGCGAGGAGGACATCCAGAAGGCCATGCGCGAGATCCGGCTCGCGCTGCTCGAGGCCGACGTCAACTTCGGCGTCGTCCGCGATTTCGTTGCCAAGGTGCGCGAGCGGGCGATGGGGGCCGAGGTGATGGAGAGCCTCACGCCCGGCCAGCAGGTCGTGAAGATCGTCCACGAGGAGCTGACCGAGCTGATGGGCACCGCCGGCTCGGGGCTCTCGTTCGCCAACCGGCCGCCGACCGTGATCCTCATGGCCGGCCTCCAGGGCGCCGGCAAGACGACGATGTGCGGCAAGCTGGCCCGGCTCCTGGCGAAGCAGAAGCGCTCGCCCGCGATGGTGGCGTGCGACCTGCAGCGGCCCGCCGCCGTGCAGCAGCTGCAGACGCTGGGCAAGTCGCTCCAGGTACCCGTCTACGAGCGCGGCACCGACGCCGACCCGGTCGAGGTGGCGACCTGGGGCGTCGAGCAGGCCCGGGCGCAGGGCCGCGACGTCGTCATCATCGACACCGCCGGCCGGCTGCACATCGACGAGGAGCTGATGGACCAGCTCGTCCGCGTGAAGGCGGCGACGAAGCCGCACAACGTCCTGCTCGTGCTGGACTCGATGACCGGTCAGGACGCGGTGAACGTCGCGCAGGCCTTCTCCGAGGCGGTCGACTACGACGGCGTCATCCTGACGAAGCTCGACGGCGACGCCCGCGGCGGCGCTGCGCTGGCCGTGCGCGCGGTCACCGGCAAGCCGATCAAGTACGTCTCGGTCGGCGAGAAGCTCGACCAGCTCGAGCCGTTCCACCCCGACCGGCTCGCCTCCCGCATCCTGGGGATGGGCGACGTCATGTCGCTGATCGAGCGGGCCCAGGAGCAGATCTCCGAGAACGAGGCCCGCGAGATGGAGGCCAAGCTGCGGAAGTCCGAGTTCACGCTCGAGGACTTCCTCGGCCAGCTGCGCCAGGTGCGCAAGATGACCGCCGGCCAGGGGATGGCGGGCCTGCTGGGAATGCTCCCGGGCGTCGGCCGCCAGGTCAAGAACCTGAAGGTGGACGAGCGCCAGATCGACCGGGTCGAGGCGATCATCCTGTCGATGACCCCGGCGGAGCGGCGCAACCCGCGCTCGATCGACGGCAGCCGCCGCCGCCGCATCGCGGCCGGGAGCGGCACGAACGTCCAGCAGGTGAACCAGCTGCTGGGCCAGTTCAAGCAGATGCAGCGGATGATGAAGCAGGTGGGGAAGGGCAAGATGCCGCAGTTCCCCGGCCTGATGCGGCGGTGATCCGCCGGCACCGCCGGCGCGCGTGCACGACCCCCGCCGGGTCCCGTACCCTTACGCGGTGAGGCCAGGCCGGGATCCCCTTGCGAACCCGCAGCCTCTGATCCGGAGCGTCTACGCGTTCGTCGCCTACCGGATCGGCGCCGGACATGATGCGGAGGACGTCACGGGCGAGGTGTTCGAGCGCGCGCTCCGGTACCGGCGCGGCTACGACCCGGCGAAGGGCGCGCCGCTGGCGTGGCTCGTCGGGATCGCCCGCCGCATCCTCGCCGACCGCGCGGTGTCGGGTGTCGAGATCGTCGCCGAAGTGCCGGAGACGGCGGCGCCGGGCGAGGTCGAGCGCGACTCCGTCGAGCGGCTGACGCTGGCCGCTGCCCTGGGGCGGCTCTCCGACCGCGATCGCGAGCTGCTCGCCATGCGCTACGGCGCCGACATGAAGGCGGCCGAGATCGCGCAGGTGCTGGAGTCGACGACGAACGCGGTCGAGGTCGCGGTGCACCGCGCGCTGCGGAGGCTGCGCGCCATCATGGAGAAGGAGGCCAGCGCTGCTTAGCGACCTGACCGCATCCGACGTGCTCGTCCAGCTGCGGCGGCCGGCGCTCGCCCGGATCGCGCCGGGCCTCCTGGCGGCGGCCGTGCTGACGCCGCTCGCCGCCGGCAACGGTGGCTACTTCCCGCCGGCGTGGGGGTGGAGCGCGGCGGCGCTCCTGTGGGCGGCCGCAATCGCCGTGCTGGCCCGCGACGAGGTCGAAGTGACGGCGGCCGAGGTCGTGTCCGTCGCCGCCTTCGGCCTCCTGACGGTCTGGATGCTCGTCTCCGCGGCATGGTCGGGCGACACGACGTCGGCCGTGCTCGAGGCGGAGCGGGCGCTCGTCTACGTGTCGGGCCTGGTCGGGCTCCTGTTGGTCTCGCGCCGCGGCGAGGCGATCGGCAGCCTGCTGGCCGGGGCGGTCGTGGCGGTGACCGCCACGTGCGCGTACGGCCTCGTCGGGCGGCTGTTCCCGAGCGTGCACGCGGTCGGCGGCATCGCCGACACGGGCCGGCTGGCCGAGCCGGTGGGGTACTGGAACGGGCTCGGCATCCTGGCGGCGATGGGGGCGATCGTCGCGCTCGGGCTGGCCGCCCACGTCCGCGGGCTGGCGGGCCGCATCGCCGCCGCGTGCGCGCTGCCGGTGGTCACGGTCGCGCTCTACTTCACCTTCAGTCGCGGCGCGTGGATCGCGTTCGGCTTCGGCGTCGCCTCCGCGGTCGCCGTCGACCGGCGGCGCTGGTTCCTGCTCCTGACCGCCCTCGCCGAGGCGCCGTGGATCGCGGTCGGGGTCGCCGTCGCGGCGACGTCGCCCGCGCTCACGCACGCCGCATCGCCGGTCGGCCCGGCCGCCTCGGAGGGGCACGTGCTGGCACTCGTCCTGCTCGGCTGCACCGTCGCGGCCGGCGCCACCGCCGGGCTGCTCCGGCTGGTCGAGCGGCGCTTCGAGCCCTCGCCGGCCGCGACCCGGATCGGCCACCGGGCGACGCTCGCCGCCGCGGTCATCCTCGTCCTGATCGCGCTCGTGCGGTTCGGCTCGCCGGTCGCGATCGCGGGCGACCTGTACGACCGCTTCAACGCCCCGCCGCCGGGCGGGTTCAACGGGACGGCCGGACACGTCGGCCGGAACCTCAATCTGCGCCTGTTCAGCCTGTCCGGGAACGCCCGGGCGGGCCTGTGGCGGATCGCCTGGCAGGACGTCCGCGGCCATCCGCTGCTCGGCTCGGGCGCGGGCACGTACGAGCGCTACTACCTCCAGCACCGCGACACCGGGCTCAAGGTGAAGAACGCGCACAACCTCTACCTGGAGACGCTGGCGGATCTGGGGCCGGTCGGGCTCGTCCTGCTCGTTGCCGGGCTCGCCGCTCCGCTGGTCGCCGGCCTGCGGGCGCGGCGGGAGCCGCTCGTCCCGGCCGCGCTGGGCGGGTTCGCCGCCTACCTGCTGCACGCCGGCGCCGACTGGGACTGGCAGATGACGGCGATCACGCTGACCGCGCTCACCTGCGCAGCCGGTCTCCTCACGAGCACGCCGCGGGCGCGCTGGCGGGTCTCGATCACGGCCCGGCCCGTCCGCGGCGGCGCGCTCGCGGCCGTCGCCCTCCTGGCGGTTCTCGCGCTCGGCGGCCTGCGCGGGAACGCCGCCGCCGCCGGCAGCCAGCGGGCGGCCTCGACCCAGCACTGGGCCGCCGCCGAGTCCGACGCGCGCACTGCGGTGGCCTGGGCACCCTGGTCGGCGGACGCCCGGATCGCGCTCGGCCTCGCCCTCCGCGGCCAGGGCCGCCAGGCCGCCGCGCACGACGCGTTTGCGGCGGCCGTCGCCCGCGACCCGGCGAGCTGGCAGGCGTGGCTCGACCTGGCCCGGACGAGCTCCGGCCGCGAGCGCGCGCATGCCATCGCCATGGCCCGTCGTCTCGACCCCCGCGAGCCCCAGGTGCTCGCCTTCCGATGAGGTGTAAGGAAATCGTCTCCCCGCCGGTACCAGTGAGTACGACAGCGCATGTCGGAGATGCGGAGGAGGCATCTGGGTGAGGAACCCGAGGCGGGACAGTGGGCTCGGCGATCTGGAGCGGGCGCTCAGGGATGAGCGCCCCGCCCTGGATCGCGGCGTCGAACGGGACATCATGGCCCGTATCAAGGCGCATCCCGCCCGGGGCGTCGGTCTTCGTGTGGTTCTGGCCGGCGTGGTGACGGCAGGAGTGTTCGGCGCGATCGCCGCGTTCGGCGGCATGACCTATGCCACGAACGCGGTGAAGCACTCCGTCGGCGTCACGGCCGGGAACAAGGGCTGGAATTACACGCCGTCGTACGACCAGTACGGTCAGAAGGTCCACACGGGCAGCGGAGGCAAGACAGGAGGCGAGGGCCGGCACGGGCACTCGCCGGGCGGCGATGCCGCGGGCGTCTTCGGCTTCGGCTACGGGTTGTTCGGAATCGGGGGGTTCCGCTGGTAGCCGGGCCCGCGAGGCCATCCGGGTGATGCTTGGCGGCCGCCTCCGGGCGGCCGTCGCGCATCTTGCGGCCCCGCGGTCGCTACACTCCGCTCGTTCCGCACTCGAAGTCCGACGGAAGGGCGATTCGTGGCAGTGAAGATCCGCCTCGCGCGGCATGGATCC